>SDBT01004186.1_pt1 | contig 24575 bp, 21 predicted proteins | sample 2277101 | NCBI WGS metagenome assembly SDBT01 (sample SAMN10404973, study PRJNA504765) | marine sediment metagenome | isolation source: marine sediment core GS10_PC15, 103 cmbsf | place: Arctic Ocean: Southern Knipovich Ridge | collected 2010 | reverse complement strand
GGAATGCCAATGTGGGCGCAGACCTACCATAACGGACAGCGGTATTACCGTGAGCACAAGGCTTCTCGAAGTCACGGTGTCTGTTCCGTAGCCTCCGGCTCTATCCCCTGCCATGTGGCTGATATCCAGGTTATTCAGCTTGTTGAGAACATAGAGCTTGGCGACCAATGGCTGGAAGAAGTCCTGACCATCATCAGCGTCAAGGATGAAGCCGAACGCATCAACAAGAAAAAGCTGGATATCCAGCAGCGTCTCCGGAGAATGGGCAGAACCTATATCGATGGGCTTTTTGATGATGCCGAATATTCCCGTCAGAAACGGATGCTGGAACTGGAGTTGGAGTCACTGGTCGTCCCTGAGATTCATTCTGCCGAACAAGCCGGGAAACTGCTCCAGGACTTCCCGACTCTATGGTCCTTAGCCAACCTTGAAGAACAGAGAAAGCTCCTGGTGAGCATGCTGGATGCCGTCTATATCGATACAAAGAATAACCTGATTGTCGCCGTAAAGCCGAAGCCACCTTTTAAACCTGTCTTCCAGGTGGCGGCTTCGCGTGAAGGGTCTGATATCCGTATCTTAAATGAGCCTCTCAAAGACTCATCCGTGTTTCTGGTGGAGACGGGGGAGAGTCGAACTCCCCGTCCAAAGGAAGCTGCCCAGAATATGCTACAAGCTTAGTCAGCTTTTTTGTCTTACCCGGCTAACCTCTGCTGACCGAGTTTAGCCAGGCCAGTCGATAGTTCTTTCACCGCCCTTATCGACATCCGGGCAATGGCACCTCAACTTTTCGGCACCCAATCCCAACCCGTTGAGGTGGGGTCGGGTTGGATGGCAGTCTATTTGTTAGGCTGCAACCATTACTGGTTCATCACTTATTGTTTTGCCACCTATTTTATGAGATAGTGGCACCTCAGCCTGCAATCCTGTAGCCTACTTCCCCTGTCGAACCCACGCGTCCCCATAGATTGATGATTAAACTGTAATAACCTCCTTTAGAGTTTATGCCTTTTCACGGCTCGTCCCATCTCCCTTTCCACCTCGCGGCGGGTGATGGACTCGCGTTTATCATAAAGTTTTTTCCCCTTGGCTAATGCCACCTCAACCTTGGCAATACTGCCTTTTATATAGAGTCGGGTCGGCACCAGGGTAAGCCCCTTCTCCGCCACCTTGCCGGCAAGATTCTTAATCTCTTTACGGTGCAGCAGCAGCTTGCGGGGTCTCGTCGGCTCATGGCTCAAATAGCTGCTGGCGTCATAACGGGCAATATGGGCATTCAGCAGCCATAATTCCCCGGCTTTAGGCCTGACATAGGCATCTCCCAGGCTAACCCTGCCGTTTCGTATTGACTTTATCTCCGAGCCGGTAAGGACAATACCGGCTTCGATGCCTTCTCCTATATGAAAGTTATGATAGGCTTTACGATTAGTAGCCACCGTCTTTATAGACATGCTCAATATTATTATACCACTATTCCCAAGAATATTATCACAACTCTGCTTTCATATCAGACAGCGAAGTTTACGAAATATTTACAATATTGGAGTAGTTTTTTATGGTTTGATTACGGCGGATTTCTTATACTTTATATGATTAAAAATAAATTAGACCTGGTTTCTTATTCCAGGAATTAATTGGAGGGTGATTAACATGAGAGGCATATTTTTACGGATATATAAAAGGATTTACGATAAAAAGGAAGGCATTACCGGGTTGGAAACAGCGATTATACTGATAGCTTTTGTGCTTGTTGCTTCGGTGTTTGCCTATGTCGTTCTTTCCGCGGGGTTGTATTCTTCACAGAAGGCTAAACAAGCGGTAAACTCCGGGTTAGAATCAACTATGAGCACCATTGAACTTAAAGGTAATATTATTGCCAAAATGTCATCCAATGTAGTGCAGGAGCTTTATTTATTTGTCGGCATCCCGGCAGCCGGTACTCCAATTGACTTCACCGGTACTGCCAACGGCACTCAGAAAGTGGTCATTTCTTATACCGATGCTGATACTTTACTCCCCTCGGTGAATTGGACTATAACTAAACTGAGTACGATAAACTCGGACAACTTATTGAACCAGAATGAGCTTTTTATGCTCACCGTGGACTTGTCTACCGCTGATAATATTACTGCTTATGACCAATTTTCCTTAGAAATCAGGCCACCTGACGGGCCTGTTTTAAGCGTAGAACGGACAATCCCGGGAAGGCTGACGCAATACGTGAATCTGCATTGAGCTAATGTGCGTCGTCAGCAGTAGCCGGCTTTTCCGGGCTCTTCCCCCGAGCCGGCGTAAGAAATTGGCCATAGCGCAGTCCACCGAGTTTGTCTTTACCTCTTCCCATGACATTGGATGTTATCAAGAACACTTTGGAAGCCATGTTAAACCTCCGTTAGTGAATCTAGTTTTATTATTGACCTTCTTCACGTTTAGCCAGGAGGGCAGCGCCAAGAGCCCCAACTATTTGCGGCTCACGCGGGACAGTCAGTTGAACGCCCAACTGCTCGCCAATCAACTTCTGGAGGCATCTGTTCAGCCCGGCTCCTCCGGCAAATACAACCCTTTCCTTAAGTCCTGTCCTTCGCACCATCCCGGCAACACGGGCAGCGATTGTCTGGTGGAGGGACAAAGCGATGGCACTGTTTTCCTCTCCCCTGGCGATGAGGGAGATAACCTCCGATTCGGCAAAGACGGTGCACAAACTATTGATTTGGACAACCCTGGAAGCACTCAGGGCAAGGTCGCTCAGCTTATCTATGCCAACCTCAAGAGTGTTCGCCATCACCTCAAGGAACTTGCCGGTTCCAGCGGCACAGCGGTCATTCATCTCGAATTTTTGCACTTCTCCACTAACGGATAGCAAGATTGCCTTGCTGTCCTGACCGCCAACATCAATCACCGTGCGGCAATCCGGGTAGATATGCCTGGCTCCAATAGCATGAGCTTTAATCTCGGAGACCACTCCCCCGCCTACTGCTGGAGCGACCAGGTAGCGACTGTAACCAGTCACCACCAGCCGCTCATAACTTCTATCTGCCAGCAGTTCCTGGCACCGCCGAAGTGGATTAGCTCCAGTCTCAATGACGAGAGAGTCCCGCACATCGCTGTCAAGCGCCACAAGTTTGATGGTCCGTGACCCGACGTCAAGCCCAGCATAAATCATCGGCGTATCATCTCCAGGAAAGCATCGATTCTGGTTCTCAGTTGACCCACGTCCTCGTCGCTATAGTCGGTTTCAATGCGCAGAAGAGGGATGCCCGCTTCAGCCAGGGTTTTTTCAACTTTCACCGCTTCATTGGCGTATGTATGGCAGAACTGGAGGTTATAGTGCACCACGCCGTCAACCTGGTATTCTCTGGCGAGCCTCACAATGTCGTCGAGACGCTCGTCATTGGGGGTGAAACAGGCACAATGGATCTGCATATAACGGTCAGCAATGTTCCTGAGCTGTTCCTCCACTGTGCCTCCATTCTCAGGCACTAAGTCACTGAAGAAGCGGGTGCCGATGCATGATTCCTCACAGACAACTGCAGCGCCGGCTGACTCCAATATATGGTGCAATTTCCAGTTGGGAATAGCCATCGGACTACCTGAGATGAGGATACGCGGGACATCGGCAGGGAAAACTCCCTCCCCGGAGGCAACACGGCCGTCAAGCTCATCACAGAGCGTATTTACCTGCTGGGTGCAGCGGGTAACATCGTCGTAGAATGCCACTTGAGTCACCAGCAGGGCATCCTTACCGCTTATGGGCACCGGACTGGCCTTGCGCAGGTTATACAGGCGTTGAAGAGCACGGCGCCGCTCATTGACCAGTCCTGTCGCCTGGCTAAGTTTATCGGCGGTAACCTCATTGCCGGTTAATTTTTCAATGACCTCTTTGAAGGCCAGTACTTCGCCCGCCCACAGTTCTCGACTTAACCTGGTTTTCTTGCTGGGCACCTCCATAACGTACACCGGCTGATACTGGGCAAGAATCTCAAACATCTTCTTCTTGCCATCACAGGTAGTCTCCCCAACGATGAGGTGGCTTGCCTGCACGTAGGGGCAGATGCGTCCCAGCTTAAAGCCGAAGGAGGATTTGATGAGGGCGCAGGTATTGCGGGGGAGGATTTCTTCAGCCAGGGGCACGGAAAACTGAGTCCCGGCACAAAGGCCCACCGGGATAGCATCAGCGGCCCAGGCAATCTCCTCAGGGACAAACACGCAGTACGTAGCAACTACCTTGCCACCATTCATGGCATGCTGCCGGAGTTCCCGCACCCTGATGCCGTGGATATCGCCAACGACGAAGTCAAAGAAGCCCATACCCTCGGGGCGATTCTTCTGGGAGAGATAGATCTCCTGATAAATCGGTCCCAGGGCATTAAGAAGTGCATCATGTCGCTCAAGGTCTATTCCTAAATCGGTCCACATTTGCCTGTTATCGTCTGTCATCTTATATTAAATTCCTTTCAGTTAATTTTTGAGCAATAAAAAAAGCGATGGTCGAAGAACCCCGAACCATCGCCCCAGGGATGATCATTCCGAGAGATATTACGTAGTCGTATCCACCCTCGTTATTTGAAGACGGAGGTTCTTCGAGCAGATGACTGATGCAGAACCTGCACCAAGCCGCAGGGCTCACATTCAGGTGAAATTCAGATTCGGTATCCAGGTCACTGCTCTCACCTCCTCTCTAAAACATCCGGCTATATTCAAACTTACTCAGTATAGCACTAATACTTACTTTCTTTCTAGTAATAGAGTCGTGAATAGCCTGGATTGCGTCAGGGATATTAAAGGCCGGTTCAGAGGTTCTGGCTGGACTTTAACGCCCTGAGTGCCTCAGCGACAACACCAATCGTAGTCTGGATATCCTCTCCGGTATGAGCCAGAGAAACAAAAGCCGCCTCGAACTGAGAGGGCGGCCAGTAAATGCCGCGCGATAATAGCTGATGGAAGAATCGGGCAAAAAGAGTCGTATCCGCCTGTTTCGCCGATTCATAGTCGATTACCGGTTCGGCAGTAAAAAAGACAGTAAGCAGCGAGCCAATACGTGAAACGCGTAAACTGATGCCCGCTTCCGATGCCGCTTTGGCGATACCTGCTTCCAGTTGCGAGGCAATAGTTTCCAGGTGGTCGTAGATTCCGGGCTGGCTCAGCACCTTAAGCGTCTCTATTCCCGCCGTCATCACCAGGGGATTTCCGGACAGCGTCCCGGCCTGATAGACCGACCCCACCGGGGCAATCATCTCCATGATATCCCGCCTGCCGCCATAGACCCCCACGGGCAGCCCGCCGCCGACAATCTTTCCCAGGCAGGTCAGGTCCGGTGTTATGCCAAGTAAGGCCTGCGCCCCTCCATAGGCAACGCGAAAACCGGTGATAACCTCGTCGAAAATAAGGAGGGCTTCATGCTCAGCGGTTAATTTGCGGAGGCTGTCTAAAAAACCGGGCCGGGGTGAAATCACACCCATGTTGGCGCCGATGGGTTCGATTATTACCGCCGCAATCTCTTTGGGGTAATGCTGAAAAAGCGTCTCTACCGATTTAACATCATTATATTGCGCTATCAGCGTATTCTGGGCGTAGCTTACCGGCACACCGGGTGAATCGGGTATGCCCAGTGTTGCCAGGCCGGAGCCTGCCCTGGTAAGCAGACCATCGGAGTGACCGTGGTAGCACCCGGCGAACTTTATTATCCTGTCCCGGCCGGTGTATGCCCGGGCAAGGCGAAGCGCGGTCATCGTTGCTTCCGTGCCGGAATTTACAAAGCGGAGCATCTCGATGGACGGCATTGCCGCCGAGATTATCCTTGCCAGCGTTGTTTCGAGCGCCGTCGAAGCACCGAAGCTGGTGCCCCGTTCTACAGCTCGCTTCAGCGCCTCTACCACCCGTGGGTGGGCATGCCCCAGGATAAGGGGACCCCAGGAGCATACGTAATCGATGTACTCGTTGCCGTCCTCGTCATATATTCTTGAGCCCTTGCCCTTTGCCATGAAGGGAGGCGTCCCGCCAACCGCCTTGAAGGCGCGCACCGGGCTGTCGACGCCGCCGGGTAAATAGCGCCGGGCTTCCTCAAAAAGTTCCTGTGAACGTTTTAGCCTGTCCATTAGCACATCCTTATATAACTATAACCACTCAGCCGCTTCTTTGGCATGGTAGGTAATGATAATATCAGCCCCTGCCCTCTTGATTGCCGTAAGAATCTCCATGATAATTCGTTTTTCATCTACCCAGCCATTTTGAGCGGCGGCTTTTACCATGGCATACTCGGCGCTGACGTTAAAGGCGGCCAGCGGGTAATTAAATCTATCACGCACACACCGTATTACATCCAGATAAGCCAGGGCCGGCTTAACCATGATAATATCGGCTCCTTCCGCAATGTCCTGTTCCACCTCCCGTAATGCTTCCCGCAGATTGGGAGGGTCCATCTGGTAGGAACGGCGGTCACCGAACTGCGGCACTGATTGGGCAGCATCGCGGAATGGCCCGTAAAATGCGGAGGCATATTTGGCCGCATAGGAGAGGATGGGAGTATTCTGAAATCCCTTATCATCCAGTGCCTGGCGAATAGCCCTGACCCTGCCGTCCATCATGTCCGACGGCGCGATAATATCGGCGCCGGCTTCAGCGTGTGATATCGCCGTTTTGGCTAAAAGCGGCAGTGTCTGGTCATTATCAACATCGCCATTGACGATAACACCGCAATGACCGTGACTCGTGTATTCGCAGAGACAGACATCGGTTATCACCAGAAGCTCCGGTACGGTTTTCTTTATCGCCCGTATCGCTTGCTGGACAATCCCGTCCCGACTGTAAGCCTCTGTTCCAACGTCATCTTTGTTCTCCGGTATGCCGAAGAGAATAACTGCCGGGATGCCGAGTCCGGTCACTTCCTCAACCTCGCGCTGCAGCTTGTCGACAGAGAAGCGAAAGACACCCGGCATTGAAGCTATTTCCTGCTTTACGCCGCTGCCTTCAACGACGAATAGCGGATAAACCATATTATTAATCCCGATATGAGTCTCACGGAATAACGCCCTTAACGACTCCGTGCGGCGCAAGCGGCGTAAACGTAACTGAGGAAAATTTGTCATCTATGCCTCCTTCCGGTAATACTCTTCGATTGCTGACACCAGGCCGGGTATGGTATGTTCACCGGCGAGTATGTCCACTCTCAGTCCGGCACGGGCGGCGGTATCTGCCGTTATCGGGCCGATACAGGCAACTCTGGCGCTGTTGATAGCTTTTAACTCATTATCAAGCGCCGACACCAGATTGGATACGGTTGATGAGCTGGTGAAGGTGATAACGTCTATTTTACCTGATAAAAGCACCTGTTTCACCTGCGGGACAATATCGCTCGCCGGAACCGTCCGGTATATGGTTACCTCATGTGCTTCAGCGCCGAGCCGGGTAATTCCCTGAATCAACTCTTCGTTGGCGATATCAGCCCGCGGCAGCAAAAAGCGCTGCCCGGCGATATTTTGCTGACTCAGCCCGCTGATTAATCCCTGGCTGGTATAAACTTCAGGCACATAATCGGCAACTATTCCCCTTGTTTTCAGGGCTTCGGCAGTCGCCGGTCCGATGGCGCTGACCTTAAGACCGTCAAGGGCGCGGGCGTCAAAATGCCGGCGGTATAATTGCTGGAAAAATGCCTCGACCCCGTTGACACTGGTAAAAACTACCCGGTGATAGTGTTTTATATTTAATATCGCCTCTTCGAGTTCCGACGTATCAACAACTGCCTTGATGTCAATAGTCGGCAGTTCGACAGGCTGTGCGCCGCGCTCGGAGAGAAGTTTGCTTAGAGCGCTTGCCTGTCGTCTTGCCCGGGTAACCAGGATGCGCTTGCCGAAGAGCGGACGGTTGTCGAACCAGCGCAGCTTTTCCCGGAGCCTGACAACTTCGCCAACGACAATCACCGCCGGGGCGGTAAGCTGATTCTCTTCAACCCTGGCGACAATATCATTCAGGCTGCCGACTATCGTTTTTTGCTGCGGACTGGTGCCATCTTTAATTACCGCTATCGGTGTGTCAGGAGCTCTGCCGTGCTTAATTAACTGGGCTACTATTTTCGGCAGGTTTTGCATTCCCATGAGAAAAACAAGGGTATCTACAGCCGTAGCCAGTTTTTCCCAGGCAATGCTGGAACGGGCTTTAGTCGGGTCTTCATGTCCGGTGATTACGGCAAAAGATGATGCCAGACTGCGATGGGTGACCGGGATACCGGCATAGGCTGGAACCGCTATCGCCGAGGATATCCCCGGTACCACCTCGAATGGGATATTGTTTTGCGCCAGGGTTTCCGCTTCCTCACCACCCCGCCCCATAACAAAGGGGTCGCCGCCTTTTAACCGCACCACAATCTTGCCTTCCTTCGCTTTTGTCACCAGCAACTGGTTTATTTCAGACTGCGTAACCGCGTGATGTTTCGCTTCCTTGCCGACGTATATCCTTTCTACCTCCGGTGATGCCGATTCCAGGAGCTGTTCACCAAGCAGGCGGTCGTAAACGATGACGTCCGCTTTTGCCAGGCAGTCGAGTCCTTTCTGTGAAATCAGGCCGAGGTCACCCGGTCCCGCCCCGACTAAATAGACTTTACCCTCTTTCACCGGCGATAACTCCTTTAATGAATTCGGATGCCCCCTGTTTCAGCATCTTTTGCGCCAGTCTTTTCCCTACCTCTTCGGGAACTGCGGTACTGCCTTCTTCCCGGTCATAAAGTATCTGCTGTCCACCAGCATCAGCTACCATTCCTTTAAGTTCCAGGATAGTGCCATTTACCGTCCCCAGGGCGGCAATCGGAGCACGGCAGCCGCCCCCCAGGGCGAAAAGAAAGGCGCGCTCGGCAGTAATACTCTGCCAGGTGGGCAGGTGATTTATGGGGTCAATAAGTCTTTTTATTTCCTTATCGGTCATTCGCCCTTCTATTGCCAGTACCCCCTGTCCCACCGCCGGCAGGAAATGCTCCAGGGGCAGGTATTCGCTTACCCTGCCTTCATATCCCAGGCGCTCCAGAGCGGCGGCTGCCAGAATAACGCCATCAAATTCCCCATGGGAGACCTTGCGCAGGCGGGTATCGATATTGCCCCTTATGCCGCATATCTCCAGGTCCGGACGATAGCTGGTTAGCTGAACCGCCCGCCGGAAACTGCCGGTGCCTATCCTGGCACCGGGGGTAAGCTCATCCAGTCCCCCCGAACCGGAGACCAGGACATCACGCGGGTCCACCCTGTCAATTACCGCGAACAGACACAGCCCCCGGGGAATCTCTGTGGGCATATCCTTGAGACTGTGTACCGCCAGGTCAATCCGGTTATCCAGAAGGGCTTCCTCGAGTTCCTTGACGAATATACCGATACCAGCCACCTGGTCAAGCTGCGTACTGCGATTTCGGTCGCCTTTCGTTACCACCTTGTGAATACTGACGTCTGATTGCGGGTATAATTGCCTGATTCTGGCGGCTACTGACTCGGCTTGAATCAGGGCAAGTTTACTGCCCCGGGAACCAATTCTAATCTTTCGCTTCACTCCTCTTTTTCCTCGTTCAACTGGAAAAGCCGGCTGACCATGTCCGTATAATCCAGGTTATAATTTGCATTCACCTTGAGGTACTGTACCGGCTCCTTGAGTATTTTGGTAATAATTGACCTGGTCATCGCGTCCAGGCTTTCCCGCTCTTCATTAGAAAGTGACGGCAACTTCTTTAGGGTCTTCTTCAGTTGGGTGCAGCGTATATCTTCCGCTTTTTTCATCAGGGCGCTGACCACCGGCCTCACATCCAGAGCCCGCCACCATGAGGCAAACTTGCTTACTTCAGCCGTTATTATTACCAGAGCCTTCTCAATTTCCGCTTCGCGTTGTTTGCGGTTAAGGTCGGTAATCTGGGTAAGGTCATCGATATTATACAAAAAAACATTGTCTATTCGCTCCTCTCCGGGCTCCACATTGCGCGGCACGGCAATATCAATTATCGCCAGAGGAAGCTCAGAACGCTTCCTCATTGCCTCCCTGACGCAGTTAATGCCCAGTATCGGGTGAGGCGCTCCGGCACAGGCGACGACTATATTGCAGGTGCTCAATTCTTCCTGAAGGTTGTCCAGGCTTATCGGTGTACCGCCCAGTGTCTCTGCCAGTGCCGACGCTCTTTCCAGAGTACGGCTGGCAACGACTATTCGGGAAGTTCCTCTATCCCTGGCTATTTTGATTACTAATCTGCCCACCTCTCCGGTACCGATGACGAGCATTTTGCAGTTTGCCAGGTCACCGGCTACCTTTGATGCCAGGTCTAATGCCACTGAGCTGGCAGAAAGCGCATTTTTACTGATTCCGGTTTCCTCACGCACCCGCCGGCCGGTCCTGATGGCGCTCTGGAACATACTGCGCAGTGGTAGATTCACCATGCTCATCTTCTCGGCGGCTTCCAGCGCCTGTCCTACCTGCCCCAGAATCTCAAACTCGCCGATAATCATCGAGTCAAGCCCACTGGCGATGGAAAACAGGTGCCGGAACGCCGTCTCATTCTTACGGAGATAGATGTGAGGCAGCAGGTCGGCAAAAGAGACACGCGTCACCGCATTAAGGAAGTTGATGCTGGCTTCTTCCGCAGGATGACTGTCCATGGCATAAACTTCGGTACGATTGCATGTAGAAAGGATGATGCCATCAGGTACATACTGTCGAAGCAGCTTCAAGCCGTCATAAAGCGCTTCATTGCTTATTGCCAGCTTTTCGCGAAACCTGACGGGCGAGGTGCTGTGATTTACGCCTACGGCACTAACATACATACGAACCGACCTTTCTATTGCGTTATTCTGGTGTTACCTTTAGGTTACGGAGCAGGATATCCCTGGCTTCTCTCGTCTTCCCATTCTTTATCAGAGCAACCAGCGAGTCCAGATTCAGGGCTTCCTGCCAGACTTCTCCATTAACTTTAATGCGGCGTCGCTTTATTTCTTGACGCACATCATCAAGTAAAAGAGCCAGAGAAGCGTATTCGTCTCCGAAGTAATCTTCCAATCTGGTCCTGATTTTTCGTGCCAGGGCAGGGCTTCTTCCGGCAGTAGAGACAGCGATAGTAACGTCGCCGCGGCGCATAGAAGAGGGTACTATGAAATTGGAATTCCCGGCATCATCAACCACGTTGACCAGTGCTGCCCTTCGGTTTGCTTCCTTTACCGCTTCCCGGTTGGTATCTTGGTCATCGGTGGCAACAATAACAATATGGGCATCCTTCAGGTCACCGTCCCGGTAGCGTCTTTGCTGTGTCTCTATTTCTCCACTCTCCGCCAGTTGATTCAGTTCCGCGCAGAGGTTGGGGCTTATCACTTTTACTGCCGCCCCACACTCGATAAGAGCCTTTACCTTACGCAGGGCAACCTGCCCCCCACCGATAACGACACACACCCTGTCGCTGATATTCAGGAAAACCGGATAGTAAACCGGAAACTGGTCTTTTTGAGTCATACTGTATATTTAATCCTTGTTTTTTTAAATTCTTTGGTACTGAAAAGCAATATGGAATCGGTAAGCCCGAATTCCAGTGATACCTTATCCACTGCCTCCCTGCAGGCCTCTCTGGTTTGCTTATGTATCATCGCAAAAAGGTTATACTGCCAGAGCGGGGAGGTTGCTCTTTCGTAACAATGGCTAACCTCCGGTAGTGAAGCCAGCTTTTGTCCGGCAGCGTCGATAACATCCGCCGAAGCCACCCAGCAGGCCATACCATTTGCCTTGAACCCGGCTCTCTGGTGGTTAATGGAAGCGCTGAAACGCCGTATAACACCACGCTGTAAAAGACTCTGGCACCGGGTCAGGAAATCATCGACGCTGATGTTAAGTCGTGCTGCTATCGCCGTAAATGGCGTCGGCACCAGCGACAGGTCCTGTTGTATTTCATTGACGATTAACCTGTCCGTTTGAGAAAGCTTGACTTGCTGAGCCAGGGGTTTACCCGGTGGAGTTATAGCCCCTGCTAACGCGTGTCCATTATCATCCATATTAAAAAATGCGCCTATCTTATATACCTTGATTGCCGGTAATATTATGACAGCGTTGCTCTTAATATGGCTGGTTAATTGCTGAACTTCGGTCTCAATGTCAGCTTCGGGAGGCGCCGCCAGCGTGAACCAGATATTGAAGTAATGGTTTCGTTCATAGCCGTGACTGACCCCCGGATGTCGACTGATTACCCGTTCCGCGGCATCCATTCGATTCTCATCTACTGATATTGCCGCCAGTACGGACTGGTAGCCGAGGCTTCTGGCATCAATTACCGGGCCTATCTGGCGGATAATTTCCTGCGCTTTTAGCTGCTCAATGCGTCCGACTACTTCATTCCCGTCAATACCCAACCTGCGTCCCAGGTCAGCGTATGGCTGGCTGGTCAACGGGAATTCAGTCTGCATGAGGTTGAGCAACTTTTTATCAATACTGTCGATATTCATCTTAATCTTCCACTCCGGCCAGATTCTTCCGCCGGGTTAATGGCTGGTACACGCAGTATGGCTCGGCTTCAAGATAATCCCCGGTAGCCTCATAGGCACGAGCCCGGCAGCCGCCGCATATTCTTTTATACTCACAGAACCCGCACTTGCCTTTGACCAGGGACAGGTCTCTCAGGTCGTGGAATAAGGGCGAATCATTCCAGACCTGGCGGAAGCTTGCCTCCCTGATGTTTCCCGCTTCCACGTCAAGATAGCCGCATCCCTGCACTCTACCCTGGTGAGAGATAAAGCAGAAGCCGGTACCGGCGAGACAGCCGCGCGTAATCGACTGCATGGGATGGTGTCCGGCGGTTTGTTCCGGCTTTTTAGCTGCCGGCGCATCGCCGTTCCGCTTTTGCCTCTGTTTTATTATCCGTAAATAATGCGGGGCATCCGTGGGTTTGAAGAACATCCTGTCGCCGAGTTCTGCCTGTTTATCGTATATCCAGTTCAGCGTTTCCTCGTACTGTTCCGGAGACAACTCAACTTCTTCCAGGCCTTTACCCCGGCCGGTCGGCACCAGCATAAAGGGGTGAAAGGCAACCGCTTCCATTTTAAGCGCCAGGGACAGAAGCTCATTCAGGTAAGAAACATTCAGCTTGGTGACGGTGCTGTTAATCTGGATGCCGATTCCTGCCTGGTGGGCATTAGCGATACCACTCATTGCCGCATCAAAGGCGCCGGCCTTACCCCGAAAGTCATCCTGGAGTCGGGCGACCGGGAAGTCCAGGCTAATCCCGAGGCGTGATATCGAGGCATCTTTTAGCCTTGCCGCCATTTCCCTGGTGATAAGCGTGCCGTTGCTGCCCATGACCACCCTTAATCCCTTATCTACGGCATACCGGGCTATTTGCAGCGCGTCCGGGCGCATAAGCGGCTCGCCGCCGGTCAGGATAATAATCGGTTTGCCCACTTCGAGTATCTCATCTATCAGATGGAAACATTCTTCGGTGGATAGTTCGTCAGGATAGGGCCCGTTTACCGCCGAGGCACGGCAATGAGCGCAAAACAGGTTACAACTCCTGGTTATTTCCCAGGCCACCAGCTGTAACTTTGGCGTAATAATTTCTTTATGCCCGTGGGCATTTTCGCCGGATAATTTCGCTGTCATTGAAACCGTCCAATCTCCTCTTCGGTGAGATAGCAGGCAGGGTCTTCCGCCCAGACATCGCCGTGTACCGCTTCGGCACGTACTCTCAGGTTGCCGTTGCAGAGGTAAAGATAATGGCAGCGGCCGCAGCGTCCTTTGAGCAGGGGCTTGCGGTCCTTCAACCCGCGCATCAGCGGCTCCGAGGTATCCATCCATATCTCGCCGAATTTTCGCTGGCGGACATTACCCAGCGTGTAGTGCCACCAGAACTGGTCGGGGTGGACGTTGCCCCGATCATCCACGGCGCTTATTCTAATGCCCGAGCTATTGCCGCCATTCGCTCGGAGCAGTTCCATGACTTTTACAGCACGCGGCGGATCCTGCTGCTTCAACTTATTGTAAAGGTAAACTCCGTCAGCGTGATTACCGACGGTAAGAATCTCCTTTCGCAAGCCGCGCTGATACAGGTCCAGAGTATGCTGGCAAATCACGTCAATCACACCCCTGGTCTGACTGTGGCTGATATCTTCGTCACGCAGGCTGTCACCCCTGCCAGAATAGGCAAGGTGATAAAAGCAGACCCGGTCTATGCCTTCCTCTTCGATAAGACGGAACATGGCGGGAATTTCCCGGTAGTTATGACGTGTTATGGTTAAGCGCAGGGACACCCTGATTCCCAGAGCGATACAGTTTCTGATACCGTTAAGAGCCGCCGTATAAGCCCCTTTTTTGCCGCGAAAGTGGTCGTTGATGGCACCGGTGCCATCCAGGCTTATCCCCACTTCGGCAAACCCGACTTCGCTGATTTTCCGGGCGGTTGCTTCGCTGATTAGCGTGCCGTTTGTGGAGATGGCAAGCCTCAGTCCCTGTTCCCGGGCAAAATTCGCCAGTTCAAAGAGGTCTTCCCTCATCATAGGCTCGCCGCCGGAGAAAAGGAGCACGGGTACACCGAAATCGGCAATGTCGCGAATAAAAGCCTTCCCGGCGGCGGTGTCCATTTCTGTCCGGGATTTTCGACTGCCCGCACTGGCGTAACAGTGAATACAGCGCAGGTTGCATTGCCGGGTACAGTTCCAGACAACAATGGGGCGCGGACGCTCCTCGCTTTCCCGGTAGCGAAGATAATCACCCGGACCGATAGTGTCACAGAGCAGACGTGAAATTGATATCAAGCGGCGCCTCCTCGGGATTTACTTGGAAGCATCTTCTGATATTGCTCGTGTGCCGATACTAAAGCGACCAGGGCTTCATCCATAATGTAGTCTACTTTTGATATTGCCTCAATAAGGCGACCATTATATGCTTCCCGTTTTCTGATCATGCCGGTAGCGGCATTCATCAAGGGAACGCGGTGCACAATAAAAGCCTCTATGGAATCGTTAACTGGTAGTCCGAGTTGAGCCAGTAATTGGCCAAAGCTGCGGCCGATATCTCGAGCCAGATTGATGGTCTCTTCTCGTTTCAAAGGCTCAGTTATATACCTGATAATTAGTTTTAAGAGACGCTGACTCAGGTCACCCAGGCGCTCCCGGGCGTCTTTATCCAGTCTATCGTACCAGGAAGTGGAGTTAAGATACGTCCTGGACAGCTCACGATGTAGCGGTATCGTATTCTCTATTTCTGCTGCCAGGTCTTTTATGCCGAGTTTTTTCTGGCGCAGGGTTAAAAATTTCTTTAACTCTTCTTTTGAGTACCGTCGGTGACCACCCGGTGTTACGAATGCCTTTATTTTCCTACCGTCCGTCCACTGACGCAGGGCCGCTTCACTAACCCCGAGAATGTGACTGGCTTCACTGATACCGACCAGAGATTCTTGCTCCACGGCACGCACTCCTTGACGGTAGTTTCTGTTAAAAATGAAAGGGACAGGCCGCTTTTAATTTCAGGATAAGGATTAAACCAACCTTACCAAATCTATAATAATCTATAATAATCTATACCAGTGTACAATATACTATCTACATTTGCAAGGCTATTATTCTCTGCATATTAGTATAAAAGTGATGTGATTTATGGGAAAAAGACTCTATATTTGTATTCACTATATCTGATACCCAACTTATGCCGGGCATGATATACTTATAATGAAATGGCAGCCGATTTTTCAGGAAGTTTTCATATCCTGGCGTTGAGAAGCTATATTATCCGGGGGTTTTTGTAAATGCATCACGGGCTAAGGCTCTACAGTAGATATCGGGAGTTGATTCTCAAGTACTACATCTTCCAGGCGAAGTGGACCAGAATACCATTAATAGGCAGGATGGTTAGACTGGTGGCTAACATCTATGGTAAAAAGGGCGAAGGTGCTTATCTGCTTACCCTTGATGAAGCCTGTGAGGTAGTAGACATCGCCGAAGGTGTGGCTCTGGGTCCCTGCACCTGCCGCACGGTATTTAATAATTGCGATAATCCGGTGAATGCCGAGATAATGCTCGGAATGAGCCGTCACATATTCTCCAGGGAGAGGCCGCACGATTTTCGGGAGATAACAAAGGAGGAGGCTAAGGATATCTTAAAGCAGTGCCACCAGAATGGCCTGATACACAGCATCATAAAATGTCAGCAGGATTTCTACGCAATATGCAATTGCTGCTCCTGCTGCTGTGTGCCGCTGAGACTTAAAAAAGAGTATGGCATCGGCAATGCTGTTGTAAGAAGCAATACCATCATTCAGGATTTTAGAATGCGCCAGCTTTCCGAAAATAACCCGAATAGCTGATTTTATTTTGTTAAAGTCGAAGCATTTCACTATAATAGCGAGTATTCGGATGAATTACATGGTGAGATAGAGATGAAAGCAATAAGGTGGCACAGGGGGCTTAAACTTGCTTGATGAAGATTATATGAAACAGGCTTTGCGGTTAGCCCGCAAGGGCCTGGGGAAGACCAGCCCGAACCCGATGGTGGGAGCCGTTATCGTTAAGGATAATGTTATCGTCGGCAAGGGCTATCACCGCCGCTATGGAGGAAAGCATGCCGAAATCAATGCTATCCAGGGCGCCAGCGAAAGCGTAGACGGGGCGACCCTTTACGTTACTCTGGAGCCCTGCTGTCATTATGGTAAAATGCCGCCCTGTGTCGACGCGATAGTTCAGAACAAGATAAAACGGGTTGTCATTGGAAGCCTCGACCCCAATCCGCTGGTCAACGGTAAGGGCGTAGAGATATTAAATCAGCAGGGGATTGAAACGATAGTCGGGGTGCTTGAAGACAAATGTCGCTCCCTGAACGAAGCCCATTTCAAATACGTAACCACCGGTGTTCCCCTGGTTACCTTGAAGTTCGCCCAGACCCTGGATGGACGGATTGCCACGATAACCAAAAATTCCCGCTGGATAAGCTCGGAGAAATTCCAGCGCCTGGCTCATAAATTACGGGCAGCCAGTGACGCTATTATGGTGGGGGTAGATACAATTCTGGCTGATGACCCCCAGCTTACCGTGCGTCTTGTTAAAGGTAGAAACCCGGCCAGACTTGTCCTGGACAGTAAATTAAGGGTTCCACTGGACGCAAAGGTGGTCGGGAATCAGGAACTGGCACCTACAATCATTGCCACAACCTCCCATGCCGATAAAATAAAATTTTCCGGATTGCGTGAAGCGGGAATAGAGGTTCTGGAAGTACCGGAGAATGATGAGGGGAAGGTTGACCTTAAAATCCTGCTGGGAATGCTGGGGAAACGGGGCATATCATCGGTGCTGGTAGAAGGGGGAGGTGGTGTTATTACATCACTGCTTCGTCAGAACCTGGTCGACAAAATGGTTATTGCCGTGGCGCCTAAGATAATAGGCAGGGGCGTTGAGGCGGTGGGGGAGTTAAACATCAGTGATGTCAATCAGGCGATAAAACTTTCCTTCATAAAAACATACCGGCTGGGCGAAGACCTTGTCATTGAGGCGAGATGTCAGCAGAGAACAACCAGGATTGAGTAAAAGACCCTGACTAACTGGTTTCTGCCATATTTTCCATCACCTCGGCGATTACAAATAATGAGCCGGTGGCGCAGATAAGGTCGGCGGGTGTTGTCCTGGCTAATGCCAGTTCCACGGCTGAAGCCACATTTTCCGCCACTTCAGGGATGACTCCCTTTTTTGAGAATTCGCTGACAAGCGTGGCTGTTTCTAAGGCTCGCGGGTGACGGGAAGAAGTAACGATAACCTCGCTGGGCAGTGATGCCAACTCAGCAACCATCCCGGCAACATTCTTATCAGAGGAAGCCCCGAAAATAAGAAACAGCCGCTCGAATTTAAAGTGTTGTCTCAGCGCTTCAACCAGCTTTTGGACTGAGTAAGCATTGTGGGCGCCGTCAATGACAACCCAGGGTTGACGCCTTAGAATTTGAAGTCGTCCCGGCCAGTGTACCCGTGCCAGACCGGAGGCAATACTCTCCGGCGATATACTCGCCCCCAGACCAGCCAGGACTTCCGCTGCAATTACCGCCGTCGCCGCATTTTCAAGTTGATACTCACCAATTAGCGGTATGCGGAGATTATATTTGCCGGTTATCCCGTTTAACGTAAAGGATTGCCCTTCGGGACTGAGGGATGTTCTTTGCCATCTTATATCCTCACCTACCTTGACTAACGTTACTCCTCTTTCCTGGCATGTTCTCTCTATCACCGCCATCGCCTCTGGAAATTGGGGAGCGCAGACAACGGTGCTGCCCGGCTTGATAATGCCTGCCTTTTCGGTGGCTATCTGAGTGAGAGTATTTCCCAGGACTTCCGTGTGGTCATAGCTTATGGAGGTTATCACACATACTTTCGGATTGACCACGTTGGTAGCATCGAGGCGGCCGCCCAATCCCGTTTCCAATACCTGATAATCTGCCTGTATTTCCTTGAAGCAGGTGAAGGCGAGTGCCGTTAGCAGTTCAAACGTGGTCAGTTCACCAAAAGTGGAGAGTCGGTTTACGGATTCAACTTCAGGTTTTAGAGACTGCACCAGCCTGGCGAAATCAGCTTCGGCAATGGGTTTTGCATCGACCTGTATCCGCTCGGTGAAGCTGAGAAGGTGAGGCGAGGTGTAAAGACCGGTTCGGTAACCAGCCTCGGTCAGGATAGAGGCGAGCATGGCGGCGGTGCTGCCCTTTCCCTTGGTGCCGGCAATGTGGATTGACCGGGCAGCGTCCTGGGGGTTTCCCAGCCTTTCCAGCAGGAGCTGCATACGCCTGATATCAAAGACGAGCGCTGAACGTGAGGTTCTCTCAAAATCAGCAAAACCTAAAATATAATCTAAAGCCGACTGGTAATCCATTTGCTCACCTGCTAATAACCTATCACAATCTTACCCCCTGAGGCATATCAGGTAAAGCTCCCCAAGCTATGGATGTTAGTTATTAACCCTATCCCCCTTTTTCCCCCTTCCCCTTATTAAGGGGAAGGGGGATGGTTTATATAAGAGAGGCTTCGCCTCTCTTTAACTCTCCTTTAATATCTTTCTCCTAAGAAGGAGAGGGGGTCAGGGGGAGAGCATCTGAAATTAACCAAAACCAAATGGAACCAAAAAAATCGGATCACAGTATTAAATTGCTGGCAAAACCTCTTGACAAACACTATATATTGTGGTAATTTTAGTTTTGTCACACTATATAAAGTGGAGTCTGCTAATGAACTGCCCGTATTGCGGTTATCATGATTCCAAGGTAATTGACTCTCGCGACGTGAATGATGGCGTGCGCCGGCGGCGGCAGTGCCTGGAATGCGACTCACGTTTTACCACCTATGAACGGTTACAAAAAGCCAGTCTGTTCGTAATTAAAAAAGACGAGAGGCGTGAAGAATTCAGTCGGGAGAAGCTGCTGACCGGTATTCGGAAAGCCTGTGAAAAACGGCCGCTACCCAGCGGGACTGTAGATAAACTTGTCGAGGAGATAGAAGCCGAACTTTACAGCCTGGGTAAAACAGAAATTCCCGGCAGAGTCATTGGCGATATGGTAATGGCGGGCTTAAAAACGCTGGATAAAATTGCCTATATCCGTTTTGCCAGCGTCTACCGGGAGTTTGCGGATATCACGGCATTAAAAGAGGTTGTCGACACATTAGCCAGTGGTGATGCGGGGACATCTCCCTCCGCCGACCAGCTGCCGCTGCTCTCCACCGAGGAATTATACGAACTGACTGAAGGACATATAAGTAGTCAAAAGAAAGGCAGGGTAAAATCCGAACTGAAAAACAGGCGAAGTCTGGTTAAAAGATAATGCATAAACATATTGATTTAAGAAAGGGAGTAACCATTGGGTACCGCTAATCAACCACAAAGTAAACAGTCAGTCCCCCTTAACCGTACCCAGATTGCCCGGGTTATCTTTGCTGCCGCCGAGTCCATGGGTATATCGGACAGACGACTGATTGAGCGGCTGACGGCCCAGGTAATTGAACGCCTGGAACAGCCACAGCGCTCGCCGCAGCCGCAGACTTTACCGGGAATGGAAGACCTGGTGCCGAAGTCTCCGCGCCGTCAGCAACCCCTGCCGACCGACGCCGAGATAGAGGCGATGGTGAAAGAAATACTTGATTCGGAAAAACCGGCGCAGAAAGAGGTTAAAATGGATATCAACGCGACAGTCAAGCAGGATGACGAAACCACAGCGGGTATCAGTCTCAGTAAAAACGCTCTTCACGTCCTGGACAAGAGATACCTGAAAAAGGACAAAAAGGGGCAGGTTATCGAGACCGCTTCGGAGATGTTTCAGCGTGTCGCTAATGCCATCGCTTCCGCAGAGCTTATTTATAATTCCGAGGCAGACATTAAGTCGATAGAAGACACCTTTTACCGGTTAATGACTAACCTGGAGTTCCTGCCAAATTCTCCAACCCTGATGAATGCGGGGAGGGAATTAGGGCAGCTCTCAGCGTGTTTTGTTCTTCCCATTGACGACTCTATGGAATCCATCTTTGATGCGGTTAAATATACGGCACTCATCCATAAAAGCGGCGGGGGCACCGGATTTTCCTTTTCCAGGTTGAGGCAGGAACAAGACAGGGTCGGTTCTACCGGCGGCGTCGCCAGTGGCCCCGTTTCCTTCATGCGCGTTTTTGATACCGCTACCGATGTCATTAAACAGGGGGGAATGCGCCGTGGCGCCAATATGGCTATCCTCAGCATCGACCACCCCGATATCATGAAGTTCATCACCGCCAAGGAAGACCCCACTGCTTTTACCAACTTTAATCTCTCGGTGGCGGTGACCGATGAATTTATGAAAGCGGTCGGCGCGGGCACTGACTACAATCTCATAAGCCCGCATACCGGGGAGAGTGTTGGCAAACTTAACGCTAAAGAGGTATTTGATAAAATAGTCGATTTAGCCTGGAGGACGGGCGACCCGGGTGTGGTCTTTATCGACCGGATAAATGAGGCTAATCCCACCCCCCAATTGGGCAGGATCGAAAGCACCAATCCCTGCGGCGAGCAGCCGTTACTGCCCTATGAATCATGTAATCTTGGTTCCATCAATTTAACCAGGATGTTACGAAGTGCTAATGGGACCAGCGAAATTGATTATTCCAGGCTGGCGGTAACCGTGAATCTTGCCGTCAGGTTTTTAGATAATGTTATCGACGTCAACAAATTCCCGCTGCCCCAGATAGCCGAGATGACGAAGAAGTCGCGAAAAATCGGTCTTGGCGTAATGGGCTTTGCCGATATGTTAATCCAGATGGGTATCCCCTATAACTCGGATGAGGCGCTGGGGGTAGCTACCGATGTTATGCGTTTTATCAGTGAAGAAGCCGGCAAAGCCTCGGTAAATCTGGCTGAAGAACGCGGCATCTTCCCCTCTTTTGAGGGAAGTATCTACGATGCCGATGGCCCCCGGGTCAGAAACGCATCCCGTACTACCATTGCTCCTACCGGTACGCTGAGTATTATCGCCAGTTGCTCCAGCGGCATTGAGCCGCTTTTTGCCCTGAGTTATACGCGGAATATTCTGGATGGCGCTCAACTTATAGAGGTAAATCCTTATTTTGAGGAAGTAGCCAGGAGAGAAGGCTTCTACTCTGAGGAGCTTATGCAGAAGCTGGCCGATGGCGCTCACCTCGCTGATATTGATGACGTGCCGGATGAAGTTAAACGGGTATTTGTTACCGCCCATGAAATCAGCCCGGAATGGCATGTCAGGATGCAGGCAGCCTTTCAAAAATCTACGGACAATGCCGTATCCAAGACGGTAAATTTTCCTCATGAAGCCACCCGGGAGGATATCGCCGGGGTATATGGGCTTGCTTATGAAGAAGGTTTAAAAGGAATTACTATTTACCGGGATAGAAGCCGGGACGCCCAGGTGCTGAGCACGGGTAAAAAGACAGAGAAGGCGGCGGAAATCTTAACGCGTACCCCGCGCAAACGCGCCAAGATTACCAGAGGCGTCACGGAATGCGTCAATACTGGCTGTGGCCATTTATATGTTACCGTGAACTCTGATGATGAAGGCATATTTGAGGTTTTCGCTTTGCTTGGCAAAGCCGGGGGGTGCGCCGCTGCTCAGCTGGAGTCTATCGGGCGGCTTATCTCCTTATCCCTGCGTGTCGGGGTAGAAGTGAGTGATGTGGTGAAACATCTCCGCGGTATTCGCTGTCCGTCCCTCGCCTGGGAAGAGGGCAAGGCCATTCTCTCCTGTGCCGATGCCATTGCCAGCGTGCTGGAAAAACACGTAAGCAGTAATGGCGACAGTGATAAGCTCAAGATGAAGGACTACGGCTTAGCCAAGAACCTTGCCGGGCAGTGCCCGGACTGCAGCAGCATGCTCATTTATCAGGAAGGGTGCTTTATCTGCCCCGCCTGCGGTTACACCAAGTGCTAAACAGGTTGACTGAGGTCAGCGCATCCAGTAGAATTACAGTGAACGGCGGGCGGTTAGCTCAGTTGGTTAGAGCGCTGCGTTGACATCGCAGAGGTCACTGGTTCAAATCCAGTATCGCCCACCATGTAAGCAGTTCACATAACGAGGAATTGCCGCCAAGGGAGCTACTGGAGGTATAACCCGCCCCGTTGTCCGAGGGCAGTTTGGTGTAATACCTCATTGCCAGGGTAACCGAATCAGCGATGTTGCGGAAGCTCACAGATAAATCTTGATGCCTGTTCCTTTCTCTACCGCTCTGGTGTAAGCCTTATGGGCCAGTAGCACATCATGGCCGCCCATTCCCATATGTGTGTAAACAATACGCTCCCGGTCATTTTCACGGCCTGGCTTGGCTCCGGTTACTATTTCACCCATGTCTGCATACACATTATCCCTGGAAATCCCCGCCGGGAAAAAGGGGGGATGTTTATCGATAAGTTTACCATCACCCTCATGGGTACCTAATGCCCACTTATCGGCTTTTTCACTCAGCGTCGGGTCAATATCTCTGAACGCGCTCAGACCAGCGACAAAGCATCCCTTTTCCACCCATGGCTCCAAAATCATCGTTTCTTTTGCTGAGGTAGCCATCAGGATGATGTCGGCCCCTTCCACCGCCTCTTTGGCGGAAGAGACAGGCATTATCTGAACTCTAAATTCCTGGCTCATCTCTTCCGTGAAGGCAGTCATTGCCTCAGGTCTGGGGTCATATATTTTTACCAGTTCCAGGGGGAAATTGTTCATAAAAGAGCGAAGGCCAGTGCGAGCTTCAGCACCGCAACCAAAAATGGCAAGTGTCTTTGAATCTTTTCTGGCCAGGTATTTTGCAGCAACTACGGCATGGCCACCAGCAGTTCTCATGTTGGTGATGGAGGTGCCGTCCATTATGGCATAGGGCAGGGCGTTATCCGGATTGGTCAGGATTACCAGACTGCCCCAGATGCGGGGCAGGTTGTCACCCGGTTCCCGCTCATAATATACATTGACCTGCTTCATACCATAGATGTTAAGGGATTTTATATAAGCTGGCATGGTATTGATTATATTCGGTCCCTTTATCGGCATGATCATGTGGTATTGTGCCAGTTGACCCTCCCCAAACGCTCTGAAAGCTTGCTCAGAGGCATCTACGGCATCTTTAACAGTGATAAGACTCTCAACCTCCGACTTGCTCAGGAAGAGAATCTCAGTTTTTGGTTCGGTGGTCATATCCTACTCCTTCCTTTTATTTACCTCGACAATGCCCTTATCCGCATCCACCTTAACCCAATCACCGGTGGCGATTACCTCTAAAGGGTCCTGGTCCAGGTCTGTAACCGCCGGTGCGTGCAGTTTGGGGCGATACCTTATTGGCCAGGGTAACCGAATCAGCGATGTTTGTGGAAGCTCACAGATAAATCTTGATGCCTATTCCTTTCTCTACCGCTCTGGTGTAAGCCTTATGGGCCAGTAGCACATCATGGCCACCCATTCCCATATGTGTGTAAACAATACGCTCCCGGTCATTTTCACGGCCTGGCTTGGCTCCGGTTACTATTTCACCCATGTCTGCATACACATTATCCCTGGAAATTCCCGCCGGGAAAAAGGGGGGATGTTTATCAATAAATTCACCATCACCCTCATGGGTCCCTAAGACCCATTTATCGGCTTTTTCACTCAGCGTCGGGTCAACATCTCTGAACGCGCTCAGACCAGCGACAAAGCATCCCTTTTCCACCCATGGTTCGAAAACTACCACCTCAGATGCCGACGTAACCATCAAGATAATATCAGCCCCTTCCGCCGCCTCCTTGGACGAACGGACAGGCGTTATTTGAACCGTAAATTCACTCTTAATCTCTTGTATAAAGGCAGACATTGCCTCAGGTCTGGGGTCATATATTTTTACCAGCTCCAGAGGAAAATTGTTCATAAAAGACCGAAAACCAGTGCGGGCTTCAGCACCGCAACCAAAAATGGCCAGTGTCTTCGAATCTTTCTTGGCTAGGTATTTTGCAGCAACTACGGCATGGCCACCGGCGGTTCGCATGTTGGTGATAGATGTGCCGTCCATTATGGCGTAGGGCAGGGCATTATCCGGATTGGTCAGGATTACCAGGCTACCCCAGATGCGGGGCAGGGTGTCACCTGGTTCTCTCTCATAATATACACTGGCCTGCGTCAT
>SDBT01004185.1_pt1 | contig 24579 bp, 29 predicted proteins | sample 2277101 | NCBI WGS metagenome assembly SDBT01 (sample SAMN10404973, study PRJNA504765) | marine sediment metagenome | isolation source: marine sediment core GS10_PC15, 103 cmbsf | place: Arctic Ocean: Southern Knipovich Ridge | collected 2010 | reverse complement strand
ATATCAGATCGGCCAAAATCAGGCGTATAAAATAGTTGGGGTTGCGGGAAAAAAAGCCGGCCAAAATATAAAAAAAACAGGGCTAAGATGGCCACATAAACCCATCTTTTTTTAAGAAATAAGTAATTTTTCATGGTTATTGTTTATTATACAATAAGGTGATATTTTATAAGGTGATATTTTATTTTTATGAAATCTAATGTTTTTGGCAGACTCACCATTCTTTTATTTTTATATTTTTTCTTTTCATTGAGCTTTATTTTTAGTCACGGTTTCCATACTTTTATGGGCACAGTAATGATGTTCGTTTCTGTTTGTTTTTTGATTTTTTTGATGATGAAGCCAACCTTTTTTAAAATCAGTGTTTCCCGGAAAAAGTTTATTCGTTTACTTCAGTTAGGACTTTGGTTAAATATTAGTCTTAGCTGGTGGCTTTATGGTGGTCTTTACCAGCAAGCTGGATGGGCCTTACAACTCAGCCGGCTTTTGTTAGATATCCTTCTGCCCTTGTCTTTGATTTTGTTTTTTAAAGGTTCGATGAAATATATTAAATGGGTGGCGATCTTATTGTTGGCTATTTGGATGAGTTTACAGCTTTTAATGATCATTTCCTCTCCCCAACCATGGATTGATGTTTACGAAATCTTAAAAGAAGCGCCGCAAGCGCTGCTCAGGGGGAAAAATCCCTACAGCATTACTTACAAAAAAATGTATCCTCAGGTAGAACCTAACTTTTTTTCTTATTTGCCTTTTATGTTTTTATACACGGCTCCTTTTGTGGTTTTGTTTAATGATCCTCGGCTGGGTTTTATTTTGGCCCAATTTTTAACTTTTTTTATTTTGGCAAAAAAGTTTTCCTGGAGAGATAAGAATTTTGGCCGGCAATTTTCTTTTTTATTAGGTTTACTGATCCTTTTTCAACCTTTATCCTTATACATGACAGAACAATCTTATACTGAGCCGTTAATTTTATTGGAATTAGTTTTGTTTTATTATTTTTTGACCCAAGGCCAAAGATGGGCTGGTTTGATTTTGGGGATTGGTTTGGCCACCAAACAATATTTTGTTCTCAGCCTTTTATTTTTAAGAGAAAAATTGAACATCAACAGTCGTTGGAGAAAATATTTATTACCCATGATCGCCACGACTACAGCTATCATCGGCCCCTTTTTCTTAATTAATAAAAAAGATTTTATTTACGACACTATTTTAATTTTCGGGATTTTCCCTCCCAGATATGATGGTTTGTCTTTTTTTTCTACCCTTTTTCATTTGTTTAAAATCCAATATTCTGCTTTTTTAGCTATTGCTATTTGGATACTCAGCGGTATTTTCTTAGCAAAGTCAGCACCAGAATGGAGAAATAATTTTATTGTAAAAATAGCCATTTTTTTACTAGTGTTTTTCTATTTTAATAAGTGGGGCTATTTAAATTATTATTATTTGGTGGCTAATTTATTACTGGTGGGGATTTATACCCAGGTTTATGAGCAGGAAAACAAAATAAAATTTAAATGAGCGCAGCTAAAAACAAAAAAAAATATTACTTTGAGTATTTGCAGAAAACAGAAAGTTTTCCTCGGAATTTATATCATCGAGTTAAACATCAACTTGTTGCTCAGGTAGTGAGGCAATTGGCTCCACACTCTTTTATTCTGGATGCTGGTTGCGGCCTGGGCAATATCACCGCTAAATATTGTTCAGATCATCATGTGGTAGGAGTTGATGAACAACTGCCCGCCATTAAATATTGCCGCCGCCATTTTCAAGGATTATACAAAAAAGGGAGTTTGTATAGATTGCCTTTGTCATCGAGCAAATTTGATTTAGTTTTGCTGCTAGATACCATAGAGCATCTGAAAAGGCCAGAAAAAGCCCTTGAGGAATTAGCCAGGGTTTTAAAACCACGAGGCAGAATTCTTGTTTGCACTATTAATTATGACAATTTGTTTTGGCTGCTTTTAGAAAATACTTGGCATCGTCTTTTTGGGGGAAATTGCAAAACCTATTCCAGCGAGATGCACCCAACTCGTTATACTGCCCGGCTTTTAGCCAAACATTGCCAAAAATTTTTCCAAAAGGTTTATTTAAAAAAACATGTTTTAAAAATGGAGCTTTTTTATTTAGGGAAAAAAAGGTGAGTCAGAATGATTTGTCCGCATACAAAAAAACAAAAAATTGTGGTTTACGGCCAAGTGAGTCTTTATCGTTGTCCTAGGTGTCAACTGGTTTTTTCCGGCAAGGCTAATAAAGATAATTTCAACTGTTGTTTACTTTACCGGAATTATTATAAAAATGAGGCTCGTTGCGGTAGATTTAGATTGTGGTTGGAAGAAGTGATTAAAATCTTTCGTTTTTTTAGGGCCTTTAAAATTTTCACCATCGCCTGTTTAAGAAAATCAATTCTTGATATTGGCTGCGGTCGAGGGCTGATGCTTTTTTTCCTCAAAAAGTATTATCACTATACTGTGGCAGGCACCCAACTTGATTCTAAGGCAATTCGTTTTGCGAAAGATAAGCTGGGTTTAAAAATTTTCGGCCAAGATCTTTTAAAGATCAATTTTAAAAAAGATTCTTTGGACGTAGTGACTATGTGGCATGTTTTAGAACATCTGCAAAATCCAGAAAAATACTTGAGAAAAATATATAAGCTCCTGCGCCGCCAGGGAAAATTAATCATGGAAGTGCCTAATTTTAATTCTTGGACCAGAAAATTAACCGGGAAATACTGGTTGGGCCTTGATTTAGCATATCATTTAAATTTTTTTACCCCAGAGGCGTTATCGAAAATAGTTATTCGTCAGGGTTTTCAGATAAAAACCATTCACACCTTTTCTTTAGAATATTCTACCTTTATATCATCGCAAAGCATCATCAGCGCTTTTTCCAAAACTGACCACTTATTTTTTAACTGGCTTCAGTGAAGGCGATTACGGCCAGATCTAATTTTACACTTCATTTACTTTATCTTACTGACGCCAATTTGTTTTTTAATTAATCTGATGCTTTATTTTTCTAAAAAAGGTGAAGTCTTGCTTTTAATTGCTGACAAAAGATAAAATGGATTTATGATTTATTTGGCGCTTTTTTTGATTGGGCTTTGTGTAGGCAGCTTTCTCAATGTTTTAATTTACCGGGAGGCAGTGGATGAAGAGAAAAGAGAAAAGAAAAAAGAGAAAAGAGAAAATTTTTTAGATTGGTTGCCGGATTGGATCACCGGTCGATCGTATTGCGATCATTGCAAAAAAAAGCTGAGCTGGCTGGACAATATTCCCCTGCTTTCCTATTTGTTTTTAGCCGGTAAATGCCGCTACTGCCATAAAAAAATTCCCGTTCAGTATCCCCTAGTAGAGTTTCTGAGCGGAATCCAGTTTGTTTGGGTTTATTTTCTGATTCAAAGCAATCTTAATTTTTTTTCCCGGTTTGAAGGATTTTATAGTTTACTCACTTTGCTAATTTTGTTGGGTTTGGGCGCTTGTTTGCTGAGTATATTTGTGGCGGATGTCAGGTACCAGATTATTCCAGATACAACTGTTTTTGGCGGCATGGGATTGGCTTTGATGAAGATTTTGATTGACTATCGTTATACTGGTTTAATTGATTGGTCTTTGCTGACGGCTGCTTTTTTGGCCGCCGGCTTTTTCCTGGGTTTGGTTTTGGTCACTGCGGGTAAAGGCATGGGTGTGGGCGATGTCAAACTGGCCTTTCTCATGGGTTTGGTTTTGGGAATTCCTAGGATTTTATATAGCCTTTGTTTTAGCTTCTTGACAGGGGCGGCGGTGGGTGTCATACTGATTATATGGGGCAAAAAGGGCTTAAAAAGTAAAATTGCTTTTGGACCCTTTTTAATCGCCGGGACAGTTTTTGCCCTGCTTTATGCTTAAAAATAAAAAAGCCGGTTTTACGCTGATGGAACTTTTGGTAGTAGTTATGATTATTGCCATTCTGGCTTTACTAGGTTACTTTTTTACTTCAAAAGCCAGAGAAAGGGCCAAAGACGCCCAAAGAAAATCTGATCTGAGACAAATTAAAACCTCTTTGGAATTGTACCGTAACGTTTATAACCAATATCCAACCCATGATGCCAGCAATCAAATCATAGGCTGTAATGAACCAGCAGTGGCTTGCAGCTGGGGTGAAGCCTGGACCAGAGGCACCATGACTTATATGAAAAAATTGGGCAAAGATCCCTTGCCGACCAAAAGCTATAGTTACCAACAGCCTAGTAGTGAAGAATATTGTTTGATTGCTGAGCTGGAAATGGATGATGATGTATCCATTTCTGAGTCGCAGATTCAATGTAGTGGTTGCGGTGCGGCTGGGGCAGAATATGTAGTTTGCAATGATTAAATATTAATTAAAAAAAGATGGGTGGTGAAATATTAAGATCAAATATTAAAGATCTAAAATCAAAATGAAAATAAAAAATCTAAAATTAAAATCAGCCTTTACGCTTATAGAGCTTTTGATTGTGATTGCTATTATTGGTATTTTAATGACGATTGTTTTAGTCAGTACTGGCGGGGCAAGAAAAAGCGCTAGAGACACTACTAGAAAATCTGATTTAAACCAATACAGGGCGTCTTTAGAGGCAGTCTCTGCCAACCATGAGGGATTATATATGGCAAGAACAGCTGCTACTTTGGCTAGCACTATTCTTTGTAATGATTTATTATCATTTTTTGGTGTAGCGACTGAATGCCCAGTTGATCCGACGAACAGTGGTATTTACCAATATTACTATATAAGCAATGGAACTAATGCGAGCCATGATGCTAGTGTGTGGGTTCTTTATGGGGGTCTAGAGACAGGTGGCTATTGGGAGATTTGTTCTACTGGTAAAGTAGGCTCTGTCACAGCGGCGCCAACAGATTCTGCATGTGATTTATAAACCAACAACAACAAAAATTGATAAAAGAATTTTTATGAGCAAATCAAGTGGCAAAAGAGGGTTTATCCACCACCAAAGATCTGGTGCTGGGTTTAGTTTTATTGAGCTAATGATTACCATAGCCATTATTGGTATTTTGGCTGCTGTTGGTTTTGCTGCTTTTCAGGGGACGAAAAGATCGGCCCGAGACGCAAAAAGAAAAGCTGATATGGAGGCGATCAGGTCTGCTTTGGAAATGTATAGGGCAGATAATGACAGCTATCCTCTTACTACGCCAGACGCTTGTGGCGGGAGCTGGGATCGAGGTTATTGTAACCCTAATTTTCTTGAAGAGTTGACTACGCCTACGGCATATATGAGTGATTTACCTGAGGATCCTTTAAATACTTCTACAGGGCAAACTTATGTTTATCAGTTAAATGCTACTTATGGTTACAGGCTAATGTTTAATCCGGAAACCGTGGTTGATGGCACTGATCCAGATACTGGTGATTGTTATGGTTTGAAGTGGCAATGTTATCAGGCTCCATAGGTAATGACTAATAGAAAAATGCGAAAATTTGCTTTTACTTTAATAGAACTTCTAGTTGTTATTAGTATTATGGGGCTTTTGACGAGCATGGGTATTGCCGGCTATAACCGGTTTAATAATCAACAAATTGTGCAGCGGGCTGCAAATGAGATGAAAATAGCTATCCGGCAAGCCGCGGCCCGGGCCCAGAACAATGAAAAAGATTGTACGGTTTGTGATGGGGTTGATAACATTTGCGCCACCAGCGATGATTTAACTTTAACAGCCTGGCATGTTGATTTATCTACTAGTCCGCCTACTCTCTATGGAGAATGTGGAGCGCAAAACTTCCCTAGCCCCCCTACCCAGATTGCCACTTTTGGAGTCACGGTGACACAAAATAATGATATTGAATTTTATCCAGCTGCTTTAGGCGGCGGCACCAACCTAGGAGTAGTATCTTTAACCATTACTTTTTCTAAAACCGGAGCTACGAATGAAACTATTTTGGTTAATCCCAGTGGCAATGTGGAGTAAGATGAAAAAAAAATCAGGTATGATGATGATTGAAGTCATGTTGGCTTTGGCAGTGGTGGTTTTGGTTTTGACGGCCTTAACCGCGGCCGCCACCGTAGCCTTGCGCAATAGTAAATATGCGCAAAACGTGGTTTTGGCCAATCACTATACTCAGCAAGGCTTGGAAATTACCAGACAAAAAAGAGACGAAGCGGTTGATTGGAATAGCTTTATTGGCAGTTATGTTGGCTATAAAAGACTAGACAGCGATTTAAACTGGAGTGATTGTCCTAATCCACCCGCTTGTCCTAATTATAGCGCCAGTCCTAATCTGGGGATTTTTTATCGTTGTTTACATATTACCGATACTACTGACAGCGTTACTGTAGAAATTTTTGTTTCTTGGAAAGAATCTGGTAAAGACCACCAGGCTCGGGCGGCTACAATTTTGAGTAAATGGGAATGAAAAATAAAAGAAATTTAAAACTAGGTTTTACACTGATAGAAATGCTGGTGGTGACGGTTTTGCTGGGTTTGGTGGTGACTACTGCCACTCATCTTTTTACCAGGATTATCCGGGCCAATCAAAAAGCCAGAGCTATTTTGGCAATCAAACAAACCGGAGATAATGCTTTGGCAGTTTTGAGCCAAAAGATTAGGAGCGCTCAATCTATTGCAGAATGCAGTGATATTGGCACTACTGGTTCTACTATTACCCTGGATAGCAATGCGATTACTTGTTCTGCCGCAGGGATTACTACTGGTATAGGCCAAAATCTAGTGGGCAGTGATTTAAAAGTAGAAGGCTACGGCGCCTGTTTTACCTGTTACAGCTCTGATTTGCGGCCGGACGTAGTGTTGATTAATTTTACTTTGACCAATAACAAGACTAGTTTTGAAGATACCAGTCTGAGTTTTTCTACTACGGTTTCTCTGCGAAGTTATTAACCACTTGCTTTTTTTAACTCACAAATGTAATAATTAAACTATGGAAAAAAGCCGTAAATCCGGTCAAGTAGTTTTGATCGTGCTTTTAATTATGGTGGTGATTTTAACCATTGGTCTTTCTTTGATTTCCCAGTCAGTGACGGACATTAGTATTTCCAAAGATGAGGAGGAAGCTATTCGGGCTTTTTCCGCGGCCGAAGCAGGCATTGAGGCGGCTTTACAGGATATTAGCGCAGCGCCTGCCACGGTAGTAGTGGATGGAATTACTGCCAATGTTAGTGTTTCAGGGGAAGATGAGAATTTTGAATTTAATTTAGCTGAAGGAGAATATTTAGACTTAGATTTAACAGGCGCTAATGTAGGCACACGAATCACTTTAAAATGGGATCCAGGAGCGGCAGTAGAAACTAGTTTTTATAAAAGTAATAATACAGTGCAAAGATATATTTATCGATCTGATACAGCTAGTTGTTTGTCAGGGGCTATAATAGTCACGGAAGCCGATGAAGAATTTCAATTAATAGGGACAACAGCCATTGACGAGATGTTAAGAATTAGAGCGCTTTGTTCTACTACTAATCTTGATATTACCGTAGGTAATGATAGTTTGGAGGATCAGACTCATGAGATTGACTCCCGGGCTTCAGAAGATGGTAAAACTAGCGCTATTCAAGTGACCAGAGCGGATGAACTGCCTTCAATTTTTGATTATGTAATATTCTCTAAAGGCACAATTACCCATAGTGATTATCCATAAAGACTATTAAATTAGAAAAGTTATATTAATTTTAAATTTATTATTATGTCTGCCCAATTTGGACTTGATTTAGGCTCTTTTTCTATTAAAGCGGTAGAGCTGAAGAAAAAAGGCCAAGCCTGTAAACTTCTCACTTTAGGAGAGATTAAAACTCCGGTTAATCTTAATTCCCAGGCAAAAAGTGATAAAATAACTATCGCTAATGCCATCAAAAAACTAGTTGGTGAAGCCAAAATCAGTACTAATCAAGTAGTTTTTTCTTTAGCTGAGACTGATGTTTTTACTCAAGTGGTAGATTTCCCCTATTTGTCTAAAACAGAGCTGGCCTCGGCTATTGATTTTGAAGCGGAACAATATGTTCCGGTGCCCTTAAGCGAAGTGAAACTGGAATATTTAGTTATTTCTTCCCAGCCCACGGGCCAGGATAAAAGTATGAAGGTGTTGTTGATAGCGGCTAGGCAATCAGCCATTGACCATTTTGTTGAGTTAATAGAGTTGGCTGGTTTGCAGCCGATTGCTTTAGAAACCCAGATTTTAGCTTTAACCAGACTAGTGAACAGTATTTTTGAAAAAGGCAATTTTATGCTTTTGGAACTAGGCCATAGCGCCAGCAATATTGTGGTTATCCAGGATCAGAAAATTAGCTTAACCAGAACACTTAAAACCGGCGGTAAGGCCTTTACCCGCGCAGTCGCCAGCGAGTTGAGTATGGAGTTAATCCAGGCAGAGCAATATAAAACTAGTTATGGTTTAGAACCAGGCGTTTTAGAAGGTAAGGTAGCTAAGGCGATTTTACCTACTTTTAACGCCTTAACGGCGGAAATAAAAAAAGCCCACAATTTTTCTTTACAAAAATACCCGAATTTAAAAATTAACAGCGCCATTGTTTCCGGCGCAACCGCCTTGATGCCCGGATTAAATTCTTATGTGGCCCAAAATCTTAATTTGGAAGTTATGACGCTTGATCCTTTTAAAAACTTTGCCGCAGATAAAAGAATAGAGCAATTAAAATTTAAATCCCGGTTTGCTACTGCTGTCGGATTGGCCTTAAGACAGGAATAAATGCAAAATATTAATTTTTTAAAAGACCGGTTAGCTCAGTTGAAGAAAAAGGCCAAAAAAAGCCTTGTGCTCAAAACTTGGTCTTTGGTGGCTTTGGTAGTTTATGGAATTTTAGTTTTTGGGGCTTTTTCTTATTACTTAGTGGCCAAAGGAAAAAATCAAGTACTTAAAGCGGGGATTGATCGGGAAGAAGCCTTGATTACCAACCTGCGTCCAATAGAGACTAAACAAATTTACCTGACTTCTAAAGCCAAATCACTGACGACAATTTTTGCCTCTCAAAAAAAACACCAAAAAATTATTGAGACTATTTTAGCCCTTTTACCTAGTGGAGTTTCTGTAGATGATTTAACTATTGACAAAGAAGGACTGGTGAATTTTTCTGGCTCCTGTGCCAGCTTTAAGATTTTACAGGAATTTTTTAATAATTTAGAAACAGAAGCAGGAAACAGTACCTTTTTAAAGGTAAAAAAAGCCGAAATTGGAAAAATTACTTATGGTTGGCAGCAGGAGTATGGTTTTGGCGTCGAGCTGGCTTTTTTCTTAGGAGAAGAATAATGTTTGAAGGGATAATTAACAATGAAAAAATCAAAGAAAATTTAGTGCCGATTTTGACGGTCTTGATTATTTTCATTTTCACCGTTACTGTTTTTCGCAACACCTTGAGCAACCTGCTTAAATTAAGGGAAGAAAATAAAAATATGAATACCAAATTGGCAGCCTTGATTAAGAAAAGCCAGCTTTTACAAAGCTTAGACGACCTAGAAATTAGCAAGAAAGTAGAGAGATTAGAAGAGGTTTTTCCCTCAGATAAGCCGGTTTTAAGCTTGTTTGCTTCTTTGAATCAATTAGCCCTAGAAGAAAATGTGGCTTTTGGCGGGATTAAATTAAATCCTGGAAGACTGGAAAAAATCCAACCTAGCTTGGCTCAAGACGAAGCAAAGAACGCCGCCGCCGCCGCAACGGTTGAAAGTAGCGATTTGCAAGAACTAGAGATTAGTTTTAGCATTAAAGGACAGTTGGAAGATATTGCTGATTTTATCAGGCAGCTGGAAAAAAATTCGCCTTTAACTCAAATTGAAAGTATGAGTCTTAGTTTAGATGGTTTGGTCGCCTCTTTAGAAGTCAAGGTTTTTTATCAGGACTTTCCAGAAAACCTGGGTTTGGTGGAAAAACCAGTGCCGGTTTTAACAGAGAAAGAAAAAGAAATTTTGGCGGCGATTGCAGACTTTCGTAAAATTGAAAAAATTGAACCCAATGCTCCTATCGGGAAAGAAAATATTTTTAGTCTCCCCTAGCCCTTCTAGTTTTCCAAGCCGGGAATGGAATTATGGGTTTTATTCTTCCAGGGTAAGGATGATCTTTTGCCCTTCTTTAAAAGCTTTAGCCCTAATGATGGTACGTAGAGCTTGGATGATTTGGCCTCTTTTGCCAATCACTTTACCCATATCTTCAGCAACTACTTTAATCAGATAATTGGTGTAGCCAGAATCAGTAATTTCTTCTTTGAGGGAAAATTTATCGGGGTGATCAACAATAGAAGTGATAAGATAACTAATCAGTTTTTTCATTTTTCTACCAATCTTTTAACCGTCTGAGTAGGTTGAGCCCCTTTTTGCAGCCAGTTTTGATATTTTTTCTGATCGACTTTAACTTTATTGTTTTTATTTAGAGGGTGGTAATGGCCTAAAAGGTCTACATATTTACCATCTCTTTTACTTTTAGCTTCAGCCACCACAATTCTGAAATGGGCCTGGTTTTTTTTACCGGTTCTGAATAGCTTTATTTTTAACATAGACTTGATTCTATTATCTTTTGACTAATTTTTCAAGAGCTTTTTGAGCGGTCAGTTGTTCAGCCTCTTGTTTTGATTTTCCTTGGGCTTCAGCTTCAGGCTGCTGGTTAATTAAAACCGCTACCTTAAAAGTCTTATTGTGGTCCGGACCAAAAGACTCTAAAATTTTATAAACAGGTGAAGTATGACCTTGAGCTTGGACTAATTCTTGCAACTGGCTTTTGAAATCTTGGGGCAATTGTTCTTTAAACATTTTTTCTGCCGGAATTAAAAGATTTTGTTCGACAAAATCAAAAGCTTTTTGAAAACCAGCATCTTGATAAACAGCGCCGATCAGAGCTTCAAAAGTATCTGCCAAAATGGAAGGATTTTGCTGGCCGTCGGAGGCCTTTTCGCCTCGAGAAAGCCTTAGTTGAGAGCCAATTTGTAAATTTTGGCTGGCCATGGTTAAAGTTTTGGTTTGGACTAACTGAGCCCTTCTGGTAGTCAGTTGTCCTTCGGGCCAATCAAGATATTTTTGAAAAAGATATAAGGAGACGATTAGTTCTAAAACAGCATCGCCTAAGAATTCCAAACGCTCATTGGATTCTAATTTTTGACTTCGATGCTCATTAAGATAGGAACGATGCGTCAGGGCAGTTTCCAGCAGTTGTTGGTTCTTAAATTGGTAACCTAAAGTTAATTTCATAATTCGTTTGAGTTTTCTTCAAAAAGCCTGATCAGTTGGTCGACGGTAGTCAGTTTTTCCACATTCACTGGTGGCAAGCTGATTTTTAATTGTTTTTGACAGACTACGATCAAGTCAGCCACCTCTAGTTTGCTCACGTTAAGATCAGAATAAAAATCAACGGCTAGATTGATTTTTTCTTTCTCCACGCCCAGATTTTCCGCGATTAGATCAATGATTTTTTCTTTTAGCATGTTATTATGATTAAGATTACTTAGTCAATTTTACTAAAATTGAGCCTAAAACGCCATTAATAAACTTGGGTGAATTATCAGCGCCAAAATGTTTAGCCAATTCAATGGCTTCATCAATAATAACTTTAGGGGGATTTTTCTTTTGTAAGAGTTCAAAAACAGCTAACCGCAAGACGGCCAAATCAACTTTATTAAGTTTTTCTACGGGCCATTCTGGAGCAGATTCGGCAATCAACTGGTCTATTTTTTTGACTTTTTTCAGCAGGGGCTGGAGGAGCTGACCTTGCTTTTTTTGAGTCTGGAAACTGTAGCTGAAAAGTTTTTTTACAATGATTTTTCTTTTTTTATGTCTGGGGTCTGAGGCAGTTTTCATTATTTTTGGCAATTAGCACATAACTGGCGATAAATTTTTTGCTCGCCACAGTGAAGGCATTTGGTTAATGCAGGTAGTTTCAGTTTTTTACTGACATCAGCCCTTCTTTTGCCCTTACGCCGAGTGGATATTCTTCTTTTTGGTAAAGCACCCATATTTTCTCCTTTTAATTAGGTTCAATATTCCTTATTTTATCTTTTTTTATCTTTTCTTTCAACAAGGGAAATTGAGCTAACTTTTTGACTATTTTTTGAGCCCAAAGTTTAGTTTTTTCAATCAAATCAGTGTCTGTGAAACTAGCGATCTTGAGTTGAGAAAAACCATGTTGACGGAGGCCGTAAATCTCCCCTGGCCCGCGAAGCTTAAGGTCAATTTCTGCCAGCTTAAAACCACTATGATACTTTTGCATAGCTTTAAGTCTTTTGAGTTCCTGGTTGCTTTTGCGAGAAGTAAATAAAAGACAGTATGATTGTTTTGCTGAGCGGCCGACTCTGCCCCTGAGTTGATGAAGTTGAGCCAGGCCAAAGCGGTCAGCCGCCTCAATCAACATAATCGTGGCTGAAGGGATATCAATGCCCACTTCTACCACGGGGGTGGAAACTAAAATATCTAATTTTTTTTCTTTAAATTGATTTAGAGTTTTTTCTTTTTCTTTAGACTTTAGCCGGCCATGAAGTAAACCCAGTTTAAGCTGGGGAAAAACAGTTTTTCGCAAGCGCTCAAACTCGTGCGTGGCCGCTTTAATATCTTTCATTGATTCTTTTTTCGAGGTTTCAATAAGGGGGCAGACAATAAAAGCCTGAGATTTTGTGCCGCCAGCGGGGGTATTAATTTGCTCTTTAATCCAATCATAAGCAGCCGCTCTTTTTTGCCAAGGCACCACCCAAGTTTTAACCTGTTTCCTGCCGTGGGGCATTTCATCTAAGACAGATAAGTCCAGGTCGCCATACAAAGTTAAAGCTACGGTTCGGGGAATAGGCGTAGCAGTCATGGTCAAAAGATGGGGCGCTTTACCTTTTTGGATCAACTGGGCTCTTTGCTCTACTCCAAAACGGTGTTGTTCATCAATGACCACTAAACCGAGTTGGTCAAGATTAACTTTGTTATAAATCAGGGCGTGGGTGCCTACCACAATTTCCAGTTTACAATTTCCAATTTTTCCACCCTGGGTGGACCGGTTTTGGGCTGGCAATTTTTGACTAGCGGTTAAAAGGGTGATTTTAACCCCCAGGGGTTCAAGCAGGGTTTTGATAGTTTGAAAGTGTTGCTGGGCGAGAATTTCCGTCGGCGCCATCAGCACTGCCTGGAGATTGTTTAAAAAAGCTATGTACATGGCCGCGGCAGCCACCACAGTTTTACCCGAACCCACGTCTCCTTCTAAAAGCCGGTTCATGGGTCTTTTCATGGACAAATCTTTTAAGATTTGTTTTAGAACCTTGTTTTGGGCAGAGGTGAGAGTAAAAGGCAATTTAGCAATAAAAGATAAAATTTTTTCCTGGTCCACTTTAAAAGCGGTGGTAATTTTGTTTTTTTGCCAGGCTTTTTTGCGTAAAGCAGTTTTCAGTTGGATCAGAAAAAGCTCGTCAAATTTGAGCCGGTCCCGGGCCTGATTAATTTCCGCCTCATTTTGAGGAAAATGGATGCGCTCCAAGCTAGAGTTTAAATTAATTAGCCCCTCTTTTGTTTTCACAGCTTCTGGTAGCCAATCCGGCATTTGAGGCGCCAGTTTGTTTAAAACCGGTGCGATTCTGGAACGGAGCCATTTGGAAGAGACGCCATAAGTTTCGGGATAAACCGGCACCAACCGGCCGGTGTGAATAGTTTTTACCGGCCTGTCTTTAGTATTCCGGGCCCGGCCTGGAAATTTCAATATTTCATATTCTGGGGAAACCAGGGTGGTTTTATAAATAAAAGTGTCCACTTTGCCGGAGAAATTAACTTTAAGCCCTGGCTTAAGGGTTTGAGGAATAAAAAGCTGGTTAAACCAAACTATTTCTATTTGGCCAGAGCCATCCGCAACCACGGCTTTTTGGATTTTTTTGCCGGTTTTGGTGTGGATATTTTGACAGTCAATAATTTCCGCCTGAATAGTGACCATTTGCCCTTTTTGCAGTTGAGAGATTTTGGAAATAAGGCGAAAATCATCATAGCGGAAAGGATAATGGTGGAGTAAGTCTTCAACAACATTGATGTCTAATTTTTTTAAACGAGAAGCATAAGTTTTACCCACCATAAACAGGTCTTGGATAGGAGTGGATAATGAAAGAGTGTGCATAAATTTTCAATTCCTAATTCCTAATTCTTATTGAATTTTTATTTACTAATTTTTAAAAATTAAATCATTAAAAATTGATTAAAAATTAAAAATTTTAAATTAGAAATTAGTTATTATTATACAAGGGAATGATTATAAAATCGAAAGCAGGGGGGCAATCGCTGAGAAAATCAGACTGAGAAGAATAAAGACAATAATAGTAGCTTTAACAATTCTAATTTTTTGTTTCCGCTTCATTTAATTTTTATCCATCTTTTTTTACCCACATTAATAACGTCGCCGGCATTAATGGTTGATTGCTGATTGTTAATTATTGATTGATTAATCTTAACTGCGTTTTGGGAAATCAATCTTTTAGCATCAGAGTTGCTGGAAGCAAGCTGAGCTTCTACTAAAACATCAACAATATTTTTACTCTTAACTTCAACAGTTGTAATTTTTTCCGGCACTTCTCTATTTTGAAATACTTCTTTAAATTTTTTTCTTGCCTGTTTCGCTTTTTCTAAGCCGTGGAATTGTCTAGTGATTTCTAAGGCTAGTTGTTTTTTATATTGCATGGGATTTTTGACTTTCATCTCTTTGCGGAAACTACTGATTTTATCTAGCGGTGTAGCCGTAAAAAATTCAAAATAATTGGCAATAAGATCATCGGTAATACTCATAATTTTGCCATAAATGTCATCCGGACTATCAGTTAGCCAAATACAGTTACCTGAGGTTTTACTCATATTTTTACCATCAGTGCCAACAATCATTTTGTTAGTGAGAACAAATTTTTCTTTATTATTAAGTTTACGCTGTAGTTCTCTGCCCACCAGCATATTAAATGTTTGATCAGTGCCGCCAATTTCCAAATCAACGTCCATAACTACGGAGTCATAACCTTGTAAAAGTGGATACATGGTTTCGTGATACCAAACAGTATCACCTTTTTTAAGTCTGGTGGTAAAATTTTTTCTTTTAAAAAGCTGGATAGCAGAGATGTTGGAAGCAAGATTAATAATTTCTTTTAAGCCGAGCTTCAAAAGCCAATCGCCATTGTATTTGATTTTAACCTTCGTAAAATCAATGATGGGTTTAACCTGATCTTTCCAGGTTTTGATATTTTCTTCTATTTCTTTATCAGTGATTAGTTTTCTGCCTTTTTCTCTTTCAGAAGGGTCACCGACCAGAACAGTGCCAGTGCCAAAAAGCAAAATCGCTTCATGACCCAAGTCAGCAAAAGCCTGCAAAGTTCTTAAAGGTACAGTATGGCCCAAATGAAGTCTGGTAGCGGTGGGGTCAATACCTAAATAAAGTCGGATTTTTTTGCCCGAGCGCAAAACTTTTTCCAAAGCTTTTTTGCTGGGGTAAACTTTGTCTACCCTTCTAGTTAGCAATTCATCAATTTTATCCATGTTTTCCTTCCTTTATTTTAATCAATATTTTTTTATTTGTCTAATCGTTCATTACATGTTAAAAATTTGGGATTGTTGGGCAATTTTAAACCGCATTTTCCTAATAATATTTTTTGTTTTTTTTACAGATATAACTGGGTTGCTGTGGTTTAGATGAATAAAATGGATTTTATTTTTTTCAGCTATCTTTAGAGGTTGCAATAGTTTCATAGTTTCTTTTATCATGGGATGGCCAATTTTATTTATATTTCTATGAAGCAACTCTTTTCTGTCAAAAAAAGTTCCGTCGATGAAAGCCAAATCAACCTCTTTAATTAAGTTAGGTAGGCTATTATTCCAATGTTGCCATTTTGAAATATCCGTTATAATAAGGATTTTTTTCTGGTTTTTAATAATAAAACCATAGGTGTCAGTAAGTTCATCTCGATGAGGAACTTTTAAAGGTCTAATTTTTAGATTTTGCAAAACAAACCCTTGTCCACTTTTGAATATTTTTAAAGATAAATTCTGTTTATCTACCATTTGTTTCCATGGTTGATTATGTGTGAGAAAACTAGCCATTTTTTTAGAGACAAAAACACTAACCCCTTTTTTATTACTTACTTCAAAGCCAAAATGGAAAAGACCTAGGAAATGACCCGCATGAGCATGACTTAAGATGATGGCTTTGATATTATTAAATTCTTTAAAATTGATTTGGTATCTTAAATCAGGACTAGCATCAATTAATAAATTAAATGTTGGGTTGATTTTGACTAGAAAAGAGGTAGCGAACAAACGCTTGTTTGTCTTTTTTAGTTGAGAACAGTTACGACAATGGCAATTTATTTGCGGCACTCCTCCATCCTGAGCAATGCCTAAAATTTTTAGTTTCATAGACTGTTTACTCTTCTATTTTAAAGCAAGCCCATCCACAAAGGAACCGTTAAGCATTCTTTTGTATTTTGCATATGTCCATAGCGTCCTTTTTCGCCAAAATGCTCACCGTGATCAGCACAGGCAAAAACATAGGTAGCTTGGTCGGTAATTGATCTAATGCCCTCAAAAAGAATGCCTAGTTGTTGGTCAGCGAATTCTAGACCGTTGACTTGCATTTGATGCATATTAGTAGCCTGTTGGGCCAAGATTTCTCTTTCCTGGGGCAGGAGACTATGTGTCCTTAGATTTAGTCCCTTTTTTAGGGTAGGAAAAACAGCCTTAACCTCTTCTGAAATACCTTTACCCCAGTCATAAGGATAATGGGTTTCCGGACAGTTCATGAATAAAGTAAATGGTCCTTTTTGAGCCGCTGTTTTTAATTTATCAAGAATTTGTTCGGTATGGTTAAGAGGAAAGCTATTTGATTGCCTTTCTGCCAACGGCTCGTCATCCATATTAGGACCAAAATATATAAATTCGCTCCAAGCATAAGCAGTGCGCAAAAAACTTCCATCTGAAAACTGAGAAACTCCGCCTATCCCTAAAACGTGATGACCTTCTCTTCTAAAACCTTCAATGACATTATTGCCTTCAAATAACATACCACAACCCTTATGGGAATCACGGCTTGGGCCAGTAGTTATTCTCCATGGTTGCCTTACGGTTTCATTGTAAAAAGGAACTTTTGTTTTAGGGTTGCTTGGCAAATGTCCTAAAAACATAGCGGTATGGGCTGCTGGAGTATATGGTGAGAGTGTTTGGGCATCCATCAATTGTCCCACTTTATTTAAATTTGGCATATTTGCTAATTGCGCCGAGTCAAATCTGCAACTGTCAAAGACAATTAATACGGCGTTTAAATCATTAAGTTTTTCACGGTTAATTAATTTTTCAGTACTCATAATTATTTTCCTTTTTTTAATAAATTTCTATTAATAACTAAAAACCCCTCTTTACTGAGAGGGGTTTATAAATCTTTTTTAATAAAATCACTACCCTCCCAAGAGATTAAAATAATAAGCATAATAATAGGTATTTTGATTTTTCATTATTTTGACCATTTTTTTACAAAAAAAACCTCGTCATCATCCCGAAGTTTCATTCGGGACAAGGACGAGGTTTCTCGTGGTACCACCTTGTTTTATCTCGGCTCTTGCGACGCCGGATCTTATTGACTACTCCTGTCCGATTTAATCGGACTGACATAGTCTAGCGCGGTTACGGGCGCGACCGTTTCGAGTTTTGCTCGAACAGCTTGTCCTGAAGTGAACTTGTCTACCTTAGGACTCAAGAGGGTAATTCGATTATCCTAGTGCGATCAGCTTTCACTTAGCGCTGACTCCCTGTTGTCACCTAGAATTTTCTACTTCACTCTTTCACAGCTTTTATAATTTTCAAGTTGTTCTATTATAGCCCAATTTTTGATTTTGTCAAATTAAAATTTATAACTAATGATAACACGATCGCTGATGACTAATTAAGTTTTTCCATATTCCATAATTGAATAGATTTTTGCATAAAAGCAATCAAAACGAGAGTTGAGGTTTGTCAAGGGCTGAGGTAAAATTAAAATATGAAAACACGTTGGCGAAGAATGTGGAAGCAGAAAAAAAGGGCCTTGATTAAAAGGACTTTTTTAAAAAGGTTTCAAAACCTCAGTCGGGGTCAAATGATCAAATACGCGGCCATTGGCGGCTTTGGAGGAATTGTGGGCTTGCTTTTACTGGGCGGTTTGGTTTTTGCCCTGGTCACCAAAGATTTGCCTCAGCCAGATAAAATTGTCCGGCGGGAGGGCTTTTCCACTAAAATTTATGATCGTAACAAAGTCTTGCTTTATGATGTTTTTAGTGACCAGCAAAGAACGCCGGTTAAATGGGAAGATATTCCTCAAACTTTAAGGGAAGCGACCATTGCCATTGAAGACAAGAATTTTTATCAACATAAGGGTTTTGATCCCACCGGATGGCTGCGGGCAGTTTTTAATATTATTTTCCGGGGTAAACTTCAGGGGGGTTCGACCTTGACCCAGCAACTGGTTAAAAACGTGTTGTTGACTCCTAAAAGGACAATTATCCGTAAAGTCAAAGAATTTATTTTGTCAGTGCAAATAGAGCAAAAATATTCCAAAGATGAGATTTTGCAAATGTATTTAAATGAAGCGCCTTACGGTGGTACGGCTTGGGGTGTAGGGGTAGCGGCGGAAACATATTTTGGCAAAGAAGTACAGGAATTAAGCTTGCTCGAATCAACTATCCTAGCCGGCTTGCCCCAAAGTCCTTCCTACTACTCTCCCTTTGGCACTAATCCCAAGGCATATATAGGTCGGACCGAAGATGTGTTGCGTAGGATGCGGGAAGATGACTATATTACCAAAAAACAAGAAAAAGACACTTTGCTAGAATTGGAAAAAGTGGAATTTGCCGCCCCGGGCGCCAGTTTTAAGGCTCCTCATTTTGTTATGTATGTCAAGTCTTTACTGGAAGAAAAATATGGGGAAAATATGGTTGAACAAGGAGGTTTAAAAGTTTACACCACTTTGGATTGGGAAATCCAAAAAGAAGCCCAAGAAATTGTGACTCAAGAAATTGAAAAAGTAGAAAGCCTGGATATTACTAACGGCGCAGCTATGGTGATGGATCCGCAAACGGGTGAGATTTTGGCTATGGTTGGCTCCAAAGACTTTAATGCTAAGGACTATGATGGTCAAGTTAATGTTTGTTTGTCTTTGCGTCAGCCCGGTTCTGCCATTAAACCAGTGACTTATGCGGCGGCTTTGCAAAAAGGCTATACGCCGGCGACGATGCTGGTGGATGTCGTCACTCATTTTCCGGGTGGGACCAGGGGCGACTATGTGCCTAGAAACTATGATGGTAAAACCCGGGGTCCGGTCCAGCTAAGATACGCTTTAGGTAATTCTTTAAATATTCCTTCAGTTAAACTTTTGGCTTTAACCGGCATTAAGGCAATGTTGACGACCGCTTATGATATGGGTTTGAGCACTTTGGAACCAACCCAGAGCAATATTAACCGCTTGGGTTTGTCTGTTACTTTAGGCGGCGGCGAAGTCAAATTAATTGAACTCATCGGCGCTTATTCTGCTTTTGCTAATAAAGGAAAAAGGATAGAGCCAGTAGCTGTTTTAGAAGTTAAAGACAGCAAAGATAAAACTTTGGAAAAACATAAGAAGACTACCGGCAAGCAAGTTTTAACCGAGGCCGAAGCTTTTTTAATTTCCGATATTTTGTCAGACAATCAGGCGCGTTTAATCACTTTTGGAGCCAACAGCTTACTGAATATTCCCGGTAGACCAGTGGCAGTCAAAACAGGAACCACTGATGATAAGCGGGATAACTGGACTATTGGTTGGACGCCGGGGAAAATTGTGGCCGTCTGGGTGGGTAATAATGACAATACGCCGATGAAAACCGTGACTTCTGGTATTTCTGGAGCCTCCCCTATTTGGAGACAAATAATGCTTGAGGTTTTGAAAAAAGATCCGATCCAAGCATTTAAAAACCCCGGTAATTTAGTAGAGAAAGAGGTGGATGCTGTTTCCGGCTATCCTAGTCATGATGGCTGGTCTTCACGCAAAGAGTTGTTTATTAAGGGGACAGAACCAGATGGGAAAGATCCGATTCATACCAAGCTTAAGGTTTGTAAAGATGATACTGGCAAATTAGCCCCGGATACGATGGTAGCCAAAGGTGACTATGAGGAAAAAGAATTTATTGTGCTTAGGGAAGATGATCCTATTTCTTCGGATAAAAACCGCTGGCAGGAAGGCATTGACGCTTGGATCGGCGGTCAAAGCGATGATAAATACAAATATCCTCGGGATTATTGTGGTGCTTCTGATGAAGTAGTGGTTAAGATTAGAAAACCCGAGGATAAAAGTCAGGTAGCTAGCGAGTTTGAAGTAGAGGCAGAAGCGACGACTGACAGTAAGATTATCGAAGTTAAGTTTTACATCAGCGGTGATGAAAAAGCTAGTTTCACAGAAAAACCTTTTAAAACTAATTTAGTTTTAGCTGACGGGCTTTATGATTTGAAAGTTAAAGCTTGGGATGATAAAGGCAATACTGGAGAGCGGATTATCCAAATTGGAGTGAATCAGGATCCGCAGGCTAGTCCTTCACCATCTCCTCTGCCTTCACCTAGTCCAAGCCCTTTATCTTCCCCCGTAGTTTCCCCAAGTCCTTCTCCATTACCTTCGTAATAATTTTTTTCCTGATTTGAGCTACTTTTTTGTCAGTGAGGTTTTTACTGGGATCAAGATAAAATATTCTTAAAGTGAGATTATTTTTGTAGGTATCCACGAGTTCTATTTGATGAACTAATTTATTGGTGGATTTGATGGTTTTTTTCAACTGAGCAAAAGTAGTTTGAGGATTTAAAGCAAAACTAAGATCTTCAATAATAGGCGGATATTTAGCAATAGGGTGATATTTTTTGACCTTAGTGGCCAGATTAGCAATTTGGTCAAAGTCTAAGTAGGCGGCGGTGACTTTATTTTTAATTTCAAAATTAGCGCAAAGTTTGGGGTTTAAATAGCCGATTTGACCCAAAAGCTTTCCTTGAGCGTAAACTGAGGCTTGTTCAAGCCAGGCCGGTTCTGGCGTGATGGTTTTGAATTGGAGCTTGTTAATGCCCAACTGTTGGAGTAAGGCTTCAACCACGCCTTTAACTTGGTAAAACTGATTACCAGGAACGACTAGAGCCAGTTTGAGTAGTTCTTCAGGGAGCTGCCGGCGGCGAGGCAAATAAACATTGGCCATCTCAAAAAATTTAAGCTCTTTGGCTAGATTTTGATTTTCTTGGATTACCGTTAAAAGTGAAGGCAAAAGATCAAGACGTAAATATGCCACATCCTCAGTTAAAGGATTTTTAAGTTTGAGGTGGTCTTTGGGGTCAAGGTCGAAATCGCTAATTAGTTTTTGGGAGACTAGAGAATAAGTGTAAGTTTCAGTAAAGCCCCAATTTTTTAAGGTTTTTTTGACTTCATTTTCCCAGGAAAAATCATAGTTGGGTTTAACTGGTTGTTGATAAAGTGGCGGCAAAATACTGGGTAAATTATGATAACCAACCAGCCGGGCAATTTCTTCGATTAAATCTTGAGCAATATTAATATCATGAGCTCGCCAAGAAGGAATAATAACTTTAAACTTTTCATTTTTCGTATTGTACTTGGTTTCAAAACCAAGAGAATCAAGCATTTTCACTACTTTAATTGATTGAATGGGGATACAGAGGTATTGTTTAATTAATTGAAGTGAGATTTCGACGGTTTTGGGTTGATAGGGATGAGGATAGACATCAATGATTGGGCTGACAACCTTAGCACCGGCGTATTGTTTAATTAATTGAATTCCCTTTTTAATAGCGGGCAAGACCATTTCTTGATCAGGAGATTTTTCAAATAAAACAGCAGCTTTACTGCGTTTGGCCAATTTCATGGAGGTGCGGCGAATGCGCACCGGATCATAGATTTGGACAAATAAAAGAATGGTTTTGGTATTTTGATTGACGTGACTATTAGAACTGCCCATAATGCCGCAAAGGTCAATCAACCTTTTGGCGCCGTCTTCAATAACAATATCTCCGCCGGGAAGCTTGTGAGTTTGGCCATCCAAAGTAGTAATTTCTTCACCCTTTTTACTTTCCCGCAAAATCATAGTTGATTTTTTGATTTCTTGCCAATCAAAAGCGTGGAAAGGTTGACCTAATTCTCTCATCAGATAATTAGTAATATCTACAATATTATTGATCGGCCGCATACCAGCTTTTTTCAACCTGTTTTGGATAATCTTAGGAGAGGGTTTGATAGTAATGTTATCTAGAATGATAGCAGTAAATCGAGGACAGAGTTTAGGATTTTGAATTTTTAATTTTAATTTTGAACTTTTATTTGCAATTTTTAATTTGTCATTTTTAACTTTTAACTTTTTTTCATAGGGGTCTTTTTTTAACCTGGCTTTAATGCCAAATTGAGGCAGAATCGCGGCTGCCTCCCGAGCAATGCCCAAAACACTAGCCATGTCTACTCGGTTGGTGGTGACTTCAATATCATAAACAAAATCTTTACTCACGGGATTGATTTTTTCTACGGAAGCGCCGCAAAGGGAAAGACACTCCCCTATTTTCTCCGGCGAAGCTGGAGTGTCTAAATATTCTTTCAGCCAATGGTGCGGGATTAAGATGTTCATATTAAAATTGTTCTAAAAACCTAATATCATTGCTATAAAATAATCTCAGATCATCGATTTTAATATCAGAGCGCATCATGTAGGTTCTTTCCACTCCCCAACCAAAAGCAAAACCAGTATACTTTTGTGGATCAAGACCGCCGGCTTTCAAAACATTGGGGTGAACCATGCCGGCGCCGCCCAATTCATGCCAGCCGCTTTTGCAAGTTTTACACCCTTTGCCTAAACATAAAGGACAATTAATATCTACTTCAAAAGAAGGCTCGGTAAATTGGAAATGAAAAGGTCTAAGCCGGGTGATTCTTTTCGGTCCATAAAACTGTTGGGCAAAATAATCAAGAACACCTTTAAGCTGAGGAATATTGACATTTTTATCTATTAGTAAGCCTTCAAATTGATGGAACATGACCGTATGAGTCATATCTTGCTGGCGGCGGTAGCATTTGGCGATATTAATCATGCGGATCGGCGGTTTACCCAACCTTTTCATTTCTCTGACTTGACCACTGGAAGTATGGGGAGTGAGAACCATTTTGCCGTATTTAGAGTCTTGGGGGGCATCCACAAAAAAAGTTTCCCATTCATCTCTGGCGGGATGACCAGGAGGCATGTTCAAAGAGGTGAAAGGATACCAATCCCATTCTACTTCCGGGTAGCGGACCCGGATAAAGCCAATATCGGTAAAAATCCGCTGGATCTCTTCGATGGCCTGAGTGACTAAATGCAAATGTCCCTGGGGTGGTTTTTTGCCCGGTAAAGTCGGGTCAAAATCCAGTTTTTGGTTGACGGCAGGTTGGGGGGTAAAAGATTTGTGGTTAATAGCTTTTTCAAGAGTGGTTTTGATTTCATTGATGAGTTGGCCCACTTGTTTTTTTTCCTCTTGAGGAAGATTTTTAAGCTCTTTTAGAAATTGGTTGATTTTACCCTGGCGGCCTAAAAAAGCAATCCGCAAAGACTCTAATTCTTGACTGTTTGGTGCTTCTTGAATTAAAGCGAGGGCTTCGTTTCTGAGATTATGAAGTTCTTCACGCACAGCAGGATTATTTTCTAATTTTCTTAACTATTTGTTCGAAAATACTGGGTTGATTAACCACAAACTCAGCCAATATTTTTCTGTCCAATTCTATTTTTGCGTTTTTAAGCAGTTTGATAAACCGAGAATATTTAAGATCAAAAGTAGAGAGGCCAGCATTAATCCGTTGAATCCAAAGCCGGCGGAGATCTCTTTTGCGCAGCTTGCGGCCCGCAAAAGCGTACTGACCGGCATGCAAATCAGCTTCTTTAGAAACCTTGTAAAGCCGGCCTTTAGTCATCCGCATGCCTTGGGTGCGGTCAAGCACTTTTTTATGTCTTTTATGTCTGATATTACCTGTTTTTGCTCTCATGCGTGTCCTAAAGTTTTTTTGATTTTAATCGCCATCCGGCCGGTTAATTGTTTGGTTACTTTTTGCCGGCGCCGACGCTTTTTGCTTTTTTTGGCGTTTAAATGTCGACCGCAAGCACCCCGACGCATCACCTTGCCGGTTTTAGTGACCTTAAATCTTTTTAGAACTGATTTTCTCGTTTTTTGTTTTGGCATCCTTTTCCTTTTTTTGCTGTATGGGCGCTAGGGTCATCATCAACATTCTGCCCTGGAATTTAGATTCGCTTTCAACCTTACTTATTTCTTTTAAGGCATCGTTAGCTTTGATTAAAAGCTGATAACCAAATGCTTTTCTAGTAATTTGTCTGCCCAAAAATCTGACTGTCAGCCTGACTTTATTACCTTCTTTTAAAAATCCCTGAGCTCTTTTAATTCTAATTTTAAAATCGTTTTTAGCAATAAAAGGAGTAAATCTGATTTCTTTTAATTCTTGTTTTTTGGTTCCCTTTTTGCCCTGTCTTTGTTTTTTGTCTTCTTGATACTTAAACTTTTTAAAGTTAATTAACTTACAAACTGGGGGTTTAGCATTGCTGGCTACTTCCACTAGATCTAAATTTTTTTGCCGGGCCTTAAACAAGGCTTCTTGCAG
>SDBT01004184.1_pt1 | contig 24582 bp, 18 predicted proteins | sample 2277101 | NCBI WGS metagenome assembly SDBT01 (sample SAMN10404973, study PRJNA504765) | marine sediment metagenome | isolation source: marine sediment core GS10_PC15, 103 cmbsf | place: Arctic Ocean: Southern Knipovich Ridge | collected 2010 | reverse complement strand
ACTGATTACTGATTACTGATTACTGATTACTGATTACTGATTACTGATTACTGATTACTGATTACTGATTACTGATTCCCATCCCCTTCATTCTACGCTTTTGTGGCTGGGGTTTTCTGGTCCATTTTCTCCGACGCCTTGGCTTGCACCTTCCGAAATCGCCCGCAAAACGGTATCCTGCGCGGGTATGTTTTCGTTCGATGTCAAGCGGACTGACGGCAGGGCGAGGCTTGGTCGGCTGGTTACCGGCCACGGCGAGGCCGACACGCCGGTGTTTATGCCTGTGGGCACCGCGGGCAGCGTTAAGGGTGTTACACCCCGGCAGTTGCGCGCGACGCACGTACAGATGATACTCGCCAATACGTATCATCTGATGCTTCGTCCGGGGGCTGAAACGGTGGCGGGGCTTGGCGGGCTCCACCAAATGATGGGCTGGGACGGGCCGCTTCTGACCGACAGCGGAGGCTACCAGGTCTTCTCGCTCGCGCGGATGTGCACCGTCGACGATTCAGGCGTTGTCTTCCAGTCGCACATCGACGGGTCGGAGGTGAGGCTGGGGCCAGAACGCGCCGTCGACGTCCAGAGGCTTCTCGGGGCCGACGTGATCATGCAGCTCGATGAATGCCCGTCGGCCACCGCGCCGAAGCAGCACGTTGCCGAGGCCGTTCGGCGAAGTGCCGATTGGGCCGCTCGCTGCAAGGATCGGTGGCTGGCCGGCGACAGCAGTACGCAGGCGCTGTTCGGCATCCAGCAGGGGGGCATCCACCTCGAGCTGCGGGCCGAGTCCGCCCGGAGGCTCGTTGACCTGGACCTGCCGGGCTACGCCATTGGCGGTCTGAAGGTCGGAGAAGGGCGCCAGGCAATGACAGAGGTGCTGGAGGCAACCGATGAGCAGCTGCCCGCGGATCGCCCGCGATATCTGATGGGCGTCGGTGAGCCGCGGGAGATACTGTTGGCCGTGAGCCGTGGGATTGACATGTTCGACTGCGTGCTGCCTACTCGAAACGGCCGCAACGGCCAGGCGTTCACCTGGACGGGGCGCCTGCGACTCCGCAACGCGCGTTGGAACGCGTGGTCCGGCCCGCTGTGCGATGCGTGCACCTGCTACACGTGCAAGAACTTCTCGCGCGGGGCGCTTCGCCATCTGTTTATGGCCAAAGAGATGCTCGGGCCCACACTGGTGTCGATCCACAACCTTCACTTTTTCGCCGAGTTGATGGCGGCGATCCGGCGCGCCGTTGCCGAGGGTGATCTCGCCCGGAAATCGCAGGAATGGCTGGGGCGAATGTACGGTTCGGATGCCTCGGATTCGCAACCTTAGCGCGGCCTTTGACGGCGTGCGGGTTTGTGTTTGACCAAACCTGCCTGATAGCGCACAATGCCCGTCCTGAATCGGCCCGTCAGGCAGGCCGGAAATACTGAAAGGACCCGCGCAATGCGTATTACGAAGCAGTTTGTACTGATCATGGCGTTCATCGTGGCCTTGGCGTGCGGCTATGCCGCGGCGGTTGAGGGAGAAGACCTCGGCAAGGGTGGCGGCGCAACTACTGGCCCCGCCTCCAAAGGCGCCCCAGCGGGCGGCGCGGCGAGCCAGCCGGCGAGCCAGCAGCGCACGACCCAGCAGCAGGGCCTCTTCGACGGCCCCATGATCTACATCATGCTGGGCGGCGTGTTCCTGCTGTTTATCTTCTCGAGCCGCTCCAAACGCAAGCAGGCTACAAAACGAAAAGATATGCTGGCCGCTCTCCAGAAGGGGGCCAAGGTCACCACCATAGGGGGCATCCTGGGTTCGGTCGTGGAGGTCCGGGACGACGAGGTTACCATCAAGATTGGCGAGGCCGGCAACACCCGCCTTCGGGTGGCCCGTTGGGCAATTCGCGGCGTTGGTGAGGAAGGAAAGGGCGAAAGCGGCGATCAGAAAAGGTAGGTCCGATAAGCCGTCCACGTTGCTGCGGCAGGGGGATTTCAGGGGAATTCTGCACGTGGTTCATAAAGTCGCGCCTCCTGTGAGCCGATATAGCCCAAAGTAGGCCCAAAGTAGGCCAGGTGTGAAAGATGGTCCCGGAATACGGATAATCCAGGAGTTGAACCATGTCTTCACACCTCGAACGTGAGGGGACTGTGGAAGGAGGCGCACCATTACCAGCAGAGCCAGAGCAATCGCGAAGACCAACACCTCCCTGATCTCACTGGGCATCGGGCTGGTTGCCATTTACTGGTTGGCAGACTCCATTTCACGCACGCTGATCTACCGCAAAGGTGACTTGCTGGAGCACGCCCTGTCGACCAATCCACTTGAGTTCTGGCCGCGGGTGATTGTCGGAGTCGTCTTCATGGCCTGCGGGTTCTACGGCCAGATCTTGATCTTGAAACGCAAGCGCACCGAGGCGGAGCTCCGCAAAGCGAAGATAGAGGCGGAGGCAGGCGCACAGGCCAAGAGCGAGTTCTTGGCAAACATGAGCCACGAGATTCGCACCCCGATGACGGCCATCCTCGGTTACGGGGAGATGATGATGGACACCGACCAGACCGCCGATGAGCGGAACGAGTGTCTGGCCATCATCCGCCGAAATGGTGAGCACCTTCTGGAATTGATCAACGACATCCTGGACGTGTCCAAGATCGAGGCCAGCAAGTTCATGATCGATCCCAGCCCGTGCAGCATCCCGTCGATTGTGGCCGACGTTGTCAGCACGATGAACGTCAAGGCGCATCAGAAGGGGATTTCGCTGTCGGTGGAATACACGGGTCCTCTTCCGGAGACGATTCAGACGGATGGCACGCGAGCCCGCCAGGCGTTGATGAACCTTGTGGGCAACGCGGTGAAATTCACTGATGAAGGCAGCGTACGGGTGGTGGTCTCGCTGGTGGACAAATGGCGCGACAACGGCGCTGCTGTCAGGATGCAGGTGATCGACACGGGCGTGGGGATTTCGTCCGGGGCGCTGGAGCGTCTCTTCGAGCCGTTCGTTCAGGGTGACACCTCGACCTCGCGCAAGTATGGGGGTACCGGACTGGGGTTGGTTATCACTCGCCACATCGCAAACCTGCTCGGTGGAGACGTTGACGTGACCAGCACGCACGGGGAGGGCAGCACCTTCATCTTGACGATTCCCACCGGGCCCCTGGCGGGCATCAAGATGCTGGACGACCCCGCCAAGGTGGTCCGTGAAGCCACCGCGGACAAGGCCAAGACCCCCGTGCCACGCGCCCTGGTGGGGCTGAGGGTGCTTCTGGCCGAGGACGGAGAGGACAACCAGAGGCTCATCAGCACGCTGCTGCGCAAGGCGGGCGCCGAGGTAGCCGTCGCCGCCAACGGTGTCTTCGCCGTGGCCAACGCAATGTCCGCCAAGTTCGACGTGGTCCTTATGGACATGCAAATGCCCGAAATGGACGGATATGAGGCAACGGCCAGCCTGCGCAGACAAGGCTACGAGGGCCCGATCCTCGCCCTGACGGCCCATGCGATGGCCAGCGACCGGGAGCGTTGTATGGCCGCCGGCTGCGACGACTATCTGTCCAAACCCATTGATCGGGCACACCTGGTTTCGACCATTGCCAAACACGGCGGGGTTGCGGTCGAAGCCGAAGATGCACAATCTGAGGCGTCGTCCGCCGCGTTGAGCGAGGACGAGAATGTAATGGTCTGCGAGCTGGGCGATGACTGTGACGTGGCGGAGGTCATCGATCTGTTCGTGGCGGGGCTTGGGGTCAAGGTGCAGTCGATGCGGGAGGCGCTGAAGAACAACTGCTTCGGCGACGTTGGCAACACGGCCCATCAGCTCAAGGGCGCGGGCGGAACCTTCGGTTATCCGAAAATAACGGAAGTGGCCAGAGATGTGGAAAGTGCCGCAAGGGCCGAGGATGCCGAGGGCATGCACCTGGCCCTGAATGAGATGGACACGGTCTGCCGGGCGGTTATCAGCGGACGAAAGCACCGATACGCCGGCAACGAGGAAATCACCGCATGAAAGTGCTGGTAATCGACGACGATGCCGACTCCCTGGGCATAGTCAGAGCATGCCTGATCAAGGACGGCATGGACGTTGCCTGCGTGATGGACGGCCAGAGCGGCCTGGCCGCCGTGGCGCAGTTCGAGCCGGACGTAATCCTCCTGGACGTGTCGATGCCCGGTGCCTCCGGCTACGAAATCTGCGTGGCCCTGAAGGACGATCCCAAGACATGCATGATCCCGGTCGTCTTTGTGACCGCCCACGACACCGTCCGCGAGAAGATCGGCGGGCTGGACCTGGGGGCGGTGGACTACGTAACCAAGCCGTTCGACCTGCTGGAGCTGACGGCCAGGGTCCGCGCGGCCCTGCGAACAAAGCGACTGCAGGATCTGCTGATCACGTACGCGCAGATCGACCCGCTTACCGAGCTTTGGAGCCGCCGGGCGCTGACGGAACGCCTCGGCCAGGAGTGGGCCCGCATCGAGCGCGAAGGCGGGACGGTCGCCTGCATAATGACCGACATCGACTGCTTCAAGGGCGTCAACGATTCCTTTGGCCATGGCGTGGGGGATCGCGTGTTGTGCGCCGTGGCCGATATCCTCAGGGCCCAGTGCCGAAAGTCCGACCTGGCCGCCCGCTGGGGCGGTGATGAGTTTGCCGTGCTTCTTCCCGGCCAGCAGGTCCGAGGTGCCGCCAAACTCGCGGAACGATGCCGAAAGAACATCGAGAAGATCAGCCTGGAAAGTGATGGAAGGGATGTCAGCGTGGCGGCCAGCTTTGGGGTTGCCGATACCGTCGGCATCTCGTCTAAAGAGGCCTTGCTGGAACTGGCCGACGCGGCGCTCTACCAGGCAAAGAAGGGTGGGAGAAACAGAGTGGAGATTGCTGTGGTAGCGTGTACGGCCGCATAGGGCGCGACGCCTTCTCGGCTGGGCGGACAGAATAGGAGCTATACGGTGTCAGATACCAAGGCGGAACACAGAAATAGCCAGCGGTTCGAGGTGTCAATTCCCGTGGAGATTCTCGGCGATAACGGTTGTACCCTGGCGAAGGGAGCCACAGCCGATATTTCAGACGGAGGCTTGATGCTGTTCATGCCTGGCAAGGTCGCCCCGAAACTCGGTAGCGTCGTGGGGGTGCATTTGTCGATCCTCGAGCATCACCAAGCAGGTTGTCCGGATAAGACTAAAGAGATATCATGCATGGCAAGGGTCGTCCGACATCGGCCGATCGACGAAGGCAGACTCATCGGCGTGGGGCTGCAATACCTCCAGCCCCTGGACCTGAAGCTGGAAGAGAAAGCCAGCCGGGCTTGCACGCATTCCTGAATGTCAAGACCGGGTGACAGCCTTTCACGGCCGGTTCGGCAAAAGGCATTCCTCACGAGACCCGCGAAGATATTGACAATGCGCGTGCTGCAGAGAATCATCGCGGTGGTTCTGATCTCGGCCGTCACCGGTCCCGCCTGGGCCCTCGACCCGGACCAGGTGCTGGTGGTGGCCAACAGCAACGTTGCCGACTCGGTGGTCCTTGCCGAGTATTACGCCAAGGCCAGATCAATCCCCAAGGAGAACATCCTCCTGATCGCCACGGGGCGCGGCTTCAGCGTCTCACGCAAGAGCTACGACGACCAGATTCGCCTGCCCATCCAGCAGGCGCTGCTGTCGAGGAAGCTCGCCGGGCGCATCCGCTGTGTGTGCCTGATGTGGGGCGTGCCGGTCAGCGTGGCTGGCCCGGCCCCCAAGCCCACAACAGCTCCCACCGCCGAAGCTGCCGCCATCGCCGCTGCTTACCGGATTGCGGCCAAGAGGGCACATTATCGCCTCGCCATCGACTACAGACTGCTGGATACCGTCGGGAAGAAGTTCCCCCAACCGAAGACCAGCGGGCTCAAGCCGCTCGGCAAGCTGTTCGCGCCGCCTCTGCCGCAGCCTCCCAGGAAGCTGCCGGACGTCAGGTCACTGAACGACAGTATCAGGAAGCTACTGGCCTCAAAGCAGGCCGGCTCGGCTGAAATAAAGGATCCCCCAAAGCGGAAGATCTCGCTCCGTCAGGTAGTGGCGATGCATCTTGAGGTATACGGCCTGGCGGGGCTGGTTTCGCACCTGAGCGAATCGCCGGTGGCCGGCGCGCCAAGCCTGGAGCAGCTCAAGGGCCAACTGAAAGAAGCACGGGCCAAGCTCAGGGAGTTGAGCGTGGCCAAGCCAACAGCCGAGAACGTCAAGGCCAGGCTGGAGGCCATGCAGGCCGTCAGCGGTGCGAGCCGGGTCTGCGCCTACGCGTACAGCAAGGCCGTGGCCAAGACCGGCACAAAGCCCACCAGGGGAGTGTTCGGCGCCGACGCAACGGTGGACAGCGAACTGGCCCTTCTGTGGTGGCCAAAGTACGATCTGCGGTCGTCGATGAAGAACCTGCTGCATTGGCGGATGGCCGGGGCGATCAAGGGCAAGAGGATTCCGGTAACGCTGATGACGGCCCGGATAGACGGCCCGACACATGCCGATGCGAAGCGCATGATCGATTCATCTCTGTTGGCCCAGAAGACGGCGCTGGCCGGCAAGTGCTACATAGACGCCGGAGGCAAGTATCCAAGATACGACGCGCACTTCACCAGGCTCCATGCGTTCATGCGGAAGAACACAAAACTGGAATCGGTCCTCGATCAGAAGAAGACGCTGTTTCAGCCGGGTGCCTGCCCGCAGGCGGCGCTGTACGTTGGATGGTACAGCCTGAAGCGATACGTCCCTGCATTCCGCTGGGTTCCGGGTGCGGTGGGCTGGCACGTGGCCAGCTTCGAGGCGGCGGACCTGCGAAATCCGAAGACCTCCCAGTGGTGTGCGAAGATGATCCAGGGCGGTGTTGCCGCAACGATCGGGGCGGTCAACGAGCCGGGGTTGTCGGCTTTTCCGCTGCCGGAGGAGTTCTTCCCGCTGCTGCTGACCGGCAAGTACACCGTGGCCGAGTGCTACTGGCGGACAGCGCCCATGGCCAGCTGGAGATTGACGCTCATCGCCGACCCGCTCTACAACCCCTTCGCCGCAAAGCCGCAGGTGGACCCCAAGGCCCTGCCGAAGGCCCTGCTCCTCCCCGGCCCGTAAGCCAGATCCCCGAAAGTACACTTGCCCACGGCCGGCCCGCTGATTGCAATTCAACCCGCTGGATCCAAAAGGAGCGAATGCGCAATTGACCGGCCGCGCGTGATCATACATACTAATGTGCGGAATCAGGCCATGAGCGGGGGGATTGTCCTGAGACCGGACTTGCGCGAGGATGCCAGCTGTGAGAAAAATCGCCGCCCTTGCAATTATCGCCTTTGCGGTGCTGGTGGGCCCGCTGATCGTGGGCGAGCCGTGGGAACGAGCTGCCGCGCAGGGGCCCGCTTCCCGTCCCGCGACCGGCGAGGCGGCGCCGCGGTTTGCGACGCTGTTTCCCATCTTCACCAACCGCAAGGGAGGCTACATAGACGCCGCGGGCAACGTGGTAGTCGCGCCTGTGCTCTATTCGGTAGGGGAGTTTTCCGGCGGGATGGCGCCGGTCAGGCCGTATGGCCCAGGGGGCAGCAAGCCCAAGAAGGGCACCTACGGATACATCAACGCTATGGGCAAGTATGCAATTCGCCCGCAGTTCGATCAGGCCAGGGGGTTCTCCGAAGGACTGGCGCCGGTGATGCAGGCTGAGAAATGGGGGTATATCGACAAAACGGGCAAGGTCGTCATCAAGGCCCAGTATTCCTGGGCGGACGGCTTCTCGCATGGCATGGCGGCGGTTCGCATCGGCCGATGGTACAGATACATCAACAAGACCGGGAAGGTTGCCAACAGGACGAATTTCACGGTGGCAAAACCCTACAGCGAGGGCCTGGCGCTCGTGCAGTACAAGGGGAAGTGGCGCTACATAGACAAAACGGGCCGGGTCGTCATCAGGATCAAGGCCAAAGCCGCCAGGAGCTTTGCAGGGGGCCTCGCCGCCGCACAGGTAGGAGATAAATGGGGATACATCGGCAAGGACGGGAAAGCCGCCATCGCCCTGCAGTTCCAGGATGCGCGGTCGTTCTCAGAAGGCCTCGCCGCGATCAAGCTGAAAGGCAAGTACGGGTATATCAACAGCGAGGCGAAGGCTGTGATCGCCCTGCAGTTTCAGGCGGCCGGTGACTTCTCACAGGGGCTGGCTGCGGTCAGCGTAGCCGGCAAGTGGGGTTACATCGACAAGGCCGGCAACGTGGTTATCAAGCCGCAGTATTCGCTTACCACCAGGTTCAACAACGGCGTTGCGGCCGTGTACATGACCGGCGACAAACAGGCCTACATAGACACCAAGGGCAATATCCTCTGGCCGAAGGGCTGAGCCGGTCCGTGTCGAGACCGTGCGACCACAGCAGGTAAGACAATGCAGGAGATTATCCGCCAAAGGTTCGAAGAATCCGCACAGGTGGCCTCGAAGACACTGGCGCATCTGGGCGAGCGGATAGCACAGGCGGCGGCGGTGATCGTAGCGACGTATAAGTCGGGCGGCGGCGTGTTTCTGTTCGGCAACGGAGGCTCGGCCGCCGACGCGCAGCACATCGCCGGCGAGCTTGTGGGCCGCTTCCTGAAGGAGCGCCGCGCCCTGAAGGCCGAGGCGCTGTCGACCAACACGTCCGTCCTGACGGCGGTGGCCAACGACTATGATTACGAAATGGTCTTCGCCCGCCAACTCGAGGCAAACGCCCGCCCGGGCGACGTTGCGATCGGCCTGAGCACGTCGGGCAATTCCTCGAACGTGGTCACCGCGCTGGCAAGGGCCTCGCGGATGGGCCTGAAGACCATCGCCATCACCGGGCGCGGCGGCGGCAAGTGCGCCGAGGCCGCCGATATCCTCCTTGACGTGCCTTCCGAACTTGCGCCAAGGGTGCAGGAATCCACCACCATCATCTACCACGTGATCTGCGAGCTTGTTGAGAATGCCGTCACGGCTGAGAAGCCCTAGGCCCGGGAGACGCCGAATGAGACGCCCGCCCATCGCTGCTATCCTGCTGCTTGCCGCTGTCATCCTGATCCATGGCCGACCGGCCGGGGGTGAGGTTACCGCGGCAAAACCACCGCAGAAAGTCGCCGGCGCGATAGCGGCTATGCTTGGCGAAAAGCCGGCCGGTTTCGGGCGCCCGATCACCGACCGCGCCGCGTGGAAGAAGCTGGCCCGGCTCAAGTCCTATCGCGAGGTTATCCCGGATGCGGAAGCGTTGCTGAAAGAGCCCATTCCAGATCAGCCGGACGACCTGTTCCTGGACTTTTCCCGCACGGGCAACCGCACGCGGTGGCAGAGCGTGGCGGCGCGGCGCCGCAAGCGCATCGGCGGCTTCACCCTGGCTGAATGCCTCGAAAACAAGGGCCGCTTCCTGCCCGCACTGGAAAAAATCATCGCGGTTCTCTGCGAGGAACGCACCTGGGTATATCCCGCTCACGACAGGTCGCTGGCCAATTTCAAAGGCACGACCGTGGGCATCGACCTGAGCTCGTCGCGCGTGGCGTGGAACATGGCCACGGCTGATTACCTCCTTGGCGACAAGCTCAGCGACAAGACCCGCAAGCTCATCCGCGAAAACGTCCACCGGCGCATCTTTGAGCCCTACCTGGCGATGGTGGCCGGCAAGCGCAGGAGGAACTGGTGGATGACGGGAACCAACAACTGGAACGCGGTCTGCCTGGCGGGCGTGACGGGCTCGGCCCTGGCCCTGATCGAGTCGCGGGAGCAGCGGGCCGTGTTCATCGAGGCCGGCCGGAAGTACTCCCAATACTTCCTCAAGGGCTTTACGCCGGATGGGTATTGCAGCGAGGGCGTGGGGTACTGGGGGTACGGCTTCGGGCACTACGTGATGCTGGCCGAGATGGTCCATCAGGCCACCGGCGGGCGCGTGGACATGATGGAACCAAAGGAGGTCCGCATGCCCGCGACCTATCCGGTGCGCATCGAGATAATCAACGGCGTGTACCCGGCCTTTGCCGATTGCGGTGTTGGGTCTCACCCGCGGCGGGAGGTGATGCACTTTCTGAGCCGGCGCTACCAGTGGGGGGCCGATCCAGCCAGGGACGTCGATATGGCCGAGCCGAGTAGCGCGCTGCCCACGGCGATGATGTACTCTTTCCCGAATTCGGCGACCAAGGCCCCGCCCGCCAAGAAAGCCGCGCCGCCCCTGGGCATTCGCACGTGGTTTGATACCGGCGGCGTGCTGATATGCCGGCCCGCGCCGGGCTCCAAGGGCCGCATGGGCGTCGCCCTCAAGGGCGGGCACAACGCCGAGCACCACAACCACAGCGACGTGGGCTCGTACGTGGTTGTTGTGGGCCGGAGGCCGGTGCTGGTGGACCCGGGGGCGGAGGTCTACACGTCCAGGACGTTCAGCGGCCGCCGATACGACAGCAAGGTGCTGAACTCGTTAGGGCATCCCGTGCCGAGGGTGGCCGGACGCCTCCAGGTAAACGGCCGGGGCGCACGGGGCAAGGTCCTGAAAACGGAGTTCACCGACAAGACCGATACGCTCGTCCTCGACATACGCTCCGCCTACAAGGTGGCCGAACTGAAGAAGCTCGAGCGGACGTTTGTGTATTCGCGGGAAGGGGCCGGGAGTCTGACGGTGACCGACGAGGTAGCCTTCAGCAGTGCGAAGGAATTTGAGACGGCCCTGATCACGTTGGGGCGGTGGAAGAAGCTCGGACCGAAATCGGTGGTTGTCCGCGACGGTAACGACGCCGTCCGCGTCGATATCGAGGCCGAGGGAGCAGACTTTGAAATCCGTGCGGAGGAGATCAAAGAGGATGTGAGGACCCCGTCGCTTCCGACCCGCCTGGGCATAAAGCTGACCAAGCCGGTCACGAAAGCGACCATCACGATGACCATCACCCCGGCGGGTTGATTCTCCACGAATTACACGAATCACACGAATCAGGATGGGTCTGACGCCGTTTCCCTTGGTGTAATTCGTCCCGATGTACATCGGGATTCGTGGACTTCCCCCACGTGCCGCTGCTATTTGATGGTCTCCACCTTCGGCGGCTTTGCGAAAGCGGCGTAGCGGGCGGCCAACTTCTCGCGTGTGGGCATCGCCCCGGCGTCCACGCGATAGCGATACCGCAATTCCAACGTCTCGCCTTCGGGTATCTTCTGCTTGAAGTACGCGCCGAAGCGCCCGTAGGGACGGTAGGCGGAGTACTTGTTGTTGTCCTTCGGGATGCTCGGGTGGCTCATGTGCTGCACGTTGTAGTCCTTGCCGCGAAGAGCGTACGACATCGCCACCCACGGCAGGTCCAGATCCTTGCTGGGATTGATGCCCTCCTTGTGGAAGAGATACTTCGCGCCGCCTTTCTTGCCGGCGGTGGCCACGTCGTTGTGCGGGCGGTACTGGCAGCCGGCGTGCTCCGGGTCGCCGTCCAGCATCACGTCCCCGGCCGTGGCCTTCAGCAGCGTGCGGAAGTCCATCAGCATGATGGACGGCGCCGGCTGGCGGAATACCGTGATCTGACGCTGCTCGCTGATGATGGTCTCTCCGCCGGTGATGTTCCAGTGGACGAGCGCGCGGTATCGCGCCAGGACGGGCCCGGCAGTCTGGTGGAGGAACTTCTGATGGACCTGTTCGGTGCCTGCGCTCATGTGCCACGTGTCGTATCGCTTTCCGTCGAAACCGGTCTTGTTCCAGCCGATGAATATGCCGCGGTGGTGCGTGTAAAGCCCGCCGGGACCTTTGGTTATGACTTCCTTGCCCGCCTCGTCGAACACGTGATTGTAAACCTTGTACGTCTCGTGGGCGCGCTGCTTTGTGCTCGTGTCCCGGGCGTACATGTAGCGCGTCACCGCCTTGCCGGCAAACAGCACGTCCAGATGCTTGCCCGCCTCATCCTTCAGCTCGAACATCGCCGCCATCCCGCGCTTGGCCGCCACCATCTGGACCGTCCACGTGGTGGGCTTGTTTGCTTCAGCCTTCGGGAGGATCCACCACAGTTCGGCGCCCTTATCCGTCTGGACGACCTGGCCGGCGGCGCTTTTTCCTCCGGCTTGGCGGAGTATGGCGCTGATCTTTTCGCCGGGCAGCTTCTTGAGTTCAGCCGGCAGGTCGATCTTGGCCGAAACGGGCACGTTCACGCCGTCCGCCTGCGGGGTGACCTTGAGCTTCAACTGAGCTGCGGCTGTTGGCGGCAGCGCGACAACGGCGGCAAAGAACGCGGCGGCGAGTGCTGTCTTTCGAATCATGGTATGTGTCTCCAATTCTCGGGGCGGCAATCCTAGGGCATTACGCGGCTGACGTCAAGCAGCCCTGCTGGTTCCGACGGGCGGGGGTCTTGTAGGATCACCCGCAGTTGCGTAAGCTTTGCAGGCGTAGCAGGGATAAGGAAAGGTGAAGGCGATGGCCGAATCTCAGCGGCCGTTTGTATTGCGGCCCCCGTTATCTGGCGGAGAAGCGCGTGCGAAGAGGGCTGAGGGCCCGGGTGTGGCGGTTCTGATCCTGGGTATCTGCGCATTCATTCCGTTTCTCGGTCTGATTTGCGGGCTTGTGGCGCTACTTCTGGGGATTGGGGTCCTGGGAAAAAAGACATCGCGGAAGGGCATGGCCGTGGCAGGTTTGACTCTGGGCGGGATTGGGGTATTTCTCAATCTGGTGGCGGTGGTCTCTGTGGTTCCCGTCTACCTTTATTCGAGGGGACCTATCCGGAGGCTGAAGTTCCGGAGGCTGAAGTGTGAAATTAACCTGCAGACGATTCGCATGGCGGCACTTACCTATTACTTTGAGAAGATTCAGGAGAATGATGCACCGCCGCCCGATCTCGATGTCCTGGTCGATGAAGGAATGCTCCCCAGAGAAGCCCTTACCTGCCCGGTGGCTGACAGCGGGCGCACGTGCGACTATTTCTATCTGCACCCCAAAGAGGGCATTCTTGCACCTGATGGGACAATGATCGCCTGCGACCTGAAGGACAACCACGCAGGGGAGGGCAGGAACGTCTGCTACTCTGACGGCAACGGTGAGTGGCTTTCCGAGGACAAATTTCAGCGCAAGCTAAACCTCCCCGAAAACGCCAAGTTCGCCGCCGCTTTGCGAGCGGCCGAATAGCCCACTCGCCGCGACCTGCCAGGCGGGCGGTGCCACGATGACTTGACTTCTGGCGCCGGGGGCTTAGTATGGGTTCAGACGCAGGGGTGACGCCGTGGAACGGCAGAATAGATCACGTTTGGCCGGGATGGTGCTTGCGATTGTAGCGAGCGGAGCCCTCGCGGCCGCGCAGCAGACCCAGCCCGCCTCGACTCAGCCCGCCGCGACTCAGCCCGCCAGGACTCAACCCGCCAGAACCCAGCCCGCCTCGACTCAGAAGACCGAAACTCGGCCCGCCAGAACCCAGCCCGCCGCAACGCAGACGCATGAGCCGTCACCCGCGACACTGAAGCTCATCCAACTGGTCGTGAAGTCCGCCAAGGATGACGCCGATGCAGCGGCCAAGCTGATCGCGGCCGCCAAGCTGCTCAAGGACGACCCGAACGCCCAGGTGACGATTTGTGAAGCGGCGTACGATTACGGCGCCAAGGGCGCCGCCGGGTTCGGTTCCGCTCTCCAGGCCCTCAGTATCCTGAACATCATAGCCCCCCAGCGCGGGGGGGCCTGGGCCGAAAAGCGGATGAAGGTCTATCGCCTGCGATATGCCGCCGCTTCCGAAAAGGACAAGCGGCAATATGCCCCGCCGCTGATAAGAACGCTGGTGAGGGTGGGGGACGCAAAGACCAAAGGCGGCAACGCGAAGGAGGCGGCCGACTTCTACCGTGAGGCACTGGCCATTGCGACCCGGATACGTCTTCCCGGGCGGAAGGAAATCTCGGCGAAGCTGCTCGGCGCGATTCAGCTTCTGCAGCTTCAGGGCACTATCGACCGCCTCAAGGCCAAGCTCGCGGACAATCCCGGCGACAAGGCGTCGCGCAACAGCCTGATCCACATGTACCTGTTTCGCCTGCAGTCGCCCGGCGAGGCGGCGAAGTACGTGAACGACGACTGTGATGAATCGCTGCGGAAGCACGTGCCCCTCGCCACCAAGCCCCTGGCGGAGGCCAAAGACGCCGACTGCCTGGCCCTGGGCCAGTGGTACCGGTCGCTCTCGCTCCAGGCGCCCAAAGCCGACAAGATCAGGATGCTTGAGACTGCCCAGTCGTATCTCCGGAGGTTCCTGGATATACATTCGGCCAAGGACGTCGCCCGCACGAAGGTCGTAATGCTGCTGAGGCAGGTGGACGCGGCAATAGTCAAGCTGGGCGGGCGCCTGACGGAGCTTGAAGGGGCCGTCCTCGTGCTGACCTTCGAGACCAACACGCTGTTCACACAGAGCGGGGTGAAATACATTCGCGATGTGAGCGGCAAGGGCAATAACGGGCGCGTCACCGGCGGGGCCCTTGGGCCAGGCAAGGCCGGCTCCGCGATGAAGTTCGATAAGAAGAGCCACATCAACGTTGGCAATCCGAAGGACCTGCAGATAACCGGCGGCCAGACCATATGCATGTGGATCAAGGTGTCGAGCCTGGCCTCCCGCCAGAACCCCATCAACAAGGCCTACGGCGGGGAGGGCACGTGGACGCTGGAAAGGAATGGGGCCATCAACTACTGGTACGGGTCTTCCGGCGCAGACGCAAGTCCATACAAAGGCTACAAGATGTCCACGCCGCTGGCCGTCGGGACGTGGGCCCACGTGGCCACCGTCCGCGATATGAAGGCGCGGAAGGTCATCTGGTACAAGGATGGTGTTGCCGTCTCAACCACGACCGCGGCGCATACGTGCGCGGCCTCGAGCAAGAATCTTCTGATCGGCACGGGATACACCGGCGGCCTCAGCGGCATGCTGGACGAGGTCGCCTTCTTCAACCGGGCGCTGTCGGCCGAGGAAATCCAGAAAATCTACAAATGGGGCGTGCAGGGCCGGCCCCTGGCAAGGTGACCGCCCGAGGCGATCGCCCGGTATTGACCTGCAAAGGGATATTTTTCTTGTGGAGACGAGTCGAGGTGTGGTAGCTTCTTTCCGGTCCGGCGGCGGTCGCCGGCCGTATTTCGGTGCCCGTGAAGGTCACGTAGGTGCTACAACCGTTCGTGGACCTCACCAATCTGGAGTGTTCTTTTCGTGAAGATATATGTAGGCAATCTGAGTTATGAAACGACCGAGGAGGCCTTGCGCGATCTGTTCGCCGAGCATGGCAGCGTGGAAGAAGTGGCGGTGGTGACCGACCGTGATACCGGCCGGCCACGCGGCTTTGCCTTTGTCACCATGCCCGATTCCGCCGAGGCGCAGGCGGCCATCACGGCAATCAACGGCACCGAACTTGGGGGGCGGACCCTGAACGTTAACGAAGCCCGACCCAAGACCGGCGGCGGTGGCGGCGGTGGCGGCGGTGGCGGCGGCAGGGGTGGCGGCGGCGGCGGCAGGGGTGGCCGTGGCGGCGGTGGCGGTGGTGGTGGACGGGACCGCTGGTAGGGCGACCGCATAAACAGCGGCGGGGGCGTTAGTGGAAGATCCAGTCGCGGCATCATGAGGGTGCCGCGCTGGCTGGTACCCGGTGACCGAGCATCGGCGGGTATAGGTGTGCGCGTCTGCTCACTGTTCCATATCACCCTGCGGGGTTTTGCATCGCTGAAAAATATCCCCGGTCGGTGTATTTTCTTCTCAACGCCGGCGCCGGCGGAGGGGTATGGGGGGATAGAGGCGGGTCATGGATCAGCATGCAAGTGACGAGCGGGTTATGTTACAGTTGGCGGCGGGCGTGGATTCCAGCCTGGGCGAGCTCATGCACCGATGGGAAGGGCCCATCTGGTGCTTTATCGATCGCATGTGCGGGTGGCTGCATTCCACCGACGATATCTACCAGGAGGTCTGGACGCGCGTTTACCTTTACCGGCATCGCTTCAAGCCGGCACATCCGTTCGGCCCGTACCTTTTCAGGATTGCGGCCAACTGCAGCCGGGACGCCATGTCGCGTTTCCACAAAAAGGGCATGTCCCAGGGCCCGATTGACGACCCTCCGCCGGTAGGTCGCTCGGCCGCGCCGGACGAGGCGATCATCGCCGATGAGCAGAGCGCCCTGCTGCACCGCGCCATCGCACGCCTGCCGGTCGCACAGCGGTCCGTGGTCCTGCTGTATCTCGTCTTCAGCACCGATTACGGCCAGATCGCCGCCGTGCTCGGCAGGGCGCCGGGCACCGTCCGCAGCCACATGCATTACGCCCTCAGGAGCCTGCGGGGAATCCTCGGCAGGACAACGATCGAATCGGAAGCGCAGGTGAATGATGAAAAACTTCTCAACTGAACAACTCGACGATTTGATGGACCGGTATCTTTTCGGCCTGCTGGACGAGGTCACGGTGTCGCGGACCCGGCGAAAGATCGAGTCCGATCCCCAGTGGCAATTGGCATACGAGGCCGCCGTCAATCGCAAGCGGGCGCTGGCCGATGGGGTCAGGAAGGGCGCCGCCGAAGCGGCCGCCACTCGCGCCGCCTCGCCAGACGATGTTCTTGCCGCCGCCAAGGCCGTCGAGACGCGGCGCAATCGGAGCCGGAAGGTCACCTACCGTGTTCTGGGCGGCCTGGCCGCCGCGGCCGTGCTGCTCGTCGCAGTTTCCTGGATTCATATCGCTTTCATCCGCCCGCCCGTCCGTACGGTGCGGCTGGTCGGGCAAACCCAGTGGCTGGCCGGCTCTACCGTTTCGCTGCGGGCGCTGGTCACGCGCATCGGCGGTGGGCGCGAGGCCGGCGTGCCCGTTACCCTCACGGTCCTGGACCCGACGTCGGACGGCAGGGTGCCCGTTGTGCTGGCCGAATGGACCACGGATGAGTCAGGTTCGGCCGCCGGCGCGGTCACCGTGCCCGACTGGGCCTCGGGCAAGACTATATTGACGGTCAAGGCCGGCGAGGATCGCCCGTCCACCATCACCCATCCCATTACGATCCACCGGGCGGCGAGAATATACCTGGCCACCGACAAGCCCATCTATCAGCCCGGCCAGACGCTGCACATGCGATGCCTGGCCCTGCGCAAGCCGTCGCTGCGCCCGATGGCCGGCCAGCCGGTCGAGTTTGCCGTTATCGACCCGGCGGGCAACATCATCTTCAGCCACCAGGAGAAGCTCAGCGAGTATGGCATAGCCTCGGCCGACCTGCCCACAGACCCGCTCATAACGCCCGGGCGATACAACGTCAAAGTGTCCGCCGGAGACGACAGCACCACCCAGACCGTGGAGATATTCCATTACAAGCTCCCGGCCTTCGCGGTGAAACTGCGGTTCGACAAGCCGTACTACCTGCCCGGCCAGACCGTTAACGGCTCGGTCGAGCTGCGGTACCACTTCTCCAAGCCGGTCGTCGCGGGCAAGGTGGACCTGGAGATAACGTCGCGCGTGATTCCCGGCCAGCCAGCCGTGCTGCACAAGCAGACCGTCACCACCGATCGCAGCGGAAAGGCGTCCTTCACCTGCGAGCTTCCACTGAGGCTCTTTGGCTCCCAGCGCACCAGCGGCGATGCGCACCTGCTGCTTTCCGCCCGGGCGAAAGACTCCGCAGGCCAGGAGAACATCGGCTACGCCACCGTCGCCGTTGCCGAGCAGGACATCCGGATCGCGGCCGTGGCTGAAAACGGCATCGACGCGCCGGGCATCGAAAGCCGCGTCTTCATCGTCACCAGCTACCCGGACGGCCGGCCCGCCGAGACGATTGTAACCGTGGAAAGTATGGGCCAAAGCCTGCGCACGGACTCCGCCGGCGCGGCCGTGATCTCGGCCGACACGCTGAGCGATCCCCTCCGCATCTCCGCACGCGACGAGCGGGGCCGCACCGGCAGAATCCAGATCTCTCTGCCCTCAGCCGAGGGCGACGCGATGATCCTGCGGACGGATAAGCCCATCTACAGCGCGGGCCAGACCGTCGCAATTGAGGTTATCGCGCCCGGCGCCCGCCAGGTGTTCCTGGACGTCGTCAAGGATCGCCAGACAATGCTTACGCGGGCGCTGTCGATCGAGGATGGGCGGGGGCGGCTGGCACTGGACCTCGGAGGTGAGCTTACAGGTACGCTGCAACTGCACGCATATCGGCTGAACAGCCGGAGCGAATGGGTCGGCCGCGACGCGCTTATCATCGTGCGCCCGGCGCGGCAGCTCCGCGTGTCGGTCGAAGCCGACCGCGAGGTATACCGGCCCGGCCGGGACGCCAAGATCACCTTCCGCGTGACCGACGCCTCGGGCAAGGGCGCGGCATCCGCGCTGAGCCTGGCCGCCGTCGACGAGGCGGTGTTCTCGGTTCAACAGGCGGCCCCCGGGTTCGAGCACGTCCTGCTGGGCCTTGACGCGGAATTGCTGAAGCCGGCCGTTCAGGCGGAATTTTCGCTGGCGCTGCTGCCGGAAAGCGACGATTACGCCCGTGCCGCATTTGCCGCCGCCGTCACCCGGCCGCAGCGCCGGACCGCCGCACGCCGGATTGACAATCCCAGCCGCCCGCACTCCCTTGATTTGGACAACAGTGGGCAAGCCAGAACGGCCTACAGGCAGCGCGTTGATGCCGCCGAGGGCACCGCCGCGGGCATGAGCGTAATTGGCGGCATGGTGCTCGTGGGCCTGCTGATTGCCTTGGGCTTCATTACGCATCCCAAGGGCATGGCCATTGGGTCCTTGGCCGTGGTGGGTGGGGGCGTCGTCCTTTTCCTATCTCTGGTTTTGCCCCTCCAGTACTCCAGAAGCATGTGGGTTAACGCCAGGGCGAACCAAGGGGCCGACCCCAGCTCGTTGGGCGAAGGTAGTACATTCGTGCGTCGTGCGGCTGCGCGCTTCACCCTCCAGACTGATGTGAAGCCGGCCAACGGTGACGCTGCAATTCAAGACACCACCAGAGTCAGAACCTACTTCCCCGAGACCATGCTCTGGAGGCCGCAGGTAATCACCGACAAGACCGGGCGGGCCAGCCTCACCGTGCCGCTGGCCGACAGCATCACCACGTGGCGGCTTTCGGGCACGGCCGTCAGCCGCGGCGGCAGCCTTGGCACGGTTGATTCGTCGATCCGCGTGTTCCAGCCGTTCTTTGTGAACGTTGACGCACCGGGGCGGCTCACCCGCGGCGACGAGGTCTCCGTGCCGCTGGTGCTGTACAACTACTCCGGCGGCGGCCTTGAGGTCTCGCTGAAGGCGAAGGCCGAAGCGAGGATGACGATTCTTGCCGGCGACAACCAGCGCGTGCAACTGGCGGCGGGCGAGGTCAAGCGCGTATACGTCCGCGTCCGGGCCGACGAGATCGGACAGGCGGTACTTACGGTTCACGCCTCATCCGGCGAGCACGCCGACGCGATCCGCAAGGAGCTGCGCATCAGTCCGCCGGGCGTGCCGCAGTCGACCGTGGTCAACGGCGCGATCACCGACGCGCCGCAGGATGTGTATCTGACCATTCCCGGCGACGCCGTGCCCGGAAGCGTCACCGTCCAGATGAAGATATACCCCAGCACCTTCAGCGAGCTGCTCGACGGGCTGGAGGGTATCTTCAGGATGCCGCACGGATGCTTCGAGCAGACCTCGTCCACGACGTATCCGAACATAATGGCCCTGGCGTACATGCAGTCGCACGACCTCGGGCGGGCGGAGGTGCTCGCAAAGGCCAGGCGATACGTGCAGCTCGGCTACCAGAGGCTCATCACCTTCGAGGTGGACGGCGGCGGCTTCAGCCTTTACGGCCAGTCGCCCGCGAACGTTCCGCTGACGGCGTACGGCTTGATGGAGTTCGCCGACATGGCCCGCGTGCACAACGTGGACGATGCGATCCTTGGCCGGACGGTGGACTGGCTTGTCCGGCAGCGCAAGGCCGACGGTTCGTGGGACGGGTATCTCCCGATGAGCCATCGGCGCGTCCACGCCCCGCTGTCTGCGACGGCCTATGTCACCTGGGGCATGGCAACGTACGATCCTAACCATCCGCAGATCCGCCCCGGAGTCGACTACGTCACCCGTCACATCGGCGAGGCTCGGGATGCACACACGCTGGCCCTGTGCGCCAACGCCCTGCTGGCCGTTGACCCCAAGAACCCGGCCGCTCACCGGGCGCTGGCGCGGCTGGCCGCGATGGCCCGGCGCGACAAGCGCGGAGAACGCCACTGGTCCGCGGCGGACGCGCAGATGGCGTATTGCCGCGGCTCCAGCAGGGACGTGGAGACAACCGCCCTGGCGGCCCTGGCCCTGCTGCACGCGCCGGAGCATCGCCGCATGGCCCTGGATGCGCTGCGATGGATCGGCGCCCGCCGCGACCCGCATGGCACGTGGGGCACCACGCGATCGACCGTGCTGGCGCTCAAGGCGCTGCTGGCTGGGGCCCACGCGCCGGTCAAGCGCGAGCAGGAAGCCTCAATCGACGTCACGTGGTCCGGCCGCCACCGCGACGCCAAGCCGGTGCGGCTGACGATTCGCCCGCAGGCCTCCAACGCCGTTCACACGTTGACGTTCGCGAGCCTGACCGAGCCGGGTCCCCACCGGCTGACGCTTACGGGGCAGCAGGCGGCCGGCATGGCGTATCAGTTCGTCGTGCGATACCACAGCCTCCAGGCCGCCGCGACAACAAGGCCCGCCGGGCCGCTGGCCGTTCGGGTCGAGTACGACCGCACAACCCTGGCGACCAACGACACGGTCGGCGTGCGGGCCGTCGTGACGAACAATACCGCTCGCGCGGCGCGAATGCTGCTGGTGGACATCGGCACGCCTCCGGGATTTGTGGTCCGCCCGGGCGGGCTGGAGAAGCTGAAGGCCGCCGGAAAAATCGACCGCTACACCCTCACCTCGCGCGGGGTGATTGTGTACGTGGGCCTCATACGGGCGGGCGGCACGCTGGAGATCGGCTACGACATGGTCGCGCTGATGCCGCTGAAGGCGGTCGCCGCACCGACCACCGTTTACGCCTACTACGACCCGCAGCGCCGCGCCTCAGCCACACCGGCCGTCTTCACCGTGAGATAAGTCCACGAATCCCGATGTACATCGGGAGGACGAAGGCGGGTTCGACGTCGGAAATTAGTGCTCCGTCCCCTTTTTAGAGAGGCAGATTATAGGGGAAAAACAGGGGTTAAGGCGGCGCTTAAAAAGGGGACGGAGCACTAATTAGAGCTCAGCACGAATCCCCCTACCCACGCGATTCCAGGGCAAGCCCAGCGATTCCTCGCAGCAAATAGGTGTGCCGGTCCATCGACTTTGAATGCCCGGAGTTGAGCGTTCCTTGGGCTGGGTGGCGGACGTACAATAGAGTTATGAAGCTCACGGGGACAGCTTACCTCTGGCAGCCGGGAACCAAACAATGAAGCTTCACCGGAAACTGGCGATTTTCTGGGCGATGTCCGCTCTGGCCATAGTCCTGGGTGTCATCGTTCTGGGTTTCCCGTACGTCGTAGCAATGAAACGGCATCGCGCGTTTGTCGGCGCCAAACCCAAGGCGGCAGACGTAGTTGGAACCTACATTCTCAGCGACGTGACCGTCATCCCGGGTGTGTTGTCCGCCCCCGCCGGGCGGCAGTGTGTGCTCCACGTATTTGCGGACGGGACGTTCAGCCTCACGGGCTATCCCGAGTGCGATGGGGCACGGTCATCCAAGCTGAAGCAATACAATACGTTTCATTCCACAAGCGGAACGTGGGAACTTGCCATCCTCGGGACTTCCTACGGCTACGCCGGCTTCGGCCGCCCCAAGGATTGCTGGGGTCTCAGCTTGTCCGGTACGACAATTGCGACAATCCGAGCTTCTTTCACTGGCCCCGAGCCGCCCTACGATCTGCTTATGATTCTCGACGATCCCGACAGCAACATTACTTTGCGTTTCAAGAAGATAGAACACCCAATAACGAAATCCACCTTATCATCTGAAGGCGCGGCCGCGAAGGCTGCGGCCCGTGCAATCCTCCAGGCGTCAGCCGACGAGAATGAGTATGTGCGCAAAGCCGCCGCCGAGGCCCTCCCAAGACTTAGCACGCCGGACGAGGGTCTACGTGTTCTGATCGCATTCCTGGCGGATGAATCGCCGCACGTTCGCCAGTGGGCGACCAGAACGCTGGCCGGCCTTGGTGCCGCGGCCAAGCCTGCAATCCCTGCGATGACGGAGGCATTGAAGGATACAGACGTGGATGTGCGATTTGCCGCCGCTGAGGCCCTGGTGAAACTGGGCGTTCCAGGGAGGGTTGTGCCCGCTCTGATCGCATTGCTGGAGGATAAGCGCTGGTACAATCGGAGATGGGCGGCCGAGATACTGGGTGATGTTGGCCCGCCCGCCAAGGCCGCGACCCCCGCACTGACAAAAGTCTTGAAAGACGAGAGCGAGGATGTCCGCAAAGCCGCCGCCGAGGCGCTAAAGAAAATCCAGCCAGATGGTAGTCAGTAGCCGGTAGCCGGTAGCCAGGGCCGCTTGCGGCTTAGCACGCAGACCCATGACCCTCCTCTTGGTCATTAACGATCCTCCGTCTGAAACCGCACATCCTGCCTGCATTCCACACTCATCCCTCACCGACACGCACTGTGCCTCGCCCTGCTATGCCGCAAGCGGCCGAGACAAGACGGCGTGGCAACCGGCAACGACCATTCGATCTTCAATTCTCAATTGTCAATTGAACGCCATGGAGCGGGCCGCCGAGAGCTATATTCAAATAGACTCTGCGTTCCGCCACGCGTCTGCGTCCGCCGTGGTGGGGCGGATCTTCGACCTTGGCGTTCTCAGCGGTGAAGCCGGATGTCAACGACCACCCCGACCAGCAAGACGACCAGACAGAGCGCCAGCACGAAGATGGTCATGATGCCCACGAACTTCCAGAACGATTTCTGGATTCTCAGGGCGGCCTCCATGTCCCCGCTCCTCCCGGAGTAGCGGTACCGCTTGATGGCAGCGGCATAGCTGCAAAGCAGCCACGCAGGCGCCGCGTACAGGCCGCCCATCACCAGGGCCATCGCCAGATAGGTGACGCCTTGGACGATCCACGGGAGCGGGCGCCCCCGGGTGAAGAAATCGCCGCCGCCGCCCAAGGACAATCCGCCGACGGCTATCATGCCCAGGCCCGCCGCGACCAGCAGCCCGCACCCGATGAACGCCAGGATGGACAGGAACAGCACCCAAGGGCGGGTGGCCAGCAGATGCTGGGCCATCAGCGGCGTGATGGGGGTCGCAGCCGGCCCCTGCCCGGCCGGCGCCGTCAGAACTCCGCCTTCGAACAGGCCCTTCTCCTGGGACGCTGGAACCCAGTTTGGCATGCCTTCTCGCCGGATCATGTCCTCAGGCTGGAACTCCCCGGTCTCTGCGAGGTGTTTCAAGGCGGCCGTATCCACCGGCCCGCATTTCTGACCGTCCTTCATGTAATACCAATCAGCCATTTGTGTACCCCTGGATTATCATCGGAGACCCTGATAGTCCTATTTATTCCATTGCCTCTGCCCGTCAGTGCCCGGACCACGGAAGGAAGAGGATCCTCAACAGATAGATGCACAGGGGAATCGCCAGCATCACGATGGTCATGATGCCCACGAACTTCCAGAACGATTTCTGGATTCTCAGGGCGGCCTCCATGTCCCCGCTCGACCCGGAGTAGCGGCACGCCTTGATGGCAGCGGCATACTTGAAGAGCAGCCAGGCCGTCGCCCCGGACAGGCCGGCCATCACCAGATGGATCAGGCCTGACAGGCCGGCCATCACCAGATGGATCAGGCCTGGGGCGTCCGGCGGGGGCCGGATGAGCCCGCCGCGGTCGCCGATTACCATCATGCCCAGGCCCCCCACGACCAGCAGCCCGCACCCGATGAACGCCAGGATGGACAGGAACAGCACCCAAGGGCGGGTGGCCAGCAGATGCTGGGCCATCAGCGGCGTGATGGGCTGTGCCGCGTGCTGCGAGCCGGGGCTGAGAACGGCCGGCGGGTCGCTCGGTGCGGCGGGCGGGTTCGGCGCGCCGCCGGTCTGGACGGTGAACATCCGGCCGCACAGCGAGCACTCGGCGCGTTGCCCGAGGTTCTGCGCAGGGACGCTCAAGCTCCGCCGGCAGTGTGGACACGTGACAGTGATCGGTTCGTCCATCTGTCGCTCCTTCCGCTTCGTGAAGCGATTGCATGGGCGTCAGTTGGCGCCCCCGTGAAACTTCACCGATATGCAACGATTATGATGGCGAGGGGAGGGGAGGGCAAGTCATCTTCCCGCCCAGGGAATTCCGGCTGGGGGCGGAACGACTGCGTATAATATGCGTGAGGACAGCGAGGCGGTCTGAAAGCGGCCGCCTTTTTCATGCGCCTGCCCCGAAGGCCGAAACCAGATGTCCCCGGGGGATGCCGGCCGCAAGATCATTTGGGAAAACGGGTTAGGCCCCACTGGCCATTTCTCGCTGCGGCGATGTGAGTTGAGAGGGTCAAAGGCCGGGATATTCTCGTGAACCATTGTAGAATAAAGCGTTGTGACTTTTCCGCCCGATCCGCCGTGGGGAGGCGGTTCAGCCACGGGGCGGCTGTCGGCGGGCCTTTGGTCGCGCGGAATATTCGAGACCTTTTCTCAAATACGCAGAGTCCAGCGGGGCGGGGGCCGCATCTGAAGTTTTCTTGAACGAGGCCTGAAACCTTGCACATGGTGGCCAAAAAGTGCAAGGTTGCGAAACGGACGTA
>SDBT01004183.1_pt1 | contig 24582 bp, 14 predicted proteins | sample 2277101 | NCBI WGS metagenome assembly SDBT01 (sample SAMN10404973, study PRJNA504765) | marine sediment metagenome | isolation source: marine sediment core GS10_PC15, 103 cmbsf | place: Arctic Ocean: Southern Knipovich Ridge | collected 2010 | reverse complement strand
ACGGAGCGCTCGAACGACTCCATGCCGATAATTTTTCCGGAAGGAGAACCAAGTCTAGATGTGGCTACTACTTCATTACCTATCTTCTTTATGTCATTAAATACCGGACCCATCTTAGTAGGGATGCCGCCGGACATATTCTTTGCGGTGGTCTTAGCCATTGCCAACAGCGCAGTGATTGCACCACCGCCCATACCGGCTTCTGCTGCAGGGGGCTTACCCTTTGTGCGCATAATTTCTAGGTCATTGATAGGGCCCGTGACTCCCGCATCACGGCGACGGTTGATCTCGGATTCCATTTCTCCGAAGGGATCGACCGGTGCCGCTTTGTGAAGATTAGGATCCCTGACGTGCTTCCGGACCGCGGAACCAACGTCATCGATTTGGGGCTGTTGTGATGCGGATAAGTCTCGAAACTGACCAGCGAGGCCTTTCTTACCATGTATACCTTCGTCACGTATTTTAGCTGCAGTACTGTACGCCTTAATCAGTTCTGCAGAAGTAAGGCCGTTGCCGGTTCCTGCATTGGCTGCGGCTGTACTTCTAGTACCAGAGGTGGTAGCAGGTCTTCTTGTGGACGCAGTTTGAGAATGATCGACCGAGAGCGACCCTTCTCCTGTGGGTCCAAAGTCGGCGATGCCGAACTGGCCTTCATCTGTTGGGCGTCCGGACAATTTCCTCAGCGAGGCGGCCATATCCTTCTGAACCTCATACTGCCTCTCCGCAGCGTGCAGGAGGTCCTTATTACCTTCCTGCATATCAAGCTTCTTAAGTTCCTTTACCCTTTTATTAGCGTCGGCTTTAATTGATTCAGCAAGCCCTGACAACCCGTCCAGGGAAGGAATACCCTTGAAGAATAACTTATCACCTCTCTTATCTGCCTGTTCGGAAGTGGCAAGCTCTTCTCCTAATGTCTCAAAGAAACTCTTAGCTCTGGAACGAACGTCCGAAGATTGATCGGGGTCATCCATAATGTCTTGCATCTTAGTACGTACTTGTTCTGCTCTCGACTGTTGTCTCTTTAGAGCAGCGGTTTCTACAGCCTGCTTCTGTTGGATCTTAGCTTCCTTCACATCGAATCGAAGCTGCTTACGAGCCTTATCTCTCTCCCGCATTGCATCCAAAGACATGGGCCTATTGGATCCGGACTTCAACTCTTCTCTTCGTGTCTCGAAGTCAGTCTTGAATCCAGGCTTTCCTACCCGAGCAAACGGTCCTTCCAGGTCAGACTTGAGCTTGATAACTACGGCAGCTTCAGCCTTCTTAAACTCCTTGACCATATCTTCTAGAGAGGTAGCGAGGTTTCGTGCACTTTGAGCTAGTCTAACTTCCTGAGAAGCCTTCTGAAGCTCTGTACTGCCCGTCTCTAGTTCAGACTGGAGATTAGATATCTGATCATTTATCTTCTGCCTGATCTTATTTCCTGCCGCCACATGTGCTGCCTTTGCGGCAGTGATATCAGATTCCTTCTTTAGCGCTTCGTCTTCAGCTTTTGCCTTAGCTAATGAGGGATCTATTCTCGCGGTTGCATTTGCTATCTGTGATCTTAATGCCTCCATACCTTCTTTGGATCCACTAAATATATGCGTAGCTACCTTATTTAGAGCTTCATTAATTGCATTCTCGGAACGGAACGTCTCCTGGCGGCCACCAAACAGAGTCTTACGCCCCACTTGATCACCCTCCAGACCTCCAACATGTACACCCGGGGCACGCAAGTGGAGATCACCACCTGCTCTAATTGTAGATCCTTTCCCTAATTTGACCGCGGCATTACCAAGTCTAACCATATCTCTAATAGCGGCTTGATCAATACCTTCTACATCCGAACCTGTAGCTGTCAACATACCAGTCTTAGTGTTCTCTAGTATCCCTAAGACTCTACGCTGCGCCTCCATCGACTCGTTACTACTGGTCGTCTTGGCGTATGCGGCCGTTAACTCTTTGTACTCGGTACCACGAATAGCTTCGTTAAATACCTTCGCACGTCCTTTCGCATCGGCCTGGCCCAACAACCTAGTCTGGAGATCTAACTCCTTTAACATCTGGCGCTGAACGTTTAACTGACTGTGGCCTACTTCCAACTGCGCCTGTGCTTCCTTATCCAGCGCTTCGATCATGGCGATCTGGCCCTTATCAGCGCCCTTAGCAAGAGCGTTCAAGAGCTTCTCATTCTGAGCAGCTTCCATCTCGCTTCCGGCTTCACCCATGTCACGGCGAGCTTCGTCGAAATCTGCCAGCTGTTTCTTAAGTGCAGACATCGTTTCAACATCTCTCTGACGCTTGTCGGTGGTAGACTTAATACCGCGCATAGTACCACCAAAGCCTGGGCTCTCAATAGCCATCTTCTCTAGACCACTTAGCTCCTTAAATGCCTTACCTAGATCCAATGTAGGTACAGGAGACATGCCCTGCATAGCGCCTGCATTGATGGTTAAGAATCTATTCTTGTCTCTTTCAGCAGACTCGTAATCCTTAGCCGCTCGGGCAGACTGCTCAAGAGTTTGGTTCAACTTCTGCTGTATCTTCTCGTAGTTAGCCAGAACAGATAGATGGAATCCCTCTCTCTGTAGTCTAACTGCCATTTCTAGAACATCATGCGTAGCTACCTTAAGATCCTTGGACGCGGTGCCCGCCTCTGTATATGCACCCTTAACATCAGAGTTCAGTATTTCAGAATACTCCTTGGCAAGAACGTTGTATTCCTTCTGAACTTCCGACATTCTCTGGATGTCTTCAGGTAGAGATTTCATAACTCTCTGGTCGATAGAAAGTTCTGCGGACCTTGCAGGTCCTGTTTGAGGCATACCGCCCTTCGGTACTCTAATACCTGCCAACGCTCCTGTGAACTGGGTAGTGAGAAGTCTTCTTGTCCCCTCGGCTGCGGCGTCCACTGTCTTTTGAGCCCAGGTGATGACGTGATGTGCTGAGGTGGTAGATTCCAATATTCTAGCCACCTCTTCTACCTCAGATGCGGCTTTCCTTTTCAGCTGTCCAGTGTCCATGTCGAAATACTGCAACATAAGTTCACCGGTAGATGCACTAAACTCAGAAAATAATCTTTGTGCTCCAATATCTAATTCTTTTGCAGCCGCGCTGGAAATCATGACAATTTGTTTCCCAGTTTCAATACTTGCTAGCGCGCCTTCGGGACCGGTACCACTGGTACCCTTAATTCCTCTCTCCAAGAAAGCATTTGCGGTAAGTCCGGGAGACTGAGTGTTTTTGAAATCCATTATCCCACCCAGTCCTGCCTGCCTACCCATGAATTGATTTATAACTGACTCCCCGGTAGCACCGCGGCCGAAAATACCTACCGACGCTGCCTCGATAAGATCTTCCTTTATCTTAGCAACCTGCTCCATCGCCGGTTCCATCCCCTGGAACTCAGGAATGGATTCAAATATACGCTTGACGTTCTCGGCGTTCTCCACAAGCTTAGAAGAAAGTTTCTCTCTCTCACTCTCTGCTTTCAGCAACGCGCCCGTACCGCGCATCTCGAACCCACCTTCACCTGCGTTCTTTTTACGCTCCGCAGTGATCTTCTTGATTTCAGCTATAACTTCTCTGAACTTCTTTATAGGCTCTTCCATCTCTTTAGTATACGCTTTTATCGTATCTATCTTCAACGCTGTAGTTATTGCATTCTGTGAGTCCAGAGCGGCTGATGTCAGTGATTTAAAGTTATCCGCTATACCAACAATCAGATCACCGGTATCCGTGATACCTGTGATCTTGGTAGGATCTGCCTTACCTAGATTATGGTTAATTTCGGCCAACATGTTAGCGTACTTCTGGGCGGCAGTCGCAGCTCCCTTAAATCTACCCTCTGAAATTGCAGAAGATGTACCCTCTACATCGGCCATGCGTTTCTGCGCGTGAGCTATTCTAGCATATGAAAGACCGAGAGCGTCCGCTTGAGTCATCTGGCTGCGAAGCTTAGATGCCGCGTCCTCACTCTGACCTATCATATCTTCTTGGGTCTGTTCGAAATCCTTTGCAGATACGTTTGCTTTCTTGTAAGCATTCCAAAGCATCACTGCTCCGATACCTAGGGCAATGATTGCAGCGCCTCCTATCGTAGTGACCAATGCTGCGTTGAGCAACTTAGCGGAAGCGGCAGCTGCTTTTAATCCCTTGCCTGCAAATGCAGACCCTGTACCAATTGCGAAAAGACTCGCACCCATTCCGTCAAGTAGTTTTCTTGTGCGGCCAGCCATCCTTCCTAGACCCGTTACTGCGTCACTGGCAATTCCAACGCCTGCCGCACCTTTCCAACCGGCCTTGATGCCCCTACCCATGCCCATAACCTTACCGGCGATCAAAGTTCTCGTCTTGACGCCTGGGCCCATGCCAGTTTCACCAGAACGCATCGCGTCCATAGTGTCGGCAATAATATCAGCACCCTTATGGATGGCCAATCCGAAACCAGTGAAACCCGCAATTGCTTGAAGTAGGACAGTAGGGAGTTTACCTACTGCCTGAGTCATTGCAGATATACCCTCAATGCCCCAGGTGGCAGCTGGGAGAACAATCTTACCAAGCTCAAGAACCACTCCCTTTGCGCTCTCCTTCAGTACGGTCATCTGCTTCGATAAGGTCGCCATGGACAGTCGGTTCTTTCTCATAGCAAAGCCCTGCGAGTTAGCAGCATCAGCGCTAGCTAGCAGGGCCTCATCGAAGTTATTCATCAAGACAATGAACGAGTTATAATGCCTAATACCCGCCATCGCCTGGGCTAGGTTGACCTGCTGGGCTCGGGTAAGTCCGTCCCAACGACCAGCAAGTTCCTTCATGATATCTACTGCAGGCCGGAAATCTCCTCCAGCTTCCATGCTCGAAATATCCATGCCTGCCAGTTCCTTCTGGGCAGTAGGTCTTCTCATTGCGCGGAACATAAATTTGGTACTTGTTGCGACTTCCTTACCAGTCTGTCGAGTTACAGAACCAATCGCAGTAATGATACCGAGGAAGTCATTGAATCCCACACCCGCTACCTCAGCGGCGGCACCGGATCTCTTCACAGCGTCCGCTAAGTCTGCTGCTGTAATAGCATGCTTAGCTGCTACAGCTGCCCAGGCGTCCACGAAACCGGTGGACCCGGACACTGCATCACCGAAGACCTTATGTGCTGCTGTGAGAGCTTCTGTAGCTTGTACGGAGGACAGGGTGGTAACGTTAACCGCGAGCATCGTAGCTCTGGTACGCTCCATAATCTTGTTAACCTTCAAACCCTGCTGACCATAAACAACCATACCATCAAGGACATCCTCGATAGCTACACCGAACTCTTGCGCAAAACCCGTTGCGGAGTCTTGCATTTTATCGAAGTTAGTAATGGAGGTATCCATCACCTTCTTCAGATTAGTGATCCTAGTCTCAACATCCGAGATGGTGGTCATCATGGATCGGAAAGCACGAATGACCCCGTAGACTATACCTGTAGCAAATCCCCACTGTACCACTCTTCGTAGGGAATTACGCATAGCTCCTGTAAGATGACCTGCTGCCTTCGTAGCCTCAACCAGGGAAGCAGTGTACCCATCTACTCCCTTCTTGGCAGTAAGATTGAAGGTCTTAATGGCCTGATTGTTCGGACCTGTAAGGGCGAACTTCTTCCCGCTGTCTACATGTCGACCTCCCTTCGGCTGTACCCCGGCCGCCAGCATCTCATTAAGATCATTCTCAAACTGGGCCCGGGCCTGCTCCATCCTGTCTTGTTGTCCCTTAATCATATCCTTGATGTTGCTGCCGCCGCCGAACTGGGCCCTTTTGAATGCAGGCTTCTCTGCTTCCATCTTCTCGATATCTGCTAGGGTTCGGATGCGAGGCTGAGTCGGATCCTTCTTAAGTGCTGCGTCTGCTTCGCTGGCCATCTTAGCCATAGCTTGCATATCCTGGGTCTCGGGGGCTGAAGGACCGAAGTCGGACCACATGGTACCGCCCATTTCCTTCATAATCTTAGCTACGCGATCCAGGTTCTCAGCGAAGGTCTCAGGTTCGCTCTTCAACTTCTGCCAAATTATCTGCCACTCCTTAGTTTTATCTGCACCAGCGGCGATATTTTCCTGTGCTTCTAGGAGATTTTTACCAAGACCCGCGTCCATGAAATCCTTCTTTCGTGTAGGCTGCGCCTCAGTCCCCCTCGGGGCGAATCTCTTTACAATCTCCTCATATGTTTCCTTACCGGGCTCAATTCCTAGACCCCCTTCCTGTGTTCCTGCCTCTGCTCGGAGCTGACCCGTCATCTTGTCAATAGCCAACCCTTGCTGTCCTCCACCAGGAATCTTTGTTTTCATCAGAGCGCCCTTTGCCTGAGCGATGGTTTCATCTAGAGCGAGAACCGTGTCCCTAAATGCGGGACCGCCGGTGTCTCCGGACTTCTTCAGCAAGGTGATGGCATCTTCTAATAGCTTAGCTCTATTGATATACATCTGCTGTTCGGCTGCGTCGAACTCCTGCATAGCCTTAACGTACGCTTTACGGCCGGCTTTCTTGCCTCCTCCTACGTCTTCACTTTCAGACTCTACCTGTTTTCTATAAAGCTCAGCACCTTGTTTAAACTCGTCACGCATCCCGACTACCTCGGCAGGTGCAGGAATATTTCCAGATGCGTCCATGTCCATCTTCATTAACTGCTTACGCATACCTATGGCGGAAGTATCTATACCCGCTCTTTGCTCTAGAGGAAAGGACACCGCCCCCTGGGTCGCTAGCATGCCCTTGTCATCTACAGCGCCGGGCTGTAGTTCGTACTCACTTCTAGCTTTTTTAAGAATCGTCTCTAGGAGACCTACCTTTCTACTCCTATCCTGCGCGGGAGCATCTCCGGCCAGATCTATTTTACGCTGAGCATCGGATCTAACCTTGGCGGCTTCAGGAGTACCTTCCGCGCCTAGAGCCTGAACACGTCCAAGAAGATCTTGTGCTCCTCCTTCCAGAGGATCAAACAGATCGGACATCTCCGATCTAATCTTAGTGAACATTCCAGTAAGTACTTCTCTTGTTCCCTCGGGGATGGTCTTAAATATCTCCATCCATCTTTCAGGATTGTTAAGGTGGGCTATTACCTCTTCGGCCACCATCTCCATGTACTTCTGACCCTGCTGAGCTACTGCATCGTCAGCGGTCATTCCAGTGAACGCACCTTCGCCTACGTCGGCACCTATGCGTGTCTGTCCTTCTTGGTCACCAAGCATCTGGGTGGCGGTTAATTCCTTGTAGATATCTTCCTGCTTCTTAATGGCAGGAAGCTGTCGGGCTGCTGCTAGAATGGTATCCCGGTCACCGCCTATCTGACCACTTCCTTCCATTAGCTGGGTAGCAATTTGCTTTCTTGCCTTGTTAGCTTCAGTACCCTCAACCTTACTCGCCTGGTGAATGGTCTCATGTCCTACAGTGCCCGTTACGCCCTTGATGGACTGCTCGATCATGTTTAACAGTCCGGGTAGTTTTCTAATTTCTCCCGATTCCATCTGTTTTAGAGCTTCTAGAGCAGCCTGGAGGGGCTTAACTCTTGAAGTCTCTCCGATCATTACCGCGCCGGAACCTGGGGTAGAGCCTGGGGGGCCTTCCTGATACATACCGCCGACGTCCTTGGGATCACGGCCCATTCCCTTGATGTCTGCGTCTGACAATACTCCAACCATGCCCATAACACCAGCAATCCAACTTTCTAAGTCAGAGGATACTTTTCTGGGTTCAGCAGGATCAACATCTACCTTGTCAAGATTAAGGTCCTCGAAGTTAGCACTCAGAACTGAGCGTGCTCTCTCCATTCGGGTCTGCTCTTTAAGCCCCGCCGCACCCTTCTTCTTACTTATCTGGAACGCCTCAGGGGTAAGGCTTCGTAGATCTACACCCTCGATCGCGCCAGTCTTCTTATCCGGGGTAGTTAATCTCTTTACTTCCTGATTAATATCTCCCGAACTCAGGCCTGTCTTTCTCAAGGACTCTCTAAGGTTAGCCTCAATTCTATCCCAGATGCTCTGTAGCTGTCCCTTAAGATCCATCTTGTCCATCAGCTGGTCAATGACTGACTTGTAATTGGCAGGGGTAATTTCCTCACCCTCCTTAAGAATGCCCTCCTTCATTGCCATGTTGATCAGCTCGGGGCCCTGCGGATCCATAGCGGGAAGCATCTGCCCCATCTTCTGGCGCATTTGCTTATTCATATCGCCCATCTGGCCATAAATACCCTTACCAGAATCCATACCCTTCATGATGTTCTTTAAGCCCTTAGGACCTTTCCTGATGTCGTCCAGTAGCTCTAGAGGGCCTGCCTCATCTCCAGTACCGTGCTTAGCTGCCAATCCCTTGTTGATGTTAAGCATCATGAAGTCTTGAGCGGTTGCGAAAGCGTCACCGGTAAGCTTAGAACCGCCGACTACTGCCTGATGGAAAAGATTAAACGCATCAGTTAGAATACCCACAGATAGCTTACCACCCACAAGACCTTGAGCTTCTCTGCTAGCAGTTTCAGCGTCGTCGGGCATCGGACGCGCACCCAGATCCGCAGGCCTTCCCTTTGCTAATGTTCCAAAGGCAGAATTAAGTCCCTTCAAGCTAGAGAAGTCTAGATCCGGACCTTCTAGATTACCTAGAACAGTTCTTAGGGCGTTCTGTGCACTCATCCCAAACTGTTTTAGAATCTCTACAGAAGTTTTAAGCATCTCCGCAGCTCTCTTACTGTTAGCTGCGCTCTCAATAACGGCGTCGCCGTCGAAGTCTAGATTAGTAGTACCCTTATGGAAGGATTGTGTAAGTGCGTCTAGTGCGGGAGTTATCTCCTTAAGCTTAGACCGTGCTACTTCTGCCGCCTCTCCAAATCCGTTGTTTTTGTTAATTATATCGACAAGAGAAGCGGCATATTTTTCCATAGGCCCTCTCATTGCTTGCAAATCCTTAGTGGAAGACGCTGCAAAGGTACCAGGAATACCTACCTTACCCTCAGGAAGCTTACCTGACTTATCTTCCAAGAACTTAACTACCTGCTGGCTCTCTCCTCCGGTAATAGGGAAGCGTCCCATAATACCACGTTTCATTCTTCCTTCAGCTTCCTCATCTGAAAGATCTTCTCCCATCAATCTTGCATCACGCTTAACTGCGGCCTTCATGTTAGCGTAATCAGTCTTGCTCAATAGTATAGCATCTCTAGGAAGAATATCCTCACTAACCTGTAAGGATTTTATTCTATTCAGAGCGCTTAAGGCCTCTCCAACATCCCCACCTGCTTTACCAATAGCTCGTAGATGCTTCTCAGCAACCTTTAGATCTTCAGTGATGTCTACATTGTATTCAATAGCCTTAGAGTACATAGAAGACCCGACAATACCAGCATCTCTGGTCTGGGCAACCTTTCTAAGCTCTTCTCTTGCGGGGGTACCTGACTTACCAAAACCTTGATCAGAAATCTTATCTAGAAGAACACCCTTTCCTTCTTCCAAAGTTCCCCAAAGACCAGCCATGTGTTTTTCGTCTTCTGCGGCAGTCTTACCTAAAATCTTAAGAGATGCGTTAAGAATATCAATGTCCTTGAAGACAGGACCTGCACTTCTAATAGACTCAAACGATTCTATTCCCTTTTTACGCTGCTTAGCAGAAGCCGGATTAACATCTCCACCAGCACGCAGAGCCAGGACGTCTCTCATCCTATTAAGTTTCTGGAAATCATCCTTAGCTATATCTACATACTTCTGAGGTCCGGATCCGAATCTTTCTTCCTTCTCTTCTCCGGTAGTACTCATAGTCTTGTATCTGATGCCCGCGCTCATACCAGCGGACTCCATCATCTTAATCAAAGGCATCCATGCAGACACAAGCTGCGATGCAATCTGCTTGCCTTCTTTAGATTCTACCTTCGTACCTGTTTTATCAAGATGGGGCTTAAGTTCGTCAATCTGACGGTTCATCTGTCTGTTGACAAACTCTGCACCTTCTTGCTGTACCTCTGGGCTCTCACTAGGATCTAACTGACCCGTAGCTGCTCTAATTTCCAAAGCGGCTTGTCTTACCTGCTCGAATGCTTTAGTAAGAGGGGTTGCGGTAGCAAGACCGGTTTCTTCATTCTCAAAAGCGCCACGCTGTCCAACGGCGGAGCCGATTCCAGGCATGTAAAAATCTTCCGAACCGCCCCCAAACTTAGGCAACTGAAGATTGAAAGCCCCCTTCATGCGGTCCTCATCTGCAATCGTTCCCTTTAGCATGTCTGGCTCTACTGTCTTGCCGGGCATCTTAGCAAACTCTTCAGGCTGCATCTTCTGAAGTCCCGAAGTTACATTTTCAGTCGCGCCTGTAAGGCTTCTAAGAACCTTGTGATAATCCATCTGCGCCTTAGATACCACTAGATGGGCACGCTCTTCCATGGCCAACGCCATGGCATAGGTCTCCTGCCTCTGCTTCATAGCAGACATTGTAACCGGCTCTATGTGACGCTGCTTCATTTCAGAAGGACCTGTCTGACCTTCCTTCTCTAGTCTGTACCATGGAACGGTTCCTTGCAAAGCTTTACCTATACCTGCAGACTTTATAGCCCCTTGAGTCTCTTTCATTGCTACGTTAGGATCTATACCATGCTCCGCACCTACTCTCTTAACAACGGTTAGCATGTCATCTCCACTGGCTTTCATACCGCCAGTTATGGCATCAAACAGTAGTTGAGCAGATACCTTTCCACCTTCTGACATAGCGGTAGAGATCATTACAATAACGTCTTGAAGATCTCCTCGTCTTGCCATACCCTCTGCACTAGTAAGAATTTCAGTACCCTTAGGAGCGCCGGTTTTGTCCATCTCTTCCTGGCTCACAACCTTCATCATACTCTTATTTCCTGGGAAGGTAGTCATCTTCATTCCGGTTCCCGGGGCATTGAACTCTTCGTAAGTAACAGCCATCATCTTCACACCGTTCTTGATGACACTGTTCATCGACGTAATTACCGCAGCTGTTCCCTTTAGAGCCATCTCTACTCTCTTACCGGCGGCATTCTTACCCATATTCTGCTTGTCTTGCAGATTCATCCCTACTTGTAGATCTTCGGCAGGGTCCTTTATGAATTTGGTAGACTTCTTAAACATACCCATAGCTTGGGCTGCTTTTCGGGTGATAAGAGATTGGTCCTCATGTAACTCCGGTACATTTCTTGAGGACATGATAGATGTCTTTAAGTTTCTAGCGGAAGGAGTTATGAGTCCCTTATCCGCCATCTCCTTATGGAACTTAGATTGAACTACAGGCATCTGACCGCCCTCGATCTTCGAGATACTCTTCAAGAATAAAGTTCTAGCCTGCTTACCAAATCCTGGTCCGCCGGGCTGGAACTGCTGTACTGGGCGAGTTTGCATCTTACTAGTGATGGTCCCTGCCATCTCGCCAGTCTGTCTGTCCTTCTTCAGAGTCCAATTAGAAGGCTTCGCCATGTCCGAAGCTGCTTCTTCCGTCAAACCCAACATGGATACTACGTCAGCTCCCGCTCTAACGAACTGACTACCTGCCCTAGTCATTCTAAATAAGGTGGCTTCTACTTCTCCTAACTTAGCAGCATCTATTCTACCCTCAGCCCCCTTACCCATGATACGCTGGGCATCTTTCGGGGAGGGCTGATAAATCATCTTAGATTCGCCCGCTTTCATAAATGAACCCATAGCCTGATGCCCCTCATACATAGGGGCGGTTCCCATTCTCTTACGCACTAATGCCTGTACAGCATCCTTTTCTGATCCAGGTCGACGGCGAGAAGCGTCGGCGATCTTCATGATATCTTGTTCTATTCCCTGGAAATTATGAGTAATTCTATCTAATCTACTTACCACATTACCCATAATAGAAACAACTGATCCTAGATGTCTTTCTCGTCCAGAAGCAGATTTGATTACCGGGGCCGCACCCTCAGCAACGCGTAGATCTTTACCGGTAGGGATCTGAAAAGCTTTTGCAACATCCGTACCTTTGTAGTCAGGCATGTGCTTAACAATAAGATCTATGACATTGGCAAGAGATTTACCCGCTGCAGAAATATCCTGCTTAGCTTGCTTGGCGTAATCTACATGTTCCGGCGGGCGGGCTGGCTCGCGCGGTCCGCCTCCTCCTCCTGTACCTGCACCCTTAGCGATTGCTGCAACAAGAGATCTTCTATCAGTTTGTGCACTACGATCGGTAGGACCGTCTCCTGTTTGACCAGGCTTTCCCTTAGGAGCTACCAGCGCCTGAGCAGATTCCTGACGACCTCCGAACTTAGCACGGTTCTCGCTCTGACGTTTCTGGTTTGCCTGAGTTCCTCCAACAGTAGGTCGGCTCTTGGTTGCCTCTAGAGGATCACGTTCACCCCCAGACGCAGAAAAGCCGCCTCTACGGAAACCAGCAGCATCTTTCTTCAACTGAGAAAGATACTCATTCCGTATGGCGACTTCTTTTTCTTTAACGGCGTTTAGCTTTTTGTCTATCGCGACAGACTTCCTAAGATTCTTGTTAGCTTGTTCCGCTAATCTCTGAGGCTGAGAGGCAATTCTCTTAGCCTTCCCCAGAACCTTATCTCTCTGTCTATCTGCCTGACGACCACGATCACCACCTGACGCGATGATCTTGTTCAGGAACCCTAACTGTCGTCCAAGTTCAGATAATGCTCTCTCCTGGCCAGTCAATGCTTTTGTTTGAGTTCTTTCAGGCGTTACTGGTCCCCCGCCTGCAGAAGTGGGGGATATTTTAGATTGCTTATTCAGAGCTACTGTCAATTTCTCCATCGAGTTCGTCATCTGCGCGACGCCTGCCTCGAAAGTCTTGAAGTTATTCTTCAAGATGGAGTCTATCTGTTTGGGAAGGTCGGAGCCTTTAACACCCACAGATGAAGCTGTGGACTTAACTGAGCCTGCACTAGGGATCATAGACCCTACATCAACCTTCTTAGCGGCGTTCTTAAGTGCACCTTCGAGCGCTTGCTCGAACTGCTTTTGTACACCGGCAATGCTAGACTGCTCAAGTTCTAGCTGTAGTTGAATTTTATAGTTGTCTTCTGCCAACTGTCCGTTTCCTCCACCATAAGATTATCGCCTACCTCCCCTCATCTTAGCCTGAGATGTTGCCCTCTGACGCTTATTTCTGGCGCGTCGGCTGTTGGGCGAAATTATCTCTACTTCTGAGGTTCCTTCGGCGGACTTTACTCTTGTTTTAGAATAAGCCAGCTTCATGTAATCAGGATGGGATGGTGTGATAATTAGTTCCTCGCCTTTGTCCCATGCACTTAACTTAGATCGTCTACCCGTTTTTCCTCTATCTGCTGCTTTGTTCTCTGTCCTTTCCTCTTCCCGGTTCTTGAAATATGAATCCATGTACTCGTCGAGTTTGTCGTCATCCTCAATAATCTCAGGACTCGGCATCTCGTCAGGCATCATTTCAAAAATAGACTGGTAATAATTGCTCCAGTATAGCAGTGATAGTTGATCTGGGGTTAAATCGACTAGTCCGTTGTCAAAGAGCTGTTGTCCCGTTTTGTTTGCAGCGGTATAACGAATGCGCCACAAACTATGTCGGGCCAAAAAGCGAATTTCTTTTGAAGATAGACCTATATTAAACTTGGAAAACATCTCGATAAACGAAAGACGCATCTCCTGACGAGTCTCTTTTTCAAAGTCTTCGAAAGTACTCCAAAAACGTTCTCCAGTTACAGCATAAGCCGAAGCCCATGCTAGATAAAGAAAAGACTCCTCATCAGCTTTTCTCTCCTGTGACATGTACAACAGGTGCTGAGATTTATTCTCAAGCTTGGTTGCCTCTTCCTGAAGGCGTTCTATATTCTCCCGGACCTGATCTCGTCGCGCTTCGATGGCTGTTACTTCAAACACAGCCTCTTGCGCCACTAGCTTCTCTTTGAGTTCCTTAAGCTTATCCTTATCTTCCTGGGTGGTAGCTTTATCTACCAGCTCAGTAGCCTCTTCTAAGGTAGGAAGTCCTTCCTTAGCGGCCTCAAGCATTGCACTCTCTCGCATATAGCGACTAAGAACTAAATCCTGAGACTTGGGATAAGAAAATATTACGAACTCTGTACCGCCGGGATAATCTATTCTCTTTAAACTTTTGTTGGAAATTACTGATTCAAGAAGGACTTCTATTTCCTGGAAAGGAAGATCCTTCATAATTACTCGTCCTTAGTAGTTTCCTCAGAAGGGGTTTTAGCTACAGGCTCTTTCTTCTTTCGAGGTCGTCCTCTCTTCTTGGGAGCAGGCTTATCCTCAGTGGCCTTCTTCTTCTTAGCTCGGGGCTTTCGAGTCTTCTTAGGCTTGGGCCCCTCAACCGCATCTAGAGAAACTTCTTCCTGACCTGGAGACTCTGGGAACTCGTCCCCCTCCTCGTCTGCGGCATTAGCCGCCTTGGCTTCCGCAAGGGCTCGATCTAGTCGTCCCTGTGCAATAGAGCGTAGAGCAGTCTGCTCCGGAGTGTTCTCCAAGAAGTTACTATCTAGTCCCTGAATCCAAAGCATTACTTCGAATCGAGACTTAACTGAGAGAGTGGAATTTTCTTCATTCTGGTATTCATCAAAATCTTCCCAGAGATGAGATCCATCCTTAATCTGAACAATACGGGAGGTAAGATACTCTGTTCGGCCGTCTTCTGCTAGATTCTCACAAGTATTACCCATAGGCCCATTCACCTGCTGATTCAAAGAAAATAGTTCGTCTCTGAGTCTAGCAATGTCTAGAGCTATTGCTTCTCTCTCAACTTCTTCAGAGTCTTCTCTGATGTTCTCTAACTTGAATAACTCGGAAGCTAATCCGATACGTGTGGCTTCTACCTTCTCCGCATAATCATCAGACAGAATACCCTTCTCCTTAAGCAGGTCTATCATCTGTGCCTGGGTAAGAAACCCATCTACGATTGCCTGGTTATAGATCTTAGAGTACTGCCAATCTGCCTTTCTAATATCAGCAGCATTAGGCTGAGCGATAAAATAAGAAACCTCTTCCTCATCAATAACTACCTTGAATTCACGCCTGGTTTCCAGAACGTCCTTAACATCTTTAGCTGTTGCCATTTTATTCTCCTTTTCCTTATACCTGCTCGTCTGATATCGACGGTCTGCGGACTTGAATAATATCCTCATTCGTCGGTACAAACAGTACCTGATAATTCATATCGATAGTCTTCTTAATTTCCCTAACGGCATCGTTGGCAGATCTCAATACCTTCGACCTGAAGGCCTTGTATCTATGAGTATCACCAATTGCTACCTCAGCAATATTAAGAATGTCATCTGCGCTTCGAAGGACGCTTGATTCCACATCCCTCTTAAGCTTATCCCTGGACCTTGCCAGGACTGCATCTTCCTTAGAATCCATATAATATCTCCTTTCCTGATAATCCTGCCCCTCCGATCAAGTCGGAGGACTTGTTACTACCTTAGGCGGACCTAAGGCAGTAAGTAAATATGCCTTAGCTTAGCTAACTCTGGATGCGTTCGGATTGATTTCGAAACCTGGATCGGAAACGTAGTCACCGCTATCAACTTCACCAAGAATGGCGAAGATTCTGTTGGTGCCTCGGAATCCGTAGGTCTGAGTGGCGTTCTCTCCAAGGGAGAGATTGTACGCTTCGTCAGTGATTCGAAGATCCTTAGCAATAACTGTCTTTAGAGGTCGCTCACGGTGTGTGTTAGCCTTGGTCGGGCTGGTAGGAATACTAGTACCGTAGGTGGTACCGGTGTCCGGATCGTCAGAGCCACCATCATAATAGATGAAGCGCTGTCCTCTCTGGTAGTATTCGTCTCCAACCATCTCACGGGTCACGACACGTCGTGCAGAACCAACTCCACCAGCTTCCTCATCGGTCTGCTGGTAAATGAGTACTGCGAGATCAAGACGGCCATTGGCTGTCATGAAGTCGAAGATAGAAACTTCGTCAGTGGTCAAATCGATTGCAACACCTGTCTTCTTAGAAGCAAAGGTTGCATACTCGGTAAGATCAGTGGCGGTTGTCTCTACCGTTACAGTAAACGGAATTGGGAAGGTAAGGGATCGATCATAAGGCCTAAGGTGCGAGAGTTCGAAGAGAGGCTCTCGGGTAAGGTCTGCGGAAATCGTTACAGACTGTACACGTAGAGCAATCTCATTGTCGAGTGGGAAATCGGGCGGTAGAACGTCTTTATCAAGAAGATAGATCTCAATCTGACCCTGTCGGATTGCTCCGACATCTTCTGGTTTAGCAGAAGCGTCAACTTCGATCGGTGCAAAGTACTCAGCGTCGCGTCGCGTTCCCATATCGGAATCGGCGGCAGAACCACCTCGACTGGCCTGGGTTGCCCCTTCCAGATCGCCGAATGCGTTCGCATAAGCGTTTGCTGCGTAAATAACGAACAGGATGTCTCCGTCTGCCTTAGCTTCGCCCAACAGTTCGTTGTTAGAAGTTAGATCAGAAGGATCAATCAGTCCATTAGTCGATGCATCGTATACGTAGGAACCGTCGACTGCTACTGTTCCTGCCTCTACTGGGACTTCGAAAGAAATCGAAGCGGAAGCATTGTAGTAGCGAACCGAAGGGGTTCCGAACGCGTCGAAGCGCAGGAATGCAAGCTGTCCGGTAGAGCGGGTCGAAACCAGCTCAGCGGGAGTCTTTGCTTCATCGAGGCCCAGGAATACTGTGGTCGCCGTAGCGTCCACCTGGAATCCTGTACCACCGGTTACGCCAGTATTGGCGTCTGCGCCGGGACTTGTGTTGTATACGAATTCTTCATTAGAGATAAATCGTCCATCATTAGTAAACCAGAACTTAGAGTCGGTTTCCGCGCCGAAATTCTCAGCAGCATTTGCCCCGGCGGAATACGTCCACTCAATAGAGTTGACGAATACACGAGGCAGATACATGGTCTGATCAATTTCGTCGTTATCGGTACCCAACGAGCATTCGCTCTGGATAGGTGCCCAAATCTCAACAGCCGAACCTGTCTCGCATCCGGAAAGACCGAAGTCTGTAAGGGCCACACCATGATAAAAAGCAATGTTTACGGCCGCATCTCCAATACCACTCAGAACGGTCAAGTGACCGCTTGTCGAACCCGCACTTGCGTTGACAACTTCGTCAAACTCAAGGTTGGCGAGGTGGTAAAGATTTGATAGCGATCCGAATTCATCGGTTTCAATGGTGACGGCGACAGTCGGGGAGTCATCCACGACGTCGATGATCTTCAGTTGACCCAACTCGAAGATATCTTCGGTGTTGAAGGTCGTAGTAGATCCAAAGGTCATCACCCGATACAGAACATTACCATTTGCCCATACCGAATTACTCGGATATATGATTCGGTTACGTCTTGCCATATCAGGTCTTCCTCCTTTACGAGATTTTTATTGTCACATCATTGGGGGTTACGTGTGACGCCACCAAACTGAGGCTAGTTTGGAGGAAAAGGCCTGTACCATACCTGGGCGCTTCTGCGCCCGTTGTACTTGTGCTACAGCTTATTAAAGTCGAGTCCCATTCTATAGGACTCAGCAACAAAGGTGACCTTAGAGCGCCACATATTAAGGTCGCTCCACTCGTCACGGAAACTGATAGGTTCTGCTCTCACATTACGGAAATGAAAAATAGAATCGTCATCAGTGTCTAGTTGAAGAATATCACCTGTCCAAGCGGTGTTATAGGTACCATCGTAATTAAGTGGCTCACCCTGTCTGTAGTCCAGGACAGCCAGATGGCGGTTATACAACGCATCGTATAGAAACTCTGTAAGATCATCCCTCTCAGAACTGGAGGTTGCATAGATGTGAATAGTCACATTCCTCCTAGCAATTCTTCCAGGTCCGAGCTGGTAAGGCCCCTTGTTGTAGGACCCCATCTCTATAGCAATCAAAGGAGAATCTGGAGGGTTAGTTCCAGGCCATCCATCAATCACAGAAACGTAATACTGGTAGAAATCTACGGTGGTGGGGACCCCATCAGGGGTACTGGTACCTCCACTGGCGATGATCGCGCCGTCGAGGTAGTTGATGGTATAATTAGAGCTGTCAATGACCGCCCCACTCTCATTGTATACAGTAACACGGGTGGTTTGTTCATCAGAAGGGACAGAGTTTACTACGCTACAGAGGTCTGTAGATCCGTAAGGCTCAAAATAAACCCAACCTCTTCCCTCATCTAGGAAGTTAGGGAGCCAAGTAATCTCTGCTTCGAAGCGGGCCTTATCTCCGTTGTAGCTGAGGGGCACATTAACTACCCGCTCTATCCACTGCAGAGGGAGCAGGGTTTCTTTGATCCAGTGCTGGAGGCTCATGTCCTCCATTCTGACTAACGAAACGATGCTCATAGTCTACGACCCTCCTTGGATGCTTTAATTGCCTTCTCAATAAACGGCTTAAATCTGAATTCGTTTAGAGCTTCGGTGAAAATATCCACGGGAGAATAACCAGAAAAGGGATGGCGTGCTTCCTCAAAAGAAATAATACTTCCCCAACCCTCCTTATCAAACTGTGCCTTGCTAATCATAAAACCGTCTCCAAAACGACCAAGTTTGGTCGTTTTAGAATTCTTCCTCTTCTCCTTATACACATCCAAAGAAATGAAAGCCCATTCTCCTATCAAGCCCTCAAGATAATACACTAACCAAATTAACGGAGAGGTGTCTTCAGGATCTCCTTTCTCATCTCCGGTATAACCCAAAAACTCTTTATCGCCTAAACGAATAATAAGGCCTCTAGGGGTTACAGTCAAATTGCGAAGGAGGTCTTCATCAAGTTTAGCTTTAAATTCCGTTCTCCACTCAGCCGGATTGGTTGGGTCATCGGGAAGAGTATTCATCCGGTCTGATAGACGGTCGTATCCGTCCATAATCATATCTATTAAATGAGGCATGGCCTTGGTCTTGACCGTCACAACAATGTTATGATGAATCAATTCTTGACGGCCCTCAAGAAGTCTCTTAAGCTTGGACTGATCAAACTTAATCTTAACCTTAAACCCTGACATTATCGACCACTCAAGCGGCCTCTCTGATCTAAGATATCAGAAGCGCTCTTAATTCTCTTACGAGGATCATCATCCCTACTTAGTTTATCGCCGCTACCATAATCACCACTTGTACGCTGACCTTCATCCACAGTCTGCATCAGCGTTTCACACACAGCGTCGTCTCCGCCCAGGCCCCTAAGAAACGGAGGCTTGAACTTGACCATCTTGACGTTGGTGTTGATAAAGAACACTTCGTTGTTAACAAGAAGCTCGTAGTTACAAGGAAGAGTCTTTATAGTTACCAAACTTATACCTTGCTTACCTGCAGCTTCGCTCATAAAAGAACCTCTTCTTCCCGTCTCGGAGAAGAAGTTAATCATAGCCTTAATACAAATCTCCTTGTTGGTAAAGAGCTGACCATCACCAATACACACGGGGCAGCGCCCCTCGGTGAAAGAAATGGGGCTAACGGTACGGGACTGATCTGTGCCGTCAAAGATGCTGATGGGAGTAACAAACGTAGAGTCAAATACATTAGAAGACTTCTTGTTGATAGAGTCCCAAATACAGTTAGGACAGTCCACGAACATAGGACTCTCCTGAATTACAACAAGATCCTGAGACAGGTCAGTGACCAGCTGCTGGATCTTCTTCTTGTAATCCTGCTTAATCTTCTTAGTTATTAGTTTCCTTGGCATTACTCTACCCTACAACCAGTGATGTTATACGCAGCTGCGTACCTAGCACACTCAATGATGTAGTCCATCTTTCTCTTAAGGTCTGTTAGATCTTCAGTTCTAGAACGAATCATGGAGGTGTTATCATAGGTGGTATCTCCATCTACGATCTTGAATCCTCCAGAAGACACGTCTCTAATCTCACCTTCTAGTAGGAGAATAGAAGCCTGCATGATTCTCATCTCAGTAGTAATAGCGTCAGCGGTCAACCCGCAAGAGACTAGTAGATTAACTGCCCGATCGTACGCCATTAGAATCTCTCGATCGGAGAATCTAAAGTGGTTGTAGTATACGTCTAGAGACCCTGTAATGCACGGTGAAGTACCACTAAAAGAGAGATAGCGATAACCAATAACCTGAGGGTCATTGATATCGGTCTTTTCAGTACCATTTAGTACTACCCTTTGAGGCCACCCTTTCCACTCCTCTAGCTCCCACGTACATCCATCCGGATCAATCTGGGCAGCGCATGCCGCATTAGACTGGGGATCAGACGCACTGTAGAGGTCTCTCTCGATCAATCCGCTGTCACCCAGGGTGAGACGAATAGATTCAACAATAAGCCTGTCATCGTCGCTTAGAGCGATCTCAGGAGGGTATGTAGCGGTACTCTCGGGTACAGTGTACTCGGAGAAAATACCAGTCTCCTGAGCCACTTCCGAGAATACACTGGATATTAATGTGGTACTGTTGTAATACTGTGCCTTGTAGTACAGCTGTGGTGTACTGGTCAAATCACAATAGGTAGCCGGGGTTGCAAAATCAATCTCAGCCAGTAGGCTGTAAGGACCATTAACACCCGTAGCTCTAAAGATCCTAATCTTATCGAAGAGTGTTCCCACTGCCGCGTTGGAGGGGGCGCTGATTGTTAGAGTACCGTTTACGATACTATCAATAATTGGCTTGAGGACAGACATTTATTAGAACTCCTCCCTTAGTAGACTTCCTCCAATCTCTTCTGTATGAGGCGTCTGTGTTCTTCTTTGTGAGAAAAATGATTGGATAAACCTAGGGCTCGCTTCAAAGTAGCTCGATCCTTTACCTTTTCAATCAACTCTTTAGCTTGAGGAATAGTTGCCTCAATAATTGTTCCCGCAGTGACAGCACTTGACTTAACCTTCTGCTCCTTGATAAGCTTACGTCCTGCTCCTCTGGCGGGGGCAATCTTTCCGGTCTTAGGCTTAGGTAGTTCTACGACCTCAGGCTCCGAGCCCTTCGGCGTATCCTTCGCAACTTTCTTAGGTGCAAAGAAAAGAACACCCTCCTCCTTATAGAAGACCCAACCATCGTCAGCAAAATGATTCTCTTTCAACCACTTTACAAACGCGGCTCCTTCTTTCTTCCCGCTCTTCTCACCTAGTGTAAGATAGGCATCATCAAAAGAAAGCATACCGTTAAGGGGAATGGGTCGTTGTAGTTTGAATACCGAATTTCCTGTTTCGTTCTTAAGAAAACCTTTCATCTAATACTCCTTTTCCTAACTCTTGTCAGTGTTGACGTAACGCGTGTCGTAATATTTGTCCGTCCATTTGTCGATCACGTTGTGCATGATATTGGACGTCCTGTGTACCACTAATAGGGTCAGTAATACGTTTACTACATGCCAACTGGATGCTGGAATAATCACTGCGGGTACGAGCGCAATCCAACCCAAAGCTACCCACACTGAAAAACAATAACCACACTTGAACAGTTCCTCAGTCCAAGATCCCAACTTAGAAGCAAGTCTTCTAACAGGGGCAAAGAACTGAGACTTAATTACCAACTCAACAACTGCTTCTGTGGCAAACGCTAAACCGAAAATCAATAATACCCAAAGCATATAACTCTCCTATTCGTAAATAACAGTAATGTCCATCGTTACAGAAAGTACCACGGTCAAACCCGTGGCCAGTCTAACATCGTAATCCAAGGATACTTCGTCGCCGGCGGCGACAGTGATGACTGCTAATACTTCGCCGGAGGCAGCTCCATTATTATACACAGTAATGGTACCAGCTGCTCCTGTATTAATCGTAACTCTGTGCAGCCAAGTAGTAGTGCCTCTTACGACATTGGTTCCAGATGTAAGATGTGTAAACTTTCGCCCTTCTCTGTACAGAGTGTTCATCTCATTCTCCTTTTTCTTGGGCCAGGGACCGGCATGAAGCGGGGAGACTTCAATTTAACCTAGGACAAACCGGCCCCTGGCGATACTATACTTGTGGGACTTAAAAAAAAAGCCAGCGAGGACATAGCTTATTGAATCCTTACCGGCTATTTAGTCCCCTTATTCCCTTGCTCCCAGAGGGAGAGAAGCGCTTGCGCGCCTCCCTCCCAAGGGGATTAACGCAAAAATTAGCTTCGATCGATAACACCCATCTGAACCATTCGGCTGTCGAGAAGTGCGAAACCAACTTCTTCCCATCCGAAGAATCCCTGCTTCTGCTGTCGGAGAAGAGTCGGGTCATCGTGCGCCTCGAACTCCTTTCGTACTGGCATAACAAGAGAGTCGTTGACGGAGAGGTCAAATCCGAAGACCTGAGTCTCACCAGCGGTAGTTACACTACCGTTAGCATCTACAACGTTCTCATTAGTAGGATTGTAATCGTTGAAGTCACCAGATCCGTCTACCTGGAAGATACCGAACGTAGTTGCGTTCGAGTTGATGTTGAATCGACCCGATGCTCCTAGCTGGAATACTTCGTGAAGGTTGACGTTCCAGATCGCACCCATACCAGCTGCCGTGAAGATCTCTCGGCGGGTGATTGGGTCTACCTGAGTATCGGTCCACTCACGAATGTCAGCGGCGTCCTCAGGCGAAATGTAAAGATCGGTAAGGCTTCGGCGGGTTCGCTTCATGCCCACCATCATCAGGTTCAAGAGTTCCTTCGAGAGGAACTTCTCGCCAGTGCTTCCACCGGGTACCTGGAAAATTGGCGCATTGCGCGGACCGAGTAGGCCCTGACCCGAGAAATTCGTGGTAGCACCGGGGACGATTACTCGCCAACCGGACTCCTCCTCGTAGTCTGCAATAGCGCGTGCTGCATTTCGAGCTGCTCGCTCAGGGATATCGATGCGTGAGTCGCGTGCATACGTTACCTTCCAGTCCGCCGAAACGGAGATGGAGAAAGTAGGTACGTACACTTCCTCACCGACACCCTCAATGAAGTTCTGTGCGATATATCCGAGTCCCGGAAGTACGAATACCGGTACGTCGAAGTCGTCAGCAACTGGATAAACGGCCTGAGCACCCGGAGCTAGTCGCTCAACAGCAAAGAGCTGTCGCATAATAGACGCGTCACGAATCTCTTGGAGAATCGGAACCGTCAATGCCTGTGCAAATGCCTTATACGCCTCGATACCCTCAGGAGTATCGATAGCTGCAGTTGCGTGGAACATTTCCTGTAGCTTGGTTCTATCCATGATAGAATCCTCCTTTGGGTTAGATTAGTAGTTTAATCCTTAGATTTTCACCAGCCGCCACCTGCGTGGAGTCTAGTGCGTTTTGTGCGGTCGCAACCTGCACTGCTAGTGCGCCCGACCCGACATTAACGGTAACTTTACCGTCTTCGTCAGAGTACAGGGGATCACCTGCGGAGAAAGTATCCGCGGTGTCATAGAAAGTAGTGTCATACAGACCAAGATGTGCAACGCCTACCGGATCACCGGTAAACGCGTCAGAGCTACCCAAATCACCAGGAAGTCTAAACCCGGTGGGGTGAGCCGAAGACTCAGCCTTCACGTTCTGCATGAGGAAACCATAAGGTGTAGTGTTGGTTCCACTTACGACTTCTACCTTTTCGCTAGCAGAGAGGGAGACAACAGCACCTGCAGTTGCAGTAGAGCCCTTATCACTGTCGTGAACAAGAAACTGGTTCTGCATTACTGGATCGCGTGGAATGAATACCATGTCTCATTTCCTCCTATTAGTTTTTGTCACCATGCTTTGCAGCATAGCGCTCTTCCCATGCTTGGGCAAGCTCAGCTTTGAGACCAGGCGGGGCCTGGATCTCTTGATCCATAGACTTCGAGATTGCGTCGCCTAGAGAAAGCTTCACTGAAGCGGTCTCCTTCTTTGGCTCGGCTGCTGCTTCTTCGGTGGCCTTGGTATCCTCAACTACCTCTTCCTCAGCGGCTTCTTCAGCTGCTGGGGCTCGGCGGTCACGGGTTACCTGTGCCATCTTAGATGCAACGTCGCGTACTAGAGATACGCACTTCTCATCTTGCGGATCACAACCAAGGGACTCGGCAATAGCAGCAACTTCCTGCTCAGCCAATTCGACCTCGGAGTCTTCTCCTGCTTCTTCGGAAGAGGATGCGTACTTGTTTTTTAGAGCTACAAGTTCGCTCTTGTATGCTTCAAACGATTCGTCGTCGAAACCACGGACCTTAGCATACTGACGCTCAGCTTCATCGCCCTCTAGAGCGACACCTGCATCTTCCAGGTCGGACATACGTCCGGCAGCGGTCTCTTCACGAGCGAGCGTCTCCAGGGCAGCCTCAGCTACCTCTGATCGGCGAGATAGTGTTTCAATCGTCGCCTCAAGTTCAACGGTCCTCTCATTAGCTGCAACTTCTGCCTCCGAAGGGGCTTCCGTATCCAGCTTAGCTAGTGCTTCTTCGTACTCAGCAATCTTCGCGTCCTTCGCCTCAAGGGCCGCGCGTAGCTTTTCAAAAGTTGCCTTTGCTTCGGTGAGAGCGTCCTCGGCTTCTTGCCGTGCGTGCGCTTCTTCCTTAGAAGATAGTGCCTCGTCGACCTTAGCCTGAACTGCTGTGTTGAACTCTTCAGGAGTCATTTCAATAACTTTTGTCATGGTCGCTCTTCCTCCTTTAATAGAGTTTTATATTGGATATAAGAGTTTAGTCCCCCGACCTAACTACTATATACCTGGGCGTGCGCTTTGTGTCACGCTTCCTCTCATCTACTCCGTGTCCT
>SDBT01004182.1_pt1 | contig 24585 bp, 19 predicted proteins | sample 2277101 | NCBI WGS metagenome assembly SDBT01 (sample SAMN10404973, study PRJNA504765) | marine sediment metagenome | isolation source: marine sediment core GS10_PC15, 103 cmbsf | place: Arctic Ocean: Southern Knipovich Ridge | collected 2010 | reverse complement strand
TCCATATTCTTCTTTAATATAAAGCCCCTTGGCTCTAATAACGTCGCTGTATTCTTATTGACATAATCAACACATCCAGAAAAATTTGTTATTGCTACTGGAACCCCTAAAGCCATACATTGTAAACCTGGCAAATTAAAGCCCTCTCCCATAGTCGGAAGTAATAAGCAATCAAATGACTTTAAAAAGTGGGGCATTTCTGCTTCACTGAATACTTTATTTTCAACTAAAATAGGTGCAAATCCTTTAGTTATTCCTGTCTCTTTCTTTATTTTTTCAATATACGTCCTTGCTTGTTTAACTTTATCTGTCTTAATAACCAACTGGACAACATCGCAATCCCTAAATTCCTTCAACCAAGCCTCTATCAACTGCTTATAACCCTTCCTCTCTTTCCATGTCCCCAAAAACAAAAAGGAGAACCTGCCATACTTTTTCATTGGTTTGACATTAAGATGGAAGGTATTAAAATCTACACAATGAGGTATATGGAATATAGGTTTAGTTATCCTAGAATGAGCAAAAATATTATAGTTAAATAACGACGGAGTTATCATTGCGTTATTCTTATTTAATATGGAAACCCAATTGTCAGGTGGGTTAAAAGTCTCAAAAGTAGCGAAAGCTATATTTTTCTCTTTTTTATGTTTAATATTTTTTTGCAAAGTAGGAATACAGTGTAATATCTGAATCGCATCTGGACTCGATTCTTTCTTTATCATTTTAGCAAATACAGAATATTTTTCATCGCTGATAGCAGGTCTAGCTGGTTTTCCAGCGAAAGTAGTTATCTTGATATCATATCTTCCACTTTGATGTAATGCTAGAATATAATTCTGAGCAGCAGTGGAATAGCCGCTGGAATTTAAAAAGCAGCAATATTCAATTTTTATTTTACTCACAAATGGAACTCCTACAAAAATACGTCTCTTTTATATTATCGTATTTTTTATAAGCTTACCATTATATTATCAACAGAAACAACTTTAGCGTCATGAATAATGTTAAAAGTGCCATTTCCATACGTCCAAGTGACGTTCCCGAACGAGTCTAATTTAATTATCCTGCCTGAACTTTCCGCAAAACTTGATTCAGCGACAAGGAAACCTCCTGATGCATACATATCTACATCTGATGGGTAGAGTCCGTCTGGCGAATTGTGAAAAATCTGGAACTTATTATTGACCTTATCGAGCAATAATATCTTTCCTCGATAATCTGTTAATGAATCAACGGCAGCGGCTCTAAAGAAAGCGTCTTTTGTACCTGCATTTCTGATATCGTCGCTATCAACGGCACTGTCAATAGTTTCACCTTTCTTCATACATGCGACAAGAAATCGATTATCCTCATACTCTAAAATAGAACCTAATGTATAGTCAGAGAAAATAGCGTCGTCGGTACTGAAAGCCTCTACTCCGGTTTCTGGGTCGAACTCTAATATACCAGGGGCAGCGTTCTCGTTCTCTACACCTTCTTGTAAGACAGCGTCGTAATTAACTAACGCATTAGCTACAATCCAATTTCCATTCTCTAATACATTAACGAAGACAGGGTGACTAATATTATCTATATATGTGAAATCTCCAACAAAGCATTCCCAACCATAAATTCCTTGAGTTACTAAATCTCCAGAAGAGTCAATAATTTCAGCGGTGAAAGCACCGTTATCTATTCTGACCGTAAGGGAAGAAGAAAAACCTGTGGTTAAATTTGACAAAGCAACCCAAGAATCTTCTGAAAGCTGAATCTCAATAACCCTGCCTCCAGATTTATTAAAACTCAGAAGCGTATCGCTATTTGTCAAAGGAAATTCTAAACTACCTATAAAGAAAGATATTTTTGTAACATCTTGAAGTTCAGAAGCTTTTGTAAATGCTATAGAAAGTACATGCGTGATAGGATTATAAACGAACGATAAAGGATACAACTCATCTTCTTCAATGGTCGCATAGCTTGAGCCAAAACCTTTTACAAGATTCCCTTCTGCGTCAACTTCTAAAACTCTATCATTATTCGTATCCGCTATTATGTAATTTTTATCAAACTCCCTAACTATGGAAGTTAAGAAATCAAACTTCTTGTACGGATTAGACGACCACTTTAACGCTTGGTTAGAAGATATCGGCATAAAGCTACCGCTAAATCCTATTTGCCCAACGCTTCCGTCGTTCATCTCGCTTGCAGAGTCATTATTAGCAAAGTAGAAACCTCCTACGTTAATAGGACTCGATAGAACTAAATTAGCATCGGCTGTATCGGTATCCTCTACGGAAATATTTTGCAACGTCCCCTCGTTCCATTCGCTAGCAGTGTTTATCTCAAATCCATTAAAATCTCCGTCCACTAGAAGTCTAAGCTCTAAGTAATCAAATACTGGGGTAGTCGTGTCATCGGTTGAAGTTAAAGCAACCTCAATCTCGACGGCAGAGCCAGCTAAAGCAAAAACGTCTCCTGAATTAACTGGTAAACTATATTGTGACCTATTTAATAACGATGGGTCAGTCGAGGTTTTTACTCTTACTTGAACACCTGTATTATCGGGAGTCACAGCCTCATACCAAATAGAATGGAATGTTATGTCTGACTCTGTTATGTATCTGTACCTAACAGAGCCACTTGGAACTACTAGGTTCTCTCTCCTAACAAGCATATCATCAACCAAGAAATTAAAAGTAGTGCTAATCTCGTCAGTATAGAATACGACCTTTACAACATTTGAAACATCCAAATCTGAAAGGTTGAAAATTATTTGTTCGAACTCATTTTTTGTTGAATCAGTATTAGTCGTAGCATAATCTTTATCTATAACTATCTTATCTATAATAGTTATCTCTTTACCTGTAGAGGTGTCATATCCTATCAATTTCATATACACCGCTTCATGAATTTGGTGAATCGTTTTAACCCAAAAAACTAATTCATTGTATTCGTCTGTCCAACTTTGACCAATATTATTAGCCTCGTCTGTATATAACTTCTTGGTATATTGTGCTTGTAATAAAGCATCTGCTTGGAATGAGCCAGCCGCATCACCTTCAACTTTATTTTGGTCAGTTATATCGGCAGTTACACTCTTATCTTCATTCGTAGATACAATCTCAGCCGTAAAAGCATTGATAGTACTGCCTTGTCCTTGATTAAAATTATTAAAGTTTTCAATTTCTAAAACACTCGAATCCGTTCTAGATAATGTAATCTCTCCATTCGAAATAACAACGTTGTTCTGCTCATGCGTATTCGATAAAGATTGCTGGTCTCTCCAATAGACAGACGTAAATAAACCTGTTTTTGCAGGCACCCCACTGATACACTGGTTAATTAAATCAATATTAGCAGTTGAATTCTCAAAATCGATAAAACTATCTGGGCTGATGCCTGGAATTAATATAAATTCATTAATCCAATGCTCATCAACTTCTGGATGAATGTATTTCAAAAAGATAGCCGTCTTTAACAGGTTAACCGTAGATATCTCTCCGAGAAGCTCCTTATTGCTCTGAGACAAACTTCTAACAAATGAGTCCAAAGCAGCGTGAGTTAATAGTCCCTTATTTTCTAAATCATTATGGTCAACTAATGGAATCGTACCAGCCCCTAAGAGACCGCTAGTTATTTTCGAAGCGTCTATACTCTCAATTCTTGCACCTGGAAGTTGGTTTTTAACTTCTTCTTGTAAATCAATCTTAGAAGGAGTGCCTCTATGCTTATGTAAATCTATCTGATTTTGAATAACTTGTTCAAAACTAATGAGGTCTCGAACAGTATTATCTACAAAAGCAACCGCATTAGAACTCGTAACAACCTTAGCAAGTAAAATAGAATTAGTAGACGCATTTAAACTACTTGTACGCACAAAATTGATTATCCTGGTTCTAGTGGATGACCCAGTTAATACCGCGAAGATATAATGAGTACCATTAGGAGGTAGATTGGTAACTTTTCCTGGTACATCTGTTTGGGAGGCGATAAGATTTATAATACCTGTACCTATAGATACATTTACAGAAATACCATCTTCAGCTGAAACTCCAGCATCTGTTGCCGACCACCCCTCAATAACTCCATTTCCAAAAATATTATACAACCCAAATAATTGTTTATCTATTAATACAAAACGGTCAATTTCTTTATCTATATTTAATTGCGAATCAAGCTGGTCTCCAAAATCGAAGAAAGCCAAATTATAATAACGTGTTGTTCCCATAACTATTTTCCTTTATTTTTACGGTCCGACAGTTGAACCACTGCTCCACACGCTGCCAAACAGAGCTAAAGTCGCAGAATTTAAATCCTCTGTATGTCTAGCTCCATACCTTTGTTGCCAACCTCCTCTTACATTTCTAACAGAATTGTCTTCGAAAGTTAAAGCATTATTTGTCGCCGCAGTTAATTGCTTCTCAATTCTACTAGCGAGTCCACTTCCTATATTTACACCTATATTGTTATTCATATTAATATTCTCCTATTTTATTATTCGGGAGGTTGCATCCTTTCTCCTTCAACATTCATCCACCAAATATTTTTTTCTCCATCTATTTCATGGCTAATCTTCGTAACCCTTAATATCTGACCATTAACGGTAATAAAGTCTGTTGCCCTCAAAGGAACTCCTTGAGTTTCAAATTTTACAAAAAGCTCTGGTAAAAACATGACTTTGTAAAAATCCATAAGACTTTGGACAGCCCCCTCTGAACCCAGCATTCCTTCTCGCTGATAAAATAATTTTTTATACCCCAAAAAGCCTGATAGTCCTGGGTTATTAAGAGAAGGAAGGTTTACGTCATTTCTAGATATAAGGTTTAAATCAGGAGTCCCTGTTGTGATTTTTAAATGGTTATGAACATCTTCCATTCGGTATTGCCATTCCAGTTTATTATATACTAATTGCCCTGGAAATTCGAAATGATTTGTTGTAAAATCAAATAAACTCTCAAGACTACCGGTACCAACAAGGGATGACTGCACTTTGTCAAGATAGTCTTCGAAATGTGCAACGCCATTCTGGTCAAAATAGAATAACTTGCTTGCAGATTGTGCTATCTTAATTACTCCATCATATAAACTCGTTCCCGCAGAAAACTTAAAATAAGGCTGCTCAATTCTTCTATAAGAACTAGGTAGAGCATAATGGAGAACACGGAAAGGTCTCCCATCAACCGAAGTATAAATAGTAGAACTCGCTACAGTGTTACTTTGTATAACTCTTAATAAACTACCGGGGTCATGAGAGCCTTTAGACCTAAATCCTGCCATATCGAATATCTCTTTAACAGCGTCTACATCTCTAACACCGTCGTAGAAGGGGCTGTTGAAAAACTTCTGGTCTTGAAGGACTCTCTTATAATCATGTATCTGGCATGTCATAATCTCTCTCGAAGCCATTCTGTCAAGAGAGCCTCCATAACACACTCCAGTGAACATCTTATAAAAACCTCCTAATTGAGTATACTCTAGACCTGTTGCTAATGGCTCGTACCCGGCCCAAACCTCTATATAGAACGCCTTATCTTGTAAGCTTCTTAAATATGAACTGTCATTCCAAATTGAAGCCGTTCCAGTGTCGTCTACATAAACGGCAACTTCTTTTAACAAAAAATCAATAGTCCCTGAATGTTCCATCTCGTAAAAATCATTTGCGTTCCAGTTATCTGAGTAAGAAAGGACATGATGTGAAACGTCTCTAAAATATGGGGCACTAGAATCAGGCAAACCATCGTATCCCGAACTTCCTGTTCCGTCTTCCCAGCGAGGACTCTCATCCTCTTCGGAAACGAATCTAATATTCGTCATAATTGGTGTTTTGCAAGCATCCACAACCCATAAATCATCATTTACATTATCTATTGTCGGATTTTGATAAGTTAAATCCGACTTCCATTCGTTATTGTGGCTCTCGCCGTCAAAAATGTGAGAGCCGGCATACAGTGAGATATACTGTCCAAATGCAATTTTGCCTAAGTCTTCATCTGTTAGAACATTTTTCTTAATCTTATTTGGGTCAGATAACCCAATCAACACGTCCGCTGCACCGGCAACACTTCTGTGCGAAGTTTGCTCAATTAGAGGCTTCTCCCTGTAAAGGAACTTAGCCTGTTCCCATTTATTTAATTTTAAATCAATACTTTTTTTTCTAGATTTTCCCCATTCTTTGTAAAAATGAGAACCTTGAGCAAAAAGTGATTCAGAGCTAGCCGAACGTCCAGGTGTAGATGAGAAATTGGCCATGTCATAAACATAGCTATCTGTAACCGTTAGCCTCCCACTATTCGCATCGTTAATAGGCAATATAATATTTTGCTGCCATTTAAATTTTATAGAATCACGACGATACTGCAAAGGTCCAAATATAAAACCACTCTGCATATTACCACCCCAAATACTTATCTGTTGATTAGGAACTGTTAAGATATCATTGACTTGAACAGTTTCAGTAGCCGCTACTCCATGTGATGTACTTGAGCTATTGTCAATTTCATTTTCCACTTCTCTAAAACGAGTTTTCTCTACAACCCAATTGTTACTTCTATCACCATCGACATCGAAAAATATTACTAATTTGCCAAGATGATTCCTAACTGTCATTCTAAAAACCTCTGCATTCATCAGAGAAGAGCCGTGAACGCCCCCTAATTCGCTGTCAAAAAGACTTAGCCTTTGAGAGTACTTAAAACCTTCGTATTCCCTAATAGCGATAAATAAAGGATATGCTCTTTCGCATAAAATTATGAAATAGTGCTCATCGGAACTAGTCCCATCTCCTAGCTCAACTATATAGTAAGGCTGGTCAAAAAGCCTCCAACTAATACTTTGCCCTTGAAGGGTAACTCGAGGGTCATCTCCTTCAAGAACCGCTTTATTTTTACGAAGAATAAAATCTTCACCATTAGCGAGAGATATAGTTTTGCTCTCTTCATTAAAAACATCTATCGCCCCATAAGGGTCGGTGAATTGTGGAGAGAATTCTTCTCCACCCTGGAAAAAATCACCGACGTTTGGAGACTTAGATAATCTCTCGAACTCGATGAAGAAATCCTCGCCTCTAAATAATGGTGTCTTTTTCTCTACTCTCCAGTTAACCCCTGCTCCGTTACATGAATATGAGGAAATTTGTGATGGCATCTGAATATCGTTTTTATTAATCCCTGGATTATCGGAATGCTCATATTTACTATTCTCTAAATAAAAATCTTTTCTATAATCTAGAAGTTCGTCTCTATAAGAATATGCTGTAGATATATTAGGATACTGATAAGTCCACTTAGCTTTCCACGCACATCCAGTAAAAGAATTAATCTCATCAAAAACGCTCTGCCTAATAATCCATGATTGCTCGTCTCTGTATCTAGTCTCAGCTACGGCTGGAAACGACGCTCCTAAGATATCAGCATAAGGAGTGCTTAGTGAGGTAGTCGTCCCTGGAGCAAGCTCTTCTACTAAATAGTTGTGCCTATAAACGTATTTCTCTTTAAAATGGATTCCCTCTGTCCCGAAGGAAGTCGTTAAAATATTCTTATACTTTTCTGGGAGATTCTCAATAATAACTGGCAGAGTTAGGTCGTTAAGAGTTAAATGAATTTCCTCTCTTTGATGCTTAACAAAAGGACAATAGGGGTGTATAAAACAACGCACTTGGGCTACCCCCTGGTTAATAGCTGTTGGGTCTCCAGTGCTATTAGTGGGAACTCCATCTAATTTATTTACAGGAATATCAGTTACTCTATCCTTGTATAAATTCGGATTGTCATAATCATAAAAACCCATTTAATAAATATCTCCTATTTGGCTTTATAAAATATTTCTGGCTTAACATTAATACCTTGAATTGATACTCCATTAAGCTTATCTAAATAATCTTTATAGATTACTTTAACCTCCCCCTCTCTAGAGACATACGCCCCAACCTGAGTCGTATCGTCGATAGCCATAGTACTATCGAATTTAATAAGAACCCCTGCAGTATATGGGAATAGTATAGCTATTGCAGAATCGATTACGCCTGATGTTATTTCAAATATTCTCTCTTGTAGTATATCGTCAGGAATGTTTCCAACAATAAATAATGGTCTCGAACTCTCAATGTTGGGATTAATCTCTACTAGATTTCTAACCTCAGTATCATCCTTTTCTCCGTTCTTATCGTATTTTATTTTAAATTCGTTTGGAGAGAAGCGTCTCATAAAGAGCATACTATTATAAAAATAGAATAAATTAAGAGTTTTTTCATCATAATAATTTTTAGCTATCTGTATATTAGTAATTACTGGGTTATTTTCCTCTTTTATTATGTCATCGAAATGAGTTTTATGGATAGGAAGATTGCGTGCTACATATTCCCAATTGGTTGAATCTGAGCTAATCTTTACTGAGAAACCGCTTGATTCCGTAAAGAAAATCCTAAATAATCCACTATTGTCTTTATTTACCGCAAATGACTTGCCGTTAAAAGTCTCGTCATAATCGGCGAAAGGAACATTTCTAATATCTTCTGTTCCTCCATATTGAAATCTAATCGTTTGATTAGTATGCGTATCTCTATTCTTAGCAATAATCGTATTATTAATTTCAACCTGTTCTACGAAGAAGGATGATGAAGAGTCCCCTATCACAAAATAACTAGTTTCTTGCCTCAGCCTTTTTCCAGAAGATGTATAATTATATAAAGACGATGTTGGATTATTCTCTATGTCATCTATAGAAGCCTCATTGTAATATTCAGGAGGAACATAATCAACCCATACATCTTGAGAAACAAACAAGTTGGTGTCAATCCTCTTGTACATAAGGAATGCATCATTTAAAACATAGAACAAATGAACTGACCCAGTTATACTATCTTGAAGTGCAATTGGAAGAGACGCTGATTCGTTTGATAATAAACGAATGATATCCCTATATATCTCCCATGTATCTGTGTCGTCATTAGATACGGCGACAGATATATTCCCGTTTTTACTATCCGCAAAAAATACAAGAACCTTTCCATTCCCATCGCTTACGATAGACGATTGCCCTTCATCTATCTTGTAATCTCTTAAAACAAATTCATCAACTATATTTGCATCTATTTTATCAAAACGTGCCTTCTTCCATGACTCTCCTATAAACTCTATTGTCCCTGAACCATAATAAGCACAATCTAAACTCGCTCTATTACTACCATCAGCATTAGGACCCTTATTTATAGTGAAATTATTAACGACAGTGTTGTTGTCGTCAAAATAAATCGTAGAATAAGCATCTATCGGTTTAATAGTAGTGGACGGAGAAACGCTATACTCAATATCTAATGATTTTATAGTCCAATAAAAAGGGATATTAGTAACTTTTGGAATATCGTCTGAAAAATTCAAATCAAAAATAGGATTATTTAAAATATCAAATACAAATACGACATTATTATTATCGTGTTCCATTTTAGATTCTAAATTAGTTATCGGCTTACCAACGTTAAAACTAGGGCTATCCCCTAATATACTATTGTATCCTATAACAATTTGATTGTAGTGAATATCGATTTTTTCATTATTATCATCGTTATCTTCTAAAAATTCTCTTGTATGATTTCTAGTGAAGTCATATTCTAAATACTTATGAGAATCACGCACGACAGAGTCTGAAAGAATATGATAAGAAAGGCTATTATGGGACAAATTGTCATAAAATGATAAATAAGATTTATCTTTTTTAACATTTCTATCTACCGAGATAGAATCGACCATATCTGGACGGGTATCGGCGTATATCCAACTATAATTGTCTAAACTATTACCCCCCACTTTTTCTATATATATTCTTGAGTCTCTTTTAAAATCTCCGCAAAAATAAGGAGTATCCATTTTCCAATAACTTTCAATAAAACCTCCTGGAGGTCTCCATCCGAAAAGGCTGTTCTCGATATAACTACTAGATAACCAAATACCAGACCCTTCAACGCCTCCTGCTGGGTCATAAGTATGGCAATTATAATGATGCTCCTTAATAGATTGCATCTCCGCACATTCGAAAGAAGGATTACTAACTGATGTTACCCAATTATATTTCGAAAAAGACAAATCAGTGAATCTTAAATTATTATCGTTCCACGATGCCCCTAAGAAAGCCGCTTGTATATTATTAAAAGAACCGATTAACTCCCCTGCATACAACTCCTTAGAAGGCAAACCTGAAATAACTCCAGCATCTATAAAAAATTTGAGAGCAACATCTAAGGATGGAGTACCAATCCCAGTTTCAGGGTCATCTATATTAAATTCGCTAACATATTGTAGAGCTATAGCAAATGGGCGATAATAAGGAATTTTCTCTCTATCGAAAAGTAAAGCATTCGCAAAATCTCCCGTATCAATAGGTGCTTCTGGCATGTCGGAAAGCCTATTATAAGCATCATCTATTTTGATTTGCAAATTGTCATAGATAATCTCACCAGTTGAGGGGTCTTCATGTTTCTCTATAAAGTCAAGACCTTTAACATAATTAACGAACCATTCCTTATCTCTTATTTGAGCATAAGGAACAACCACTACCGCCGTCTGTCGGTCCCCCATTAAAACTATGCCTCTGTAATCCGCAGCCCAGATATATTCTAACCTCTCAGTAACAACGCTCGACATCCTCCAGCCTTCTAACTCATAGAAAGTATTATTGAAAAGAGTCTCTGATTGCTCTGCGTCTAAGCTTTCCTCCGCTTGCTTCCAAGCCACATACTGATTATGTGTAATCTTAAATTCATTGTCAGTAGAGTCGAAAGAAGCAGGAGCGGCTAAAGGAACTATCCAATTACGGATTTGATAATCGAATACGTCCATTTGCGTTCCAATCTCCAAATTCCAGCCTGTCACGCCTCCAAAACTATTACCCTGACCTACGATACCCTTATGTCTCATTGCTTGCCTTACACGGCGTTCTGAGGCTCCACAATACGTGATATAGATGGTATCATCTAGATTTAAGTCAGATACGTTAATTCTAACAAATCTATCAGTATTGTCATCTACTTCTCTATGCTTAAAAGGGTAAAATCTCGCTCCACATGCGTCGCGATTATCTCCTCTAAATTTAGTTTTTCTATAATCTCTAAATATCTCTAAAAATATATTACTTTGCCCTTCAAGAAGAACTACTTCTTGCTCTGGGGGTTCTCCAGAATCTCCAGAATTCGCAACAATATTTAAATATGGAATTCCAAAATCACCGTATTGCCCTTCTTTATTAGTAATTCCATCTATTCGCTTTCTCGGACCTCCTTGGTAAGAGCCTCTAGAGTGTTGCCCTATCCTTTCGAGTTGCTCTCCTTGAAAATCTAAACCTATTCTTCCGATTAAACCCCCGAAAGAGTCTATCTCTATATTCGCTTCAGGGTGATCTTCCTTGAATAAGTCCGGGTCAGTAACGTCTTCTCGATATTCTCTAACAATTCCAAAAACAGAAACTGGAAAATCATCAAATTCTATAAACCCAGTGTCTAATATCTGCTGTGTAACTGTAATCGGCTTATTGATAAACATCTTAGAATCTATAACGCCATAAACGAAATCGGTAAAGCCAGATGTGATACCTCCGAAACCTACGCCTGCCAATGGGTTTCCAACTAAAAAGCCAACCGAACCTGGTATAGCACCGGGAGCGATAGGGCTAGTTACTGCATTTTTAAGAGTTTTGCTAAACTGAATTTCTATCTTCAGTTTTTCCGCAGGTAGTATCTTTCTAGTTTCGATTACAGATGTTATTTTGGTGGGGTCGTCGGGGTCTTCTCTTTTTATTTGATAAGAGATGCCCTTTCTATTTCTTTTCAGTAAATTGAAATTAAAATCTTCCGCAGGGATTTCCTTAGACATAGATGGCTCTATGTATCCATCTCTAACTAATTCTGAATTATTATAACATAAAAATCCTATTGGTTTTGTTAAAGCCATAATCGTCTCTTTGGAATCCGTCTATGTGAAATATTAAAAATTAACGTCTAAATTTAACGCCATCAAGTACGCCAGAGCTAATTTGAGAGAAGATTCTCTGCAATTGAGGAACGACAACCCTAACGATTTCGTCGCCAGTTCTACTAGCATCAGATGATAAAGAAACATTGACATTTATTGCACCAGCAGAATTATTCATCGCTAAATTAGCACTGCCTTGCAAACCTGCTGTCTGTCCTTCATAGTGAGGACTAGCACCAAAAGCAACCGCCGCTCCACCTCCTCTTCTGGCTAACCTATTTCTTGATGCCATATCTCTAGTAGCTCTCCCTCTTGCCATCCATTGAACACCTTCTGCCTCTGAACCTGTTAACGAACCCATTGTAGTACGATAAGCGAAATTCCTTTTACCTTGTGCTCCAGAAATTAGACCTTGTCCTGCTTGTCCTTGTAGTGTAGAGAATCTTTCAGAAGTCCTATATCCCCCTCTTAGTGAACCACTCTTTGCGGAGATAATAGCTTCTTGTCCCGCAAGTCTTAGAGACTGAGCAGTCCCTTTGTTTTGGTCTAGAATAATTTTAGAAAATGTTCCAGCACCCGTATTCATAGCTTCGATAGCTTCAACCCACCCATCTCTCAATGACTTGGTTATTCCAGCTTGTTTTAATTGAACTTGAAGAATCTGGTTTTCTCCTTCTTGTATCCTATTAGTTAATTCAAGCCTAGCGTCGTCCTCAGTGGCTGATGCTAACGCATTCTTCCAATTCTGCAACTGCCTATCCATCTGAGAAATCTGCCCTTCTAAAGCATCGTATTCTCTCATACGCATCTGTGCAGAAGCCCCAACGCCAATAGCGTAGCTATCTGCTATTTGAACTAACAATCCAGCTTCGTCAGCTATTAAGCTAGATTGTTTGATTTGCGTATCGTAAACTGCGTTTATAGCCTCTAGCGTTCTAAATCGTTCCTTAGTTTTATTATTTATTTTCTGTTCCGCATCGGAGATTTTAGATTGTGCGTCTACGATATCTATCATAGTCGTTTCTTGCATCCCTAATGCTTGTACCACATCCATTGACCAACCTTTCATTTCCGCAAATTCCTTAACGGTTTTACCTCGTCCCTCACCCGACGCTTGAGCTCCTTGAAGACCTCTCATAGCCTGTACATATTCTTTCAAAGCGTCAACTTCTGCATCTATCGTTTTGAAAATTTTCCCCTTACTGCTTTGAAGAGATGCCGTATTTATATCGCCAGTTAACTTCATTCTCTCTATTTCTGTATCTAATAAACCTTCTTCTGATTTTCTTAACTTATTTACAGCCTCGGCATATTTATTAACTTGTTGCATAGATACAAGCATTTGCTCATTTAGCTCTTGAGCTTTTTTATCTTCTGATGCTTTAATCTCTGCCGCTTTCGCAACAGCCTTGGCTTGTTTCTTACTTTTCATCTCTTTAGCGTCTCCACCGGCCCTCTTCCTGCTTCTTCGCTCGTCGTATTCTTTTTTCTGTTCTGATGTAAGTTGTCTTCCCTTTTTCTTCCCTAACCCTGCAAGCCAACCAACAGCTCTAGATGTACGGGTAGATTTCTTATCATTGCCCATAACCTTGTCATAAAGCCCCATACCCTTCTCTTCTAACTTAGGTTCAACCCATTTATTATAGATTGCAGTGCCAGCAGCCCAGCCTGCCGCAGCAACAGCTACCACCGCACCTGCTTTCCCTAACGCCCCCTTGAAGCCACCTAATTTATGGACAATCTCCCCTAGACCATCTTTTAAATTTAAAAAACCATGCTGAAGTGCTAACACAGGAGTTTTTAAATCCTTAAATAACGCGGATATTATTCCTGGACTAGCTTTTAACCCTTTTCTAGCTCCTTTCGCTAGTAACCCCGCCCCAGAAGAAGCTCCTGACATAGCTAGTCCAGCCGCTTTTCCTCCAACAGCACTTAAAATACCTCCTCCTAATTGAATACCGGCCATAGCACTGATACCTGCGACCATCGCTGCTCCCCAATCTTTTCCATCATTTGTTAAAATCTTTAAAAAATCTGACACTTTTTCTAGTAAAGGTAATATTGTCTTTCCTAGTCCTAGTGCTACGTCTTCTATCTGTATTTTAAAAGCTTGCATCGTTTTAATGCGTTTTTCTGATGCTTCTTGGCTCTTTTTATCCTCATCTGATATCTGCTGGTTGCCCTTGACAATAGCTATTAGATTTCTATACTCCTTCTCCCCAATTTTATCAGAGAGATATAGTATTTGTAATCTAGCGGCAATCCTTGCTTTATCAGCCTCTGAACCTGCCCCTTCAAGGTTTATTATTTGTTGAGCCAGTCCATTGTATGATTGAGTTAATGACCCGACTTCTGAAGCATACCCCTGTATCGCATCTTTATTAGAACCTACCATCTTCTCTATACGCTTAAGAAGTCCTTCGAAATTTTCTAGCGTAACGAATTTAAAACTTTTATTAAACTCAACAAATAGAGACATTGTCTCTTGCCTAGTAAGCGATGTTGACCTAGCAATTGCTGATAACCTGTTTTCAAGTTGGGTTATGCCTATACCTAAGCGATTAGTTGATGCGGATAATTCGAGAAGACTCTTATCAAACTTAACCGCTTCGTTAACCATATTTCCAAAACCAGATAGTCCCGCTAACTGCTTAAGTCCTCCACTGATTTCCGATACAGCCCCTCCAAGATTAATAAATGATTTAATAGTTTTACTAACGTTCTTTTGGGTTCTTTTAAGGGTATTAGCAGCGGCTTTCTCAGTCCTTACGTAAGCCTTAGCTTGGTCATTCATAATCTTGTTAAGATTAATGTTTTTCTCATTAAGTGCAGCAAGGGCAGATCTTACATCTTTAAAAGATGCAGTAACTTTTTTTAGACCGGCAGCGACATCTTGAACACCCGCTGTTTCGAGATAAACTGTAATAATACGTTCGATACGCTGTTCTTCTGTGATATCTGTGTCTGCCATTTCTTAAACTGTCCTATAGAAAAATAATATACTTTATACTACAATTTTTATAGTGAAAAACCTTTATTCTTCCACCTGTATTTGTTCTGCCTCGTTATTTTCTTCTTCTGTCTTATTATCTTTTAAATAATCTTCTAACTGCAAACTGATAGATGTCGCAATGATTGGATTGATTTTCTTAAGACTTTCCTCTGTCGGAGGAATCTTATTCCCTTTACTATCTTTAAAATCCCAATCTCTAAGTAAGCAACTCATCATTTTTAATTTAGCTGTTATCGGATTGATATCAAGCCCTGCCGACGCTATACTGATTCCATTTGAGTATAGCAAAACATCTGTTAAGGCTATTAAGTCTCCAAACGAGGGTTTCTTAAAGACGATGGTATATTCTTCTATATCAGATTCAAAACCATTTAGAAGGAATTTAACCCCTTCTTTATCTAAGTCGCAACATACCCCAGAATCTGCATCCTCCGCGACAAATATTTTTATTTCAAAAACATCTTCTTCTGTCAAAAATAAATTTTGCATATTTTCTCCTTTTACTTTCTTTTAGCATTTTTTTCTGCTACTTGATTTTTTACTCTATTATACGTAGATAGTAAGTGCGTGATAGCTCTTACATCTTTCGCATCCATCTCTTTTATTTGTTTTGGCGACCAGCCGAACTCTTTAGCTAATAAAAACCAAATAATTTCATCAGGAACTGGGCTTACGGAGATACTTCTCCCTAAAGCGAGGTCAGCAGCCGCCAAAGCTAGTTTCCCATTTCTTCCTCAGTATAGTCTAGAACTTTCTCATACTTGGCATATAAGCCCATAACGATATCGCCTGGAAGTTTATCTATCGCTTCCTGCGTGATAGGTACTGGTTGCCCATTTAGTAAAATATCCCATTGTTTGAGACACGATTTAACGATAGCATCTCGATAAGCGATATGATTAAAAGATTTCTCTCCTGTCATTGGATTAGACTTACTATAAGCATGGTCAACAGAAGTATTCTGTTCTTTCCAGTTCATCACCGACCAATGGGTCGTCAATATCTCAACTTTACCCTTGTTTTCCTCATCTTTTAGCATTTCTTCTGCTTTCTCATCTGTCAAAACTACCAAAAATTTAGAATTGTTTCTTTCTTTGAAAGTGTAATGAATCTTTACTTCTATTAGATTTGCATCAAATAACGACATAATCATTCTCCTTAAAAATAACTTGAATATCATCTATCTACATATACGCTTCTCACGTATTATTTATCTTGAACCTCCTCTACGATAAGCGTAAAGGATTCCTACGAACGTACTTCTCACATATATTTATCGTAAAAAAATACTTATTTATATAAGTACGGGGGTATTTTGGGGGAAAAGAAAAGGGGGAAGAACAAGTCTTCCCCTCTGTTTTTAAAATTAGTAAGACGTTGTGTAAGTATCGTCTAACAATGGGTCGTAAGTCGCATTTGTTGTTGCATTTGCGATATACGCTGCTGGCAATGAATGCCAATTCACAGTTGTTTCAAACAAATTGTTTGTAATAGCCATTTCTTCAATCTGGAATACGCAGTTAGGTAATCTACGAATAAATTCGGTACTACCAATAGAAGGCTTAAATCCAAAACGGATTTCAGTATCTTCGTAACCGTACAATTCATTTGTGAAAGCCAATTCGCCTAAACCGTCTAATCTACCTATGAATACGATGTTGCCTGTAACATCTCTTTTAGCAGGAGCTATAGCTTGTGCAAACAACGCTTTATTCAATGTATAAAATCTTTCTACGTTGTTGTTTATATTAACTTCAAAAGAACGAATAAATTGACCACCAATCTGGCCTCCGAGACCGATAGGTCTTTGCGGTCCTTCATTGATTTCAATTCGAGAATCAGCCCATGTAACGACTCTGCTATTATCTTGAGAATCAGGACCCGGTGCTCCTGGAAAATCTGCAACGGCAATACTTTCTGGAGTTCTTGTTAGTCCAATAACATCTGTCGTAATATTCATAACATCTGATTGAGTTACAGAGAACTGCATAGTATTAACAACACAATTGTCATACTTAAATGTAGAACTATTATACGTTCCTGTTTGAGCGTATTTCACAGTAATAGGAAAATTAATTAGCGTCCCTATGTCTGTTCTTGTGCAAGCCTTATTCCACAGATTTTCAACTGTGGTAGTTCCTCCTGCATTGTCGTAGATAGCTGGAAAGGCAACTGAGCCTCCAACTTCTTGAGGACCTAATTGATAAACAGTCCTGTCGATACGTCCATCGACAACATCAGGCTTAGTGATGTCTTGCGTCAATTTGATATCCGCTGATGTCGCTCTTATGATGTTTCCATCCATATTAACGAAACCAACATATCCCATATATGCAGGTGGCTGTTCAAAGAAAGGATTCGTAGCCATTTTATATCTCCCTTAAAGTTTCTATATTATTTTTATTACGCATTATCTGGATGAGTGTCAATGACATCAAAACCAGCAGCTTGCATAAGGTTTATCCATGCTGTAGGTGATCCTGCTCCTGCGGATGGGTCTGAATCCCAATTACAGTCGAGGTCAAGGAATAACTGTAATGTTGTCTGGTAAGTTGAGCCATTATATGCCCCTAAACTTGCTTTACTTAAAACATTAGCAACTACAAAATTATTCAATGCAGTAACTATTGCGTTGTAAGGCGTATTTGATTGAGCAAGGTCTTGCATCTGAGTCCAAGTCGAATTCGCAGGTATTAAATTGTCAATCTCAAACTGTGTTTCCGATATAGTGGTTTCAGTAAAACCGTCTGTAGCAGAGTTGGTTTGAATATCAACAACAGTTTTTACATTGCCAGCTAAACCTGTGCTGTTATAGTTTGCCGTATCGCTCAAAGGCTCTACAGCACCAGTAAGAGCATCTCTAGAATTAGCTGTTGCCTCAGCTATTTTTACATATACCTCTTCAAAATATTGTGATGCCATTTTATTTCTCCATTATTAATTGTTATTTTACTATAGTAATATTACTCAATGATGCCATTACTATGCCTTTTTAATCTATAAATAACTATTCTGATAAGACCAGAAAGATCCCTTTTTTTTATTTTAGAATATCCTACCTTCGTCTCGTCTCAAGAACTGAGATTCTTGTTCTTCCGCAAACCAGCTTATAGTAGCCGCTTTTAATAGTTCCCCTTTATGTATCTTGCCGTAATTAATAGTAGCAGGCCAGGAGTTGTAAACAAACCTCTTAGGCACTGCAACTGTCGTATTAGAAGCATCGAAAGATAGGGCTAAAGGCCATTTTAACTTGACAGTTTCGCCATCATTGTAAATTACATCCGTCCACGTCTCTATGTATTGATATGGGTCTTCCATGAAAATTCTATGATATGGCTCAAAAAATTCAATATTATTAACGACTATATTAGGGTCATTAACCTCGTAATCTTCTTTTAAACTAGTTACTTCGAAACCTACGTCATATAATATAGGGATGACATTTCTTTTTAAACCTAATTGTATAGTATCTACTAATTCATTAAGAAATCTAACTCCTCCTTCATGAGTGGAGTCTTTAACAAAAACGCCTATTTCTATCTCGTATCTTTCGGTAGTGCTCTCAAGAGTTAACCATTCGGATGTTCTACTAACGCCATTAACGGTAATCGCTGGATATTTTATAATCACATCTGGGTCGCCGACGTATATGCCTTGAACTACTTGGTTTCCTATAGTTTTAATAATAACTGTATTCGGGGAGACTGGCCAATTATTTAAAGCAGGACTTGCTAATGTTATGGTTTGAGCGTCTGAATCGACTTCCTCTATGACGAGACCTACCTCATAATTTTGTGAATCTTTAATCATTATCTGGTCGCCTGGTTGAAAACGCCTTACATTTTGAACATAAATAACCTCATCGTCTATAGCGACATCTACTGTGATTGGAGTGATAGTGTTTACCCACTTATGGATAATACGTCTTACGCTATCTAATACTTCCTGCATAGCCATATTTTATTCCCCAAAAAGTTTTTCTAATGTTCTATTAAGCAGCTCATTAGTAACATCGTTATCTATCTCATTCAGTTCGTCTTCTGCTGTTTCTGATTCATCAAAGGCTTCTTTCCTCTGAGATGCTAGTATCCTTGCATTAGTTCTTGCCCCTCTATCTGTTTTAGATAGACGGGTCACCATCTGCAATTCTTCTCCCAGTAATTGTGATTCTGGCATCTGACTTAATCTTGCAATGAGATTATCGAAATAAACATCAGCTTCTTCATTATCTTTCATTATTTAATCTGCCTAACATCTTTAGATATAGTTCCGCCAGAAGGTAATCCATACTGGTCAACAGTATTAGGATTGTAGAATCTACGACCTATTCTATGCTGTCCATGTAATATTGTAGTTCCGTTCAAAATATTATTAATATCTGAATCCGCTAATTGCCTTAAATATTCTCCAAATTTAGATACATTAGGAGAAGCCTCAGAAGAGAAATATTTATCATATAGTGTAGCTGATGCTTTTCTAGCAGAAATAAATCTGATTGGGTCAGGGTACGAAACCCTAACAACTCTACTATCTGCTGGGAAGAAATAACCTATTGGGTCTACTGTTGAAAAAACCATAGAGGAAATAACTTCGTCAATAACATGCCTCTCTTCTTGACCGTCCCCCATGATGATGACCTCGTCATTTGTCATTAGAGGACAAGCTTTCTCAGTAACGATATAATCATTATATTCGTAAATATCTGAGAATAAAACAGTTTCAAAATTTGCTAATTCGCAAAAAGGAGTGTTATACAGTTCGCTCAATGCCGCATCTATTTCCCTATCTGCCATTTGAATATAGTAATCAACTGATGAATCTGGGATTAGATTTTTATCGAGAGTGTTGCCTATGCTAATCAATGGAGATAAGGTGCCAAATGAGTCTGGACTTGAGGCCGTAGCACTAGTGAGTGCTTGAGCTATCACATTTTCTATATCTTGCTGGGTACAATATCCCATCTTTAGTCTCCAAAAAAGAGAAGTTACACTTATTTATCTTATAATATAACTTCCCTTTTACTTTTGGAAAACCTTTATTTTTCTAATCTGATATAGACTGAGTTATAAACCCTTCTAAATCAGCATCTATCTCTGTAATAAACTGGATATCAACTAATGCGTACTGACCGTCAATCTTAGTAGAGTCGAGAGAGATATTTATCTTTTTAACAGACATACTAACGTCCTTATCGTCTATAAAAATTTTATGAGATGTGCCTTCTTTTTTAATTTTTATCTTATTCATGGCACCTCCTATTCAATCATTTTATCTGCTGAAACTGACTTTAATTTCTTCTGAGAAATGATAGCTTGGGTCAAGCATCCCTTAACAACTGCATTTCTTGGGTCGGAAGACTGTTTAACCTCTTTAACTTTAAACGGTAAATCTAAACCATTGATGACTGATTGAACCTTATTCCTAAAACCCTTCGGCATCGTTGTACCTCCAGCCAAAACGATATCAAGAGGTGCCTCAAAATCGCTTTTATTACTTGCAAATTCTTTTGCGAATTTTTTAAATACATATTCAATCATATTAGTGTAGTAAGCGTCCAACGCGTAAATAACATCGTCGTCGTAATCAATATTGTCGAAATCTAACTTAGTCTCTTTAATGCTTGTAACTTTAGCCAAAGGAGTATCCGTCTGTGAAGCAACCTTCTGGTCGATATAGTCTCCGCTTCTAGTAGCTGACATCCCAACAATAGGAACGCCTTTATATGCTAATACGCAATTTACTTTTCCGGCACCAAAACTAATACCTATACCTGAATAAGGTGACTCTGTTCCATCTGGTTCGATATAGACAGGTCTTTCTGATAGTATAACAGCGTAGCCTTCTTCAATAACTTTAGTGTTAAATCCGAGCCTTTTTACCATACCTTCTAGTCTGGCTTTATGGAATGTGCTGTCAATATCATTATCTACCGATTCGGAAGATATGCAGAAACAAACAACTGATTCTTTATCTTCGGCTTTACCGATAACGTCTTCAAGAATCTTAGTCATAACTAGCATTTTCTTATCTTCACCCTGATTTAGTACGCCATTCAGCATGGGTCGTCTTAATTCAATCTTACCTGGAAACATTTTAGCAACTTTTAAACTATCTTCACCGATGATATAGAATTTCTTACCATCTGAGATATACTGCCAATTATTCTGTGCTAATGCTTGTTCTACATCTTCAGTAGCTTCCATCTCTACAAACGCATTCCTTATTATATCGATATTAATATCTGCCCCATTCTTTTCCGCAATTTGAAAAAACATTGTTCCAGGGTCAAGTCCAATTGCTCTGCCATTTTTACTCATACTCGTTCTCCATTATTTATTATCTCATTTCTCTTAGCTATTAAAAGGTGATAAACCATTACATCATCAGTACTGCTAAACTCAATACTCCAACATCCTTTTTCTCCTTCGTAGTACTTAATAGCATCTTCTATAATATATAAATCGACATCTCCCTCTAAAAACATGAGCCAGCAATCTATGCAACTAACCCTTGGTCTAAGCTTCGCCTTATACCTTCTATGTGTTTTGCATCTCATCTTATTTTCCTCTGTATTTAAACAATTTTTCTACCCTATTAGGGTTCGTCTTCTTATTTAATAGTAACTTATGATTTACCGCTACTAACTCTTCAAAATCATCTGGTGCATGATATTCGCTAATAAAAACGGTGTGACCTTTCTCGCTCTTATCTCGGCACCATTCCCAAAATTTATCATGGTCAAATGCATCTTCAAGATATTTAAAACCATATTTTTCTGTCCCCTCGTAAGGAGGGTCACAATAGATTAGACTATTCTCTGGTATGTCCATGTCCCAATAGTCATTGCAAGTAAATTCTACATCTTGCAACAATCTTATTTGCTTAGCTAAAGACCTACCTCCCATTCCTGCATAATTATGATTACTAGAATTAGATGCATAGCCTCCCCACCATTTTCCCCCAAAAGAACAAAGATAGGATACGAAAGCAACTAGCTCAGGGGGATGTTTGTCGGTGTTAGACCTTACGTCGCTATATTCTTCCCTACTAACTTCTAAAGGAGGAGTCCATCCAGATTGAAGTGCTTTCCATAAAGAAATTAAATAGAAGTTATTATCGTTTCCAATTCTTCTTCCGTCAACCTTATCTATCATATTCGCACCTCCTACAAATGGCTCGACATAACATTGTCTTTCTAGCCATTCGTCTTCTCCTCTTTCTCCGAGAATAATGGGGAGTAAATATTTAGCAATTTTATTTTTACTTCCTAGATATTGCAAAAATTCTATTTTCCTTCTTTATCTTTAATTATTCAATAATAGATTTTCTAATTCATCTATATTATCATCTATATCGTTTTTAGTTGTGCTGCTCTCGCAATTGATATCTCCGCTTTCGACACCTTCAACGATTTTATTAACCGTTCTACTATGTATATCGGCTAAAACGCTCGAATCAACCTCAACTTCTTCGTCATATTTGGGATTATTTACTACCTGACCAGACTGACCTTGAGGCATTAATTTAGCTATCATTTTAGCCAATTCAGCCATGTCTATATTTGGCTGAGGTTGAGCGGTTGGTTGAGGTTGCTGCGTAGGCATACTTTCTGCTATCGCTTCTTTTAAACTATTCACGATATCTACCTTCATTTTTTCTGCATCAATTTCATTATGATTATGAACTTCTTGAATAAACCTAGATTCAACAACAGGCTCTGTCTTATTCTTTACAGAAATCATTCCTTTTGAAACAAGGCTCTTTAACCCTTTGGATTTTTCAGACTGTTCTCTTGTGAATCTGGTATCTAAATCAGTCCCCTGTCGAGGCCCTAATATTAGCTTCAAATCCGCTATAGATAGGGATTGTTTGGTTGTGTTTACAATAAAGAACATTAATACTACATCCTTCTAGTTTTAGGAAACGGTGTAGATTCTGCCATTAAAGATATTTTACTTTCTTTCTTACATTCTGGGCAGATATAATATATCTTACCATCTTTAAAATTAATCTCGATATTAGGCTCTTTGTCGTGATTTCTACAATGAGAACAAACTACTGTTATATTCATACTTCATCCTTATTAAAATTTACGCTCTAAATATATTATCGAAATCTTCTTTAAATTTCTTCTCTATTCCAATGGTTAAGATATCTAAATCTACCATAGCAGACGCTATCTTCATGTCTTGATATCTATTTTGCAATCTATCGATATTAGCAATCTTTGTCAAATATGATTTACATAAAGAAGAAGCCATATTGTACTGATTATTAGTCATATTATTTGTGGTTCTGAACTCATCTATTTTCGCTTCAACTTCTTGCAACTTTGTACTAATATAACTAGAACTTTGATTGTCAATTCTATGAGGAATCTTACCTCTCGAAGTATTCCTATACACAATAGGACCAGCTTCTAGTAAGTTAATTTTTTCCATAAGAGGTTTCTCTTTGTAGGAGTATTCTTTATCTGGTCTACCCCATAGAGAGTCAATCAACTTGCCGATTGCGACACCTCTATCTCGAATAATACGACTATAATCTTCTTGAGCGAGAATACTCTCACCGTCCCAATTAGGGACTCCTACGAACTCACCGAGACTGACAGTATTCTCCCCTTGTTTTTTCAACATTTGTAAATATTTTTCATATGATTTTTTTATCTTATTGTGATGCGTCGTAGCCTTCTTTTCAGCCCTATCTCTTACAGACTGTATCGTCTTCTCTTTAGCACTTAAAGCGTCTTGATAAAGATTTTTAGCTTTTTCTAATTTTAAAAACTCATTACGCTGGGAGGTGTTTAGCATTGACATATCTTCTTGAAATTCCTCGTCATTAGACCCTATGAGGTCTTTGTAAATTTGAGGAAAATAGTCTTGTCTAACTTTTTTATGAGGATTCAATGACCCCATAAACGCTTTAAATATGTCGCTCGGATATTTTTTAGACCCGTCTTCATTAATATTAGACTGGTCTTGCTTGGTATCTCGCAATCCTTCCATTAAGTATCTTGAGTCGTGCTGAGCAAAAGGCTTCATACTTTTTTGTGCTTTCTCGTAGTTTCCTTTCCCCTTCATCTGCTGAGTGCCGTAATGTTCTAGTTGCTCAAAGTAGGCATCTCCTGCTGGGTCTAATGCCATACGAATATACCTCTTTATTCTTCTTTGTTTTTCATTTGGATTTAAACCATCTGTAACATTAGAACTCCTATTTAGAGCCGAGATAAGCTCTTGGGTACTAGCGTCTCCTTGCCCTCCAGCACTAGTTAAAGCAATATTGGCTATAGCGTCTTCGGAGTGACCTCTCTTCGCTAAATCTTTAATTCGTGTCTTTAAATCCAATTCTTTCTTATATTCTTTTTGTAAAGAACTATGAGTAAGAACGCTCTGTCCTTGACGTTTGAACCAATCCATAACGTCGAACTTTGGATTACCTTCTTTTCTTAGTTTAGCGATTTCTTCATAAAGCTCTTCTGGCTTTTTATTTATTTTGCCAGCGAAAACATCCTTAACGGTGTCTGATGGAACAATAACTCTTCCATCTTCGTTCGAAAAAACCATATCTCCTTGTGCGTCTATTTCGCCTTGAGAGCCTAACAATTCTTTATATTGGTCAATTAGCATCCTATTGAAC
>SDBT01004181.1_pt1 | contig 24594 bp, 17 predicted proteins | sample 2277101 | NCBI WGS metagenome assembly SDBT01 (sample SAMN10404973, study PRJNA504765) | marine sediment metagenome | isolation source: marine sediment core GS10_PC15, 103 cmbsf | place: Arctic Ocean: Southern Knipovich Ridge | collected 2010 | reverse complement strand
CTCAATCTCCTTGCCTAACTTTTGTTTATATGGTTTCCAGATAACACTCGACGGTCAGGTCCGACCTAAACGGTGGCACTCGAAAAGGAAGGTTCCGGTCATAGTTCGTGATGCGTCGTGCGCAATACGCAATACGCGATACGCAATACTTCTATTTTGCCCGCTTACGTATCGAGGAAGTCCCATTCGTCGCCCATTACCCACCGAAGCGCAGACAGCTTGCCATTAATCATTCCCCAGTCAAAATCGGAGTGTGGGCCCAATTCCGAATCCGGATACCTTGCCTCTACCTTTGCGGCTGCTTCCTGGGCCTTAGACCATACGTCCGGGTCTATGGTTTCTGTGCCGTCCTCAACTTCATACTTGAGCTGTTGATGACGGTCGTACCAAACCTTGTCACAGAACTCATCAATTGCCGAAGCAATCTCCTCTTCAGAACGCTGCATCTGTTCTATCTCATCCGACATACTAAGTGCCCCTTGTTTTCTTGCTTTCGCCTTCAGTTTCCGATAACAATGAACAAAGTATAGCATGGCGCCGGCACGATGTCAAAGAAACCCGGCAGGAAAGATTGAATTTTTAGGATGGATTTTATACTCTATTGGAAAAATCGACTGAAAGGTAAAATATGAAAGACACAAGCGCATCGAAGCTCCTTTGGATTCTGGCCGCTTTAGCTCTGCTCCTTCCCGCAGGCTGCGAGGAGCAAGTTCTAAGGTCCATTAGCACGGAAACATCCTGGCAATTCATCGTTACAGGCGACAGCCGGAGCGACGGCAAAAACAATGGCGTAAATATCAGGATTTTAGGCGAACTTGCCACCGAAATTGCAAAGCAGAATGTTGATTTTGTCCTCGTTCCCGGTGATTTGGTCAACGGCTATGAAGACCCCGAAACGATGCAAAGCCAGTTCGAAACATGGCACAAGATCATGAAGCCCGTTTACGATGCCGGTATCGGCGTTTATCCCATCCGCGGCAACCATGATGTCGGCGAGCCTGAAGGAACGAGCGCCTGGAACAACGTATTCGAAGATTTGCCCGACAACGGGCCACCCGGCCAGAAAAACCTGACATATTCGGTTACGCATAAAAATGCTCTTATCATCGCTGTTGATCAGTACGTCCGCCCAAGCCGCGTAAATCAAACCTGGCTGGACAAGCAATTAGCAGCCAACCGCAATCCACACATCTTTGTTTTTGGCCACGAACCCGCTTTTAAGGCCGACCATGAGGACTGTCTCGACGATTATCCCGCTGCCCGCGACCGATTCTGGGCCTCCATCGCTAAAGCCGGCGGCCGAACATACTTCTGCGGCCACGACCACTTCTACAATCACGCCAGCGCCGACAATGACGGCAATCCCGCCAACGATGTCCACCAGTACATCGTTGGAACCGCAGGTGCTCCGCTCTACGACTGGGCACCCCCTTATAACGGTGATAACGGCGATTATGCCGTCCGGAACGTCTATCACGCAAAAAGGTACGGCTATATCCTCGTCAAAATTGACGGTCTTGACGTAACTGTAACCTGGATGCAGCGAACAGCCCCCGGCAGATACCACCCCAAAGATACATTCAGTTATAAGGCCGTTTCAAGCCGTCGGCAATGACCATGACCCGTATATCACCCGGATTTTGCCAGTGATTCCACTACTCCCCGGTGCGTCCAATAATATTTTCTTGACATCTCCCGTTCAATTAGATAAAGTACATGATGTCCGAGAGGAGCGATAAAGGAGTGGTAAAGCGGTTTCTTTATCATTTCCTGGCAAGTTCCCACCCGCAAAAAGCCGATGGTTTGTAATCCAAAGGTAACGTTGAGACCCTATCAACAAAAAAAGTGAGGAATGCGATGAGCAAAACAGTGAATCTGCATATTCGGCTGATAGCAGCGGCATTGACGCTGGCGATATGGTCCGCAACTGCCACAGCAGACATCATATATGTCGACCCCAATGCCAGCGGCGCAGGCGATGGTTCGAGCTGGGACGATGCTTATAATTACCTGCAGGATGCCCTGACAGATGCCGACTATGGCGACCAGATTCGCGTGGCCGAAGGTACGTACAGACCTGACCAGAAAGCCGCCAATCCATACGGTAGCGACAGTGCCAGCGCTACTTTCAAGCTTGAAGACGGCGTCGAAATCTACGGCGGCTATGCCGGATTCGGTGAGCCTTACCCGAATGAGAGAGACACTGAACTGTACGAAACCATCCTCACTGGTGTCCTCAGCACCAAGAACAGCCTTCATGTAGTAACCGGAAGCGGCACCGACGCCACAGCCGTACTTGACGGTTTCACAATTACAGGCGGCAACGCCGTCAACACCAGTGGCGGAGGCATGTTCAATTACCCCGCCGGCAGCCCCACTGTCGTTAAATGTTTGTTCAAGGGCAATTCAGCAGCCTTACGCGGCGGCGGCATGTACAACTGGTCCGGCTCGGCCCCGACGCTGATCGACTGTTCATTTGAAAACAATTCGGCTGACCTGGACGGTGGCGGTATCTACAACACCAGCGCCAGTCCCGAAATCTTAAACTGCTCATTCACCGGCAACTCGGCAAATCAGTTCGGTGGCGGGGTGTGTATCTGGAATGGCACCGCTAATCTGGTCAACTGTCTTTTTAGCGGCAACTCGGCGACCCTCGATGGCGCCGCCATGTATAGCAGCGGCGGCACGCAGACCATTACCGTTACCAACTGTACGTTCAGCGGTAACCGGGCAGAAAGCGATGGTGGTGGAATGTATAGCAGCGGCGGCACGCAGACGGTCACTAATAGCATCTTCTGGGGTAACGAGGACAGCGGCGGCACCGGTGAGCCTGCGCAGATTCAGGGTGGCTTCTCACAGGTTACATACAGTTGTATCCAGGATGAAGACCCCAACGACTCATACGTTCCGTTTGAATGTCCCGACTGCAACAACATCGACGATAATCCCATGTTCGTGCGCGACCCGAACAACGGCGGCGACGGCTGGGGCGTGGGGGCCAACGATGACTACGGCGACCTGCATCTTCTGCCCGGCTCGCCCTGTATCGACGCCGGCGATAACATTTCAGTTCCGCTGGACACGCACGACCTTGATAATGACGCAGATACCACCGAGCTAACGCCTCTCGACCTCGATTATGCCCCGCGTTTCATAGACGACCCCACAACAACCAACACCGGCAATCCTGACCCCTCGCATGACCCCAATATCATCGTGGACATGGGGGCGTATGAGTTCGCTCCCGAACCACAGGAAGGCGTAGCCGGGGATATCGATGGAGATGGAGATGTGGACCTTGTTGATTTTGCGATTCTAAGCTACCAGTGGCTGGATGTGCCCGGCCAGCCCTCCGCAGACATCGCACCGCCCGGCGGCGACGGCGAGGTTAACAGCGATGACCTACTCGTGGTGGCCCAAAACTGGCTGACCGGTGCTGAAGTCCCAACAGAGCCTACGCCAGAATGCGTAAACCAATGCTCGGGACATATGAAAGGTATTCGTAATGCGCTGCTGATCTATGCAAATGAATATGATGATGATTTTCCTCTCACATTAGACGAGTTGGTGACAGAGGGTATTATTCTCAATTCCGAAATCGAAATTTTTGTGTGTCCATGTACCGATGATGTTGTGGGAGATGTCTCGTATATTTATCGGGGTGCTGGTCTCGATGGAACAATGCCAATTCCTATGATACTGGCTCACGATAAGAGCGATAACCATAGTTCGGAAGATGGCAGCTACACCGTATTGTTTGTTGACAGGCATGTGGAGAGGCTGACACAGGAAGAATTCATAGCTGCCTTAGAAGTTGACAATCAGCTTCGCGTACAAGAGGGTCTGCCGCAAATATCCTTATATGCTGATTTGACTCTCGATGAGACCTGGATGTATCAGAATGTAGGTAGCGCAACCAATTCTAATCTGACTGCAAGCGTTTTCATTGTAGATGACCCATACAATAACAGCAGCTATACATACGATTGGGAATTCATCCTGCCGGACGATGTCAGTGTTGAGCCATCTACTGTAAGTGGGGGCGGAACCGGTGATGTGTCCTGGAACTTTGCCGCACCGAACGTAAACCAGCCGCAAGGCCTGTCGGACTCCGGCCAGGCCATTACGGTTATAGTAACCGTTACCGGCAATGATTTCAGTAATACCGGCCAGGCCGAGGCACAGTTCGGCATTGCTCTATTAGGCGATGTGAATAATGACCGCGTCGTAAACGTTGCGGACCGCAGCATCATAAACGCCTTCTGGCGCCTCGGCGCCGCGGGAAGCTTCACCTTCACCGACTGCAACATCAACTGCGACACTGCCGTCAACGTTGCAGACCGCAGTATTGCAAATGCGGTATGGCGGGGCGTACTCGGCCAAAACTCCGTATCTGAGCCCTGCCCCTTCCGCTAAGCCGCCCGACAGATAAAAGAAAAGGGGTCAGGAACCTTTTTTGAACTCACTTAATGTTCGCTTAGAATGCGTACCTCAAACTCAATTTGCAATATGTCACATCTCTTTTATTGACAGAACCATCCATTACCAGAATCATTTTCTTATACATGTTTGTCTCGCTCTACTAAATTGCTGCCCTTCATTGCAAATACATTCTATAAACAACCAACCTAACTGTCGTTCTCGCCGCTGCCAAGCCACACCGGGATATCCAGATGAAAAGCAGAGCCTGTCCCCGGCTCGCTTTCAAGTGATATATTGCCCGCTAACAGCGTAGCTAATTCCTTGCAAATCGCCAGACCCAGTCCCGTTCCCGTACCGGGGCGGGTGATGGAACCATCGACCTGGCGAAACTTCTCGAATATCTTTTCCTGGTCCTGGCCGCTGATGCCCGGCCCCGTATCGATGACCGAAATGCGCACTGTCTTCTCGTCTAACATCCTTGCTGCAATCTGGACCTTACCTCGCTTGGGCGTGAACTTTACGGCATTGCTCAGCAGGTTATACAGAATCTGCTGAACCTTACCCGAATCGGTCTGTACCAGGGGAATATCTTCGTCGATGGCCAGCCGCATCTTAATCATCTTCTCCTGCGCAAGTGGCGAAAAAAATGCCACCAGACCGCGACACAACTCCTGGATACTGGTCTTCTCAACTCGCATCTCTATTTTACCCGCTTCGGCCTTTGCCAGCTCCAGCAGGTCGTTTATCATATTCAAAAGATTCCTGCCGCTGGCTATAATGTTTTTTGCATATCGTTTCGACTTTTCAATGTCCTCGCCGGGCTTCTCTCGCACAAGCTGCGCGAAACCTAAAATCGCATTCAGCGGCGTCCTGAACTCGTGGCTCATGTTGGCCAGAAACTCGCTCTTTAGCTTGTTGGCTTTGAACAGCTCGATATTACGGTCCGAAAGCTGTGCGATCTTCGCATCCAACTGTTTGTTCGCCTGCCGAAGCTTTTCCTGTGATTCCTGCAGCCCGTCAAGCATGTTATTGAACGCATCCGAAAGCTTTTCGTATTCATCGTTAGTCTTTATCGCGCTTCTGGCGTCCAGATTGCCTTCCGAAATATTATTTACCAGCGCGCGAAGCTGCCGAATTGGACTCAGAATGATTCGCTGCGCGATTGTATAGAAAGCAACCATCGCACCCGTCGCCGCCAAAAGCCACGCAATAGCAATCCATATCCGGTTCATCAGCCGCGTACCTGCGATTTCGCGAGCGGCTGTCTGAACAACAAGCGCACCTATAGCCTGGTTCTTGTTAAAAACCGCAGCGGAGCCCTGAGCATTGTGACAGCTTATGCACGCATCCGTAGCACGAACGATTTGCACATAATTGTTCCTGGCAACAGGCTCCGCTTCTCCGATCCAGGCGATGTCATACCTCTGCTCATCGGATTTTAACTGTTCAATCTCTCTCTTCTGCCGGCTGCTTAGGCCGGCTAATTCGTTTTCGTCCGACCCGTCAAAACGAAGCCACCTGACAGCCCGATTTTCCGGTGAGCGAACGACCCCGCTTTCTTCGAGCATTGGAAGACCCTTGCCACCGGCGCCCTCTATCTGCAGGTGTCTTTCGAACACACTGTCTGCAACCGCACGACCGGCATCAAGCGCAATCTTCTCCGTTAGCTTGCCCATCCACAAATATGGTATCAGAAGCGCAAGAAACAGACTGAACGCCACTGCAGCGCCGAATTGTATCCTGCATTTCTCTGCCAGCGAAAGAGGCTTAAGCCGCGTCAAACGCCCGACCTTGTCTATATATGTGCGAAGTTTAGCAAACATGGACTTTCCCGCAATAACCTGTCCCTAAACAGGCTGCTTACTCGTCTTTACCTTCTATTGCGTGAAGATGTTTCTGCGTTCTGAGGTTCAGTTCGTCCAATTGTGATTTATCGACCGCAGACGGCGCATTGGTAAGCAGACACTGCCCACGCTGGGTCTTGGGAAATGCAATAACATCCCGGATGTTGTCCGTCCCCACAAGCAGCATTATTATCCGGTCCAGACCGAACGCAATCCCGCCGTGAGGCGGCGCCCCGTATTCAAGGGCCCTTAAAAAGAAACCGAAACGCTCCTCGGCCTGCTCTTTTGAGATGTTCAATAACTCAAATACCTTTCTCTGTATCTCAATATTATGAATACGGATAGAACCCCCTCCTATTTCAGAGCCGTTGACCACAAGGTCGTATGCCTGGCTCTCCACATTAGCAGGGTCCGTCTCCAGTTTGTCCATATCCGCCTGCGTCGGCGAAGTGAACGGATGATGCAGTGAATCGTACCGCCTCTCATCTTCGTTCCACTCGAACAGAGGAAACTCGACCACCCAGATAAATTCGAATCTGTTTTCATCGTAAAGTTTCAGGTCCTTGCCCAGCTTTACACGCAGCGGCGCTAACGATTTGCTGACTATCTCGGCCTTGTCCGCGATAAGCAGTATCACGTCGCCGTCAGCCGCTCCGAAACGTTCGATTATTTGCCCATGCTGGGCGGTGTCGAAAAACTTCGCGAAGCCGCTCGCCAGCCCCGTCCGGCCTGTATCGGATTTGACCACCTTTGCCCACGCAAGGCCTTTTGCACCATAATCCGCAACAAAGCCAGTCAGCGTCTTCTCTATATCGCTTCGGGAAAACTTCGCCCCGCCGGGCGCACACAGACCTTTTACTATCCCGCCTTTTTCAACCGCCGAAGTAAACACCCCGAAGCTGCTCTTACTCGCGATGTCGCTGATGTCCTTCAGCTTCATGTCAAACCGCACATCCGGGCAGTCCGTGCCGTACTCAGCCATCGCTTGCGCATAGCTAATCCTTGGAACCGGCAGTGCTACATCAACATCCAGAATCTCTTTCCAAACTCGCGCAACCATCCTCTCGTTTACATCCATCACGTCGTCGCAGTCAACGAAGCTCATCTCGACGTCGATTTGCGTAAACTCGGCCTGCCGGTCCGCACGAGGGTCCTCATCCCGAAAACAACGCACAATCTGGAAATACTTGTCCAGCCCCGATATCATCAGCATCTGCTTAAAAAGCTGCGGCGACTGCGGCAGTGCATAGAATGACCCCGCATACAATCTGCTCGGAACAAGGTAATCGCGGGCGCCTTCCGGCGTGCTCTTGCTGAGCATCGGAGTTTCAATCTCCCAAAAGCCGTTTTCATCGAAAAAGTCCCGCACCACCTTCGCTGCTTTGTGTCGCGTCCCCAATCTCGCCTGCATGATGGGCCTGCGCAGGTCGATGTATCGGTTGCTAAGACGTATCTCCTCATTCACCTTTTCCGCTGCGTCTATCTCGAAAGGCGGCGTCTTGGCAACATTCAGTATTTCAAGCTTGTCAACAGCTATCTCGATTTGTCCCGTAGCTAATTTCGGGTTTTCCAGCCCCTCGCCCCTCGGACGCACTGCGCCCGCTGCCGCCAGCACCCACTCACAGCGCACCTTCTCGGCAAGTTTGTGCCCCTCCGGACAAATTTCCGGGTCGAAAACAAGCTGAACAATCCCGTACCTGTCGCGCAGGTCAACGAATATCAAATTACCGTGGTCCCGATAGGACCTGACCCAACCGGCCACAGCTACATCTTTGCCAACGCTGCTCAGCCGAAGCTCGCCGCAATTATGAGTTCGTTTTATCATCTCAGAACCATTCCAAAAACACTCTTGACTAAGTTCGATTAGAATAGCCGAAATCACCCGCCAAGTCAATAATCACAACTACCACCGAACTCTCACACTCCCGGATATGAATAATGGCCAATTCGATGTGTCTCAGTCCCCAAGTAGTTCGTTTAGGAATCGTTCGGTCAGCCTCGCCGGTATAGTAACCGCACGGACCATACCTGCCTTGTCAACCACCACCACGTGCGGAATACTCCCCACACCATAGTCACGTATCATCGAGTCATCCGTATCCAGCCCTATCCACCCTCGCATCTGGCGCTGTCCGACGAACCTTTCCACCACCAACCGGTTCTCATTTGTAACCGAGATGAATTGAACCGGCTTATCTTTGAACTTCTCGACCAAGTCGTTCAGGTGCGGCAGCGACACTATGCACGGACCGCACCACGTCGCCCAAAACTCCAGCACTACCACCTTCCCCTCCAACGATTTCCAGTCCGCCTTGGCCCCTTCGGGCGCTTGCAGAAGCTGTTCAATGCCAAACGCCGGTGGACGCTTGCCTACTACCACCGGCGGACGCTGCTCCCAGGCTATTCGGCAGTTCCAAAGTGCCCGCTGCAATTGCATGTACCCCTGGCGCGTCACATCAGTCTGCCTCAGAGACAGCTCTCTGAGCCCGCTGAGCCTTTTCAAATGCACCAGCCCCGCGTCCGTCACCTGCGCAGAAGTCAGGTCAAGCGATTGCAACTTCGTCAGACCCTCAACATTCACCAGACCCGCATCCGTCACCTGCGTTCCACCCAGCCACAACTCCCTCAGATTGCTCAAGCCCTTCAAATGCTTAACCGTCCCATCACCAATCCGCGTGTTCCGAAGATGCAGCACCTTAAGGTTGGCCAATCCTTTCAGGTGCACAACTCCCCCGTCCGAAACTTTCGTATCATCGAGCACCAGCACCTCCAGCTTCGCAAGTCCCGCCAGATGCCGCAACCCCCCATCGCCGACTCCGGTCCCGGCCAGGTAAAGCTCCTTCAACTCGCCCGATCCTGCCAGATGCACAAGCCCCCCATCCGTAACCTGCGTACGATTTACAGACAAAAACTCAAGTCGAGCGAGCATCCCCGATTCTTTCAGTTTCGCCAGCCCCTCGTCGGTGATTTGAGCGTCGTCTAAGCGAAGTGCTTTAAGCTGCCTCAAGTCCTTGATATGCTCCAGCCCCTTATCGGTAAGCTGACCGTTCGACCACAGCCATAAGAATTCCAGCTTCCCAAGACCCTTCAGGTATCTCAGCCCCTCATCGCTCACACCGCAACGCCCGACAAACAACGTCTCAAGGCTCGTTATTTCTTTCAGCTCCCGCATCCCCTCATCATCGAACTGGGCCACATCCTCTACCCTCAGCCGCTTGAGGTTGCCCAGGCCCTTCAGATACTTGACCCCCTCACTACCGCCCCTCCACCCGTAAAAGCTCCTGCCACCAAAAAGCCCGACTTCGGTATACTCGGCGCCGCTCTGTGAAACCTCCACCCTTACTCGACCGCCAAGCCTCTCGATATCCCTTATCGCCTGCTGACGCCGGCTTCTTTCATCTTGCGAAGAAACTGCCGGCCCGCCAATCAAGCCGCTAACACTCCCTTGCTCGATGCCGGCTCCGCAGACGACCCCACACACCATCAAAACAGCGCTCGCGGCCACAGGTAAAATTATCCTTGAAGCCTTTTTCATATTCTGCAACTCTTAATTTGCACGACCATCCGATATGAAGTCTGAAATTACAAACAAAAAGGGGCTTGGCAAGCTGCCTCGCCCCTTCTCATATTTGCCGCGGCCCCACCTTGCTCAAGTAAGACCATCCAGCTCCGCGGTAATGTCCTTTTTGCTCGTCAGACCCTGCCATTTCTTCGCGACCTGGCCGTTGTTAAACAGGATGATGGTCGGAATTGCATTGATGGCGTACTCAACCGCAGTCTCGCGGTGATCATCGGTATTGACCTTACACACCTTCGCCTTGCCCGCGTATTCATCCGCTATCTCCTCGATCACCGGCCCTAACACCTTGCATGGCCCGCACCACGGAGCCCAAAAGTCCACCAGCACCGGAACATCAGAGTTATTCACTGTCGCGTCGAAGTCAGCATCGGTCAGTTCTATTAAGTTACCCGCCATTTCAAATTCCTTTCATAATATATCGACAAAAGATATATCCCTCATCCTCGCGAACAATTATACAGGACCGCCCCCACCATGTCAAACACAAATTACCACCCCACCCAAATATACAATATAAAATGCTTGTGCCTGCGAAAGATTGTCATCCCTGCGCAAGATTGTCACCCCTGCGCAAGATTGTCACCCCTGCGCAGGCAGGGGTAAAATCGTTACGTCTTCTGCCCTCTGTTATCTGTTGGGCGCAGTCCCGATTCATCGGGAGCGCGCCGGGGTTATCTGTCCTTCAGTCTCCTTCGGCCCAGAAGTTAAAAGATTCGACCTCTCGCCACCGACACACCAATACCATCGCCCAAGATTCACATACACGTTATCCGTCTGCATCTGGTCCATACACCTGATATATTGAGCCAACATCATCATCACATCACTATTCGTCGGCCGACCATTACTGCCAACAAAAAAAGTCAAGATAAAGACAACACCGAGTCTGGATAAAGCACAAATGAGTTTGACGCTGGAGGGCAGAAAACAAGGCAAAACAGGCCCTTGACAAGAGGCCCGAATCAGCGTATAAGTTTCCTAATAAAGAACTGAGAAATTCTCTTGCGGGCGTAGCTCAGTGGTAGAGCGTCAGCTTCCCAAGCTGAATGTCGAGGGTTCGAGCCCCTTCGCCCGCTTTGAGGGGTAACTGATATTCAGGATTCCTGATATTTTCTCATCGCAATCATCGCATTTACAGCGAAACCGGTGCATAAAAAAAGGCCGAGCAAAATAGCCCGGCCTCAAATTTCTTCGCTTTCCGTAGCAAATTACCTTTATTTGCCGGCTTTTTCCAACATCTCTTGTATCTTAGGCACAGCCTGCTCCCAATAAACGTTCGGATCACCTGCGTTTACGCCGAATCGCCAATGTCCATTGATGAAGACGAACAAAAATGTGTCACTCAAATCATCGCTGCCGGCATTCCTCACATAGACGGGCCAAATCTGGCCGTGTGAGGGTTTGTCGGGAGGAGCAGGCGCACGAAGAATCTCATAAGTGGTAAGGTATGTCTCAAAGGCGGCCATTTTATCTTCGGTAATCTCGCCTACCATTTCTAATGCGCCTATCGCGAAACTTTCATCGACAACCGCCCGATCCCTTGCATGCAGTCCTGAGAGCATCGAGAGTAGAGCTCGCACGGGAGTTGACCTATCGGCGTACACCTGGCCGGTTAGGATTGCCTTTTTGAAATCACTGAATTCTTCAATGGCTACTGCCTCTTGTTCGGTTATCTTGCTGGTTAGGTAAGGGTCCTGGTTTGCCCACAGAGGCCCGGGGATAATGATCAGTTCAGCGCCCGGGTCCACATTTATATCGCCGGATGTTTTATACCAATCCTCCCAGGCAGATATAACCTCTTCAATTTCTTGTGGTGAAGCATCAGGGTCAAAGCCAAAGTTTTGGCCAGTTGCCATTCTGAGCCTGTTGATCATCTTTGCCAGTCTCTGCTGTTCGTTTGGCTCATATCCTCGATGCCGTGGATTATCTGCATAGTCAAACATGTTGGCAGCATTTATGTATCGCAATGTACGCATCATGGAAGGGAGGGCTTGTGTAATATCTTCTCTGGCAGCAGAATCCATACCGTTCATTACGTAAGCTAAGCCACGGGCAAAATGACAGTAGGCCATACCACTCATCATGTCGATGACCTTGGAGTATGCCTCAATCGCTTCTTCATATTGTCCTAACTCATAATATGCCCGACCCATCCAGAACCATGCCCAGTTACGCATAGGTTGTATCGCGACTACGCTTTCGAAAAGACGGGCAGCCTTTTCGTAATCGCCACCGGCCAGCGCGTAGCGGGCACTTTTGAATTGTGTGTCGGCGAGTTTTTCGTCGACTAACCATTCTGGGTCTTCTGTTGGTTCTGCTCCTGGTCTTTTATCTACTACTTCGACACCATCAGGAATAACTATATCAAATATCCCTTCCGGAGGCTGCTCATAACTGATTTCGTAACCGGCCATGGCAATTGGGAGCTTAGTTTCAGGGTCTATATAAACATCCTCATCCAGTTCCAGCCAGCTTATGTGATGGGCTTGCTGTCCACCATAGTCGACATTCTCCTCGATCACCATACTGGCCTCTCCGGTAAGCTCTTCGAGCCACCCCCGGAGGTCTGCAATCCACTGATATTGTTTGTCTTTGGGGTCCCAAAGCACTACAGTGTTCTTGTCTTTATGATGCACCGCCACTGTTTCGCCGTCTTCTACGACGAAAAAATCAGGTGGAGTATCCTGGCGATACCGAACCTGAAAGCCACTTGGACCTATCTCAATCCACCTTTCGTCTATGATCTGTTCGTCACTGTCACTGCTTATTAGATGCATGTACCGAACACTTTCAAAGGCCTCGACGGTTTGCTCGAAAGCATAAGCGGAGGGAACTGATTTGTCTAAAAGCGTTATACCGAGCAGGACGATTAGAATCACCGCTGCCGCGGTAGCAAATTTTGTAATTCTGTGTTTCATAATTATTCTCCAAATATTCGGCTCAAGTGCAGCCGATTGTTCATTTTTCGATTTTTGATGTGCCGCAGAGGCATCATTGATGATTTGCGTGTCCATCTCGGCGGTTGTTTCGACGTCGGTCTTTTCGGCGGCACAGAAATCCTTAATCACTTTTTCTATATTTTGACTTTTCATTCTTTGACCTCACTGTTTAGAAGCGTACGCAATTTATCCAGTCCGTAGCGGTACCTGCTCTGGACCGTACTGATTGAAACGCCCTGGGTCTCGGCAATTGCCCGAAATCTCATGTCGCTCATTAAGTGCAGTGTTATCACTTCCCGTTGTTCGTAAGGAAGCTGGGCCATAGCGCTTTTGATTCGCTGCTTATTTTCCGCAGAGGCAGCGGACTCGGCCGGGGTGTGCTCATCTGAGATGATGATCTCCGCTTGCGTCAGTGGGAACGTCTGCTGGTGTTTGGCCCTGTTCAGGTTGCGAATGTGGTTGGCAACACAGACCAAAAGATAACTCCTCAGGCTGCCTCGCAGGCGAAGTTTGTCCGCAAATTCCGCAAAAGAGATAAACACATCGTGGACGACATCTTCGGCGGTTGATCTGTCATTCGAAAGAGCAATAGCAAGGGCGAGCAAATCGTTTTTGTACTTTTCATAGATCGGCTGTAGCGCACCGGTTTGGCCACGCTTCAATTTCCAAACGAGCAATCTATCTTCCAACATTTACGGTCTGCCTAATCAGTTTCGAAACCAGGGCCCTTCATCATTATGACAACTCAGGGGGCCATTTTAATCTAAAAAACATGCCATTTTAAGCCAGATTTTATTCCTGCATGAAAAACACCGCTATTGACTTTTGCCGGTGGTGTGTGCTATAATATCTGTTAGTCGGAGAGATATCCATTTATTGGTTCAATCCAGCGAAAGGCAAATAGACGGTGGCTTTGTGCGCTGGGTTTGCTGCCGTTGGGAGAGCAATAAACAGGTGCGCAAGCGGCTTAGAAATGTTGTTTTGGCGGTTATAGCCAGCGGGCTGATTGGTTCGGTAGATACATTGGGGGCGGTAGGCAATGGGCCGAGATTAGGGCCTATAACGGTCGTAGAGGTTGTGCTGCCAGATCGAGCGGCTTTGGACGAGCTTGCCGAGGCGGGGTACAACATCAGCAATGTCCGAGATGGTATAGCTACGGTTTATGCAACGGTTGAAGAACTTGAGCAACTGGCCGAAGCCGGCTACGAGTATCTGGAAATTGGGGTAGACGGACAACTACAAGAACCGCCGGATAAGGCATTGGGGGGATATCACAACTATGCCGGGGTGACAACGGAATTAGCTGACTATGCAGCGGCGTATCCGGATATATGTCGGTTGTACACGCTCGGCCAATCGGTTCAGGGGCGCGAGCTTTGGGCGATGCTTATTACGGATGACCCGAACACCGAAGAGGATGAGCCGGAGTTCAAATACGTTTCGACGATGCACGGCGATGAGCCGTTGGGCACGGAGATGTGCCTTTACTTTATCGATATGCTGCTGACGACGTATGATTCGAACGGCCGGGTGGCGGAGCTTGTGGATAATACGGCGATATGGGTTGTGCCGTTGATGAATCCGGACGGCTTAGAGGCGGACTCGCGTTACAACGCCGACGGCTACGACCTGAACCGTACATTCCCGGCCTATCCGGATGATTTTATAGGAAACATGTTCGATGGCGAACCATTAGGTGACGACGGTCGGCCTGTGGAGGTGCGACGTGTAATGCAGTGGACGGCTTGGAATAGTTTTGTGCTGAGCGCGAACTTCCACACGGGTGCATTGGTGGTGAACTACCCTTATGACGACGATGATAAAGGGAGTGTAGATTCGCCTACGCCGGATGATTTGCTGTTTGAGGATGTGTCAAGGCGCTACTCCTCACATAACATACCGATGTGGAACAACCCCCAGTTTCCTCCCGATGGCATTACAAACGGTGCGGACTGGTATTCCATCACAGGCGGAATGCAGGACTGGAACTACCGGTACGCAAGCTGCAATGAGGTTACCATTGAGTTGTCGGATACAAAGAAGCCGAATGCATCGACAATCCCTTCTTTCTGGGATGACAACAGAGAATCGATGCTGAGCTACACGGAGGCGGTGCATATTGGTGTTCGCGGGATTGTTACGAACCGGGCGACGGGCGAGCCGGTATGGGCCGAAGTGCGCGTTGAGGGTAACAGCCAGCCGGTCTTTACCGACCCTGACGTGGGCGACTATCACCGAATGCTACTGGGCGGCGTGTATGATATTACTATCAACGCGCCGGGGTATGCGCAGAAGCTGGTCGAAAATGTTGTTGTGGTCAACGGATCGGCGACGCGGCTCGACGTGGAACTGGCAAGCGTTGATCTCGACGACGACGGTGATGTGGATTTAGCAGATTTCGGTGAGTTTGGAGCGTGGTGGCTCGAAACCGGCTGCTGCGAGTGTGGAGGGGCCGACTTTACCGGCGATGGAAATGTGGGGGCCCAAGATTTGGCAGGCCTTGCTGAAAATTGGCTGGCGGGCGCTCAATAAGGTCAGGGCGGAGAGAAATCACATTTTTTCGGTACATTTCGCAAAGATGGTAGTTTAGCCTCTTTTTGATGTTGACACGCAAGAGACTGCACAATATATTTGGGCCGTCTTTAAGTTACCTCACGTTTATTGATATGTGATAATTGTCTGTCTATTGAACTTATAGGAGAGATTACTGATGGCACAAAAAAGGGTGTATTTCTTCGGCGGCGGCAAGGCCGAAGGCAATGCCAAAATGAAAGAGCGACTCGGTGGCAAAGGGTCCAACTTGGCAGAAATGACTAATCTGGGTATTCCGGTTCCGCCGGGCTTTACCATTTCAACAGCCGTCTGTGAAGAATATAACAAGCGAAAGGGCAAATGGCCGGCCGGTCTTCAAGAAGAGGTTGATAAGAACGTCCGCAAGCTCGAAAAGGTAATGGGCACAAAATTGGGCGACCCGAAGAATCCGCTGTTAGTTAGCGTGCGAAGCGGCGCGGCTGTTTCGATGCCGGGGATGATGGATACGGTGCTGAACCTCGGCCTTAACGACAACGTGATAGCGGGCATTATTAACAAAACCGGCAACGCCAGATTTGCATACGATATTTACCGGCGGTTTATCGATATGTTCGGCAACGTGGTAATGGACTGCGGGCATGAGCACTTCGAACACGTTATCCACACAGCCAAGAAAAAGGCAAAGGTCGAGATGGACAACGAGCTAAGCGCCGACCAGCTTAAAGCGGTTGTTGACCAGTACAAGAAGGTCTATAAGAAGCACGTCGGCAGGATGTTCCCGCAGAACGGTTGCGAGCAGTTGAAACACGCTGTCAACGCAGTATTCGACTCATGGGACACTCCGCGGGCCGTCAAGTACCGCGAGCTTAACAATATCACGGGCCTGTTGGGAACGGCCGTTAACGTGCAGGCGATGGTGTTCGGGAATATGGGCGAAGATTGTGGAACGGGCGTGTGCTTTACGCGCAATCCGAGCACAGGCGAAAAGGAATTCTATGGCGAGTTTCTGATGAATGCCCAGGGTGAGGACGTCGTCGCCGGCATCCGGACGCCTCTGCCACTCAAGAAGCTCAATAAAATCATGCCCAAGGCGTACAAGGAATTAACCGGTCTGATGATGAGGCTGGATAAACATTATAAGGACATGCAGGACATGGAGTTTACGATTCAGGAAAAGACGCTGTATATCCTGCAGACCCGGACCGGCAAGCGGACCGCTGCGGCGGCTGTAAAGATTGCGGTTGATATGCTTTCGGAAAAGCTTATTACCCAAAAGGAGGCGGTCGGGCGTGTTGAGCCGGAGCAGTTGGACATGCTCCTGCACCCGTCCTTTGATCCCAAGGCGGCGCGAAAGGTTATCGCGACGGGCCTGCCGGCTTCGCCGGGTGCGGCTGTCGGTCAGGTTGTTTTCACCGCCGACGATGCGGAGGTATGGCGCGATAAGGGCAAAAAGGTCATCCTTGTTCGCATCGAGACCAGCCCGGAGGACATCGGCGGTATGGACGCAGCGGAAGGTATCCTGACTGCGCGTGGCGGCATGACCAGCCACGCGGCCGTTGTGGCGCGCGGTATGGGTAAATGTTGTGTTGCGGGCGTGGGCGATATCAGTATCAACTACAAGACCAGGAAGTTTACCGCGGACAAAGTGACAGTTAAGGAAGGCGACTGGATAAGCCTGGATGGTTCAGCCGGGCAGGTCATCGTCGGGCAGGTGCCGACGGTGAGAGCAAGTATGAGCGGTGATTTCGGTAAGTTTATGGCTATATGCGATAAGGTCCGCAAGTTAGGTGTGCGGACAAATGCCGATACGCCGGGCGACTCCAAGAGGGCGAGAGATTTTGGCGCCGAAGGCATCGGGCTTTGCCGAACAGAACACATGTTCTTCGAGGGTGACAGAATCTGGGCGATCCGCGAGATGATATTGGCCGCCGAGGACTATGACGTTATGTTAGAAAAGTCAGCCGCTGCCGACAGTGAAAAGGAAAAGAGGCAAATCAGAAAAGATTACGCCGTTGCGAAGAAGCAGTTCGAAGGTGCGCTCAAGAAGCTGCTGCCGTATCAGCGAAAAGATTTCATCGGAATCTTTCAAGCGATGGCGGGGCTGCCCGTTACGATTCGTCTGCTCGACCCGCCGTTGCATGAATTTTTACCGCAGGAGGCCAAGGCGCAGGCCGAGATGGCAAAACGGCTGAAGGTCTCGACCGCTCGCGTCAAGGAAGAAGTCGAAAAGCTTCATGAGTTCAACCCGATGTTAGGCCATCGCGGGTGCCGATTGGCTGTTACGTATCCAGCCGTCTACCGCATGCAGGCAAGGGCTATCATCGAGGCGGCCATACAGGTCAAGAGGCAGCGAAAGATTGTGCTGCCGGAGATTATGATTCCGCTGATTGGCTCGGTCGAGGAGTTGAAGTTCGTAAAGGTCGAAATCTTAGATGAGATTGAGCAGGTCTTCAAAGAGAAAAAGACCCGCATCAAGTTCTTGGTCGGTACGATGATTGAGGTGCCGAGGGCGGCCCTTACGGCTGATGAGATTGCGACTGAGGCTGATTTCTTCAGCTTCGGGACGAACGACCTTACGCAGATGACGATGGGCTTTTCGCGGGATGATGCGGGCAAGTTCTTAGGTGAGTACGTCGAGCACGGCATCTATGATACGGACCCCTTCCAGTCGCTCGACCAGGCGGGCGTCGGTAAGCTCGTCAATATCGGGATTGACCTTGGCAGGATGACTCGCAAGAAACTCAAGGTCGGTATCTGCGGCGAGCACGGCGGCGACCCTGCGAGTATTGACTTTTGCCACAGGGCGGGGATGGATTATGTATCCTGCTCGCCGTTCAGGGTCCCGATTGCAAGATTAGCGGCCGCCCAGGCAGCTATAAGAAACGCATAAACGTTTTTTGACATAAGCTGTATTCTAAGTAAAATATAAGGTGCGTTGGTTGAAACTGGCGTACCTTTTTTATTGCATTGAAAAGGAACAGAATATGAACGAGCCGAATCTGTAAATGAGGAGACACAATGATTAGGGCCGGTGTAGTTGGGATGGGCTTTATCGGGCAGGTCCACGCGAAGGGCTATCAGGCGAGTGAAGGGGCAACCTTAGCTGCGGTATGTGATAGTGATGAAACCAAACTTAAGCCGGCGAGCAAAGCGGCGGGCGATATCGCGGGTCTGGACAAGCCCCTGGACCTGGAAAGCGTACAGCTTTATACCGATTTTGACAGGATGGTGAGCGAGGCAAAGCTCGATGCGGTATCTATAGCGCTGCCGACACCGATGCACGCCGATTTTACCATAAAGGCCCTTGAGGCGGGGCTTAGCGTGCTGTGTGAAAAACCGATGGCGCCGAACGTCAAGCAGTGTCAGGAGATGATTGCAGCAGCCCAAGCAAGCGGGAGGCGATTGCAGATTGCCCATTGCACACGATTCTGGCCCCAGTACGCAAAGACTAAGGAGATAATCGACTCCGGCGAATACGGCAAGGTCAAGGCGGCCACTTTTCGCAGAGTGGGTGCACTACCCGAGTGGTCGCGCAATAGCTGGCTGTTGGACTGCGCACAAAGCGGCGGCGCATTGATGGACCTGCACATACATGACTCGGACTATGTGCAATACGTTTTTGGGATGCCGAAGGCGGTTTACACCCGAGCCACGAATGGCCCGGGCGGGAATTTTGACCACATAGTTACGCAATATATTTTCGATGATAACCTTGTCGTCGCGGCTGAGGGAAGCTGGCTTATGGCGCCAAACTTCGGGTTTGAGATGAGCTTTGATATTGTTCTGGAAAAGGCCACCATCGTTTTTGACAATACACGCAAGCCGACTTTCAGGGTCTGTCCCTTCAATGGAGATGTGTTCACACCTGAAGTTGAAGCGGGGGATGGCTGGTGGCTGCAGATTGTGCACTTCGTAAAGGCGGTCAGCGGACAAAAAGTGCTACAAATAACAACACCTGCTGATTCACTCAATTCACTTAAGCTCGTCTTAGCTGAGCGGCAATCGGCACAAACCGGAAAGGAAGTTGCGGTAGAATGATAAGGTGTAATGACTGGCCTGTCGGTATCTGCACGTGGTCATTGGGCAATGACCTTGATACGATCAAGGCTCTAAGGGAACAGACCGGGCTGAATCACATTCACCTTGCCATCTCACCGGTTTTGACTGAAGGTGGTGAAATTTATCTTGAGCGTGTTCGCAAAAAAGGCTGGAACATAACTGCTACAATGATTGATTTTGGCCGGGAGGATTATTCCACACTCGAATCAATAAGGGCTACCGGTGGAATTGTCCCGGACCAATACTGGAAGGAGAACCAAAAAAGAGTTTTTGAGGCAATAGATATTACAGCCGAACTCGGCGTAAAGTATCTTACGCTGCATTTTGGGTTTATCGATATGGCGGATGCTGATTCTGCGGCTAAGATGGCCGGCAGGGTAAAGGCGTTGGCCGATGCGGCTGCGGAAAAAAACGTGCAACTCTTAATGGAGACAGGCCAGGAAACGGCCAGCGAGTTGCGAAGGTTTCTGGAAGAATTGAATCATCCGGCGTTGGCTGTCAACTTCGATCCTGCTAATATGATTCTGTACGACAAGGGCGACCCGATTGAAGCAGTGGGGACTTTAGGCGATTGGATAAAGCATGTTCACATAAAAGATGCGGTAAGGACAGAAACGCCGGGTATGTGGGGCGAGGAAGTGGCCTGGACCACAGGCGAGGTCGGCGGCGCCGAATTCCTGAAAGCTTTAGAGGAAATAGGTTTTACAGGAGCGTTAGCAATAGAACGCGAGGCGGGAGATGACCGCTTGGGTAACATAAAAGCCGCTATCAAGGTACTGGCCGGGGATAAAAAATAGTTGCAATTTTAAGAGATATCCGGTAAGCTGCTGAGTCGTTGTATATGGCCGAATCTGGAAAAGATTTCTCTTGGACGTTCGTTTAGTTTAGAGGATAACACGATGAAAGGAAAGCACAACAAACTTGATCGCAGGAATTTCTTAAAGGGCATGTCAGTCGCAGGATTAGGCTCCGTTCTGTCCGGTTCCGGTTGTACGGAAAGTGCACAACAAGTCGCAGCAGTAAAATTTGCGCAGGTGCCGAGGCGGACATTAGGCAGGACGGGCGAGAAGATTCCGTGTGTGGGTCTTGGCACGGTATTTGACATGACAAATAAGCAGCATGTTTTATCTGGTTCACTTGAGTACGGGATGGATTTCTGGGATACGGCCACGAACTATGGCCGAACGAAGAGTCAACTCGGGATAGGACAGTATCTGGTAAAACACCCCCAGGTTCGAAAGAGGCTGTTTCTAATCAGCAAGCCTATCGACCTGGAAACACCGCTGCCGGTTGTTGCCGATTTCGATAAGGACCTGGCCGAGTCGATGGAACGACTGAACACCGACTATTTCGACGCGTACTGTGCCATTCACGGCCTATCAAATCCGGCGCAGCTCACGGATGAGCTGAAGATGTGGGCCGAAAAGTGCAAAAAGAGAGGCCTGTTCAAATATATCGGCTACAGTGCTCATGAGAACATGGCTCAAGGTCTTTTGGCGGCGGCGAAGTGCGGGTGGATTGACATAGCTTTGGTTGCGTACAATTTCCAGTTGATGCAGGACGATGAGTATCAGCGGGCAATCGACGCGGCCTATAAGGCTGGTATCGGGCTTATTGCAATAAAGACCCAGAGAAAGGTTACGATTGAACCGATGCCGATCGAGTCGGAAGAAGACAGAAAGCTTACCGACCACTTTCTTGCCAAAGGTTTCACCGCGGGGCAGGCAAAGCTCAAGGTCGTATTGGAGGATGAAAGATTCACGGCTGCTGCGGTTGGAATTGATGACGTTGGGATTTTGACCGCAAATGTGGCGGCGGCGATAGATAAGACCAGGCTCAGCAAAGATGACAAGGGGGCCCTACAAGAATACGCCCAGGCAACTTGCAACAGATATTGCATGGGCTGCGGACACATTTGTAAGTCGGCCGTACCGGATATGCCCTATGTTTGCAACATCATGCGGTATATGATGTATTACAACAGCTACGGCCACCGTGAAAGGGCAAGGGAGCATTTTGCCCGAATTCCCGAAGATATGAAAAAGAGGCTGCTGAACGTCGATTACAACCTTGCGGAAGCTCGCTGCCCGCAGCACCTGCCGATAGCTAAAATCGTCGCTGAGGCGGCAAGCAAGTTAGCTTAGCCAAAACCGCCAGGTCAATTTAAGAGGTGAAAAGGAACCGGATATGTCAGGTAAGAGCAGGATACTATCAAGGCGCACTTTTGTTAAATCTTCTTTATTGGGAGCGGCCGCCTTGGCTTCAGGCTGTGCTTTGGAATCTTCAGCAAACAAGGCAAAGATTGGAACGAAGCCACTGCGACTTGGCGGACCGGTTTTTGAGGAATATGACGGGCCGGACGAGTGGGTCAGGGAGGTAAAAAAACTTGGATACAATGCCGCCTATTGCCCGGTGGACGCCGATGAGGATAATGATGTTGTGAAGGCTTATGAGGCCGCTGCTAACAAGGTGGGCATCATCATCGCCGAAGTTGGTGTGTGGAATAATCCGCTCGATCCCGATGACGAGAAACGCAAGACGGCGTTTGAGCAATGCTGCAAACAGTTGGACCTGGCCGACCGTATCGGCGCTAAATGCTGTGTGAACGTCTGTGGAAATCGGGGCGAAGGTGCTGTCAATCTGACCGACCAGACATTCGACATGATCGTTGAAGTAGTCCGGGCCATTATTGACGAAGTGAAGCCCAAACGATCATACTATGCACTCGAGACGTTTCCCAATAGATTCCCGGATTCCGTCGAGAGCTACGTGCGATTAATAAAGGCCATAGACCGCAAAGGGTATGCCGCCCATCTTGACCCGGTGAATCTTATAAACACCCCGCGCAGGTATTATTCAAACGGTGACCTTATACGCGAATGCTTCGCGAAGCTCGGGCCGTACATCAAGAACTGCCACGCCAAGGACATAAAAATGCTGCCGGGCTTTCCCGTTAATCTTCAGGAATGTCAGCCGGGACTCGGTAAACTGGACTACGCCACTTACCTTACCGAAGCGAGTAAATTATCACCATCACCGCCGCTTATGCTCGAACACTTGGAAGAGCCCGAAGAATATCGCGACGCGGCCCAATACATCCGGTCCGTTGCAAGAAGTATTGGCTTGTCCTTTGCCTAAGTGTCGTCCACGCATATTGGCATTGCAAATTTCGCAATTTCACGCTCTAAGTGCATCTCTTGTGGATATGAAATCTTCAAAAATCCCTAAAATTCTCTTGCCTTGTCCACCACATTTTTGGTATAGTGGTAGTAGTAAGCAATTGACTTAGGACGAGGAGGAAATGCGTACGCCAGCAAAGGCAAATAATCTGCTAATAACAGCAGCCCTGCTGCTCGGGATACTCTCCACACCTGGCTCGGCGCCGGTTCTGCCGAATCGCCATATCTGATCTACGATGCCAACGACATGCAGGCAATCGGGGGCAATCCTGGCCGCCCAAAAACCGGCTCTATGACTTTATAGGCTAAAATGAGCATTAATAGTAAAATATTCCTTGCAATTGGAGAATAAATCCAGTATTATTATAGTGATTGGAATTGCAAAGATGCTTTAAGTCCATTCATCTGACCGTGGAGGAAAAATGAAAACGGAGGCAGTCCTTTTGGTGGTTATATTGAGGGTGTGGGGATTATCTATCTCTGCGCACGCTGACCCCTGGCGCGGCGTACTCGGCCAGAACAGGGTAAGCAGTTTATGTCCATTGCGTTAGTTTTTGGAGAATAGAGATGAGATTTATAAGGGTGAGTTCAATGAAGATGGCCTGGATGGTTTTTTCGGTAGTATGTACGTTAAGCGTGTCTGCTTTTGGTCAGCCGTGGGATGGCAGTGGCGTAGAGGGGGACCCATACCAGATATGGACGGCGGCGGATATGCAGGCAATCGGGGGCAATTCGGCCTATTGGGATGCCCACTTCAAGCTGATGGCCGATATTGACCTTTCCGCTTATACCGGTACAAGTTTCAATAACATCGGTAATTTCAGCGGTGTATTCGACGGTAACGGCCATACAATTTCAAACTTTACAGATAATAATTCACTTTTCGGGTCTGTTCACTCGCAAGGAACAATCCAGGACCTGGGGCTGATAGCCCCGAATGTCATTGCTACAGCAGGAGGTTCTACGGGCTCATTGGCCGGCAGTATAAATGAAAGGGGCGCAACAATATCAGGCTGTTACGTAGAAGGAGGCAGCATTACGGGGTATCCGGCATGGTATAGTAATGCCGGTGGTCTGGTGGGATATAATCTTCGTGCAACCATTACTAACTGCTATTCAACCGCCATTGTTTCCTGCGGAGACGGACAAGTTGGCGGGCTGGTCGGAGAAAGTTACAAAGGCACAATTATCGGGTGCCATTCAACCGGGCAGGTTCAGGGCCAACGCTTTTTGGGTGGTCTTGTGGGAAGGAATGATGGCCCAATTACTAACTGTTATTCGACCGCCAGCGTTTCCGGAAATGAAGACGTCGGCGGTCTGGTGGGCCTGAATACGGCGCTAAGCGGTGCTCTCATAAAGGGAACAATCTCCAACTGCTATTCGACCGGGCAGGTTCAAGGGGGCTCAAAAGTTGGCGGGCTGGTGGGTAGTGGTAATAGAATCTACAACAGCTATTCGGTGTCCAGTGTTTCGGGAACAACAAACGTCGGCGGCCTGGTGGGAAGCGGGGGAACAATCATTAACTCCTATTCGGCGGGCAGCGTTTTGGGAACAACGAATGTCGGCGGTTTGTTGGGAAATGGGGGAACAATCACCAACAGCTATTCGGTGGGAAGCGTTTCTGGAACGACCGGCGTCGGCGGCCTGGTGGGAATCGGTGGCAGCGATGTTTACGATTCTTTCTGGGACATTGATGTTGGCGGGCCGGATAATGGTCTTGGTACACCCAAGACGACTTTAGAGATGAAGACGCAAAGCACGTTTACTAATGCCGGGTGGGATTTTGTAGGTGAGTATGGAAATGGCCCCAATGATGACTGGGCTCAAGGCAGCGGCGGAGGGTATATGGTTCTCTGGTGGCAGCTGGCAGAACATGAGCTCCCAGCGCTGCCAGCATTTTCGGGAGGGGCGGGGAGCCAAAGCAACCCCTATCTTATCTCAAACGCTACAGACTTAAATCATATCGGGAATAATGGAAGGTTGATGGCGGCCCACTTTAAGCTAATCAATGATATTGATTTGGCGGGCATCGATCTTTT
>SDBT01004179.1_pt1 | contig 24599 bp, 19 predicted proteins | sample 2277101 | NCBI WGS metagenome assembly SDBT01 (sample SAMN10404973, study PRJNA504765) | marine sediment metagenome | isolation source: marine sediment core GS10_PC15, 103 cmbsf | place: Arctic Ocean: Southern Knipovich Ridge | collected 2010 | reverse complement strand
CCCATTATTCCCATATTTAATGAATCATCTGATTCCGACACGGATTCTGTTGTTGAAAATTATTAAAGTGCGTACATCGAAATAAATCAACCTAACGAAAGTTTGTAACCTCGGCCGATTTGTTTTAGAACAGACGGATCAATGAAATATTACTTGTCAACGAACCCTCCTTAAACCAAAAAATTGATTATTTAATTATTTCATTTTGGAGATAGAAATCAATTAGTACCATGGAACCAACTAAAGAAAATACCCAATTAATAATCTCTCAACTTTCCCTTTGGAAAGGCTGTGATGGTTATTTAAGAGTCATAAATACAACACAAAATAGTCGATCCAAAAGCCAACTTTTAATGTCTTTTCCTATTCCTATAATGATACAAATGTTAAATGAAGTTCGTCAACAATATGGAGAATCTATATTGAACATTAACCAAGAACTGTCAAACTGTAAACACAAGAAACAATATATTTCGTCATCAATAGAAAAGACCTTAATAAATAATGGTTCTTTGATAACTCTTTATCCTTGGACATATTAATTAAAAAAAAACGTACCTCAATATGAGGCATGTTTCAAAATTACATTCTGAGAGATTTAAACCAGAATACAAAAATTGATTCAACTTATCAAGATTGGGATGGCTCAAAAAATTTTACTATATTTTCGATGGGAGGTATTATTTCTTTCTTAGTGAAATATATTTTTTCAAGCAAGAGACCAGAATTTGATCCTACCTTGGATGGTCGAATTCCTAGTCCTGAGGATAATATTTGGGACAAAATTCCTTTCGTATTTCTCCATATACCAAGGTCTGGTGGGACATCTATTGGCTCTCGACTCCCAAAAGGTTGTCACTATTGGCATCTCCTTCCTTGTCACTACCCTTCACGAACTATATCTAAAATGGTAACCATAGTCCGTAATCCATATGACAGAGCCGTCTCGGCCTATTTTTTCTTTTGTAATAAGGGATTTATGGGAGAAGAGGAATGGTGTGTAGAAATGGTGAAACCGTATCCAACTTTCCAAGAATGGGTTTTGGAAGGATTGGAAGAGGATATGTTGTATCTTGATCGGCAAGAGAAATATCCTCATGGACTAAATCCGATGATCTCACAAACTGAGTGGCTATTAATTGAACGGGTAGAAGAAATATACCAACATCTCCATTTACAGAACCCAACAAATTTGAAAACGGAAAATGGGTTATATGTACCAGCTAATAAAATTGGTCATTTCGAGACCTTAGATCAAGATGCCAAACGACTATTCAAGATCAATAAATTACCACATTTCCAAGGTTCTACACATCAAACATGGCAATCTTATTACCGGAATTATCCCCAAGTCCAGAGAAAAATTTACCAATTATATCAGAGGGATTTTAATCTTCTAGGATATTCGGAAGAGATAGATCAATCTAATTGATAAAAAAACGATAAAACGATAAAACGATAAAACGTACCTCATCTTGAGGCATGTTTCAAAATTATATTCTAAGAGATTTAAAAGTTTATTAAAATTAAAAGAGATAATTTCTCCAGTTAGTATGACTTTCTCATATTTTAGATTTAAAATAAGATAGAATGACAGAACAAGTCCTAGTTCACCTCTCTTCCGGCCCGGCGGTTGGGCACTTGGCTACTCCAGATGAATGGACACCTTCATCTAATTTGGAGGAAGAAGGATGGGTGACAAGAAAAATTTCCCATCCTGGATACGTCTGGGGATGGATTATCGTTATAATTCTAATTATTGTCCTAATTATTTTTATCATCTTTAATTCATTTTGGGAAGACAAAAATGGATTAGGACAATATGGTCCCCCAATTTTAGGCCAATGTAATGGTACTAATTCTTGCACCGATCCAGGAATGAGAGTAATTAGCAGAGTTTGTATTCCTAATCCTGCTACAGGAAAAGGATGTCTTATTCCTTCTGGTGATAAAGCAGGAACTCAATCTTATGAAACATTAGTTTCAACTGAGCAATGTCAGAGTCATTGTACAACTTCGATTTGGAAAGAAGTTACTCCTGAAAATCAACCATGTTTACTTCCTGTGACATTTACTGATCAATGTGTACCACCTGGTTTTTTTGGAACTAAGCTAAGACGATTCAGATGTGTTAATAACGACGAAACTGGGGTTAATGAATGCACTAATTTAAAATTAGAAAAGATAGTAGGACCAACCAGCCAACCAGGAGCTAAATTAATATTATCAACTCTAAATGTTGGAGCTGAAGTTGAGTTAGATTTATTGTGTGAAGATTTCGATCTAGATACTTGTGGTGAATGGTTATGGTCTGTTCCTCCTCCTCCAAACCAACCAGAAGAATTACCGTCAGGTACTAGGGTTCAAGAATGCACATTTGACACAAATTTAGCTCCGGTTCCTGATTGTGTAGTAGAATCTAATCCTGCTAATAGGGATCCCCGATGGGATGAACTGAGAGAAGGCTATCAAATTTTTCCCGTTAGTTGTATTTTTAAAGATGGGGATAAAACTTTTGGTGTCACGCCTGCTCCAATGGCTCCGGCAGTTAGTCACTGTTTAAAATTGTCCCCGCCTGATTGTACAGATCAGGGAATTGTCCCAGAACAAATTAGGAATGGAAATATTCCCACATCGAGAACACAAGATTTACCAACTACCCTTCTCTGTGCTGGTACTTTAAGTGATGGTCAAAACCCAACCTGTTATCGTCCTTGTCGAAGATTTCAAGGGGGAACATTTAATGGAACTCAAATAGGAAATGGAGAATTTAACCCCATCCTAGGGAAGCTGATTAGTCTTAGATGGCCAGGACAAGGGTTTTTATCTTTACAACATATACCTAGTTCGAAAAAGAATGTTCAACCATTCGAAGATACTATGTCAAATCCAAATGATTCTTTATTCGATGTTAAAGCAATGGAAATTAATTTTGGTCAAAATAAATCAGGATGCAGCCAGCAAGCCACTGAATTCTCAACTACTCTTCTTTGGTCATTAGGTCCGAGAAGTTACAATAGAGGAACACTCAATACTCAAATGATGGGATTGATCGGGGGGTCTTATTTAGGATGGATGGGTACTTCTAGCGGAGGTGCAGGACAAGAAATAAGAAATAGGATAAATGAATTGTTTTGGCAACAAGCTTACAATTTTTATCAAGGACCTGGAATAACATCAGATGATCCAAAAGCTATAAATTTTCAAATTAGGATAACTTCTCCATTTAATCCTAATCCTCCACCAGGTTTTGTTGAAGGAACTATTGGAACTATAGGATTATCCATTAGAGATCAATTGGGTCAAACTATCATAGTAATTGGGGCTGATGGGACAAATTTTAATTTGGATAATATTCAAGCCATAGTTTATAATCCGGAAACTCTCAATTCAGATTGTCGTAATGATCGTGGTCCATTAAATTGTAATCTATTATATGGGCACAATTAGAATTAAGAAAACATCTATTTAATAATTAAATAGATGGTAAAAATTATCAGTTTACAGTAGAATATTATTAATTATAACATGATAAGACTCCTCGTTTTATTCTAGCTTTAATTTGGACATTTAGAGAACAGATATCAACTGATCCATCTGTCCGAATTGAATTGGCCAAGGCTACTAGGGCATAATTCCTATCTTGATCGTACCATTTTCGGAGAAATTCTCTTTCTAAATCTTTCTCTTGATAAGACTTAGAATGATTTTTTGTTGGAAAATGGTCAAGAGAAAAGATTTTCTTCGGTAAATCAAGATTTGAAAGTTTACTGTCATCAGAACAGCTAGATAACTCATTGGAAGCTCTCGAAATTAAAACGTTACCGATATTAGTGATGTAGGTAATCCAAGCTGGGCTATTATCAGGAATTGTAATGATATCACAGAGATTGTTCCCTTGATATATATTAGCTAATTGTTTTAATTTAAGGGTTTTAACCAAGAGATCATGATCTGGCATGAACATAATTCTTAAATGAAGCCACACAAATCTTCTCAAAACAGCCTCTGCTAAAATTCTCCGATTAGCTATATTCTTAAATTCTTGGCCGCGACTATTTATTCCTATAGTAGGCAATAGATGATCACTTCTCAAAATGACATTGAATATATCAGGAATTGAACTAAGGATTTTCCTCGAAACATAATTCTCTGTCAGATTTATCTCATTTCCAAAGAACATTGGCCAATGATAGGTAAGAGTTATAAATTGTCGATATAAATATTTATTACTATTCTGTGGATTGATTTGGTTGATCGTTAATTGACTTTGGTTCAACTCAGTTTTATCTTGGTGAAATAGGTACAAATTTAGAATTTTCTCCAAATCTGATGTTGTTGGGGAGAGATCAATTAATAATTCGACATCTTTTTCAATTTGATCCAAACTTTTATCTCTGACAGAAGCAATGAAGATTCCTTCTCTATGTTTTATCTTGATTGGAAGGTTCAAATCTAAAATGTACCCTTTTAATTTAGTCCAAAGAATAGTAATTAAAGTGGCTATACTGAGAGATTTTAGTTTGTGATAATTAGAATCTTCCAAATCCATAGGTTTGGTAATCAGATATAATTGATAGAGACTAGTCTTTTTAGAAACAAATGGCAAATTCGCAAATCTAGACAACCGATCATAAAGTTGACACCAATTAGATTGATGAATTCTAGAATGAATATTACTTGGTGGTAGGTTAGATGATAATCTCTCTGTAAAATACTCCCAAATGAAACTGTAAGATTTCTGGTCTAAATTTTCACCGACGGAGATGTTAGAACGAGTCAATATTTTATCAACATTTGTAGTTTCCATTATCTTGTATGTTCCGCATGTTTGGCATGTGGTTAAGCTCATATTTCGAGACTGGTTGAAATTAAATCAAACTCGCTAAAAAAGAGAATCTCTCTTCTTAATTTTAAATGTAATTATTTTATAATTGTTAAAGCATTTCCCCGAAACTGAAGAGTGAAAAGAATCGCAGCCTAAAACGTTGTTATCAATTTTAAAAAAGACCTAATTTACACCACTTCAATTTATCGAAAGAATGGACCAAACAGAAACAGAAACTAGAACTTATGATGATTTTCATGATTCCTTCCAAAAATTATTAAAAGTGTTATCCAGCGTTTTGAAAGATTTGGCTAAATATGGATACGATGTAAAAAGTAACGATAATATATTGAAAGCCACCAAGGCTCTTAATTATTATATGAGTTGTTATCATAATACCAAACCTAAAGAAAGATATTTACATTTCGAAATTTTCGAGAAAATATTCAATAATCATCGAGAGAGTATCGTAGCTGACACACCCGTAACAAATAAATGGCTAAAATCGCCGCATCAGGTAGAAAATACTACATCCAAAACCATGATAAAAATTGTATTCAAACAGACCAAGGAGTATGATGTCACTTTATATATTGGTTTTATTTATATAATTTCATTACAAATTAGAATAAAGGCTGAGGAAAATCTCAAAAATGCCACAGACGAAGAATACGATGAATGCGATGCTATATTTTATCCAGAATGGATACTTCTGTATTTAAAGAAAATTTTTAGGGAATTTGCTAGTAGAGATGAAAAACGAGACTTTATCACTCAAATTGGTATTCTGGAAAACAACCTTGAAGTTGACCAAGAAAGCTCTTCTGGTTTGGGGGGAAATCTATCAGGTATAGCCGATATGGTTGCAAATTTAATGCAAAACACTGGAAACTCGTCAACCGGTGCAGGCGGAATAGATATAGCACAAATAGGAAACACTCTCAGCAATGTTATGAATAACAAAGGTGTCCAGACGTCTCTGAGTGAGATGATGAATGGATTAACTAATAGTAATAATTTAGAGGACGTTGTCAAGACTATATCCGATAAAATTAAGGATCCTCGTTTAACTGATGTTTTCCAGCAAGAAGTCAACAAAGCTACAAACACCCAAAAAGGTGATTCACAAAATACTGAAGAGAGTTCATCTGCCGGGAAAGAACACATTACTAATCAAACCCCGACTAACGAGACAATTGAAAACAATCCAGAAACAGATCAAACAATTACTTTAGAGGACACGTCTGAAGATGAAATTATTGTTACCAGTGGAGCAGTACCTGTGATTATTGGTACAGATCAATAAATTTCACAGCGTTGTTAATAAACATTTAACATATTGATGTAATCATCGGTATGTAATTTTTGTGGCTAATTAATATTGATTTTCGTAATTAGGCAATTGAGAATAACCATCTTTTCTAATAATCGGACCAAACCTTGGTCTAGGAATTAAACCAATCGATGAACTATAAGAAGAAGTTGAAAGTCTGACTTGATCAGGTGACGAATTAGGTGAATTTTTGGCACTTCCACAATCTTTTTGGCAGACTTTTTCATCTACAGAGTCGAATATATCCCACGCTGTTTGATATGGCATTATTTTTTTATCGAGTCTATCATTGACAGTATTATGAAACATCCATGAATGAAAAAACATCCCGGTTAATTTTCCATCCCTTTTAGTATTTATGTGTTTTTCGGGTGGGAACATATTTAAATATTTGGATCCGTGATGTCTGCAGACACCACAAGGATGTTTAGCAACTATTTTACGAAGAAAGGGTATATATTCTTTAATTCTCTGTGGTGTATTTGCATCATGAGCTGTTAAATGAATCAAATACCATAAACCGGGACCTGTCGTTACAGGGTCAGAAGGAAAAGAAGAACCATATTCCAATACTGATTTCGTTTCCCTCGAATAATTATGGGCATTATTATTACCAAATGATGGCATGTTCGACAGATTCGAAGGATTTAGTGAATATGAATTAAATGATGTACTCGTACCGGAAACATTAGTTCTGATTGGTATTTGAACTGGCCGGAGATTGTTCAAATAAGTAGATCCCCCACTTACGATAGAATTTATGGGATATGTGTTATAATATTCTGGTACAATGATTTCACTATTACCATTGCCCTGTGATTGCGTACTCCACGAACCTAAAGGGTTTATTGTGCTACCAAACATAGATTCAATTTGATTTGGTTATATTGGAAGTATTTTTAGAAGAATTTAAAATCCATTCTAAGGATAAAATTTTCCATTGACTTAGAATCCAGAGAAAAGAGAATCATATCCGGAAAATTAATTGATTTTAAAAAATAATAATGAAAAACAATTATATAAAAAGGACTTCCCGAAAAAATTGATCTTGATTTTTTAATTCTAGCTGATTTCAATTTCAAAGGCTAACCAAATATAACAAAGTATTATCTTCGAATTTTATTTTCCATAAACGAATTTTTTTACATAGAAAAGAACACTCTCTCTTAACTCAAACTAACAATTTAATTATGGCTTCGCAATTACCAATTACAACATCCCCTAGGGCCAAGAAAGATTGGCAAATTCTTACAAGAAAAGCTCTTGATAACGCTCTTAGGAACTATCATTATATCAAAATAGAAAAAGGTAAAACTGGAAATTTACATTTAACCGGAGCTCCTCGTATGTTCGTTGAACATCCTACTATGATTTATAATCCAACATGGCGTCTTGCTGGTACACCAGAAGCTATCACAGAATACATGGCATTCCAAAAGACCGACAAAGATGCTATTGATTCTCCTCTTCGTGAAGTTTCTGTTGCCGTAGTCCTTGCACCGGACGCTTCGTACACCAAGGCAAATTTTGAAGTAAACAAGGTGAGTATACAAAAAGAAATAACTGCATATGAAAAACATAGAAAAGATATTAAAGCTAGCAGCAGCATTTCCTTAGAAGATGCATCTGCCCTTCTCAGAGCAAGCGGAGGATTAGGTGGCATTAAAAGCCGAACTGCTCCTGGACCAACTGGAGCTGCTGGTGCCAAAAAGAGAACTAGCCATAAAGTAGGCGAAACTTTAAAGGTCAAAGTTGAAAATTTATTAAAAGGTAATACAAGTCATCCTGAGTCTCCTCAAGTCTACGATGTGTCTAAATTAACAGACAAAGGAACAGGTATTAGAAGATATTACCTCCAAGGTACTGACGCTAGATTTAAACCAAAATTACCAAAATCTCGTTATTATGTCGACGGTTTACCTATCGCAGCTACGTTAGATGCAGCTGGTAGACTTGGATATGCAAGAGCCGTTCAACAACTTACAGCTCAAGGTATGGATGGTACAAATCTTGCTGGATATTTGGCCAATTTCGACCAAAAACTTGGAACAGTTGCTCAAGCTGCCCCTGTTGTCGGACAAGCTGGTATCATACAACTCCAAAATGCTGCACCACCTATTTTAGCTACAGGTCAAAAATTATTACAACCTATCTAATAAACTTTACCTTTCTCGAATTTAACAACGAACGACATTTTTCTCCAAAAACTTTAAAAAAACCATATTGGTGTTTAAACACCGACATGTTTAGGAATTTGATCTTCTTTTTTCCTTTTTAGAAAAGGATGCCATCAGATTTGGTAAAATGAGCGAGAATCATGAATATACCAAAAGCTATTATTCGCTATGGGATTTTAGCCGTAATCCAACCAAATACCAAAATTTGACTGGTCCAGATTTAAGCCAAGATAGAATTTGGCCCCTGATCATAATTGGTATTGTTACCTATTTGGTTTGGACAGAATATGGATCACAAGATTGCCGCCAACAAAATTGCAACAATCAGGCAGAAATTATTCATCCTCAGGATTCCATTTCTGAAATGATAAGGAAAATTTCTAACAATTTATCGAAAAATCACGCTATTGTAGAATGGAGGAGATCATTATTGGCGGCCATCGTAATCGGCCTAATTGTGTTGTTTATTTTTTGTCCTCGTTTTCCAGACGGATTTACTGTTTTAGTAACGATATATCTCATATTTTTTTTAGTACATTTTTCATCTGTTTGGTTATCAACCCACTGGTGGAAAACTAATGATGATAAAATCGAAAAATCTCTGAGAAAGTTGAAAAATAGACAACTTGCTTGAATTAAAATAAATTATATTTTCCTAACTTAAAATGCCATCAGAATGGTAGATTTAGTCTTGGTGATTCTCATTATTATCGTTGTGGTGGTTGTGTTTATTCTAACAATAATCACTATAATAGTAATCAGGAAAGAGGAAGAGAATCCAGGGACCGGCGCTATTATTGATCCTAAGAAACCATGTATCAGATCTACAAATCAATTGATAGATATCAGACAATTTGAGTGTTGCTGCCTTGGTGGTCAACAGACAGATTTTCGATATATTAAAAGTTTAGATGTTGTTGTATCACCGGGTCCTACTTATTACTTAGATGCATGCGCTGCTTTTTGCGAAAATGGTAATTATAATCCAACTACCGAAATATGCAGAACTGGATCAAATACAAATTTTGCGACATGTGTGGATATAACTAGACCTGTTGATTGTGACGGTACAGCTATGCCTATAGCCGTAGACGGTATTGAATTTTTTTATGTTCATTCTGCTACCAAAGAAGAATGTGTAAGTTCTGGTCCTTGTGCTCCTAGTGCTAACATGTGTCCAGCCCAAAGACCATTTTGATTAAATTATGGATTCTGACTGATTGGAAATTATTTCCTTCACCTTCGAATAGAAGATGAAGATTTACGTTATTTTGAAAATGGACAAATTTAATGGCATTGTTTCTTTGAACGTTTCTTTTTCCGGCATTTTTCCTTATGAGATTTTTCTTCTACATGTTCTTCGTAATAGATAGCTGAAGCCTTGTCTTCAAAATTACCGCTGGTATAACCATTTAATTTTGGGTAATCTTTACCATCAATTCTAAGATCTACATCATTCTCCGAAGTCCTGATTGTCTCGCTCTTACCGTGCCCTTTATCATCGAACCTAAGAGCTACTCCACATTGAACAAATATGGGGAAATCTGTTTCAATAAGAGATTCAACATTTCTATTAATAGAATGAAAATGAGCAGTCAGACCACTTAGCCCAACATCGCATCTCCAAAGACGACATCCAGCATAATCCAATATGCTTCCGGTACTTTCACAACCTATTTCACATTGTAGAAAACTTGATCCGGCTCCTCCTATTTTAGAACCTCCTTGAAGTTGCATTCCTATTTTACTCCCGGAAAAGACCGATCCCATTAGCGTTTCTGCAGATCCCTGACCAAAATAACGAGATTGACAACCTAAAAACGATTGATACAAATTAATTCCATTACTTCCCACACCTCTACTAATGGTTCCTTGGTGAACATTAGGATATAAATTATCAGCCCTACCGACGGCTTTGATTATATTTGCAGTATTACAATGTCTCATTTGGTAAGCCCCAGATGTGGCACCTGTAGTAAGAGGATGAGATTCATCAGCAATTAAATTGATACCGACCCATTCCAATCTATCCTGAGTTTGAACTCTACGATTTCCCCTCATTTTGACGCGGGATCTATTACCGATCCAAAAACCTTCTCCTTCTTCTGGACAGCCTGATTTATTAGTTTCAATTTCAAAACATCCCTTGATGAAAATAGAATTACAGCTTGCTCTTTCTACTTTGTGGCAAATAAGGGTTCCTGTTTTGGTTCGGAAAAAAAGATCATCATCGCACACGAGCCCACCAAAATCTGGGTTCTTTTCACCAGAAACTGTGATTCTGCTACCACAAATTTCTAAATCCCAAGGCCCAAGTCCGCTTTCGTTATCAGAATATTGATTAAAAACCTGAGTGATCGCCATATCTGATAAACCTGTCCCTTGAATATAACCATGTGACATAGTAGAAACCCAAGATTCAGCTTGAATGGTTAATTTCTTAACAATATTTCCAACACATTTTCCATTGGAAAGTTCTGTACAACCCGATCCTAAATCTGTCCCTAAAGAATGATTGCCACTTTTCAAAACGATTTTATATCCACCAGTGGGTTCTGGTTGTTCTGTAGTAGATAAATATTTAAAAGCGTCCCCTAAGGTCGGAAAATCACCTGGTACATGTAAGACCTTGGTTCCGCTGGCAACAGTTATCATTTTTGTATTATTAGCAATTGTGTTTCCATTAAGAAGATCGATTCCACCATTTTGTTGACCTGCGGATGTAAAAGATCCGTTTTGCTGGGAATATATGGTGTATTTAGATTCAGTTCCGTTTTCGGATTGGAGCCCACTATTAGATGACACATTTGAAGAAGTATTTGAAGAAGTATTAGTATGATGAATCAACATATTTTAAACCAGAAACTAAGAACGAGTATGTTTCTTTTCCTAAAATAGATTTTCGTTCCCGCTGAGAGTCAAAAACTATTGTTCAAATTAAAAATGATGAACTGAATATTTTCTTAGTTTGATTAAATTATTCTTCAGTCTAAGATATAAAATAATCCAATTTACCATCAGAGCCTAAAACAGCTTAATTTAATTAAAAAGATGACTTCGCAAGTTTCCCCAAAAGCTAGGTCGATCGATGAAATTATCACCCAGAGCGTTGGTCGTCGGAAGTCAAGAAACTCTAAAAGAAGACCATCTTCGAGGAAACAAAATAAACGTAAATCTGAACCGAATAGATCACATTCTTCCAAAGAACAAAAAAATATTCATACATTGAAACCATCGAATCATCGTGAACCATCAATTAGTAATTTGAGGCCACTATCTCCTAGAGATAATACTCCCATTACAATTTCTGGAAAAGTTATACCCCGGGAAAATTTTGGTGACATTTCTAACTTTAAACACCTCCCAGCCAAACTCCAGATTGTTTCCAAACCATCCGTTCCTCCGATCATTTCTGAAGTAACTCTTCCTAAAATAAACCCTAAAACCTCGCCACCTAAAACAAATTCTAAAAACACTCCAGCCGAAACAAATTCTAAAAACACTCCAACCGAAACAAATCCTAAAACCTCCTCGGATAAAACAAATTCTAAAAACACCACAGCCGAAACAAATCCTAAAACCTCCTCGGATAAAACAAATCCTAAAACCACCCCAGCTGAAACGAATTCTAAAAACACTTCCTCTAAAACAAATCTTAAAATCGAATCTGCTGAAATAAATTCTGAAATAACACCATCTTCACCAAAATTCACTTCCATTCCCCCGATAGAAGATAGAAAGAAAACCCCTCCGCCCGTTTTTATAAATATTGATGATCAAGAGAAACCTGAGGAACAATATCCAGGTTCTCCAAGACAAAATGGAAGCACCATTTTAAATTCAATAATAAACAAAGAGGAAGTAATTTCTTCTCAGGCCGTTGATCTAAACCAATCAAGCAGCGAATTTATATTAAACCGTGTAATTTCTCCTAGAAATATATTGTCCCCCACATATGAAATGCCACCATCTCCGATAATTTCAAACATCCTTCCACTCCATAACAAGACACCAAATTACAGAATTGGGAAAAATACAAAGAATAAAAAATCGAAATCATCCATTAGACCATCCAAAAAGAAACACCAGCAAACAAATAGTAAAACTCAGCTTTCTAGAAGAGCAAAAGAACCTGTATTTACTGACCCCACTGGATCATTGCCTCAGATAGGTTTAGTTAAATCTCCAGATCTTCGCTTTTCGGGAAGGAGAGAATTATCTAATAGGTATCAGGAGTCTGATGATTTAGTAATATGTCCTGCCCCTCCTCCTGTTATAGCTTCCCACCAAAGCATAATTATTCCGGAAGAACCTACTGTTACCCATAGGAACCATCGTTCATCGCGAAATAATAGTAACGTTTCATTAATAAAACAGAAAGATAATATATTGGATCAAGTTAAAAGAGATATATATTCTCCCTATTTAGGAAGTCCCTTGATTGGATATTCACAACAATCTCAAAACAACTATTATTCTCAAAATACACCGTATCATCAACAGGAAAGCCCGTATAGAGAACAATATTCACAAAACGCTCCACATTATCGTCAAAATACACCGTATCATTGGAAGGAAAGCCACCGAGAAAAACATCATCGTCAAAATACACCGTATCATTTACAGGAAAACCGTCGAGGAGAACAGTACCCCCAAAATACACCTTATTCTCTATTAGAACCATACTATCCACCTGCGAGTTCTAGGAAAAATTTTCCCAATAACAGGAAGCATGTTTATGAAACAGGTTACCATCAACAAGATACAACATCATCACATCCTATATATTTTTCTCCCCCAATTCAGTATCCACAACAATCAGCAAATTACCCACCCACTATTTCTCAGAACATAAATGAGATTCAATATATCCCGCCAAACTCTGGTTCGAATCCCAGATTTATACCGATGAATAATGAGATAATTACACCGAGTCCTGTCTTTATGCCTATTATGTCGCCCGAAATTGAAGAAAAAGTCCCCACCCAATGGGAAAACCAACCTCCAATATTTATACCTTTCAGTCCAGAACACCCGAAAACAATTCCCCCAAATCTTCATTCACAAAACGTGTATCTCGCCGGAGAAGAGCCGAATATTACAGAAAACCAAATTAGGCAGAATAATGTTTCATCTAACCCATATTCCACTTTTCCCCCTACATTAATGGCAACTTCTCCGAACATATTAAAATCTCTACAAGAGTCTCCGGTTTATTCACCACAACAATCAACTTATATAAAAATCAACGAAAAGTCTCCCGAAAATATACCATCACCAAAATCACCAGATCACATACTTATTGGCCAAGAAGACGAATCAATAAATTCCCCTGTAACTGAAGATATAAATTCAAAAGAAAAAAATAGTCCTTCTATTCGTCGCTCAAGAGTTTCTAGAACTAAATCTAATAAAGAAAGAACTTCTAGTAATAATGAACAAACGTTCTCCGAAGATGAAATATCACCGAGAGAAACAAGTCTATCTCCTAGGAATTCTAGGAAAAAACACACTACTGACGAAAAATGGAGAGGGAAGACTTTAGATATCAAGCCTCCAATTTATGGTAAGATTCCCGAGTATGATCAAATGTCACCCATCGATCAGGCTAGATATCGAGGTCAATTTAATGTTTTGTTTGGGATGCTCCGCGAAAGATATCCTCATTACAATATACCACATTTTGCAGATGATGAATCTCTATATGTCATGCATGGTTATTATGAATCTTATCATTTCCATTTTAGTATTAGAGACACAGTAGATAAATGGAAAATAGGTTTAGTGTGTATTTGGTTTGGAATTGAGTTATTATTTACAAAAGGTTTAGGTTTGAATCTAGGAGGATATGGTGTAAATCAAGTTTCTATGATGCCAACATATGAAAAATTACTCTATGAATTTGTAGAAAAGGGAAGAGGAAATATAGGGGCAGGGTTATCACCAGAGGTTAAAATTCTTCTGTTGACCGTCGTAAGCGCCGTTGTGTTTTTGATTATTAAATATATATCAGATTGGATGGGTCCTATGGCAGGAAATTTTCTCCAAAATTTAATAAATAATTTAATTAGTGGTGGTCAAAATCAAGCAAGCGTTACACATGTTGCTAATACAATTAATAACAATTTACCACAGGCTCCTCCGGCTGCTAATGTAAATACATCTAATCCAGGTTCGATACCACAAATTCCCAGTTTCCTTGGTGGACTTAATATCCAAAATCTTGTTCAAACGTTCGGTGGATTGTTCAGTGGGGGAGCGGGTGGAGGAAATAGCACAGGAACTGCAAACCCGGCCCCTAGACGTAGAGCTAGAAGAAGACCCTTATATGATTCATAAAAGAATTTGTTACGTTACTATTACTCCGTGATGGCGTACTTCACAAATCTAAAAAGGATTTGTTACGTTACAATATGATATATCATGTTGTAAATAATTAGAAGTGATTCTCTTAGGAATTGACTTCGATAGGATTACCTTCCGAATCAAATACTTGACAGAATGATAATTCAGAGGGATGATTTCTTCCGGGAGGTGGAAAATTCTCAAACATATTAATAGGGGCCACATTTTGTGAATTGTACAGAGAGATGCAATTTGTTTTGGGACGGGCAGTTTTGCGATATATACTTTGTGACGAAATAGTATGAGCCGGGTCGCTAAGAAAGGACAAGGCTTGGAAATTCATTTTTGAATTTAATTTAGAATGATTATTAATATCAATTTTTGGTTTCTACTTCATCTTTCATTTGGAAAATGAAGTTTTTTTTAATGTTAATTTGAGAAATTGTTTGTATAAATTTGAAAGTTAGAGAGGTTTGAGTTGTGATGCATTTTTGAGGCAGTTCCTGAAGACGGTTAAACTTTGATCCTCTGCATCAACGGCTAATTGAAGAAGCATGGCACTACCTTGAGGGATTTGTCCTCCTAATTCTGCCTCTATGGTTGATATATAAGTTTGAGGGTACTGTGGAGTAGCTACCATATATGGTATTAATGTTGCTACATAGTCGGTCTTGTTAGCTTTGGCTAATTTCTTGCTGGCCTTATTACCGAGTTTGATTGCCCGTTCTGGTCCAAGCACATGTCGTCGGTAAATATCCTTTTCTGCGTCAGACATGATAGGTAAAGGTGAGTTTGCTAATTCAGCAGGAGTGAGTTTAACTGCAGCACCGATACTTTGAAGAGAACCGAGTTTGAAATTATTTACATCGAACCTTTTGTGAACATCTTTGAATCGATATATTTTTTCTCGACGAGCGTTAAGGCCAATAGGACGTGCACCACTTTTAGCTGTACCTTCTTTGTTCCTTGCGGTTTGTAAAGCAACTTGAAGATTTTGTTGCATAAATAAATCAACACCAAGGAAACCTCGTTTTAATTGATTGTTAGGTCGTTGAATACTAGTGGAAGCAACTGGTACATTATTAGCTCCTATAGTTCCACCATTTGTTGTGGCGTAACGAACAAGCTGTGGTTGTGCTGCATTGTAAGCATATACCATTAACATATTTCGCATCATATTTTGACTGGCAACACCAGATGAGAAAAAGTTAGGTGCTAATTGTTCCATGGTTTGACCATTACATACAGGCATGATATTTGCAGCACCGGCATTTTTGAAGAAATTAACTATTTCTGCATTGTATCGTTGAGGAATACTGAATCCAGCACGTTGTTTGCTGAGTTTTGGTTTCCTTTTTCTCATACCGCTAACAATTTTTACTATCTCGTTTACTAACTTACCATATTCGGTGGATAATTGAGTGATCATACCTGCTGTTATTTCTACTTGACCACCTTTGGCGGCGTAAGCTAATCGAAGTCGGGCTAATCCAGCATTTATTTGAATTATTTCGGCTGTTTTCTCATCAACAATTTTCTGATTTTTACTTTTGATATTGGCAGGGTTCATATCAGCAGGGATAGGGACTGTAAATTTACCAAAATGGTGCCAACCAGAAAGGGCTTTCCAATCACTAATATCCTTATGGTACCTCTTAACTAATTTAAGATGGGCTCGTAAGTCTTTAGTTGTTTTAAGATATTCGGTTTTTCCTTCAGTGGAATCAATTGGGAGTACTTCAATTCGTGGACTAGTTTGCATTTTGAATGGTTGTCTTTTCTATAGTTATATTTTTTGTTTAGACGTTTTATTTTCGAATCAGAATCTGAGGATTAGATTGGAGCTGTTTTAGATTGACAGGAAAATATTTTATTTAAAATCAAATTTATATTTTTGTTATTTTAGTTTTCTGGATTCTGTGCTCATTTATTTTTTCGAAGATAGAACTTCATCATTTAGAATATACAAATACCACAGTAGCGGATTTTATTTTTTTGCCCCACCGATTTTTAAAAAATATCTTCACAAAGATATTAAACACATTGACTATCCCGATGTATGACAAATTTTAATAGTTAATTAGTTAAACGAAACTGAATCTTTTAGGAGGTTAATGAAAATTAATCTTTAATGGTCTGACAGCATTGAATAATCTTGAATGATAATTCAATTCGAAGAATATATGGTCTAAACGGGTGGGGGATCCTCAAAAAAAGAAGACTGTATCTAAAACCAATTCTTTCCCATTTAAGTTATCATGTCTGATCCTGTTGATCCAGTTAAAACGTCTGTTATTACATATGATAATTTCACAGAATTTCAGCACCGATTACATTCAGCATCTGACGACGAAGAAACTATTCCGAGCAAATTTTTCACGGAAATTAGGAAAACCAGTAGGAGTTCTCACGTTCCATGCCCCCTTACTAGAACTTCAGAATCAAATTTGATTATCTATACTGCCACATCTAAATTTGATTATTTGTTGCATACTTACTTAGCTACTACACTTCCAGCGGTGAGAGTACAAGAAAAATGGAAAGATCGGGTGGAAATATGTTGGACTAGGAATCCATTTCATAATATTATTAATCATGGTGTGTTGAAATTTGACGGAGATTCGGGAGCTGAAATCCCAGGAGGATGGTTGGATGTTCATGCTCAATTTTTCATGAAATCTGGTGCCCGGTTTGACCAACATTACAATTACATGATAGGTAACGCAAGTTGTCTTGTAAATTGGTCACAATATTTACCAGAATTTCCAATTTCATCCCCACAGCCCTGGTATTATTCAGAAATAGTTAGTAATGCTATTCCGCTATTCCTATGTTCTATGGGAGGTGTAAGTCATGCTTACGATTTCAGACTACAATTAAAAGAATTACTCAGAATGAGATGTAAGCTTAAAGATGGTAGGTGGCACAATATAAAATTTAACTCGTCCTATATTACAACTAATTCTATCAAAGTTCCAACACCCGTAATGATAGGAAGATATACAAAAATATCCCCACCAGAAATAGAATGGCACAAAGAGAAATCTAATACTCATGAAATTGTTGCTACCACAGTGATGCATTTTGGAACAAAGAATCCAAGTGCTGCAGGTGAAGACGTTTCTATAAAAATACATACTAATACACCAGTTAGAGCATTATTCTTCGTAGCGGAATGTCAGTTGGCTAGGGAATTAAACAATAGATCAAATTATACAACCAATCCTCATAATTCTAGAATGGGTTTTAATCCTATAAAAAGAATCACTCACACTTACAATTCAAAAGCTGCCTTGATTCAAAAAGGATATCAGGCGGATAGAACCGAACCATGGTATTATGCTCTTTCTGCACCAGAAGAAATAGGATATGGTATGTTTTCTCACGGTTACAAACCTGGAGGATTATCAGCAGATATAGGATTAACATATACCCAAAAATTGGGAGCAGAATTACATTTCCATATTAATTCTTCCAATCCGTTATATAGTGAGTCAGCTCTTGATGGACCTGATGAGGGTGAAGTTATAGATGATATTTTAGAAAAGGCCGTTCAAAGAAGCACGAAAAAAATAGTAGGTAAAGACGAACATTATTATCTCCATGTTTATTCCCTGACGTGCAACATAATTAACTTCACAAATGATCAGAAAAAGAAAGTCGAAATAGATAACGGCTCATCAGATAATATGCTACTCGGAAGTACAAGTCCGAACGGACTTTAAGGAGGGCTACCCGCACTTCGCTTCGGTAACTCATATTATTTTGCTATTTGCAAAGTGAACATCTAAATGAAAACATTAAGATGTAAATTTAAGAAATATATGTTAGGACAGAATTAATATCCGTTAGCTGTCATATTAGAATATTTATGGCGCCTACTCCATGCGAACCAAACTAAAAATACCACGACTAAAATAATAATTATGATGATTATAATCCATGCTGCGTTGGAACCGGAAGAAGGAACTTGATGGTGTTCATTACCATGGCGTTTTGTACTAGTTTTTCTATTTTGAATTGATGATCTAGACTTAAGATTTTCAACCGGGACCAAATCAGATGTTAATTCGGTGTAAGTCGTTCCATCTTCTCTATATCCATATAGTTTAACTTGTTTAACACCAGTTGCCATAAGATTTTTCTTTTCCGCTTCAGTGAATCCATGATAATCACCAGGTCCATCGATCTCAAGATATAAATATGCATTTTCGTGATCTGATGTATTCTTTGCTCGGCGAAGAATAGTGAAACGATATCCACTATCACTAAATGTACCCATTAAAACTGTATGTGTACAATGTTTAAAAGAATGATCTCCCTGAGGGCGAGGCATTGATCCTGCACAACTAATTGCACACCCTGGGGTAGAGTGACTAAATGAAGTTGATACAGTGCATCCAATTAAATATCCACCGACAGTAGCCGGAATGATTTTCCTTTGATCTTTAAATTTAGCGACCACCCATTGATAAAATGTGTCATATTCGGGTGTATCATAAAGAAGAGTGACATAGTTAATCAATCTAGTGAATTTGACTGCTGTTTCTTTATTTAAATCGTTGATTAGGGTGCTTTTATAGGAATAAAGGTCATTCAAAAGATCCTTTATTTCATTTTCTGCCAAAGCTAATCCTCCGCTTTTGAGAACCATAGCTGGTGTATTTCTTCCTGAATATCTTCTGGGAGTATAATGAGTGTTCATTCTGCCGGGGGTGAACATTTTTCGTTCAGAGCCTCCTCTTCGAAAACCACTTGATGTTCCCGACCTATCAGAATAATGTGAATCATATCTGTCAGAGTGAGGTTTAGAATACTTGTTGCTCATAATAAATTAAACTATAATTCGATTAAAGAGATTATCTTTCTTTAATCGCACTGAAAACTTATTTTTTTTTGTAGAAACTTTACTGAGCCTATTTTTAATTAAAATAAATTCAAGTTTGGCAAGAATCTGAATTTTAATCGATTTTGGAAAGAATAATCCATCGTAGGTATAAACTATCTAAAACCTTACTGCTATTTCGAAGAAATTGCGCGCCAGCAGATTTTTAGAATTCATCACACTAATCACAAATAAAAATTTGCTGCTAAAATTTTTTGAATCGAAATCTTGATTATTTGTATTTTTAAAATATAGTTCATTCTAAATTTATTTAGCTCTGAAAACAGTCTCCTAAAAATGAGCGACGTTGTAACAAGTTTCGAATCAAGTTTCGAATCAAGAGGGTTTCTATGGTTAGTAATCGTGGGCTCTGCCGGTGGAATTGCGTTAACCGTTGCTAACGCTATCGAATACAACCGTGCTAAAACTGACTGTAATTCAGTTTCAAGTAATACAGCAAATGTATTATTGTGGTTAAATATTATTTTAGCTGTAATTTTGGCTATTATTTTCATTTGGGCAATTTATCGCCTTCTTGTTCATCCTAAAACTAGAGGAGAGGTACTTAAGAAATCAACAGTTCCCGGCCCGGTAGTTTCTCAACGTGTTACTCAGATTACCCCACTTCATCCAGATGCTACTCATATTGCAACAACAACAACAACCTCAGGATCAGCTGCCGCCAATACGTTACAACGAGGTACACAACAAGCTATGCTAATTGATGCTGCAGCTTCACAATAATTTTAGCTCCAATAATTATTTGTTTCCATATCCGTGATTAACACGAGTATGATTAATTGTATTAAATCTTTTTAGATTGGTTGTGATGGAGTGCACCATAAATCTTTTTAGATTGGTTGTGCTACAGAAGATACGCCTGATTTTTGAACCACAGTTCCTAAATTTTGGAATAAATCTTGTAAGTTTTTAATCGATTGTTTCAGATTGTCGTTCTGTTCTTTGATAACTTCAGTTGAGACAGGAACCACTTGACAAACTGCGAATAATGCAATTAATAATTCCTGTCGATTGTTGATATTATAGATTACAGATTGGTATTTTATTTTACCTGCTTCTGTTTTTGGTGGATTCCTGACATAATCTGCCCTGAAACCATTGAGAACTCTCAAATCAGAAGCTAATCGATTGATAATCATATTAGAAACATTACTAAATTCACCAGCTGCAACATTCATATCAGAAGCAGCCATTTTATAATCGTTCCAATTTTTGACACACTCTTGATATCCAGCATTTCTGATATTGGTAGTAGCAGCCTCAATAATTCCGGCAACACCTAATGGATTAGTCATAACTTCGGAATATTGAACTATAGGGTATCCTGTTGCGCTTCCACTCACAGTTGCGGTTTTTCTTGGGGCTTTGGATGCAGTGGTTAAGACTAAACGGGTAGGTTGACTTGGAGTATCGATAGATTGGACTAAGGTACAAATATCACCGTCACATTCATATGCTACTCCACTGGCTCCTACTCTAGTGGTCATTTCAAAAGCAGAAATTTGCTTACTTGCGGGAACCATAGTTGCGTTCTTGCTAACAATCATAGTTTGGTTTCCATCTCCATAAACAACATCACCTTCTTGATCTAATTCAACAAATGCTTTTTGTCCGAAATCGTTTAAAATTTTTACATATTGTGGGACAAGTCTTCCTCCAACATCAACAAATATCGTATCTGTTACGGTGAATCCTTTTTCTGCCAAATTTTCTTCAATAGTATTTTCTTTCTTTATTGTAACTACCGGAGAAACTAAAGGTGTGACTACTGGTGAAACGAAAGGTGTGACTACTCGAGAAACTAAAGGTGTTCTTACTTGAGAAACTGAAGGTGTGACTACTTGAGAAACGAAAGGTGTTCTTACCGAAGGGGCTGTACTAAAACCTGGAATATTAGCTAAGGCTCCCGGTGTTATTACTTTTTGGCTTCCTGCAAGAGGTGTAATTCTTGTAGTTAAAGATGGAAGTCTGGATAAAGACGAAGGCGCGATAACTTTTGTTGATGGTGTTATTACTATAGGTACAGATCGATTAATAGAAGAAGAAAAAACTGGTGGGGTTACGATGGTTGTCCTTGGTGTTACTACCACTGGTCTAGAAAGAACGGAGGAAGGGGCGCCAAGAATAATAGGTGCAGATAAAGCCCTTGGTGTTACTACAGTTGGTGTGACCATAGTTGGTGTGACAAAAAGAGGCGTAGTACTAAGAGGTGTCCTGCCGAGAATGGTTGGAGCACTAGCCGGATTTAATCTTATCAAAGGGGGTTTTGTTATTCCGCTCGCGACAATTGTTCTGGGTGGTACAACGACAGGAGTATTAACTAAAGGTGGTACTATTAATTGATTGGTTCGAGATGGACTAACAAGCCTGATTTGACTATTTGGCATGACCATACCTGTTCTAGCAATACTAGAGACTGGAGAGTTGGCGACCGTAAGCCGAGTAGAATTTGGAGAAGGGGGAGCTACTACTAAGATAGACATTTCAAATCCAAAATAAAAATATTGAGATTGATTTTATTTGAATTTTTTTTCTAAGACAAGTTCTGTTTTTTTGTCAAAAACAATTCTTCAGTCTCTGTTTTCCTATAACCTAAAAATATATTTTTAGTTATTTTAGATTTTATTATCTTGGAAATATCTCGAATAACTACCTTGGTCTTGATTTATATTTCAAACTAAAAGATCATTATGAACAATGATTTCCGTCCTGAAAAATATAGATCAGATTCTGATCATCTTACTGCTCAAGAAATTCAGAATTTAGATTTCTGTCTTGGGAAGAGACTATGCAGTACTAGTATTTTTGATAGAATAATCGACCTATATCTAATTTCCGTGATCGGAGTAATTCTTTTCATCATTCTTTCTTTAGATTCTGTTGATTTATGGTTATCAGAATTTATAGCTAAATCTTGGGCCAGATTCATAATCAAAATAATTATTTTCTTTATCGTTCTCTATTTGGTTGATCGATGGTTAGTATGTTGGAGAAAAAGAACCAACCTTTGTACTATCGATGATTAAAATTTTAATCTTTTCATGGTTACAATGAACCGTGAAAACTTTTTTTTTATTAGTAAGGGGCAATGTCTTGGTTTCCCCAATAATTTACAACTCTATCTTCTGTCATGGCGATGGTAAATACCCCACCGCTTGCCACATATTTAACATTTCGACCAATATCAATTTGAATTGGTTTGGGTATATAGAGGAACCCGCCAGGATAACTTGAAAGTTTTACCATCTTGCGACACACCAAGGTTGTTGCCAACTTTCGATTAATAATATTTTGCGATTCAGTGCTTCCCCACATATATAATTTTCCATCTTCAGTTATAGCGGAACTGGCACGATATCCTGCAGAGATAAATGAGACGGGGCTGGAAAATGATATTTTTAGTGGGACATCTGAATACTTTATTTTCTTTGGGTGGTTAACGTTCGTTGATGATATACCCAACTGTCCATATTTGTTGCTTCCCATGGAGTAAACATTTCCATTGACAGTTAATATTAACAAATGTTCACGACCTCCAACAATTTGTTTTACTGTCTCTGGTAATTCAATTCGAGCAATTTCAGGGTTGGTAGATTCCTTGTATTCTAGGCTATATAATTCACCATTACTAGTCGCTAGATAAACGACACGGACACCGCTTCCGCTTACAATGACGAGATCGATTATTTTCCAATTTAATTTAGGGAATGAATTAACATTTTCAAATCGACCATTAGAAAATCTAACAGAAACTTCAAGATAAATAGATCCATCTTCCAGGATCACTCCGTACCCGCCACTTCCAGAATGTATCTTCTTTGCTATCCGATTCTTTAGAGGTTCAACTAAAGAGGGGGTCTTTATATCCTCACTCGTCCCACCTAGAGACATTCCCCAATGGTATGTTTTCCCATCCTCTGTTACTACACCAGTGAACATCGTTCCAGTAGTAACACTGATTACCTTCGAAACAAAAGGTATATTAACTGGGTTATTGACAAGTCTAGGGTATTGGTCTCCGATTTGACCATATTTATTATTGCCGGCCATATGTAGTTGACCCTGACTATCGATAATTCCATAATGCATGCTATTACCATCAGAAAAAGGCGAATTAATTACTTTAATTTGTCCTAATTGGTATTGTTGTTGCCAGGTGATTCCTTCTGCCTGTTTCTGTTTTCCATAATCTTTCCATAATTTGGCTCTCCAGAAGCTCTGTTCCTTGCATATCTCGGATGCTCTCTTAGAAGTTTGACAATAATTTGCGATATCCTTTGGTTCAGCATTCAATAGGATACTAAACAGAACTTCGTTGGAGAAATCAGTTAAATTAAATTTTTGTTCTTGCATTTCTTTTAAATTAAAATAATTTGATTAAGAGAATAACGATATATTTGTATAATAATTGTCACCATTCATATATAAATCCCCAGATCATCTATTATTCCATAATGATCATCACCAGCAGAAAAGGTGAAGGTAATTAGCGATAATCGATTTTTTCATAGTTCTTGTGAACTGTGAAATTTTTTTTATCAGTTAGGGCTCAGTCTAGGGTCTCCCCAATAATTTATCACCCCATCTTCTGTCATGGCGATGGTAAATAACCCAGTGTTTGCAACATATTTAACTTTCTGACCGATATCAATGTTAATTGGGTTGGGTATATATGATACCCTACCAGCACCTGAAATAAATGGAGATTTAACAACGAGGGGTTCTAATTTCGGAACAGTTTGGGGAACATCAACGATCGAATAATCCACGGTGTGCGCCATGTTAAGTATCGAGGAGGGATTAGGTTTCCCAATCAAGATACCGTCGGTGTAACTTTCGACGACTTGATTAAACTGATCATCTTCCTCGGCATAATCCTCACCCTCACGGTTTTGATCTGCGTAATCCTTGAACTTTGCAGCCAAATCTGTCAAGTTTGTCGCCACTAGACGGACAGAAGAATCTTCCTTATCACTGTTTTTCTCCGTATAGATATCAAGGATGTATAGT
>SDBT01004178.1_pt1 | contig 24600 bp, 17 predicted proteins | sample 2277101 | NCBI WGS metagenome assembly SDBT01 (sample SAMN10404973, study PRJNA504765) | marine sediment metagenome | isolation source: marine sediment core GS10_PC15, 103 cmbsf | place: Arctic Ocean: Southern Knipovich Ridge | collected 2010 | reverse complement strand
GAAACCCAAGAGGGCCGCGCCGGTGATATTGGGGGTCATGCCGTTGTGCGGCAAACGTTATCTCTACCTGGCCGCGACCAAGGCGCTGGCCGATTTGACCGGCCCCGGTGATAAGCAGAGCCTGTGGCAGGCGCTGAAGCACAAGAACGCGCTGGTGCGGGCAGCGGCGGCAGTCGGTCTTGGCAAGCTGCTCGGGCCGAAGGGCGCGGCTGATCTGTACCCCTATTTGCATGATCCCGAGGCAAAGGTGCGGCTGGCGGCTGCGCAAGCCCTGGGTGATTATGGCGACCGCCACTGCCTCGAGACCTTGATTAACCTGCTGGCCGTCAAAGAGCTCGAGGCGCGCATGGACAGCGCCGCCACGCTCCGCGAACTTACCGGGAAACAGTTTGCCTTCGCCGCCTATGATACGGAAAAGAAACGGGCGAAGGCGGTCAAAGGCTGGCGGGCGTGGCTGGCGCAGGAAGGAGACGCCGCCAAACTTAACTTCCCGCTCAAAGGATTGTTCGGGCGGAGCTATCTTGGCGGTCATACGCTCCTGGCCTATGGCCATAAAGGCAAGGTCGAGGAGCTTGACCAGGCCGGTAAGGTGGTGTGGAGTTACAACATTACCGGGGCCTGGAGCGCGGAAAAGATGGCCAACGGCAACGTGCTTATCGCCGGATATTCCGTGAATAAGGTCGTCGAGGTCAATGCCAAAGGCGACGTGCTCTGGGAATATAAGAGTAATTGCCTTAACGCCAAGCCGCTGCCGAACGGCAACGTGCTCATCGCCGATTACGGCGGCAAACGGGTTATCGAGGTGCAGAAGCAAGGGAACAAGGTGGTCTGGGAATATAAGGCCAAGGGGAACTGCTGTGACGTTCAACGGTTGGACAGCGGCAACACCCTGATTGGCGCTACTGACGGGGTCTACGAGGTGACGCGGGCCGGCAAGACCGTATGGGAATATAAAAGCCGGAACGTCTATGGAATACAGCGCCTGCGCAACGGCAACACCCTGATGGTTAATAATGGCCAGGGCAAGGTCTATGAACTGACCCCGGACAAGAAAATCGTCTGGGAATTCAAAGAGAATTCGGTCTGCGACGTGTTCCGCCTGCCAAACGGTAACACGCTGCTGAGTTCCGGGCAACGCTTTATCGAGGTCAGCCCGGACCAGAAGATCGTCTGGACCAAGGACGGCTGCAGCTACGGCACCGCCAGAAAATGATCTTCGGATGGTTCTGTTGCGAGGGGTCGTTACATATCTTTTACAAAACCCCGGCACTTTTGGCGTGCAGGGGCGTCTATTAACTCGAACCCTTTCGGATTTGGCCGCTGGTTCTTGCCGGAACTTCAGTTGGATCGGGGCACGGCCGGGGCCATCAAGCTAAGCAAACCGTCAGCGTGGAGGGCAGGAACAATGAAGAAGTTGCGGGTGAGAATGGTCGTCAGTCGGATTCTGCCGGCGCTGGCTTGCGGCTGGGTACTGGCGCTGATCGTGGTGAGCGGCTGTTCCGGCCGGCAGGAAGCCGAACCCGAAGCTGAGAAACCAGCCGGGCCTGCCGCCGGCAAGCAGACCAAAGCTGAGAAGAAAAAAGCAACAGGTTCCGGCGGCAGAAAGGTGGGCAACTACACGATTGTCGGGCCGTTCATCCACAAGAACCTGGGCATCTTCCTGATCAAAGGCAAAGAAACGCTGCCGCCGGACGCCGAGTTCGTGACCCTCGATGAAGCCATCCAGCAGAAAATCCTGGTCGTGCACGAAACCGGGAACGTCAGCAAGCTGGCTGTTGAGAACGTGTCGAAAAACAAGACCGTGTTTATTCAGGCGGGCGACATCGTCAAGGGCGGCAAGCAGGACCGGGTGCTTTCAGTGGACCTGATCGTGAAGGCGAACTCCGGCAAGCTGCCCATCGCTTCCTTTTGCGTGGAACGCGGCCGCTGGTCCGGCCGCGGCGTGGAAGACCGGGCGAAATTCGCCGTGGGCGGCCGGGCCACCGGCAAGAAAATGCGCCTGGCAATGCGCAGTAAGACTGACCAGGGTGAGGTCTGGAAAGAAGTCGCGGCAAACCAGGGCAAGCTCAGCAAAACGCTTAAAGTAGTTGTAACGGACGCGAGATCGGCCAGCAGTTTTCAGCTCTCGCTTGAGAACAAGGAACTGAAAAGCACATCCAAGGAATATATTGATAAGCTTAAAGCAATTGTGGATAAGCATCCTGACGCGATTGGTTACGCCTTTACGGTGAACGGCGGTTTCAGCAGCGCCGACATCTACGGCTCGCGCAAGCTCTTCAGCAAGCTCTGGCCCCGGATGCTCGAGGCCTGCGCCGTCGAGGCTATCGCGGACTATGATAAGAAGGCCGAAGGCAAGAAACCCGATGAGAGCTGGGTCAACGGCCTGTTTGTTGACGGCCATGTTGAGGCCAAAATCAAATCCATGAAAAAACGCCAGGTCTCCAAACGGTTGAACTATAATGTCAGCGAAAGAGCCAAGGTCATAGGCTATGACACGATTGACGCGGAAGCAGGCCTGATTTACCATAAAAGCTATGACGCCAAAGAATGAATTTGCTGAAACCTGAATCGGAGCGGAACAGGGAAATATGGGGAAGCGAGTGTTAGTAATCGAGGATGATGCCGCCATCCGGCGGGGCATCGTGGACGCCCTTGAATTCAACGGCTACGAAGTGCTCGAAACGGGCAACGGCGAGGACGGGCTGGACATGGCGTTGAAGTTCAGCTACGAACTGCTGCTGCTCGATTTGATCCTGCCGCGCCGGGACGGTCTCGAGATCCTCCGGGAACTGCGCGCCGCCCGGCCGACGCTGCCGGTGATTGTGCTCACCGCCCGCGGCAGCGAGACCGAACGCGTCCGCGGTCTGAAGCTCGGCGCCGACGACTACGTGGTGAAGCCGTTCAGCGTGAAGGAACTGCTGGCGCGGATCGAGGCGGTGCTGCGGCGTTCGGCGGAGCGGCCGTTGGACGTTCAGGAAGTGCCCGTGCCCGGCGGAGTGGCTGACTTGGCCCGCTGCGAGGCGCGTTTCGACAACGGCAAGCGGGCGGAACTCTCCGAGCGCGAGATCGAACTGCTGCGTTACCTGGCCAGTAATCCCGGCCGGGCCATCTCGCGCGAGGAACTGCTCGGCCGGGTCTGGCGAGTCAGCCCCGGCGCCGAGACCCGGACCGTGGACATGCACGTTGCCCGGTTGCGGGAAAAATTGCGCGCCGATCCGACAAAGCCCGACGTCATCCTCACCGTCCGCGGCAAGGGCTACATGTTCGCTGCCCATTCATAATCGTATTCGTAATCATAATCATAATTGTCCTATGAAACGTACACGCTTAGCCTGGCTTATCCTGAGTTTCTGCCTCGCGGCGGTACTCTCGGCCATGGGCTGGATCACCGTGACCTTGCTCGACCTTGATCGCCAGGAAGCCGAGGCCCGCCAGGCTGCCGCGTTCGAACAGCACGTCCGTCTTGCCCTCTGGCGCCTGGACGCCCGCGTTAACCTGCTCCTGGCCCGGGCCGCCGCGCCTTCTCCCGAAGCTGTTCCGCCGCTGGTGAAAAGCCGCTACTTATATAAAGGAAAACAGCTTGCTACGCTGGCCGCGGGCCAATTCGCGCCCGGCCGGGAAGTACTGTTAAAGCGGCTGGCAGCTCCTTCATTTGACGCCGCCGGAATCGGCGAGGCCGATAATGAGCAAACCGTCCGAAACCGTCTCGAATGGACGGCGCGCCGGCAACGGGCCAGGGCAAGCGGGTGGCGCACCTTGTGGGTTGATAACCAGTTGGTGACGGTGAAAAAGACCGGGGCAATGATCTCGGGCGAGGTGCTGGACTGGCCGGCGCTGCGTCAGGAATTGCAGCGAGAAATCGAATCGCTGCTGGCAGGGGCCGCGCTGGCGCCGATCAAGCCGGGCGAGACCGTCAGGCCGGGGCGGCGCCTAGCCTCGCTGCCGGTGAAACTCGAGCCGGGTAAGGTCGTTTTTTATTATCAGCGGCCGGCCTCGCCGATCAAACTGATGCTGCTGATTGCCTGGAGTTGTATGCTGCTGCCGGCGGCGGGCGTGGCGATTCTGCTGGTCGCGGCGATCTCGCTGAACGAGCGGCGCGGCGCTTTCGTCTCGGCGGTGACCCACGAGCTGCGGACCCCGCTGACCACCTTCCGAATGTATACCGAGATGCTCGATGAGGGCATGGTGGCCAGCGAGAAACGGCAGGAATACCTGAGCACGCTGCGCCACGAAGCGGAGCGCCTGAGCCACCTGGTGGAAAACGTCCTGACCTATGCCCGCATCGAACGCGGCAAACTCCAGGAGACCATCCAGACCGTGCCGTTGGCCGAATTACTGGATCGTGTTGGTGACGAACTGCGGCGCCGGACCGAACGCGACGGCATGACGCTCGAGGCAGCCCGGCCGGACGCGCAGGTCATGGTCAGCGTGGACACCGCCGGGGTCGAGCGTATCCTGGTGAACCTGATTGACAATGCCTGCAAGTATGCGGCCGGAGCGGAAGACAAGCGGATTCATCTGGACGTTGAACTCGGTGACGACAAAGTAAGACTCACGGTCCGCGACCACGGCCCCGGCATTTCCCGCCGGGACGAGCGCAAGCTCTTCCGTCCTTTCAGCAAGTCCGACCGCGAGGCGGCGCACTCGGCCGCCGGGGTTGGGCTGGGTCTGGCCTTAAGCCGGCGCCTGGCCCGGCGCATGGACGGCGAGCTCAGCCTGGACCATAATCACGAGCCCGGCGCCGCCTTCATCCTCCGCCTCCCCCTGGCCGACCGGAAAGCAGTCTCGCGATCTTAGGATTACATCGTGGGAAGCCAGGCCGATTAAACCCCTGAAATTCCCTTGTTTCCTGTCTCCGCCAGGGCGTAGGTGCGGATGTATTCGGGGTCGGCGCGTTGGGTTTGCATGAACTCAGCCAGGTCGCGGCGTAATGATTCAACCACCTCGGGATGCTCGGCCGCGATGTTATGCTCCTGGCCGGGATCATCTTTCCGGTTATAGAGCTCCGGCGCGTACGGTCTGGGGCCGAATTCCGCCGTCCACTCCGGCGTGGTAACGTTGATCAGCGAGGTCAGGTAGTCTATCCGGCCCGGACCGTCCCAACTGAAGCAGCTTGTGTAGATGCGGTCGTGGTGTTTATCCGTTTCGCCCTTCAGCACGGGCACGAAACTCCTGCCGTATGGCGCGGCCGCTTTCACGCCCGCCAGTTCGAGAATGGTCGGGTACAGGTCCGCCGGCTGCACCAGCGCCCGGGTGGTCGCCGGCACGTTGGCGAACGGCGTCCAGACCAGCAGCGGGATTTGCGACACCGTGTCGTAGAGCGGCCAGGAATCATCGGAGCTGACGGTGTGTTTGCCGGCGCGGCCATGCTCGCCGATGTACATGCCGTGGTCGCTCAGCAGGATGACCGCGCTGTTCGCGAACAGCCCCATATATTCGAGACGCTGGAAGAGGTGGCCGACCCAGGTGTCCGTGAACGTAACTTCGGCCGCGTAGCACCGGCGCAGGTGCTCGAGTTCCGCCGGTTGATAGATGTCCGTGCATCCGTAGTTCGGGTACGTGTAGTCTCGCCCCCGGTAATCAGGGTCGTACATTTGGGTATAGTATGGCGGGGCGTACCAGTCCTCGTGAATCTCGAAGGTGTCCACCCAGAGAAAGAACTTGCCGCGCCGGTAATTATGTTCCAGCCAATTGCCGGCCTCGAGCATGGTGCGCGCACCGTACCAGTCGGTCTCATCCTTGAAATGCGCGAAGCGGGCGCGGTCGCCGGCATAGCCGCCACCGTTCTGCCGCAGGTTTTCCCGGGGCACGGGGAACTCGATGTCCTCGCGCTTCACGGTATTGGTCGGCGGCGTTTTGATCTGGCGGCACTCGTCGTAGAATTCATGCAGCCCGGCTCCGACGTTGTTCATCGTGTCCAGCACCAGCCCCGTATAGAACCCGTTCTCGCGCAGCGCCTCGACGAAAGTCTTCTGGTCCGGGTCAACGCCTTTCCAGCCGTAGCGCGGCCAGTTCACGTCCCCGGTATAGGCGTCCACCCGCATCGGCACGGTGGGGAACGAGGCGCAGAACGCCATGTCGAACCGGGTGGCCGTGGCCGCATACCGGTCAATGGCCGGCGTCCGCACCCCGGGATTCTTGCCGTAACAGCCCAGATGATCCTGCCGCAGCGTGTCCAGACAAATCACAATGACATTCATATTTGGTTCTTCGCCCCCGTGTTATCGCTTATTGAATTTCGTTTCGGAGGGAACGGGCATCCGCGCGCACGTCCTCGGGTTCCCGGGCGTGATGGACGCCGATGCTGCGTATGCGCTTGGCGGCGGCTTCGGCGTTCGGGCAGGCGCCCGGCTCATAGGAGACATAGTCCGGCAGCGGGATTCCCAGCGAGGTGCGGCGCTCACGCTGCATCTTCTGATACTCGGCTTCGAGGTAGTTGATCTCACGGTAATTACCGAGCGGCGCGGGAACCCTGACCGGATAAGTCCAGTAATTAGGCTCCGTGCCGGGATAGGGCGAGACCAACTCGATGCCGGGGCGCCGGCCAATTCTTCCTCGATGGCCTTGACCAGTGCGGCCCGCCTCCGGTTGAACTCAGGCAGCTTTGGCAGTTGAGCCAGGCAGACCGCGCCCTGCAATTCGCTCATTCGGTAATTATGGCCGAAGGCAAAGTGTCCACGGATTGGGATTCCGGCCACGGGTTCGGGTGTGGGTGGCGCGAGGCCATAGCCGTACCAAGGCATGCCGCAGTTGGCGAAAAGCATAGCGCGCTGGTACATCTCGGCATCGTCGGTGGCGAAGATGCCGCCCTCGCCTGAACTGATATGCTTGCTCTGCTGAAGACTGTAGCAGGCCACATCGCCGATAGTGCCAACTTTTTGGCCACGCCAGGTGGGGCCGTACGCCTGGGCGCAATCCTCGAGCACCTTCAGATGATGCTTGCGGGCCATGGCCATAATCTCGCCCATCGGCGCCGGCATACCCCACAGATGAACCACCATCACCGCACGGGTGCGCTCGGTGATCCGCGCTTCGATGCCTGCCGGCGAAATGATCAACGTTTCGGGATCAACATCGGCAAATACCGGAATGCAGCCAATGGAAACCACCGGGAAAGAGACAAAGATCGGGGCGCTGGCCGGGCAGATAACCTCGTCTCCCGGCTCGAGACCCAGGCCTGCCAGGGCAACTTCCTCGGCGCAGGTGCCCGAACACACGCCCAGGACATACTTACGCCCGAGCCATTTGCCGAAAGCCTCTTCAAACCGGGCGGTGAAATTGGCGTGCCCCAGACCTCGCCAGAGCTCGCCGCTCTCGATTACCTGCCGCAAATTGTTCAGCTCTTCTTCACCAAAGCATTGATCAGCCATTCTTGTCCTCCAGCTTGTAGCGGCATAACGGACGACAACCCGGAACAGCCAGATTTGCCGCGGCTCTTGGCTAAATCCCGGCGAGGGCCTCGAGGTCTTTATCGGTGACGTTGTGGTGCTCGAAAATGACCACGCCCTTGACGCCGTAATCCTTGACCAGGCGGATCTGCTCGAGCAGTTTATCGGTCTTGCGGAGGATAAAATGGCCCAGGCCTTCCCAGAGCTCGGCGCTGCCGGCCATGTTGGCCACGTGGTTGCGGGTAAAGCCCATCATCATCTCGGGGTCCGGCGTATAGTTCATCGGGATCACCAGGTCGAGGTGGCCTTCCTTCGACCAGCGGACGAAATCCTGGCTCTGGCTGTGCATGGTCGAGGGATAATCTCTGAACACTGCCGCGGACAGTTCCTTGTTGGCCTGATGGCATTTGTCGGCTATCCGCGCGACCAGTTTGGTGACATTATCAACGCGCCAGCGGAACCAGTCCAGGGGCGGGGACTTGGCCGGGTCAAGCTCTTCACCGGTGATTTCCTTACACGCGGCCCGGCACACGGGGCAGTAACAGGCGTTCTCGCCGGTGCGGATATAATCCAGGTGGATGCCGTCAACGTCGTAGTTGTCAACTACCTCGGCCATGATCCGGTATTCGTAGTCGCGCACCTCGGGCCGGGCCACACAGGTGAAGTACCCGCTGTGGCATTTGGCCTTTTCCCCGTCGGGCGTTATGGCCGCATACTCGGGGTGTTCCTGTAACAGTTTGCCCTGGCTGCCTTCCGGGATGTTGCAATACCAGGTGTGGATCTTGATCTTCTCGCGCCGGGCGATTTCGGCCATGTACGCCAGCGGGTCCCATTCCTGCGATTCCGGGCGGACAACACCAACCTTGCTGTGATAATCCAGCAGGCCGTCAATGTTCTTCACGCACGGGATCAGCAGTTCGAAACCAGCGTCCGCGTAGCGCTTGACAAAATGTTCGATGCCTTGCTTGCCTTTCAGGCTCGGGATGTTGTGCAGCCACACGCCTTTCTTGATGTTCGCCATGTCGTTCCCCTTTTGCTTATGAGCTAATGTTATGACGCAACGTTTCCGAAACTTAATTGCCGGCCGGCTAATCCGCCAGGTCGAGCACGCGTTTGACCAGCGGCTGTTCCCGGCTGAAGAGCTCGGGACTGTCGGCGTAGCGGCCGCACTCTTCGATGCTGGGGATGGCGCCAAGGCGTTTGTAGACTTCGATGCCGAGCTCCATCTGGCCGGTCCACTTGTCTGAGCTGCCGGGCAGGAGGTGGTAATAGCCCATCAGCCGGCTGTGCCCCTCCCAGAGAAAAGCGCAGATCGAATGCGCGGCGTGAACGTGCCGTTCCTCGAGTTCGCCCCAGCCGTCATGGATGTGCGCTTGGGCAAAGCATTCACGCTGAAAGCTGATCTCGTTCATACCCTCGCCCGCCAGCACCATGCCGGGGTCAATCTGGCAGAACTCTTCCTGTAATTGGCGCATGCCCTCGACCGTGGTCATGTTCTCGACCAGGCCGTTGTCGGTGTTCCAGGTGCACAAGGTCTGGTCAATGAATGCTCCGGGCGCCTCGAGCTTGGCGCAGGCCTGCCGGGCATTGTCAATCAGGATGCGGCGCCACTTGGCCAGGCCGGGATGAATATAGGCCATCCGGGTATAGTCGTGGGTGTCCGGCGGCCAGTACCAGCCTTGCGGCTCGTTCTTATCGGCGCTGCGAATCTGCCAGTCCCGCAATTCGGCAAACAAGGGATGGCGGTTATCACACGAGCAAAAGTTGAAGTGCGGCAGCACCTTGAAGCCCATATCGTTAGCCTTCTTCATAAAGGCCCGGTCCGTATCCGTGGGAATGTAGTCCGGGTAGTCCACGTCGTACTTGCTGGTGCGCCAGCCGGACATGTGGATAAGGGTGCGCTCAGGCGGGTAGAGTTTGGCTAAAGCATCCAGCAAATCGGGATTCGAGCTGACCCACTGCACGGTGAACCCGATATCCTTGACCCAATCGGGCCGGGGTCGGCGCATCCGGTCCAGAGGATAAGTCTGGCCGAGCCAATCGCGGTAATGACTGGCCGCGGCCCGCCAGTCGCCGGTATAGGTGTTCAGCCGCCACTCGACGCCGCCGGCGTTACGGTTGTCCCCGAGCGGCCCGGCCTGCTCGCTTTCAAAGCCGAGGCGGGTGGCTCCATCTTCCGCCCGGACGAGATCAAGCGCTTTGAACTTGCAGGCGGTGTCCCGGCTGTGGAGCATGAACACGGCGCCGCCCCGCTCGGCAATAGCCAACTGCGCGTTCCAGCGGAAGGGCCAGGGAAACCGGTCGTTGCCGGGAAATTTCCGCGCCGCCTCGACCTGGATGCCGTTGACGCAAGGCAGCACCAGCTGCGCTTCTCTGGCAAAATCCAGATTCCACCGGATCGAGGTCAGTCCGCGCCGGGCACTCTGGCCGGCTGGCCGTACGCATAAGTCGCCGGTTTCCGGGTCCAGGCGCAGCAGCAGTTCGCGGTCCGAATCATTGCCAACGACAATGATGCGGGCCGCCAGATCCGAAAGCGGCTTGACCTCGACGTGCTCGTGTTTGTCCGCGGTCAGTTCACTGGAATCAACGTAAAACAAGGTCAACGGCGGGCCGGCGGCGGCGGCCCGGATAAATTCCGCGCCGCTTCCCCGGTCAGTGAAACGGCGGAGGGCGGGACCCTCGAGTTCTGCCGTAAAGCGTTCGCTCTCAACTTCGATCTTGTCCTTTTTACATCTGATTTTCATGCTCTTGTCTCCATTTGACTGAGGAAAATCACCTGCCGGCTAATGATAATGAGTCTCTTCCAAAAGTCCATCTTCCATGACCGCTTCAGCAAGAATACCAATAAGAATATCAATGTCCTGCCCTGAAATTCCTGTTGCCCGCATTGCGTACCTTCAATGCGGGCAACAGGAAGATAACTGCGCAACTAAGGTTTTGCAAATCCCGCAGGAAACTTTGCAGGTCGCGCAGGTGAATTCACGAGCTAGATTCAGGTACAGGGCCGAGGGGTTCAAGGTCCTATCGGAGTCAAGATTGCGGAAAACACTTGATAAAAGTTCACCTTCCATAACCAGTTCAACAAGAAGATCAACAAAAATATCAGTATCCGGCCCTGAAATTTCTGCTGCCCGCATTGCGTACCTTCAATGCGGGCAGCAGAAAGATAACTGTGCAACTGAGATTCTGCAAGTCCCGCACACAAATTTACGAGGCAGATTCAGGTGTAAAGCCGGGGAACTGATTCAAGCACGACAAATGAATTTCTTCCAAAAGTTCACCTTCCATAACCGATTCAGCAACAAGATCAATATCCGGCCCTGAAATTTCTATTGCCCACATTGCGTACCTTCAATGTGGGCAATAGAAAGATAACTGCGCAACTAAGGTTTTGCAAATCCCGCAGGAAACTTTGCAGGTCGCGCAGGTGAATTCATGAGACAATTTCAGGCGCGGGCCTTAGGCCAGGCGCCTTGATTTAGCCAACAGCCCCTTTGCAGCCGGGAACAGTCACCGAATTAAGATTCGGGCGAACTTGCAAATTCCGGGTTCAAGGTTCAAGGTTCAGGTCGGTCATTCGACCGGCTTGCAGGTTCGGCGAAGCTGAAGGAGAGGGAATGAAAAGGTCCAGACTTACGCTCATTCTGGCGGCGGTTTTTTTCGCGACCATGGGCGTTTATTTATATATTCGTCTGCGGGGCTTCTTTGACGAGCAACTCCAGCAGGAGATGGGTAATCCGGCTACGCCCGGTTTCCGGGAGTTTTTCACGGCGGATGGTCTTATCGCCGCCAATACGGGAGAAAGCGCGTCCGGCAATCATGACCATGCCAAGGGACTGGCGAAAGCCTTACAGGCCGCCTTTACCCAGGCCGGCGTCAGCATCAATGCCGAACGCGCGCCCGGCGGGAGGGTTCAGCCGGCAGCAGGCGGCCGCCCCGACAGCCGGTATCCTCGGGTCTACGGTCTCGTCCGCCAAGATGAATTGCACGGTACATTCTGCATCTTTCTGGTGTATCTTCCGGAATTAGCCAAGCTGCCTGAGTCCAGGCAGGATAGCCTGGCGCAACTGGCCTGGACCCGGGCCCAGGAACTGGCAGCCGCCAGAATTCCGGGCTATCCGACCATTGGGGTGGGACTGCGGGGCGCCCGGCTGTACGGCCCGATCTGGATCGGCGGCAAGGTGGGCAAGCCTATTCACACCCAGCGCGGCGGCCGCTATATCTTCTACCCCTACTTCTTCGGTGAACCGGCGTTGAGCACTCCGCCGCCCACTGGGTGAGAACGGCCCCGCCCGGCGGCCGGGACCGATTTTTTCTCGAACACAGGTTGAATTACCTTGTTGTGAGATGATATTGTTTTTCGCTTGCGCGGATAAAGTAAGAGGGAAAGTCAGATGCGCGGGAACAGGGCTTTGACACGGTTGCTGGCGGGCATTCTTGCTTGTGGTGTGATGATGCCGGCCGGCCTGGCCATTGACACCCCGTCGTCCACCGGCGAGGCGGCAACGGTTGACATTCCGATCCTGCGAATTCCTTTCGCCAGGAAAACGCCCAATATTGACGGGGTTATGGAAGAAGGCGAGTGGGAAGACGCGGCCGCACTTTCCGCCTTGTGGTACGACCGGGCCCAGGCCAAGTTTTACTTTCTCGCGCCGCACCAGACCAATCTGCAGGTCTACGTTGCCTACGATAAAGACAACCTTTACATCGCCTACAGCTCGCCGGTCTATCCCGAGAATTCGTGGCTGAAGGCCCGCGGCCGCTTCCCTGACGTTACCAGCCATCCGCTGTACGGACTGCAGTGGGACGACCACGTCGAGATTGAACTGCGTCCCTACCACGACCGGGTGCTGGGTTTTCGCCTGGGCCTTTTCAAGTTATATGTTAATCCCATAAATACTATTGTGGACTGGTTCTGGTCCCAGCAGTACGGCACGGGCAAGGCGTTTCAGTCGAAGATGAAGGTACGCTGCGGCGTCACCCGCAAACGCTGGATCATTGAATGCGCCTTCCCTCTGAACAGGTTTCTGTACAAGAACTACATCCGCGAGATCGGGGGCAAGCCCATCGTGTCGCTCCCACCGGCGGACGGCACTGCCTATCTCTGCTGGTTCACCCGCGGCATCGGCGGCAACGGCGGCTTCTTCAACGTCTTCGACAACCATTGCTGGAACACCACCAAAACCAAGCTGATCTTCGATTCACAGGCGCCGAGCTTCCAGATCAACGAGCTCGGCCCCATCATGGACGACATTATTGACGTACGGATGACGGTTAAGAACCACAGCCCCAAGTCGCAGACGGTGCGTTTAGGCTTCTTTGTTGAGAGTGCCGACGGCACGATCTACTCGAGCTATGACTCGCCAAAACTCAAGGACGGGATGCTCGAGTTGCGCCCCGGCGAGGTGAAGAAGCTACGTCTCCAGCAGATTTTCCCCGGCATCAGCATGAACGGCAATGTGCTGTGGTTCGACGTCCGGGCCGCGGGCCGCCCGGCCAAAGTGCTCTTCCGCACCCGGTTGATCGAGTTCCACGCCATGGACGGCGGTTACTACCACGGGCGGGAGAAGACCTTTAAAGAGATGCGGCTGGACGTGATCTCCGAACTCCGGCCGCCGCGCAAAGACTTCGATTTCTGGTACAACTATTCCGAATACGCCAACCGGGTCTCGGCGGTCGTGGACATCGGCGTGCACGGGACCACCGAAAGTGCCAAACGGGCCAGGGAAGCCAAACTGATCGTGATGGAAAGCGCTACCGAAGAGGTGGTGCTCGAAAAGAAAGCGCCGCTCAAAGGCAAGTTTGCCTGTTTCCTGGTAGACCTGCCCAAGCTGAAAAAGGATATGGACTACAAAGTCGGCGTGCTGCTCTTTGACCAGAACAAGCGGATCGTAGGCGAACAATATGCCGAGGATGATTTCAGCACCGTGGCACTGCCCTGGAAAGGCAACAAACTCGGCTTGAGCGACGTAGTTTGGGAGCCGTTCACGCCGATTCGGAAACAGGCCAAAGGCTTCGAGACCCTGAAACATCGGTTCACCCTGGCTCCCTCGGGTCTGCCCGAAAAGCTCTTTATTAAGCCGGACATCCGGGACCTGCCGCTCGAGAAGCGCGGCGCCGATGTCAAGCTGTCCAATGCCGAACTTCTCGAGGTCGGCCGCGGGCAGCAACTCAAAGCGCCGTTCAAGCTGATCACGGTGGTGGGCAACAAACGGTTCGAGGCTAAAGCGCGCAGGAAAGCCAGCCTGGTCCGGCAATGGCAGAGCGAGTTCGAATATAAGTCCAGGTTTAAGGTTGGGCCCCTCGACGTGGAGATGAACTCTCAATACGACTGCGACGGCTCGATGCACGTCACCATGACCTACGGCAGTGCTCGAGGAGTTAAGCTCGACGGCTTCGAGATGCTGACGACGATCCAGGGCTTGAGCGACCTGGCGGCCTGGGGACCGAATTCCGGCATGGCCGGCGCCCAGCGTTGGGACTGCCGCTTACCAGGTGGCGAGGGCATAGTGTGGGACAGCGCCAGCCAGATGGAAAAGCCGGAACTGTTCTATTCCCGCTTTGTGCCCTGGCTCTGGTTCGGCAGCGCCGACCGCGCTTTCACCTGGTACGCCGACAGCGACCGCGGCTGGATGCTCGATAAAGAAGGCTCGAGCATGACCCTCGAACGCGACCGGGCCGGCGACATTACCTGGCGCGTGAAGTTTATCAACCACCCGGTTGAGGTCAAAGGCAAGCGCACCATCAAGTTCAGCATCCTGACCCACCCGGCCAAGCCCAAGCCCAAGAATTTCCGGCAGCTCGCCTGGTTCTACCGTGGTGACAGATGGGCCAGACTCTATGCGCATACGCCTCTGGACTTCCCTGCGGCCGGGCTGCAAAGGGAATTGCGCACGGCCACCAGGAGTCTCGCGCCGGGCAAATCCTGGACCCGCTACGGCTTCTGGACCTCGATCGCCGCGGTCACCAAGGAATCCCGCGTCACCGGGGCGTTCAAGGAAAAGGGCTATGAATTGGGCGGCAAGAAAGGCACCAGAAATTGGCAGGACGCTATCGCCTACTATTGCGGGCGCTGGATCAGCCAAGGCAAGTGGGCCGGCTTCTGGTGGGATGAATACTGGCCGCTGGTACGCAGCGAGGACATCGCCGGGGGCTACGCTTATCTGCGCGATCCCGCCAAGGTCGGCGAGAGAGAACTGCCCTGGCAGGCCGGCTACATGACCAGCGGCATGCGCATCACTAATAAACGCCTGGCCCGCATCGCCAAAGAAAATAACGTGCCGCAGCGCCATAATTACTGGGCCAACAACGAAGCCACGCTGCTTGAGTCCTTCGGCTGGGACTGCATGCTGGTTGAGGAATGCGGCGCCACCAACCGCACCTTCGAGATCGATACCATTGTCCAGTACCCCAATTCCCTGGTCCGCTACGAGGCCAAGAACTGGTCCGGCCTCATCTGCCGGGTCGTGCCGGATGCGATCCAGGGACAGTCCGGGGACGACCAGCGTCTGGATCGCCAGTATTTCGGCCGGGCCTTGCTGAACGACATCGGCGTCTCTCCCAACGGTCCCCACGGCACCTTTCTGCACTTCAACATCCCCTTGCACCTCTTTAAGGAACTCAAGCAGTTCGGCTTTTTCGAGGACCGGAACATTGAAAAGATACCCTTCTGGCGCAACCGCGGGTTTGTCCGCTATGGCGATATCGAGGTCAACAAAGAGAAAGCGAAAGCCGCGGAGCAAGTGTATGTTACCGTCTACCGCCGGCCGTTGACGAATGGCAAAGGATATAAAGCGTTGTTTGTGATTCTAAACGAAGGTGATAAGCCTCTACAACTGCCCCTGACTATGATGAATCCTGAAAGGATCCTCGGCGGGCCGAATACTTTGACCGCCGGCCAGGTCCGGGCCGGGGGCGAGGCGCCGGCCGAACTCGCGGACTGGTGGGCGCAACTGGCCACGCGCGGCAAGGCCAAGCGGGTTCTCAGGGACATCGAGACCGGTGAGATTGTTTCCCGCCTGGAGGGTAAAGCCGAAACCTACGGCCCGGTATTTGTGCCCAAACGCAATTACCGGGTGCTCTACGGGGAATACCAGCCGAAATAAAGCGGAACCAACTTTGACGAAACATACTCAGCCATGCAAACGATGATTGGGAAATGGAACTTGGTGATCTTGTCGGCGCTGATGTTTATCGTCAGTAACGCCGCCAGCGCCCAGGATAACCCGAATGCAGCGCTCCCGGCGATCAAACTGAAGCGTAATACCATCGAGACCGCCAAACACCTGATTGAACTCGACGACTCGGGCCTGCCGAAGCAAATCACCATCAAGGCGGACAGGAACGAACTGCCGCTCGAGAACCGCGCCGGCGGCAAGCTCAGCCCTGCGGAACTCCAGGCCCTTGACCGCGGTCCGCAACTGCGTAGCCCCATCCGCCTCGAGGTGCGGGTCGAAGGCAGGAGTCTCCCCGCACTTCCCCAGAAAAAAGCCCGGCCCAAGCTCAATAAAGGAGTCGTGGCCTGTTCCTCGACGCTCCGGGCCGGACCGGTAAGAATCAATTTGGGCTTGAGTTACGAACGGGACGGGTCGCTGGCCGGAAAGCTGAGCTACAAAGGCGGCACGGTCGAGGCCCTCGAGTTGGTGCTGGCCATCGCCGGGCCGGTGGACACGCTGGTCGTTGGCAACCCTGTCGCGGCCAGGGCCCGGGCCTATGCCGCGAAGGAGTTCGCTCTGGCCATGGACGAGGGGATTGTCTGGGGCAATGCCGCCAAGGACGCCAAGAAATGCGGCCGGGCCGCTCCCGGCGTGGTGAAGCGCTTGTTCGTCGGCAACGGCGGGCGGGGTTTCACCTGGCTCACGGCCAGGGATAAAGGCTGGATGCTGGACAAGGCTGTTTCCAGCATGACCCTCGAACGCAATGAACAGGGACAAGTGACTTGGCGGATCAAGTTTGTGAACCACAAGGCTAAAGTTTCCAAGAACACCGTGTCATTCAGACTGCTGACCCACCCCGCCAGGCCCAAGGTCTCAGGGCATCGTAAGCTTACCTGGCTGAAATGGACCGGCAGGGAGAAGTCCCAGCGGGCGGACCTGGCCGTGATCAATGAGCTCACTGCCGGTTGCAGCCTGTTGACCGGACCTGCCGGGGGTGATGCACTTTCGGCCGTTAAGGATAGTATTGCAACTTATCCGATCGGCTTGTTCCGCTACCTGGCCGGCACGCATACGGGCCTCGCGGCGCGGCTGCAGCCGAACAGCGTGCGGTTGACCACGCCCCGCGCCATTCTCATCCCCGGCCGCGCGGTGCTTGGCCGGGCGCTGCTGCACGATATTGGCCTGGACGCCTCCGGTCTGGCGCATTTGGCCCAGGCCCGGCGGTTGCTGACCGCGCTGCATAAGTTCGGCTGCTTTGCCGGGGACGGCAAGACCGAGTTTATTCCCTATTGGCGCAGCGGCCGGTTCATGCGTTATGGCGAAGCGTTTGCGGCCGACGACGTGTTCAGCCTGAGCACTGAAAACCCCACGGCCAAGGTCTATGTTTCAATCTTCCGCCGGCCGCGCGGTGGCGGCAAGAAGGGTTACAAGGCGTTCTTTATCATCGTGAACGAGAGCGACCAGGACATGCGTCAACGGCTCCACATCCTGAAGTCGAACCGGTTGTTCGGCGGCTTGAATGCGTTGCTGGGCACGGAAATCCACCGCAATTATGATTACTCCGGTACGCCCGCGGATGGTGACTGGCGCCGGGCAGTGGTCACCAGCATGGCCCGTTCCAAACTGCTTTATTACCTGCAGGACCTCGAGGACGGCAGCCCGGTCGTCCGCTGTAAGTCGGCGAATAAGAATGTGGACATTTACGGGCCGATCTTTGTCCGGCGGCACGATTACCGGGTGGTCTACGGCTTCTGGGACCCAAGCCGCCAGGAACCGCCCCTCAAAAAATAAAGGGGATTCATTATCATCCCACAGGATGACGGATTGCTGGAGTGCTGGAGTGCTGGAGTAATGGTTTTGAACTCAAGTCCAGAATCCATAGTTCCCAATTCGATGGAGGTCGCCGGAAACGATCTTCGGACTTTGCAGCGGCATGTATTGTCGTCTAACTTGTTCTTACCCAACACTCCAATACTCCAACACTCCAATACTCCATAGGATGGCTATGAAGGGGATTGGTGGCCAGGATGTTCATGGGATATAGATGCTTAGTTATGGTTCCGGCAATTCTGTTTACCGGCATCTGTGGCGCGGGAGGCAAGCTGAAATTCGACCGGCACGGCGCCTGCGATCCGATTGTGGTTGTCGTGGACAAACAAAGCATGAGAACGGCTGTGCCCACGGGCCTTCACCGTTTCCTCTCCGGGTTGTTGCAGAAAGTTCCCGAAGGTTATAAGCTCGAGGTGGACATCGGCAAAGTCCACGATCAGAGTCAGAATAGAACGATAAATTTTTGCCGGAGCATCGTGCCGCTGAACCCGGCGGGCAACAAAGACGGCGTTCAGGATTTCCGTAAGCCCTGGGATCGGGTGCCGTACCACATTATCCCGTGGAAAAACGGCCAACGGCATGGCGTGGAAAAAGCCTTTGACCGAACCCAGATTAAGGTGAAAGGCCGGTTGAAATCAGTCGTGATTTTGACCAAGGAGGTCCCCTGGCGAAATGGCCGAATACATGGCACCAAGAAGCTGTTCGGCGAGACCGGCAAGCTCATCTTTGAATGCGCCTTTGTGAACGGCAGACAGGAGGGCGCGGCCAAGAGCTACGCCGCCAACGGCAAGGTGGTCAGCGTTACGCCCTACCGGGACGGTAAGAAAGAAGGCAAGGCCATGCTCTACTATCCGGGCACTGACAAAGTGAAGCGCGAGGTCATTTATCACAACAACAAGATCAACGGAACCACCAGAGAATACTTCAAGAACGGCAAGCTCAAGCGGAAGATGCAGATCAAAGACAGCCGGATGCACGGCGTGGTCGAATTATATGACGAAAAGACTGGCCGGCTCGTCCGCAAGGCGTTCTATATTAACGGTGAAAATGTCTCCGAAGCGGAGTTCAAGAAACAATACAAGCCGTGATCCCGGGGTTACGGCAATATCAGAACAGGGAAACACAGATGCGAAAAACTGACAATGTGGGAACAGGCGCCATCCCGCGATTCTTCTTCCTCAGCATACTCCTCCTGGGGCTGGCAATGCCCGGTATCTGCCGGGCCGCAGATGACAGCGAAGACACCCCCAAGGTGTTCATTGTGGCAAAGGTGGAGGATCTGCCCGCCCGGTTCAGGCGGGGCCGGGGCGGCGCGGCCCACCTGCTGCCAAGGCTGTTCAAGCAAGCGCCCCAGGGCGCCAGGCTCAAGTTGACCATCGGGCTGTTCTATGACTTCGGGCACTCGGCAAGCACTAATCGGATGGAACCATACATCATGGCCGCCGTGCCGCTTGATGACCAGGGAAGGCCCCATGGCGTGGGACAATTCTTCTCGCCCGCCACCCATGGCCCTTGCCGCGAGGCGTCCTACCGGAACGGCCGCAAGCATGGACCGGAAAGGGTCTATGACCGGGGCCCCAGGGGACGCTATGTGCGGACCGAGATCCCCTGGGAAAACGGCAAGATGCACGGCACGAAAAAAATCTTCGCCGGCAACGGCAAACTTACGTTTGAATGCGCGTTCGTGCACGGCAAACAGGAGGGCAAGGCCAAAAGCTACGCCGCCAACGGCAAGGTGGTCAGCGTTACGCCCTACCGGAACGGCAAGAAAGAGGGCAAGGCCGTGCTCTACTATCCGGGCACCGGCAGGGTGAAGCGCGAGGTGATTTATCACAACAACAAGATCAACGGGACCACCCGGGAGTACTTCAAGAACGGCAAGCTCAAACGTAAGATGCAGATCAAAGACAGCCTGATGCACGGCGCCGTCGAATTATACGACGAAAAGACCGGCCGCCTCGTCCGCAAAAGCTACTTCCTCGAAGGCGAAAACGTCTCCGAAGCCGAATTCAGGAAAAAGTACAAGCCATAACCCCCTTAGGCGTTTGTGGCTACTGGGTTGGGACTCTCTCCCATGAGTGTGGTTTCTTCGCCACAGTGTTCGCAGTGAGGCAGCAGGGAATGTCTGGTTTTGTGGCACGAAGCACATTCGTCAAAAAGCGCGGTGCCACAGGCTGGACAAACATAGCTTGATTCGTCCCCGGACGCTTCCGTGGGCAATCGCAGCTTCCCTATGGATCTGCGGTTCCAGAAAAGGAACTTCATCGGTCCCCGCTTGATTGGGTATTCACAGATAGGACAAAGGAATCGCTCATACGCCTCCCGGTATTGCTTGATCAACCACTGTTTCTTGGGGAAGGCGATTGATTTGATGAAGTAACTCAGCAGTTTCATCACGCCAAGTAGAACGACAACAATCAGACCATACTTAAAGAACCGACTCGGGAAATACTCGTGCATCACCAGGCTGACCTTTAAGAAGGTTGAGATTCCGAGCGCGAGAGGAATCGGGAAGTAGATACTGCTGCGTTTCCTGATGATCAGGGAAACTGCCACAATCAGAATTGGGATCAATATGAGCAGTTGCAGGAAAGCAAGCTTCAGCTCATGTTTTCGGCTGAGCCGGTAATACTCTGTCCAAGCTGGCCGGCGTTGTTTTTCCAGAGTCGTTTTAATGTGCCGTACCTCGGCTTGCAAAGAATTCTTTTCGTCAACCAACGTCGCGATATCCCGGTTGATTGCCTGGTAGCGCTTCTGGTTTTCCAGAAACAGATTAAGACTGTCTGCAAATGCTTTCTGCTCCAGCTCTGAAAAGCTCAGATTCTTCTGCATGCCCAGTTGTCGAAGATCAAGCAGTTGGGCAATGGTTTTCTGCAAGCTTCGGATGCTGTCGCCGAGGATACCTTGTTTGCTTTTCCGTTCATCAATCTGCCGGGTTGTTTTCGCGATGGTCTTTTCAAGCGCTTTCTGCTTGGCAACCAAGGCCTGGTCAAGATACTTCTTCTCTATATCCCAACGGTCAGGTCCTTCGATCGATTCGATGTCCGTGACCACAAAACTGAGCAACCAGAAAATCAGAATCGTCAAAGCAACCGTAAAGAATCTGATTGCGAACCGGTGGATCCACAGACCTTTGGCCTTAGGTTTCTCTTTTGTCATCATTTACTCCTTAAGGGTGGATTGAGTTCTACGCCAATTCTTCCTTTCCAGCGTTGCATGTGAGTTTTGCCCAGTTGCCGTATGATAGCGCCGGTTCGCGGCCTGTCAAACCGCAGATGACACGGATTTGGCGAAGAATCCAGAAATTCAGAATACAAGCAGCGCGAGAGTCCGTCTCTATGCGCGGAAATCAGTGCTGAAGGTCCGGCGCGGAACGGACCGCAATGCGGCTATTTCTTGTCGGCGTCGGCGCCTTTGCTGGATGTCTTGTTCTCGTATTCCTGTTGCAGTTTCAATGACTTCAGCGCCCATTTGGCCTTGTTGGATACAGCAGGATGCCTGCTTTCGCGACATTGTTCGAGTTCTCTCACAAACTCATAAAGACCCACGTACCTGGTTATTGTGATTGCATAAGCATGAGTATTCCCATCGTCAGGCCTCCTGAACATCTTCAGGATTACCCAGGCAAGTGGTCGGAGGTCTTTATCATTCGGCCGTAGGGGTCCTATGACCACACCCGGCATACTCCTATCACGTCTCTTGAGGATATACGAAGAGATCAATTTATCGAGCGACGCACCCGTCCAAATCCGAAGACTTTTGTTTTCCGCCTCCAGAAACGGCAGCAACCAAGGGATAATCTCGATCTCCCCGGTCTCGGCGAGCGTCTTGACTGCCTGAATCTGTTTCTCTGGATCACCGGAGAGCAACTTTCGCACAGCTTTGGGATAATCCTTGCAGACGGTCAACATGTCTAGAGATTCCATGAACGCATCGAAGTTCTTTTTCAGAACTGCTTCGTCATAATTGGGAGGCAGTGAAACTTGTTTGGCGAACAAGCTTGTGCCCGATAAACCGATGCAGATGCCGGTCAGCAAAATCATGCGCAGTGCTCTCATTCAGTCTCTCCTTTATTCTATGGGGATGTCCAGGTCAGTGAGGGTCTTTTGCGGGCATGGACGCACTCCCGCAGGTATAGATTAATCAAGTTCTGGTAGGGCACGCCGGTCTCCTGGGCGAGGTCCTTGAAATACTCGATCACGTCAATTCCCAGCCGCATCGTCACCTGTTTTGTCAAGTGCTTGGTGTATGGATTCTTTACCGACTTGGAAAAATCATATTCTTTCCTCATAATAATTCCCGTACAGTCTTGCTTCGGTCTTGTTGGTTTTTAGCTTTTTTTCGGGCCGGCGTGGAAGTTGCCGACGGCCTCGGAGCTGCGCAGGGCGCGGGTATAGAGCCGGAAACACGCGAGGCTACCGTTAAGCGCGGGCGCCAGGACCGCCTCATCAGCGCCGTTGACGTGCCACAGCCACGGCGCGAACCGGCCCCACCCCGCCGGGCATAGCTTCCCGCCGTCGCAGAGGAGACCGTCCACGACGAAAGTGATGATTTTCGGGCCGCCATCCACAATGATGCTGACATGATGGGGCTTGCCCGGCTTGAACAGGCCCGGATCACTTTCCCAGGCGCATTCCAGCGAGCCATAGCCGCTGAACGGCTGGAGGGTCGCACGGGAGCGTGGCCCTCCAGGATTTGCCGGTCCTTTGAGCGTAATCTTGAGGGATCTTGGGTCAGTCAGGGTCACGGTCACGCCGTTGCCGTTGGCGGCGCGTGAATCAAACAGGACCTGATTCGGCTCGATGTTCTTGAACGTAATCCAAAAGTCCAGGCTGAAGCCCTCGCGCTCGCTGAAACTGCCGAGCCGCGGCATCTCGATCTTGGCCTTGGCTTTTACGTCGTTCATTTCGAGCGCCAGGCCGTCTGCCGCTACGGTACGGTTGCCGCCCTGGTTCCAAAGCCCCTCGAGCAAGCTGCGGTCAATCCGGTGCACCCGGGCGATTTCCTTCTGCGTCTCGGTAAAGAAGAACTCGCCGGCATCCTCGATAAAGTCCGGGTAGCTGATGCGCGTGGCCGGGTCGTCGTCGTAGAGCAGGATTTCCGGCTGGGACCAGTGGATAACCTTGCCGTCCGGCCCGTCGTGCTCGACGCCGCCGGAAAGCCAGACCGGGTTGCGCCCGATATAATCCCGGCCGCCGTGGTTGTGGAACCAATAAAGATACTTGCCGTTGGCGAATTTCTTCACGAAATTGGCCGCGCGCGGGTGTTTGACCAGCCGGCCACCCGGTTCATAACTCATGTAGGCCGGGGGCGTCCAGGTATGGCCGCCATCGCGGCTGTAGGCATGGCAGGGATGCCCGTCAGTGCTGCGGTACGTGCAGAACAGCGAGCCATCGGCAAGACCAACCGGGTTATGCTCGTCCGCCACCGGCCCGCAAGGCGCCCGAAGCCCGATGTCACCGGCCGGCAGCGTTTCCCAGTGGAGCTTTTCCGGGTCGGGCTCCGTCAGGATATTGTCGCTCTTGATGAGACAGCCCTCGCTGCTTTCCATAAAGCCCGCCCCCAGGCGGCCGACCTTGGCGAAGCCGAAGTACATCGCGCCGGCGTGAATGATCGGCTTGCCCACGCCCCAGAAGAACCTGACCGTGCCCTGGTACGGATTCTCCCGGTCAATCTCGAAGTCGCGGACCGGGATTTCATGCCGCGCCGACCAGCTTCGGCCGTTATCATCGGAAAACTTAAAGGCATAAACGCCGAGGGTATCCACCCGCTTGGTCATGCCGTCGTCCCCGAATTTAACCTCGCGCAGATTGTCCCGGTTATAGGTGTAAAAGACGTAGACGCGGCCGCTGGGCACAATCAGCGGCATAACCCAGGATGCCTCCGGCCCGGCGGCCGGCTCGAGGTCAATCAGCTCGCCCCAACTCCGGCCCATGTCCGCGCTGATGGTGGCCACAATGTGCTGACCCGGCTCCCCTTCCACGCCCAGACCCGTGGTCATGGTGCACAACCAGTTGCCGTTGCGGGTAATTACCACGTAAGGCTGGTCGCAGTAATGCTCATGCGGAATCTGCCAGCCGTTCTCGATGTGCCGCGGATCATTCATGCTGCCTGGCCGCCATGATCTTCACCTGCTGCTCTGCAAAGCACGAGCAATTAACCTAGCCAACGCGGCGGGTTTGTCAAGGCCTGTAAAGCAATCGTAATCATCGGGCGGATTTGGGGAAGAATCCAGAATCCAGAATCCAGAATTCAGAATCCAGAATCCAGAATTCAGAATCCAGAATCCAGAATCCAGGAGTCAGGAAGATTATCCGCAGATTACGCAGATTGAGGGAAGAATTAAGGGGGCAGGAGGGTTATCCGCAGATTCCGCAGATTTCTTTCCAATGTGGGAGCGGCAGACGGGCCGCAGGCGCTATGCGAGCCGCAGGCGAGAGCGAAGCGACAACCATCCCGCGATTTTCCCCGCCTGAACTGGAATTATCCGCAGATTACGCAGATTGAGGGAAGAATTGAGGGGGCAGGATGGTTATCCGCAGATTCCGCAGATTTCCTCCCAATGTGGGAGCGGCTACCATGCCGCGATTCCGCCTTGTACGGGGGATACTGGAAGATTTAACCACGGAAGGCACGGAAGGCACGGAAGGCACGGAAGACGGACGAGGATTACGCAGATTCCGCAGATTTCGGGGGACCTCCTCACGTCCTGAAAGGACGCTGTCAACGTAGCCCCTTGGAGGGTCGCACTCTGTGCGACCGCGAAACGGAAAAAACACGGGACTGTGGCTCTCCAGCAGTGCTGGGTTTTCAGACAACAATCAAATCAGTCCCGTAGGGACGACTGAAATGGCTAAGGCCCTGCTGGCGCAAAATTACGCAGATTACGCAGACTTCAGTCCGCCAGTGGGGAGGTGGCGATTACATCCTCATCCGAAGCCCGCGGATGCGGGCGGGGTAGAATTAGCGCGGGGTGAAACCCCGGGTCAGGTCCGTCCTCCTTATTCCTGAGCCCCGTAAGGGGCGAAGCAGGCCGTCTTCGCCGACCACCGTTAAGCGCAGATTTGTCTTGCTGCGCCTCTCCGGGGCTCCGGAATATTTTGCTGCATTCCATACCCAGGGCTTCGCCCTGCGCTATCCCGACTTGTCGGGACTCTCCGAGGCTCAGGACGCCAGCCCCCGCCGGGGGCGGCAGGGAAGCCACAGGCGAGACGCCTGTGCTACTT
>SDBT01004177.1_pt1 | contig 24604 bp, 27 predicted proteins | sample 2277101 | NCBI WGS metagenome assembly SDBT01 (sample SAMN10404973, study PRJNA504765) | marine sediment metagenome | isolation source: marine sediment core GS10_PC15, 103 cmbsf | place: Arctic Ocean: Southern Knipovich Ridge | collected 2010 | reverse complement strand
AGCTTTTCCAAGCGTGTACCCGACTTTGATCGGTAGCGACTTATCGCATAACGTTGTCATAGTTTTAAACGTTCGAACGATGTCGCCTAACTTCAGTGTGTGCTCCTGTGACATGTGTGCTCCAGTAAGTTAATGAAACGATCTACCACAACTTGACTGCCATGAATCGCGACGGGGTTTCAATGTCGATATCTCCCCCGCTATTTTGAAATACTTGTACATCAAATTCATCAGTCGCACCAGCATTTTCAATGACGGAAAGCGTTTGGCAAAGATCAGATAAGGTATTGCCTACAGAGAAAGCAGCTTCAGCGATGATGGTCGTTCCTTCTCGTATTTGAAGACGCACCGTATCGCCCGCTGTCAATCCAGATCCCCATTGAACATTCGCAATGAATAGATAAACACCCTGGCCATTGGTCGGAATAACAATATCTTCATCGTTGCCATCGTGTAAGCCACCGATGTCGAAGTCCGTACTATTCCAAATAATTTGGTCGAGGGTGCCAGTGCTAATTGCCTGTACGCCAGTAAGCCCAACACGGCACCGTGGTTGTATCGGTCCATGAATAGCCTGCGTCGATGCAAGCTCAAGAGCCAATACGCCACCCGACGCGAAGCCAACGCGGTTTGCAGCGATGCGATACATGCCCCCATCGGTCTCAGTGAGAAAAGAAACGCTTGGAGCACCCGCACTGCCTGACGGTCCTCGGATTTGACCTGTGGATTCGAGGTATGTCGAGGTAACCTGAAACCGTCGTGTCAACGTCGCAGGATTATTGCCAACACCAGTGGAGGTAGGTGCCGTCAGATATTCCAAGTACACACCCGTCTCTGTGCCGTTGCCCTTCATAAACAACAGCGACCCAGCCACGTTACTGCCGCCACCAGCTTCGATGTATTCTTGATTGCCCGCCTCATTTGGAGCGCCCGAACCATCATACCGAAGATTCGTAGATATGAATATAGAGTCGTGAAAACCCGCACTCTCGATCACGCCGTTGACCACAGACCCCGGATCTTCGACGTTAATCTGTCGTACCGCTCCTATGGTAAGTGTGCCTGCGATATCAACATCATCCCCCAACTCCACCAAGCCAAGGCCGGTACGAATCGCAAGGTTGTTGGTGACGCCTTCGGCAATGTCTTCGATGTCAAGACCGACCACTGTCGTCACGGTCGCAGTGAGAGTCACCGGATCGAAGATGTGAATGGCACGATAGGTCGCCAACGCTCCCGTGCCCTTAATGTTCACGAACGATGGATGCCCCAGGATCAGATAGGTTAGCTCGCCGCCCGTCTGCGCGTTGACATCGACCTCGGTCGTGATCCGAATGACGCCACCCTCAAGGCTCGCAGCACCGAGAGCGAACTCTCCATTTATGGCGAACATATACGCATCAACGCTGTCCGCTCGGTCATGTACCATCGAAAGGGTTGCCGTGGCCAGCGGCGAACTGTCGGGACCAATGCCGATTCGATCCGCCAGCAACTGTTGTGCGTTGATGATCACATTCACGTCAATCGTCCCAGCAGTGATCGTGCCGATATTCGCAGAGATCGAAGAAAGATCGATCACGCTCAACTGACTGGCCAAGATGATATCAGACACACTCACGTTGGTGAGCGCAGACGGTTGTGCTGCGGCAGTTGGACTCACCGCCGAATCACTCACACCACGAATGAGATACCTGTAGGTGTACGTCGTCCCAAGCGTTAGGCCGGTATGTACTACCTTATCTCCTGTTGATAGAATTGGATCAGCGTTAAAGCCACCACCATCGTCATAGTCAAGCACGTATATCTCGTCAGCATCAAGCGTGATGTCCGACATGTCGATAATCATGCCTTTGTAGATTGGTGTAAGCACTGGTGCGTTCGTGGGAACCTGCGGTGCGCCTGCTAGTGTTGGGTTCGTATTAACGAACGCCGCGCTTGTTCCATCCAACAAACTAGATGCGGCTACATCTCCATCGGTAAACGTCGTATTGAACAGGATGGGCACCCACTCGACACCAGTAAATCGCAATACCTCATCAACGTTAGGCGTACTCCCCGCATCAAAGTTGCCAAGATTCCCAATCTCAAAGTCGGCATCCACGTACATCGAACCGCCAACGCGAACGTTTTTGGTACCACCAGGGTCAGGACGCATGACAATCGTGCCACCCGTTACCGCACCAATGAACAAGTCACCACCCTCGCGTTGAATGGCCAGCGATGCGATGACATCGTTGTTACGAGCCATGATCTCATTGTTGTCTATGATGACATTCGCATCAGACGTTAGACCGACTTGGAACCCATGGGCCGTACTCGTTGGCGAGGCATCACCGTCATGCTCAATTCGCAACCGTTCGGTGATCGTGCTCAATGCGGTTGCACGGAACGCTCCACCGATGCGTATGATCTCGGGGCCGGTGGGATCAGTGCCAACAACAACGGCGTTGGTAACAGCGAGACCGCCAGCAGCAGGAAGACGAATACCACTCACGCCACCCACGTATCCAAACTCTGCGATCAATTCAAGGGGATCGGCTGCCGTGTTTGATGGATGTGTAAATATTGATATGCCGATGGCATCAATATCTGTCGTCAGTTGATGCGACACAATACCTGCGCGACGTTGACCGGGAATCCCTCTATTGACGGACCCCCACCCGATGCTTGCTCCGAAGGCGCCACTAGCAGGCGTCTCGTCGTCGCCAACAAATAGACTATCCACCGATGCCGCCACTGCCGTTGACCACGACGCTGTGTTTCTCGAAACCGTCGTACCACCAACACGTAGCAGTGCGTTTCCACCAATGTCGGTGCCAAGGATCAACTCAGGACGATCAATCCAATTGGCGCTATCGAATTGGAATACCGCGTTGGTCTCTGGCGTCGTAATGACAGCATCAGTGAGATCGTTCAGCGCCAACTGAATGCCCGTGAGCGATGCCACGGTTACATTCACCCAATCGCCGCCACCGTCCCGTTGGATGATATGGCCTGTCGCCAATCCCGTGAACGTAACATCGGTATGCCCTTCGATGGCATGCGGTCCCGGCGTGCCACCAACCGCACGCGAGTTGATACCATCGTGGTCATGTCCCAGCGTCGTATCGGCAATCAGCTTCAACAATTCTTCTGGAGTCATCTCTGCAACGCTACGACCACCGTAGATGGTTTGATCGCCACTCATTTTAAATCAAGCCTCCATCGGTATAGGTCGCAGTCGTATTACCAGTCGGAGGGCTGTCATTCCATCCAGACTTATGCGCAATAACACGGAAGAAAAATTCATTGTCTAGTTCAGCATTGTCAACGTGTTGAAACATCAGTACGCCGGCCCCAACGTCGCCAATATTTCCCCATCCTCCGGTGCCCGTTGCAGATCGTTCAATGGAGTAGTCGGCTCCTTGCCCATCCGTCCCAAGCTCCCACGTAATCGTCACGGCAGCAGCACCCGTTGACCCACTGCCGAATCCATTGATTGCAGTCGGTGCGCCTAACGTGCCAACGCCTGTCGCTTGTACCAGTATGCCAGCGAACGGACTGAAGTCTCCTGCCAAGTGATGACGAATGTCCCAATCGTATGATGTGTTCGGTTCCAATCCTGTCGCCGTAACTGCCGTTCCTCCTGCTGTGACCGTATCGAAATGTTGCCCGTTCTTGTAGATCCACGTCTCTGCTGTCCCATCACCGTTGACCCACGTTAGATCGACCGTGGTTCCTGTCTGTGCAGGAGACGCCAGTGTGTTCGGTGCCGTGAGTGGAGCACCAGCTACGCCTTGCGTCTCGACCACGCCATTGTCAATACCTCGCTCGCCAAAGCGATTATACGCGACGAGCAACGTACGACGAAACTGATTGGCAACCGTAGGAATGGTGTACGTCGGTTCGCTTCGTACAAGCCACCGAGTAACGAGATACTGTGTATTCTCTATCGGATTACTTTGTCCGGTGGTAGCATGTGTCCGTGAGTAGACTTCAACATAGTCGGTAAAGTCATCCAAGGTGATTGAATAGGTAATGCCTCCGCTGCCAGCTTGCGGAGTCCCGAACGTTGGAGTCGCAGTCCCGTGAATCGTCACAACGTGGTCCGCGCTCTCTACCCAAATACTTGTATCGCCTGCCGTGTTAACTGTCCGAACTCGCGCACGCCATGACTGTCCCTGTCGGGGACCGTTGATATACAACTCATTTTGAAATCTCGTGACCGTTTCTGGAGCTTCCCATACGTCTGCTCCATTCTCTGCTGGAGGAATGGCGCCAGTGGAGTTGTGTCGTACCTGCACCTCGTAAAAATCAATATTTGCGTCGGTCGTTTGTTGCCATATGACATGAATACGATCTGCGTTCGTTCCACTGCTGATTGACACATTCGATGGAGCAATCACAGCCGCTCCATCAACATTAACAATCGTACTTACAACGGACGACTGTGCTCCTAATGTCGAGACGGCGAAGATCTCTACTTCCCAATCGGTGCCCGCGATGGGATCGGTGTAGAAGATATTATCCAGCACCGCTTCTTCGATGGCTGGAAGCACGTTAGGATACCAGCGCCATGGCTCAGTGATGCCATCACGCTTGGCGCGAATTTTAAAATGCGAAAGATTCGCGTTAGTTGGATCAGTCCACGTTAGGTTAATCGCAGGCTGTAACGTAGATGTGCCGGTGTCAATAAGAATGTCCACGCCAACCACACTCGTTGGCGGGCCAACCGAAAAAGGATCGGGAAGATCATCGACAGGATCAGCGAAGGCGTCATCTTGTGGGTCGAGACTGTACACCTGTGGATCGTATTCCAGAAACAAGGCATCGACCAACCCATCCGGTCGAAGCTCCAAGCCTAGAACCCACACTTCTTTTTGCGACCATCCGAAAAAAGAATGCGTGAGGAAGATGCGATCTCCTATTTGCGCGAGGACGATTGTTTCATCGACCGTCGCTTGAATCTTATCAAGTCGGCTCTCTTTGAGCGCAACCATGGCAAGCTGCTCTGCTTGGTATACATCATCGCATAACGATACCACGGCTTGCCCCGGAGCTTCCCATCCGTTGTCAAGTGTCAAGAACGCATTGGTCGCGCCAGGACGAGGGTAGATCACCATGTCTGGCTTGTTATTACGCACATAGGAAATCTCCATGGTGTTGAACGCTTCATCAACGCCAGGAGATTGAATCTTGATGTCCCCATGAAAGTTATCTTCGGTAAGCTCAAGCATGCCTACCGATGGCACGACAAAGGCTACCTTACGAATAGAGATACGATGCTGTCCCCCTTGGTAAACAATTTGCGCTCGACACGTCGCTTTCAACTTTTCTAAGTTGTCTATAAGCATGTCGTTTTGATCGATCCATCCATTCGTCTTGAATCGCTCCTGCGTCGTACTGCCTCCAGCGCCATCGGGTACCGTCACCAATTCATCACAGTAATTTGCTTCGACAATGAATGATGCATCGTCAACGTCCGCAGTTGGGATGCCGAGACCGTACACCGTGCTCGTGAGGTAGTCATAGATGCACAGTGCAGGGTTTTGCGAATAGCCAACCGTGCTCGTTCGTACATCCAGAACACGCATGCCGGTCAACTGGTTCGTAATAATTGGAACGCCAGTTGGAAATACTTTTGGATCGTCAATCATCTGCATGACGATATAGACGATACTTTTCCCAGTATGCGCTGCCGTCCACTGCGAGAACGCCGCGTCAAGTCCTGCATCGACTGTTTGTGGATCAAGGCCAAGATGCCTCGTTTCAGCAATCGATGGAGCCGCATCCCATGGAGGTTGCACTAATGTCGTAATGGCAACGATGCCGTCAAATAACGTTAGGCCAATACCATCAATACCACTGCCATCTTGCGAGCCATGACACAATGCCCCAGCAATCCAAAGAATTTTATTATTCTCGCCAATGAACACCGGGGTAATACCTAACCGACTTGCACCATACGCAACGGGAAGTCTATCAAGCGGCGTTGGAATATTATCTAATCCAAGTTCATACGCTTCGGCGAATTTCTTCGGCGTGAGACCACGCTTGATTAACGTCGTACCCGCAAACAAAAATCCCGTTGCGGCAAGCGGCTGCAAGCCGGGAATGAACGCAGCGGCAGTAAGTGCCCCTCCAACGATGATTGCTGGTACGCCGCTCATGGGATACGTAACACTTGTACGTTCTCAGGGCATGAGAACAACGACACTAATCCTACGCCCATCTCGGGCGTCGTATGCAGAATAGATCGTCCCAATCCCACCATCGTCGTAGGAAGCCTGTTGGCTTCTTCTCCAAAAAGAAAATCTCCTGCTCGTGCTTCATTACGAACATGAAAGCCAACCACACCAAGAGCGTGAGCAATAACATCCCTTGGATGACCAAACGCCTTGAAAGCTTTTGCGGCATCAAGCGGTCCACGCATACGATAAAAAGGAAGGGGATCTCTCCCGTAAATAATCGTCAACGCTTGACGCGCAAGAGAGATGCAATCGGTATCGCCCCACGCAAACGACATACCGATCAATGGAGCCGCCCACTGATGAAGCTCCACATCCCAATTGCGTAAACGCTTCACCGTGAAGCACCCCATGTGATTTTCTTGCCCGGAAGGTTCCCTATTTGATCCATGAATTGATCTGGCTCGAAGTACCGTTCATGCGACTCTTGGTTGAAGGCAATGCCATTCAACCGATCAAACCGTACCATGTGATCGACCATCGTTCCAGAGACGGTCACAGTTTCATCGCTGCTGACTTCCGTGATCTCAAACCCACCGTTCATGAAGCCATCGAAGATCAGCAAGGGATCTGGAACGACCAACCCTGCAACGCCAAGCACCGTGTCTGTCGGCTGATACAACACGTCCGACGCAATCTTACTGACAACGGTCGGCTCTGCAACGACCATGGGATTACCATGCGCACCAGGGATGAAACGCATTTCTATGATATCGGTGTCGAGATCAAACTCTGTCGTGTTGATCACATATCGCTTCCAATTCCTTGTAAGCGATACACGATCCGGTCGTTCTTCGGCAACGACGACCGTTCCGACACCTGCCGACAATCCACCACTGTCATTGTTGATAATATCCAACGTGACGACTCTCGTGGCGCCAGCATTTTGCAAATGCACTTCATGGGTAGACGCAACGTCGCCTAACACCCACACGGAAATCGTCAAGCCGTCATCGTTGATCAGCGTGAACGTTTCATCGATGAAGTCTCCTGCTGCACCTCCTGTCAGCGACGTAGCGTTTCTAATGTTGTGCGGCCCAAGCTGTTCTCCGGTTGCGACGACCGCTCCATTCGCATCCCATAGATGCAACGTCGAAGTGAGAGCTAGTCGATTCTCTTCTGCGAAAACATTGCCACGGTAAATTTGGATCTGTCGTCCCCGCCAATTTTGCGTCAGGACGAGCGAGACAAAGCTTTGATCAATACCAGAAAGCTTCACGTCGAGTTGGTGGGCAAACTCTTCCGTTGACTCAGAGATCGATCCGAATTGTATCGCGCCACCAATAGCTTGCCACGTAAAACCATTCCAGTCGATATCTTCACTTGCCGTGCATACGCGTGTGACCCCTCCGCTAAACTCAAACTCAAGAAAGTGAACAAGCGTGGTATTCTGTTGTTGGAAGTAGGCGTTTGTCACGCCTCCAGTAACGCGGTATGCCATTTAGTTCGGTACCTCGACAAACTGAATCGTGATACCACTCACGAGAGTTTGTACCCCAGACTTATCCTCGATGGACGATGGATACGTTGGACGGTTGGAAATGCGTGCGCGAATGTTTTGATCAGAAAAGTTCAGCGCTGCTCCGTCTGCTGGGGACAACACGATAGCAGGATAGATAGAAATAGACGCATCGCCAGCACCGTCAGTGTCTACGTCGGCTTGCACGTCGTACACAGGAATGATGCCTGCAATTTTCAGCAAGTCGCCTTTCCTGAGATAGTCGGTTGTGGTTGTTGTTCCACCGCGCATGTTCAACACGAGACCGCTTTGCGATGCACCATCAACGAGCGGCGTACCTCCAGCAGAACCCAGCGCAAGTTTCGTGGGCTGATACACAATGTCAAACAGCGTTCCTTGTCCCCAAATACTATTGATTTCCGCAAGCCATCCTCGTGCGATGTCATCTTCGAGTTGTAATGTTGGGTACGTCTCAGTCCATGAACGACCAATTTGTGTTGCACCACGGATCTGCGTTGCACCGCTGAGACCTACGCTTACTCCGGGCTGCGGAAAAGCAAACGGTGTCGCCGAAATAGGAGGAACGTCGCGAGGGAAATCTGCCATGCTAACTCAACCTCGTACGATTCAGAAAGTTTTGGAAGAGTTGATATAGCGCATCTTGCTCGTTCATCATCGATTCAACAAACGACCTTGAATCATTCGCGTTGATCTCGACAGCCATGTGGGCGTGGTTGGAAATGGGCGCTCCAGACGGAACTAGGGTGTCCGTATCAAAGCGCTGTGTGCTCGTAGGCGTGCGAGGAGGGGGCACGAAGCCCGAACGCATCGCTTCGAGTGACGTAAGACCTATACGTCTGACGGCAGCGGCAGGGAGCACAAATTCGCCGCGAGAGAGGTGTGCCGGAATCGAATCCGACGTAGCCGTGCCAGGACCAGACACGAGTCCACCTGTGGCGAACCCTCGACCAAGATCCGACGCAATACCAACGGCATCGAGAATCTTTGCAGTCAGCGCCGTTGCGAGAATTTGTGAGGTAATCCGACGTAGACTATCAACAACCGCTATGGCCATATTCTTGAATGATTCACCAATGCTCGCGTTCACATCAATCAATGAATCGGCAACATCGATCAAGCCACGCTGCAACTCTCTTTCAAGCACATCTGCAAATTGCCCCAAGAACGATTCTGTTTGATCTAGCACTGCTCGCAACCGTTCGATCTCTGCGGTGATTCGAGCAATACTTTCCGTCACGACAGGATCGCCAACCTCTGCATTGATTTCTTGAAGAAGTTGCGCTGTTGCCGTTAACGTTGTAATCGTCTCGTTGTATGCATCGTTGATCTCGTCAGCACGTTGGGGTCCAGTAAGCAATCCCGCGTCTGCTCGCGAATCAATTTCCTTAAGACGATTCACGAGTCGCTTGTTCGCATTAGCTATATCATCTTCCAACTTGCCAAGCTCTGCATCAAACAACTCCCTTTGAATGAGTGCATCGATCATCGCTACGCCAGTCTCACTCCCTAACCTTATGAGATCTTCGCGAAGATCACTAAACTGCAATCCAAGCTCAAGAATCCTCGCTTGAACGATGTTACCTTCAGCGCGGAGGAACTGTGCAAGGGCTGCATTGAGTTGTCGTTGAATTTTCTCTGCTTCTGCTTTTGCTCTAGCTACTGCATCTTCATCAACTTCACTGGGAGCACTAATGGTGAACTTTACCTCTTCTGCTTCTTCCTCAACCACGGCAAAGAAAGCACGAATGCGCTGTTTTGCTTCTTCGAGTGTTTCTTCGAGAGTCTGTCTTCCTGGCCCTTCAGGGGTAACTCCAAGTACACGTTCAACCTTCAACATTTCTCTTGCGAGAGTGATTAATGTCGTAAGATCGTCAATCCTTGGCTGTAGCGATTGTTCCAACAACGACGGCTGCGTTGGGTCGCCTCGACCACCACCAGCGAGTCTATCGAAAAGAGCCTGTCTCTTTTCAACTAGATTGTTTAACTGATCTAACGCATTGGCCGGTGCGCTTAAACCGAAAAAATCTTTGAAGTCGTCAACGGTATCTGTAAGAAATGCAACAGCTTTCGCAGAGCTAAGGACAACTTTTTCAAAGTTGCTCATTTGGTCCGCTGCGTTTGCTGTTGGATCAAGTATTTCAACAAAGGAAACTATGAGATCACCAAGCTGGCGGAAAAATACTGATGTTGCTGCGATGACCCCTATAAAGGTTTCCGGTGATTCTTCGAGTTGATCTTGGAACTTCGTCAAACCATCTTGACCTACGGCGAATGCAGAAGCAATCACATCACCAAGTTCAGCGAATAGCCCTTGGCCTGCCTTGAGAATGCCTTGAAAATCTTCTGACACTCGGGCAGTTTCAAAATCAAAAATACCCTCAACGCTTCCTTGAATACTTTCCTTCAAAGACTCAAAAAGTGGCTCAGTTAGTTTGCCTGAAAACACTTCCAACGCTTCGACGGCATTAGACAGTATGACGGTGAACGTACCCAAGGCAAATTCACCAGCAATGCCAAAAGCTTCAAATATGGCACTTAACTCTTCAAATAAAGTACCAGTTTCTTTCCACCTTTTGACATCTACGTTTCTGATATCAAGAATTTTAGCAAGTCGAGTATTCTGGTCGATTCCCCCGCTAAAGATAGATCGAATTTCTTCGGCAAGTTGTCGCGTCGGAAGTTTAATCGCCGCAGCAGCTTGTGCAATACGAATAGCAAGCTGTTGAATCTCGCCGATGTCTATACCAGCCGTAAGGCCAGGGCCAACCGCTTGTTGGAAGGCGTCTACTAGCTGCGTTGTCGTCGCTGCTGTTTGTAAGCCAGCGATACGTAACTTATTAAGTTCTCTTGTCGCGATCTTAATTGCAGCAGGCAATTCCTCGGTAATACCAAGAAGCCTTCCCTGCTCATCGGCGATCTGTCCAGTCGCAGAGATAAGAGAGGCGATACCAAGAGTCGAATCCTCTATCGTTCTATTAAATTCAATACCAAGTCGTGTAAACCTGATAAATTGTCGTGCAACAAGGAATGCTCCCAGCGCGGCACCGAGACTAATGATAGATCGACGGAGACTAAGAACAGATCGTACGTTGAGACGAGTAACGCGAATTGAGGCCCTTTGCGCACGAGTTTTTCTTTTGATTGCAGCCGTACTTGCTTTCGTGGCTTTAGTAGAAGTTTTTGTTGCTTGGGTTGATCTGGTCGTCCCTTTACGCACACGAGAAATGCGCTTATCAAGCGTAGCCATTTCATCGTTGAGACCCTTGATGATCCGAAAAACGTTGTCGTCTTGAACGTCAATCTCAAAATTCAGATCAGCCATGACGCAAACCCTTTAGGATCGGTGGGATTGGAGGTGGCTTTTTATTTTTGCCTCCTCCACCTAACACGTACAGCAATTTCGCTTCGCTATACGCCTCCTTCTCTTCGTTAATTAGAATCTCCCTGTATGCCGTCAGTCCATCTCGTACTTGCCATGCTAAGATCGCGTCAAACTGCGTTGGATCAAACTTGGCAAGCTGTTTGACTATTTCATTCCAGTCGCCGAACCAACGGGCTGCTCTGTTTTTTTCTCGCTCGACTCTGTTGAAGGCTCGGCGTCTTCCTTTTGCGTTTCCGTTTCCTGAGAAGATTTCTCGGAAGTCATCGACGCAAGCACGCCGCTCGTAAAAAAAGAAAACAACACCGATACGATAGCCTTACTCAATCGCTCCTTGTCTTCTTTGTCTGACAACCCTGCAAAGAACTTTGCTTGCGCCATACTTCGTTCTATGCTCCATGGGTTGTCGCCTTCTTGGTACGTTCCACCAAGCAATAAAAACAGATTACCACTTTTAAACGCAGTCATCACCAATTGCTCACCGAACTTCTCCCAATTCTCTTGCACCTCTGGAACGGCATCTCCAAACTTCATCAACCCGGCTTCGTTGGCCAAATTGACAAGGTAGAGATCTTGTTCAAAGCTGAACGATGCGTACGGTTGAAAAGTCCGACCGGACAATTCAACCGCCGCATCCTTCGTCAGTGCTTCTCGAATGTCTTCAGTATCATCACTCACAAGTGTGCTCCAGTTTACGCAGGTAGTTGCGTTACAACGTAAAATCCTTCGCCCGGATGCGCAACGCTCTCGTCCTGAACTTCCATCGTGAGCGTGAAATTGGCATAGTCGTCCGAGATGAACCCAACCGGACCATTCGGCGACACGCTTACACGCCACACTTCGACAAACAGCTTCGGACCAGTGGACGGATCGGGAATGAACAGCACGGCACCTTCGACGTTCGTCTGCGTGGCACCCTTGACGCGCCCAAGGGCTGTCGCGCCCGTATACGCTGCCGACGTGTAATCGATGTCGATGGCTTCCCCGTCAACCGTGTTCACTGCCGTTGGGAGGATCTGAATGATGCCAGCAATGGCATCAAGAATCACATAGTCGGTGCCTAACACCAACGCTGTTGGCGTACCACCGGGATCAGCTTCCAACGATTCGGCGGAAATACCCAACTCCAATGTCTGGTAATACTTCCCCAGCGTGACGGAAGTCGTCAACGCTTCATCGACAATCGTCGCACCGGCTTGCGTCGTTTCGTCTTCGTCGCCCATCATCCCCAACGCAATGTTCGCGATGGCAAATTCGTCAGCCTGCACCGCAAGCGCAGTCGTGCGCTTGGTCGTTACAGACTTATACAACCCCGCACTCTGATTTTGCGAAGTGAACTTTTCTGCTTTCTCGTCCGTCAATTCGATGGAAAACTCTTCGACGTTGCCCATGTGCCGGAAACCCGTCGCGAGTCCCGCCGACGTGAATCGATCAAACAAGAGTTGGCCTTTGCCGAGAAGAAGATTCGCAGCGACAGGCGAAAGGACATCTTGACTCATGATTTTTCTCCCCTATGGGTTCATGTCTTGCACGAGGATGTCCAGATCAACAAATCCCCACATCGATCCGTTCATGCCTCCATCCAACACCTGTTGCATCCCGCGAGCACTGTCAATCAACCGAATGTCATTCTCTGTCCGTGCTTCTTGCGATCCGTTGTTAATCAGATTGCGCATGCTCCGTATAACGGCACGTAAAACATACGATGCCGTGACCTTCGCACGAACGCGGTTCATTTCAGGCCACAAAAACACAATCAACAGCCGACATCTCGATTTGATTGCAGGCGACTTCCGCTCAAGTCGGATAGACGATTCAACTTCCGTCAATATCAACAACGAAGGTACGTTCGCCACGCCTGGAACGTCGAACATCGATTCTGCGTCGTTATCGTCAAACTCCGTCCACACGTTCGGTACTTCTGGACGACTGTGCTGTCCATACACTTTCACCGCAGCGAGCGTTGGCCCGAGATCTTGCTTGAGATGCTGGCGAACAATCTCAGAAATTTCGAGATTCACCTAACGCCTCGCAAGGTGTCGCCGAATGGATTCCCTAATCAATGCAATATTCCGAACCCTATCCGGTACCATCTGCCGTGCCGGAAGATTCGTTGCAGGAACCCCTTGATCGTGGCCACGATACTTTTCTGAGTCTGCTAAAATTTTTACTGAATCTTTTGTAAAAATCGCAACATGGTCAGGATGGTCAGGATTCGTTAACGACTCTAACAAATCTCCTGTTCGTACCAACGCAGCAGCCGGAAACCCCAACCGTGCTTTTTCTGCCACGGTCACTGGACTCAACGGATGCCACCCACCACGTACCAACCCACCCTCTGTGCGAAAATTCGCTCGAATTTCATCCAGCAAGGCCGGATGCACCGATTGCTGCAATACCGGCTTGAAATTACGAAAACGCTTCTCCAATGCACGAAGGATCTTTTTACATGCTCGTATGCCAAGCATTTTCATCGAAAAGCTGATCATGCGTTGATCCGTGCGGATCGCACCGTCGTAAAAATTGAATGCGATGATGCGATTAACGCATCTTGTGCCAAGGACCATGCACGAGGGTGAACGGTACTGCCGCGACGATACTGTGTCGCACGTTTCGCTTCTGATTGTGCCAACAAAAACGCTGGCTCCAACCCCTGTGCTATTTGGTAGCTCACTTGGGTTGCGACTGCGGCCAGCGCGATGTTTCCTGCTGTTCCACCAAGCCCGATAGCGTGCAAGCCTAACAACACTTCCGCAACAAGGTTGTGTTGTTCCAACACTTCCGACACCGCTCCTACTGCTTTCGCAGTAAGAAGCGGGTGCCCGGAAATATCATGTCTCAATGTTACTGCCATGAGAGCGAGACTTACACCTGAGCGTCAACGACGAACATACGCTGTTCGTCTGGGATCGGAATGGCATTCAACTGCGCCTCGACCGTCAACTCGCGCCCGTTCCCACTGATCTCGCTATACACGGTGATCCCGCGTACGTCGATGGACGCTTCCGGCGTACCGCGCGCAATCTCATGCGCACGAACGATAGGCGCAAACGCTGCCTGCCCAACCGTTGTCCCAACCGGAATGACAGCAACTTGGTCGGCAGTCCACACCTTCGTGGTCGTGAAATCTTGACCGGCGTCATCGAACTTATCGATGGTATTTTCGTTCGTGAAAATACGGAACGGGGTATCGAGATCGCGACTCAACTGGTCGTTCAACTCGACACGCGACAACGGCAAGGCACGAATGCCCTGCGGTGCGTCAGCTTGAATCTTCTTGGCTGTCGCAAGGCGCATCATCGCACCCTGCACCTGACCCACGTTGATCTGCGCCTCTTCCAGCCACACAAGGAACAGATCGTACGCATTGTTTGCCGCAGACCAATCCTGTGTCTGAAATCGTGTCGTGGTCAACGCCCGGAACGGCCAATCCGCGTTGTACGTGGTTGCGTTTTGTGGGTCGAGAATAGTCATGCGACCGTTCGACCATGACTGCATCGTGTCATATTCCAACTGACGCCACGCAGCCAATGCCAGCATGTCGGAACGTTCGGGCACGGGAGCGCTCACCAACTGCTTGAACAACTCTTCGTTGCCGCTTGCCCGTTCCATCAACGATTGAATCTCCCGCTCACCGAGTCGGAAAAACGACTCGATGGGAACCAACTCAACCTTGCCGGTGGAGGGACGTTCCAACGGAATAGCCCGCCCACGTTGGTTCCACTCGCGCCGACTTGCGGTCGGGCGATAGTTCAGTGTGGTGATGTGCTCAATGATGACCGAATCGACATTCTGTCGTGGGAAAAACACATCCCACAAGAGCGTGCCTCGATCATTAAAAGGAATGGCCTGTGCTCGCACCGTCAACGCAGCACTGGTCAATTCCTCCATTTGAGCTACCCATGAAAAGATTGCCATGGTGATCCTCGCTCAAAAAAAGACAGAAGAAAGGTGAACAGTCCTACGCGATTTACTCGATCAACTTGACGAGCGAACTCGCCAATGCGAATCCAGCAATCTCGTCTGCGGTCAATGCACGACCGAGAATATCTTCCACGATGGCACGATTGACTTGGCCGATAGTGACGACCATGACCGTCGCCGCAGCAGGCATCGCTGCAAGTGCGGCAGTGTCGTTACCCGTACCAAACTGAATGGCTTCAGCCACAACCCCATGCACGGCCTCAGTCACCGCAATCAAAACACCTGCCGAATCGAACGGGACTCCTGGCTTGAGAAACCCCTTTGTATCGATCTCGAATGCCGTTAAGGCCGTAAGATCGACAATCAAAGGTGCCGTGTAGGGAGTGGGGCCGATGAACGGAGAGGCGAAGTCAGGCCCGCCGTCGTTCCGTTCAACGATTGTAAGAGGCATCGTTTACTCTCCTAACAAAAAGGATTGTTGACGATGCTGGTTATGACGCTCCTGCGCCAGAAGCAATTCGGTCGGCGAGAGTTGGGGCTTTCTTACCGCCCTTCTCTGGATCGTGCCGGTCAGCAGACTTTTTGGCGATATCATCGTAGTAATCTTTTTTGCCACCCTTACCACCTTCGCCATGCGTACCACTGCCATGATCCGCTTTACTTATGAGCCACTTCGGATCAACACCCTTCGCAAGCTCACCAGCAAGCACCTGCAATCCCGTTACGCCGTTTTGCGTCTGAAGTGGAATGTCCTTTCCAGCTTCGAGCACTTCTACTGCGCCATCTTTCGTGAGTCGAATACGCCCATCGGCTTTTCCAGCAATCACATCAGCGTAGTCAGGGTCAAGGTGGTGTGAACCAACGAGTGCAGACACGAGATCGGTACGAGCGCGACCACGAACAACCATGTTGAATCGTTCGTCGCTTTGCTTCTTACTCTTCTCGCCTTCCTCTTTCATCTCTGCAATCTTTGCATCACGATCCTTGACCTGCTTGTCAAGATCCGGTTGCCCTTTTTTCAACGTCGTAATCTCCTTGTCACGAGTGACAACGAGATCTGTTTGTACTTGCAACTGCGTTGAAGCTTCGGCTTCCTTCTCTTTGTGTTTTGCTGTCGCTATTTTGTGTCCACGACCAAACATTTCTTGGAACGTCGGCTGTGCATGCTGTTGTATGGCATCTGCCAACTTCACGGGGTCGCTTTCTTCCTTCAATAGCGCTGCGATCAATTCACCAAGCGGCACAACGTCCTCTTTTCGGCGTGACGGGTCCGTAAGCTGGTATCTCGGCTACCAGAGGGCCGATACGTACTATTTACTCCTCGGTCGCGTTGTTGTCAACAGCCGCAACCGCAGGCGCCTCAAGCCGTTCGCGTGCCTTTGCTGCCGACTCTTGGTATTCCGTCTCGACCTTCTTCACGTCAGCATCCGTGGTCACAATGCCCGTCTTAATGGCGTTAGCTGTCAACGCTGCCGCACGAGCAGTCGGTGAATCCATGTTTGCAAGTGTTTCAAGTGTAAAGTGTTGTTCAATCTCCTTCGTAAGCGATTCAAGGTCAAAATCTCGCGTCCAAGTGACAAATCCTTCGGGTCGCGTATTCCCAAATCGCTGTTCAAGGAAATGAATCGCCGTATTTTGCGCATTTTCCAATTCAGACGCCAACAAAATCAACCGTGGCGCCTTAATTTCCAAAAAACCGAGTTGTTTCGAGATACCGGACGATTCCGGCGCACTGGTTGCCTCGATCAACGCCAAATGACGTGCCTGACGCCATTTTTCCTTCAATCGCGACTCGAACACGTCACTTGCCACTGCGCCAACGCTTGAATCTATAATTTTTGGATCTCTACCAGTCTCCATATTAGTTGCAACGGGAATGTACTTGCTTCCATCTTTCAACTTCTGCATGGCAATATTGAATGCGGTGTCGTCAACGCCAACAAAGTATTGTAACGACATTGCAGCATCCCACGCATCGAAATCTGCTGCACTTGCAATATTCATGTAGCTCACAGCCGTATTCCCAATAGAGTCGATAGCTCCCCTGGAAATACGTGGGCAGTCCTTGAGGGATTTCGCTCGTTCATAATACAAAGGAAAGAACGGAATGCGACCTTCCGTGCTCTCCCATCCTTGGAGTGACGACGTAATCTCTTTTTCCCCGTTGAACTTCCACCAGCCACCCATGGAAAACTCAGAACCCAAACTATTGAATCCTGCCTTTGTAAACAGCAAGTACACACGCTCGGGTTCATTCCCAATCATCGCGTCCGTGCTATCGACGCTGACATTGCGCTCGAATAACTCAAGGACAGCAAACAACAACTCTCCACGGTCGAACTCCCAATTGATGACGGATAACGGCGAATACTCTACAATGTATGGCCGCAAGCCTGCAATCTCGTCTGCACGCGTACCGGGAGCCTCCTCCGTCGCATCGACGTAGATCCATCGATGTCCCGTGCCCATGGCGTTCTTCAACGATGTCAACCAGAAATTATCCCATTGACTGCCATCAATCCCCACGCCATCAGTGTTGTAATACACCAACTCTGCTTGCGTTGGCGTGTCCGCACGTTCGCGTGCCACGTCGCCAAGCGTCCCGAATGACAATCCGCTATCGGGTGTCGGCGCAGCGTTGAGCAAATGGCCCATCATGGCTGTCGCAAACAAATCAGGGAAGTTGATGTACGTGGCTTGCGCTTTACGGGCAACGTACGCCGGTCCAGTTTGCGTCTCCCAATCGAATTTCGCCAACTCTGCGTCAACGACTTCGTTACTACCTGTCAATAGCAACTCTTGTCGTTGCCATCGCTTTTCTTGTTGTGACCACACAGGATGCTTCTCCGTCAACCAATCATACTTCGCCATGGCTATCCCCTGTAGGTTGTCCAGTCTTTTGGATCATCGCTAGAGAGTCCCATATGGAAAAGGTACGTACCGGCCCAAATAAATCCATCGGCTCTATCTGGCGACTTCTTTCCTTCGTAACGCTTGTTGGTGAATTTCCGTAACTGTGATTCGAGTTTCGGGAATTGTCCTGCAAGCTTAAAGCGCCGTTGCTCAAAAAGCAAACTAATCGGTTGTGCGCGCACGGCTTTCCCTCGTGTCGCCCACACCATTTGCACGATTGCCCGTATCCTCGCATTGCGCAGATTGCTTTTCACGAGATCACCGCCATTGTTCCGCTCGGCAACCACCACTTGCGCACCCCACTTGTCAACCATCTCCTTCGTTCGTCGTGCCCACGCTTCCGGCGACAACAAACCTGATGCATCTTCGAGCAACACGCCTTCAGGCTGAATGATCGGCTTACCCTTAATAGGGTTCATGACTCGTTCTAGTACAAGATTCTCTGGAATTTCTGTATGGCGCACGCCAACGACCACGATTCCACATTCGTCTCCCTCATCGTCCTCTTCCTCGTGCTCCTTCACGCTCGGATCGACACCAACGACGATTTGTGTAAACTGTTCAAGATCGCGTGTCGTTGCCGCAATAGGCAGGATGCGTGCAGCTTCGATCATATCGAACGTCCACAACGCATTCTTCATCTCGCGCAACAGCTTCCCCGCTAACTCCTGCTCACCCATGCGCGTGCCTTCGTACTTCGCAAACACACGTTTAATGAATGTCGGTGAGAGATTGGCGAGGTTTTCGTACGAATGTCCCTCCGTGACAACCACGTCGGGATCTTCTACCATGTCTTCGATTAGCTCAAGCGGTTTTGGCGTCGTCGTGAAGATACGCTTCGACCGTCCGAGTCGGCACGAGAACTCGATGTTATCGTACACGCGTCGGGCGTTGCGCATCTTGGCAAGTTCGTCACACCAGACAAGATCAGATTGTGGCCCACGTAATTGATCAGGTTCATCAGCGCTAAAACAGAGGGCTTCTGCGCCATTGGGCCATGTAAGCTTTCGTTTGGATGGTTCATACTTCGGCACTTCCGTTGGATGTGAATGCGCCAGAATGCCGCTCTCGCCCTCAATCATGATGTCACGTACATCGCCTGCGCTTTCACCAATCAAATGGATGTGCCGCGCCCATCCCTCGCGCACAAATTGGTTCGTCGTCTCCGCACCGATGCGTGTCTTACCGAACCCTCGACCGCTCATGACAAGCCACGTCGAGACCGTATCGTCAAGCCATTGCTCGGGCGCCAATTGACTTGGCCGCGCCCACGACACCCAATCGTAGGTCACTTCGAGCAATTCGTCGGCACTTAAGCCGGTGAGAAATTCCTCTAATTGATCAACGGGCAATGCCGCGAGTTCCAGTCCAAGTGTCATTACGCGGCCCTCAGCCGCTCGGTACACCCATCAATGTGTACGTCGAGCGCTTGCTCGGCAGGAAGGTACGTCCGATTTTCGTCAAGCCATTCCTTCCAATGTTGCAACGCCATCTCAAGCTCGGCAACAAATTCACTCCACGATGCACCACGCTCAAGGCCGGTAATTGCATCTCCTAGTTCATCGCTTAGATCGTCAAGGCGTGCAACGATAACTCGATGATGCTCATTCGTTATCGTCAATGGTCTCTCCTGCAATCCCACAAGTCATACTTCGCTGGCTTGGCCCGATAAGGCTTGCCTTCTTCTGGCGCGCACCACACGCCAGGAGGGAGCCGCTTGAAAATAATCAACGTATCGACATGGAAGGTGATGGTGGTATCGAAATGCCAGCGATCAAATGGCATAGGTATGCTATCGATCACGACCGTCGAGTCGTAGATGATCAACGTATCGACACGAGCATCAGGCAAGTCCACCACGCGAGCGAAGGTAATGTTTTCATCGCATGCGACGACGATGAACAACAGCGAGATGGCAAGTATCCAGAGCTTGCGCATCATCCGACTTTCGCTCGACGTGGCAAGAGATGAAACCATAGACCGAAGACGGCGAGTTGCGTCACAAGCGGCCACACGAACAGCGGCACGGGAAGAAACGTCAACCAGAGCAGTCCTACCGCGAGTGCATAGTGTGGGAGGAACCCTATCGCGTACTCTAGCCCATCGTATGCCATATCCCACGACAACCCAAACTGTATCGTATCGGCAGTCTCAGCCATGATCCACCATAACGCGCCTGCATTCCCACCCCAGAACGCCGCTCGGATCACCGCCGCGACAAGCTCGTCACCTTGCATGACCGCACTCGCAAGCAAGTACGTCGTAACAATCGCGCCAACACCCCAAGCGATTGCCGTGTGGCCGAGATAAATCTTCACGCCCGTGATCTTCTCGCAACTCCATCGATCACGGCAGAGTGAGAGAATCAAGATACGCGCACGACCATAGGCGGGAATGAACATCCACACAATCTTCGGAAAGAACCGACTCGCCCACTTCGGTAGCTCGTCGTGTGACGGTCCTCCCTTGCGTGTACACTGTGTGATCTGCTCAATCGTTAATGGGATGGTTTTCATGTTGTGTCTTTCGGGTTGGCGAGTCGATAGCTCGCGGAACGTCGATCTCCACCTAACTTCCCAGGTTCTACGTCCAACAACTCACAAAACAAGGCCCACGAACCAAACCGTACCCAGATCGTATGGTAGCTCACGCCACAATAATCGGTAAGCAACTGTGGCGTGAGTCGTCCATTGATGATCGCTTCTTTGCCAAAGCGGAGATATCGCGAGAGGGGCGTTTTCGCTTTTGGCATCTCATGAAGCGAGATCGTGTGTTGCGTGATAATCGCACTGCGGACAAGCGATTGACACTCGACCGTGGTACTGATCTTTGTCGATTGCTGCAACTAGCTCACAGCTAGGACATGAAATATACCACATAGGTTTTCCGTCACGCTTGATCGGACCACGTACAACCGTTGGCACAATCACGGCGTGACTTGTTTTGCCAAGTCCACGAACCACGTCAAGTCATCCTTCACAAACGCACCTGCCAGATACCCAATGAACGCAAGTATGAAAATCAGCTTCGGTAATGTGAGCCATTCAAGGAAGTGTTTCCAGTTGTCGCTCATGGGATGATCGTATGGACAATACCTGCCGTGCCTGGATAGATTACCGTTTGGTGCAACGTTTTGCATCGTCCTTCTGGGCAATCTCCTCCACATACCTCGCACGTAAGATAGGCTGTCATGGTATTCTCCGCTAAGGGATGATCGTTATGATATCATCGATGCGACACGAACTCAATTGATCGTTAATGAACGCGCCACCAAGCAGACCAACAGCGAAGTACGCCATGCTCCACAGCCGTGGTCGTGCGGCATCGAGACTGGCCCACCCTCGTGGTACGAACATAGTGTCTCGCGGAGGGAGACGGAGGGGTTCATACCACGAGGGGCGTACCGCCAAAGAGGGGGCTGGCGGTTGTAACCATGCGGTGTCGCGTACGGTGATGATCTCTGGAGGATGCCAACGGTCTACCCATGCCGTGTCATGTACGACCGCTTGCCGTGCCTCGTCAGGCGGAATGCGAATCAACCGAACAGGCTGCGACTCCGGGGGAGGAAAGATCGAATCGATAACGAGTACCGTATCGACTTGATGCGTAGCGATCCACTCGCGCACGTCGCCTGCCGTACTCACCACGCCCACCACGACGGTCGTCAGCAGCATGAACATGATGAACCGATAGAAGCGTACCCAATCGCGTGCGGTTCTTTCTTTGTGCGCGTCGTTCATTATTTCTTGTTCGGCACGAAGTACGCGAACACGGCAGTCAGTACGGTGGTGGCGCCTGCGCCGATCTCTCCGGTGATCGGTCGTGCGTCGAGCAGGTACGTGTTCAGTATCCCGACGAAAATGGCCACAGAGGCGCCTGCAAGCGCGCCAAGCGATACTTTCCGGTCAACTACCATCGATATCCTCCTCGGTCACGAGTAGATCTGTCGGGCCAATCTGCACCCATATCGGCTGCAACGGATCACCGAACGTCAACGACATGACGTAGATGTCTTCACCATCGGCAATGCGTTTGCGTTCCTCGGCGTTTGGCGACCATCGCGTGAGAAAGCCTTCACTTCCACCTGGATCTTCTTTCTTTTTCTTGAATACGTATGACGCGACGGTGAGCGGCCTGTAATCCTCCTGCTCCTCGCCGAGTGTGATCTCGGGCGCACCCGTGCGTGGCGCAATAGATCTCATGTGATGGCCTTGTACAGTCCGTCCAACGCCTCAATCATCGTCGCACCATCATGCTGTCCGTAGATCGACACGGGAATATGATGTACGTGGTGGTCACTCCAACGACGGAAGTCCGCAAGCCATTTTCCTTTCTCTCCTCCACCGCAGTTGTAGTTACTTCGATGGATGATCGATAGCTGCATGTCGCCACGTTCGGCTTTTTCTGTCAATGCGGCGAGGATCGTATCAAGCTGCATGACGCAGACAAACGCGGTGGTCATGTGCGTCTCCACCGAAATAGCAACGCATGTATCCACGCGACGATCAAACTTTTCGTTATCCGTCCATCAGGAAGCGTCCATGTTTTCATGTACGTTTCCGCTGCTGCCGACGCCACGCTCGTCGTGCCTTCATTTCGTGTCGCTCGCGTTCACGCTGGCTCTTGAACGTCTTCGGCTTCGTGTTACTCCAACCGCTCAGTGTCAGCATCGTTATTCCTTCGGTGTTTTTGCGTCAACCCATGAAAATCGATGCAGGCAATTCTTGCACTCGATACACGAGCCTTTTTGAAATATCAGTCGTCGGAAATGTGTATGGCCACATATGTCACACTCATGCGTCATCGTCGTCCTCCAGGCTCGTCGCCTCGTGCGGCGATGGCTCGTCGGTGGTCAACGTGTAGTTCGGCGCATCCTCTCCTTCATGCCAGATACCAGCGGGTGCTGGTAACGACTGTGGAGTATCCACTACTCGTCCAGCAACCGCTAGCCCATCGCCATTTTCGTCGTCACCCACGATCCGTCCCGTCAAGCGCTCGGCGTGCTCCATACGATCTTTCATCTCGACAAGTTTTTGTCGTAACGTGTTGCGCAAGTTCGTGGGGTCGGCGCGATCTTCAAGGATATCCGTCGCGTCCCCTAATGCGAGTCGTTCGATCTTGACGAGTGTTTCTGCCCATCCTTTAATCTGGTCGATATTCAAGAGCGAGGGGTTCTCTTCGATCTGTATGATGCGCGCAAGGATGATGTTACCCATGCGCTTGGCAATTTCCAGATGCCGTTCGGCCACATGCACTCGACGCGTGATGATCGCTCGGTCGAACTCATTCCGAATATGCCGGTCCCATGCCTCGACACGATCAACCCAATACCACCGACGCGCAATTATACCAATCTGCGCTGGCATCGGTACCGGCTTGTTGTCTTCTTTGTGTTGGTTGGCGTATGCGAGTGCCGTCTTGGTGAACGTGCGTATTTCTGTCAATCTCCGGTAACAATTGAACAGTTCGTACTCACGATCTTTTTCTTTGCCACACTGATCCCATGCCGGATTCGGCAGGATCATCTTTTCGTGTTCATAAGGAATAGGCACAGCCATGGGTCGCAAGGTAATGTACTTTTTCCGAATCGTCTACCTCGCAACTTCACACCATGGTGCAATATGAGACGGTTTTTTTATTTTGGAGAGAGGTGGTGGCCCCGCCACCGGGGGGTGCCCCCCTTTTCCGGGTGGTACCCCTCCAACCCTAACGAGTGCCTAACAAGTGCCTAACAGACAGCCTAACAATAGCCTAACGAGTCGAGCATTCTTCAAGGAACGTGCCACAGGTTTGGCATTGAAAATCGGGTGAGGTGAGCGGAGGCGTGGCCCTTTCCGCTCGCTCACGCTGTCAAACTGATATCAAACCGATATCACTTTTGAAGACTCAAACCAACTAAGTAGAAACATTTATGAGATCCTAATAACATCTAATGTTATGAATGATAGATAACCCCACCCACACAAAAGCCAGCCTAGACCATGGTCTAGACTGGCTGTAAAAGCTCGGAGGTTGGCTTGTGTGCCCCTAGTACGCACCACAGCTAGAGCAATAGTCTCCCGTCCGTATGGTCCCCTGATGGCAGAAATGACACTCTGTCGGGACAGGTAGGAACCCGCCCTTAGCCAGCCATTCGGTCAAGAACTCTAGAGCGTCTGTTGCGGCGATCCTATCGCCATCTAGGCACGCATCAGTCAAGGCTCTTAGTGTGGCTGTAGGATCCATTAGATAGCACTCCCGTCAAGGTCCGATTGGGCACACGTCACTTGGTCAAGTAACGATGTCAACGCTTCGCTTACCATATCGTCGTAATATCCTCCCGCTCTGAAATCTTCCTCGCTGGCATAGGAGCAACAACCTAGCCAGTCTTCGCCACTGAACAGAGACCAACTAGCGCGAACTCCGACGCGTGCCCACGCCCATTGATTGCCGCTTTTGAGTTGCGCCACGATCATATCGTAGGTCGCTTTGTCAGTCTCGGGATTTATCGCGCTACAGTTCCCCTCAATGGTTTCGGTTTCATACTCGCACGTTAGGGAAATCACAGCGTCGGCGCGTATACGCTTTTCAAGCTCTGGCGTCATAATGTTCCTTGCATGAAAGGGCGATAAGTTCGCCACTGATGTCAATGCCATTCGGTGGCGGTTTGGTATCGATACGAACTTCCGCGTCACACTTGAC
>SDBT01004176.1_pt1 | contig 24607 bp, 25 predicted proteins | sample 2277101 | NCBI WGS metagenome assembly SDBT01 (sample SAMN10404973, study PRJNA504765) | marine sediment metagenome | isolation source: marine sediment core GS10_PC15, 103 cmbsf | place: Arctic Ocean: Southern Knipovich Ridge | collected 2010 | reverse complement strand
TCGTCAACTAAAAAATTAAATCTACCTCTATCTCCTATGCCTGATGCTGTGAACGTTGTAAAACTAACATTCAATAGACTTTGACTTCCTCCAAAATAATTAGTTTGTATTAATAACGATTCTACTGATGCTGAACCTAATCTTACACTCGGATTTCCATCGTTTACGGCTTCATAGATTGTCATATCACTGCCATCCCAAAGCCATTGACTTTCGCCTTCTAAAGTACCATCACCAGTCCAAACAGCTACCTCGTTATCAACTGGTGTACCAACTTTAGTTACGTCACCGCTTCCTGCGGCAAGTAAATTTGTGTCTGTTCCAGCGTCATCTAAATAATGCAATTCTAATCCCGAAACATAAAGCAATCCTCCTGAAGCCAATACTCCTGTTGGTATGGTTGTTACATCGTTTAATCTTAATACACCTTCTCCTGAAACAGTGCCTCCAAAATCAGCAACACTTCCTCCAATTTCTACATTAGTTACCGTTCCAGCATCCGAAGCTACTAAAGCTGATTTTGAATTACTTATTACAGCAGTATTATTTGAAGTATCTAAACCTATTCCCGAACTTTGATTACTAATTCTAGCAAAAATTGGTACAGTTAAAGAGCCTCCTGTTTGTTTTATAAATCCTCCTTGTGAGTTTGATGAACGTAAATCTTGAAGAAATGTAACTGAAGCTCCTCCTAATGTTAAAACAGAAGCTACATTCACTATAAAATCGTGACTATCACTAGTTGGTACAACATATTCGATTCCTCCTGTATCTGCTAAAATTGTAGCTCCGTCAGCAAATGTTATCCCATCACCAGAAACAAGAAACTCTATTCCATCATCATCAATTTGTAATTTATTAAAATTATCTACAGAAAATATAAATTTTCCATCATCACTTGAGCCTAAACTTGACTGTGTTTTAAATGTAACTGTCGCTAAATTTTGAGTTCCTCCACCATAAGAAGCTGTAATTAATAATCTATTCGTCACTGATGAACCTAAAGCAATAGATGGATTTCCATCATTTACAGCTTCATAAATTGTCATATCAGAACCATCCCACAACCATTGATTCTCGCCTTCAAGTGTTCCATCTCCTGTCCAAACAGCCACTTCGTTATTTACTGGTGTGCCAACTTTTGTTACATCTCCTCCTACTGCGATAGTTGCATATTCAAGATCAGTGCCTCCAACATTAACTCTTAAAACTTGTAGTGAAGTTCCTCTTGCAAGTCTAATTGCTGTATCTGAACCACTACCAACAGCTAAATCTCCTATCGCATCCCAAATAACATCAGTTGCAACTGAACCACCTCCACTATAATTAGCATCACCATAAGCTTTTGTTACTATTGCTTGTGCACCTAAAGTATCTATATCTGCATTTGAAGTATTATCTAATGTAACTCCTAATGTTGAATCATCAACAGTTAATATTGGAACACCTGCTGCAGAAAGAACTAAATTTCCACTTGCACCACCTGCTAATAATCTATAATGATCTACTGTTGTATCATTATTTGCATCATTATAAATTCTTAAAGAACCACCTCCAGCAGCAACTGAATTTCCATATAAATATAATTGACCTAAAACATTATCATCTTGTCCTAAATATAAAACATTACCATCCCAAGTAAAATTAACATTGCCTTCTAAAGTACCATCACCTGTCCATACACCAACTTGATTATCTACAGGAGTACTAACTTTAGTTACATTTCCAGTATTATTTGTCCATCCTTCTGTATTACTTATTTCAGAACCTAATAATTCTCTAATAGAATAAGTTGTTGCACTATCTGCTACTAAAACATGACCTATTGTTTCACCAGCTATTGTATGACTTAATAAAGTATGTGATGTAGGTGCGTCTCCTATATACATTATAGTTCCATCAGTTACTGCAGTATTAAATTGAACTTTTGTACCTGTTATATTAACTATACTTCTTGTAACAAATGCTAATGTTCCAGCTGCATCTTGAAGTGTATATATTCTATTTGCAGTAATAGTATTAACAAAACTTGCACTAAATGTATCTGCTACGTTTCTAAGTAAAAAATGTGTATCTTCAAAAGTTTTATTTGCAGTTACAGTTTGTGTTGTATCCAATAACATATCTCCACCACCACCTAAAGCAATCCACTTTAAACCTGTAGCTTCACCTGAATCTTCTGATAATACCCAACCATCATTTCCAGATATTGGTAATCTTGCATCTACAGTTGTAAATGTATATATATCACCTTTTGTTGTTAATGGACTTGAACTTCCACTAATTGCTACTTCAATTATTTTTCCTGTTGCATCTACTTGTAAATCGAAAGTTGCTGCGCCTCCAGTTATTGAACCTCCACCATATTCTGGTAAATTTAAATCTCCACGTTTATTTAATCTTAATACTGTCTTAGGAACATCAGGTAACCATCTAAATATATTTGGACTTGTAAACGTTCCAGCACCAACAACTAAAATTGGATCTGCATCATTATAAGGATCTGACGTTCCTGTAAAATCAACATTAGCTTGACCTAAAATTGTAACTCCAGGAGAATCATCTCCTCTTAAAGCAATACCATAAGCAAAACCTCCAATATCATCTGCATCAGAACCTACACCACCTACAAATTGATAGTTTGCTCTTGAATTTATAAAACTTCCAGTACCAAATCCAGTATAACCAGTTACATCTGTATCATAACCAAATCCAATAGAATAACTATTAGTTAAATTAAGTAAATAACCCTGTCCAAAAGATCCATATCCCGATGCTACACTATTTTCTGCGGTTAAAAGAGTTGCTTGTTGTCCTGTTGCTCCAAAAATTGTTGATCCAGAAAGAAAAGCTCCACTTACTGCTAATCTTGATCCATTACTTGAAGCTAAATCTACATTTGTTCCTATTGTTCCATTTAAACTTGCTACTATTGTAACTATATTTGCTTCGTTATCATAAGCAGATTGATCTACAGTTGATTCCGTTATTCCAGTTCTACTATCATTTTGAATTGAAAGTGCTAAATCTCTTGCAGTTCCATTATCTCCACCTGAATTTCTTTGAAACTCTGTATTATCAGCTTTAGCACCGTTGACAGCCGTATAAACAAGCCCGTTACAAGTTACTGTATCGCCAACATTTACAGCAACACAAGTTACTGTTCCATCTGCATATGATGATGAATAATCTAAAGCACGAAGTCCTATATTACCATACATTGAAGTAGTACGAGCTCTTTCAACAAAACCATCACCGTTCCCTTCATCTAATATTTCCCAAGGAACAACATCAACTAAAAAATGTATTGTTGCATTTCCTAAATGTGTTGTACTTGCTACAATTTCATCCCATTTAACTGCACCTAAAAGTCCAGCATCATCTGTATCTGCTTCAAGAAGTACAATATCATCAGCACTACCATCAGATGTAATACCAAAAGTAGTTGCTGTTACTGTTCCTATACTTAAAGTTGTTGAAACGTTTTCAGTATGTCCTAAATCATCATTAAATATACTTAAAGGTATTACTGAAATTAACGCTTTATTACTTACTCCTGCATTATCAAATACAATCCAGTCACCAGTTACCATTGTAGCAACTCCTAACTCAGTAACATCTAAAGCTATACTTAAAGTTACTGTTGTAGATGCTTTTGAAACAGTTGTATCTATTCCTACGCCACCAATAATATCAAGTAAATCTCCATCATCAACAGTCTGATCAGCACCACTATCTCCACCAGTATCGAAATTAGTAAAGCTACCACCTCCAGTTGAAGCAATAGTTATAATTCCATCATCTGCATCTCCAGTAGTTGTAAGAGTAATATTAGAACCCTCTACAAGTTTAAAACTTCCTCCTGAACCAGATAAAGTAACAGTATGACTTGTTGCATCAGAAGTATTAGCAAAACTTTGATCTGGATCTCCAGTTACATCTGAAAGAAAAGCTAATGTACCATCTGCATCTTGTAAAGTATATATTCTATCTGCTGTATTAGTATTTAAAAATGAACCATCAAATGTATCAGCTACGTTTCTTAATAAAAAAGTAGTATCTTCAAATGTTTTAGTAGCTGTTACTGTTTGAATAGTATTAAGAATCATATCTCCAGCTCCAGCTGTTGTTTCTATAACATCACCAGTAGATGTTACAGCTAATATAAAAGCTACAGAACCAGTATATGTTCCTACACCATAATCTGATAAAACAAATTCATTACTTAATGTTGATTTTGAATTTGCATCATCTATTAAAAATGAAGTTGAATTACCACTATCATCATAATCACCTAATGTAACAACTAAATCACTACCAGCTCTTGTACCACTTTCTAAATAACCTTCTAAATTAAAAGTACCTGTAGCACTTATAATATCTTGTATTGTAGCAAACACTGTTTGATCAGTAGCATCTAACTGTACTGCAAATTTATCTAAAACAGATAATGCTACTGATAAAGGTGGATGATCTTTTATCTCTTTAGCATTAGCAAGCATTGATGCTATAGCATTAGCATTATCTTGTATTTGTTGTTCGAATGCACTCATATCTTAAGATTTTATAAAGCCTCCGTCGCCTAAAATGAATGATGGAATATCGAATTCGATAGTATCTTCATCTAAACCTTGTTGACCTTGTCTATTAGTGTTTATATTTATATTTGTTCTAATTAATTCTGCTATTACAGAATATAAATTTGTTCTTCCTATATTTTCAGATTCCATACTTGCATTTTTAGCATAACCTAATCCTTGTATAAATAAATTTTCAGAAGATAAAGCAATTGCTAATGTTCTCATTCTTGCTTTAACCATTTCATCAAAAAATATTTTATCAGCTTCATGTACAGTTGAATCTGTAACTTCTGTACTCAAATCAGTTATGTTAATATCTGTATCGTCTAATGGAACACCTTCTATATGTAAATAAGATATTCTCATAAAATGTTTAATACCATATTTATAAAAAACATCTCTATTATTATTATTATAATACTGAATAGCTAATGTTTGAGGATGATTAACTTCAATACTTATATTTTCGCTTAAATGTTCTACAGTTGTATGAATTGTATCTGTATTAGTTAATAATATATCATATAATCCTATACCGTGAATATTCCAATCTATTTCAATCTCAAATATTTCATAAGGTAATAAATCAAATGTTGATTTTACTCTTGTTGATACTGGAACACCATTATAAGTAAATTCAACTATTATTGCTTTTTTAATAATAGAAGTATCAAATACTATATCTACTATTCTAAATACTCCTAAACCGTTTATATCAACAAATTGACCTTTTATAGCAAAATCTGGTAAATTACCTAATAATGAAAATTCACCACCCGGAATTACAACATCAGATTCATCATATGTATCTCCACTCTCAAAATATAAACCTAATAATCCTTCAGCAAATTTATAATACCAACAATCCATACTTTGAAATCTACTAAGATTTGAAGACATCTTTTGAACTGATAAATTTGTATCTGGTGATAAATCTTCATGTCTTAATACACATGTTGGTGTATCATAATTACTTTTAAATTGAAATCTTATAATGTCACATGTTTGCCATAACATAGTTTCACAATATACAACATCTTCTAAACCTTGATGAGCTAATAAATTATCATCATTTTTAAATATAGTACAATCATCCCAAACCTCAAACTCAGCAAAATTAATAGAATTAGCCTTTGATATAAATAAAAATGGATCTCTTGTTCCAGCATCAGTTACATTATAAGGAATACTCTGTTTACAACCCCAACCATCTAATACATACATTGTACCAGCTCCATCAGGTTGTCCTGTAAATATATTACTTGATTGATATACAGCATCATCTATAGAATATGTAAATGTTATAATTGGATTACCTTTTTCTACTAAAACTTTAACTTCTAAAGTTGCTCCAGCTAAAGAAGGATTTATATTTACTGTTATTTGTGCCACACCAAATGATGGAAACAAATATGGATTAAATGGTATTGCTAACACTGGAACTATTAACTCATTTGCACCAGCATCAACTAATCTAAAAAAATGATCAACTCCTCTTCCTACGTCTACTAAATATGGATTTGCAGCATTTGATGATTCTAACTGAACTTCACTTCCATCACCAGTCGTTATATATATTTCTGGAGCAAGAGCACTTGTCTCTATTGAAATCTCAACATCGTCACAAGGCACCGTTGCCGCACCAAACAAAACTTCAGTAAGCGTTAAAGTAGATGCACTACAATTAATAAATAAATGTGTTACACCTACATCATCACTTGTAAAATCTGATGCTTGTAAATAACATCCAAGAGTTAGATTATTAATATAAGTTATTCTAACAGTTGTAACTGTTATTATTCCAACTAATGCCAATTTATCTCTTGAACTATAATATAAAGACCAAGCTGCAGCATAAGCTATTGCTGATGCTTCACCAGGAGTTCCTGTTGGATCTGGTATACTAACTTCACCAGTCAATGTAGCACTATCTACAAATTTTATAAGTCTATCTCTTTTTACAGTAGGATTAGATACTCTTGCAATTTTAAAATTAATCTCATCTAAAAGACCCGGATCTGAACCAAATATTATGTCAATTACTAAATTCATATTCTATGTTTCTTTTAATAAATTTTCATTAGCTTTTTGAAATTTAAATTTACCTTTTCCTTTAGGTTTTAAATTCAATAAATAACCTCTTTCTATTATTCCGTTTTCATTTTTCCATTCCATTTTAAAATACCAATTTGGTACTTCTTCAAAAGAACCATTAACCAATGTTTTTGTTGTTCCTAAAATTAATTCCATTAAATCATCATCAACAGGATGTTCAAATTCTATTATTTCAGGTAAAAATCTTGATCGTTCTAATTCTTTTACTGGTATTCCATTTGGTATTTGTTGTGTATAATTTTCAACATAACCTTTTGTTCTACCAATAAATATCATTCTTAAAGTTGAATTAGCAACAGATGTACCATATTTTATAAATTTATCTAAATAAGGTTCTATTCCAGCTCTTATTATCCAACCATGTCTAAACAACATTTCTAATGGTGTAAATATCATACTTCTAAAAGTATCAGGAGATAATATTCCTGTTGCTAAAAATTGTATTCTATCTATATAATCAATTTGTTCATATTGATCAACAAATATATTATCATCTCTTTTTAAATCTAAAAACCAATTATGATCATCTTGAGCTGTATCTTCATCTGGAAAATCTATTTGTGGTTTTTGACGTGTTATTTCTAATCCATATTCATCAGCTCTAACTTTTGAAACTCTACGATATTTATTCGTTGACTTTCTAACAGGAGTTATTGAAGTTGTTTTTGTGTTGGGTTCGTCTAATCCAATCTCGTTTTCATAATCCCCTCCTTTTCCGTAACCTATTTCAAGTCCACTAAAAAATAAAGTCTTATCAATTGTTCTTACTTCATTTGATATTTGTTGAGGTAAACTAACAATCGTTTGTTCTCTATAAAAATATTTTAATTCTTCTATTCTTATACGTTCTTTTAAATTAACGGTTTCAATTCCCATTCCAACATTCCAAACAGCTTGACAAGATTGTAATAAATCTTTTAATGATATTTGTAATGATTTATATTTTTCAGATAATGGATCAAATTTCCTTGCCCAAAAACCTGATACCATACCTATTAGTCCACCGCCTAAATTACCTTGTTCATCTAATCCATCTTGTGCATATAAGTTATTACCACGTTCATCTGTTAAACCTTTTCTTCCAAAAAATTTAGAATTAAATCTATTTTTTTCACCAGTTAAAATATATGATAATCTTTCAAATACATCGTGAACAAACATAAAAGATACTCCAAATGATGGTAAAAACGTATCAATAGTATTTATTTTTAAATCATGTCTATGCCATTTCATAAAAGCACCGTTACCACTATCTGCTTCTATTAACATTATTAACATTTGATTATATTCTAATGCTGGATGATTAATTGTTCCACTAAATTCTTTTGTTTTCCAAGCACTAAAAATATAACTACTATCATCAATTACAACTTCAGATATAAAATCATATGATGAACCATTAAACTGATATTTAGCTATTACTATTCTTAAAGAACCTAAACCAAATATACTTTTTGATCTTGCTTCCCATTTAAAATCATAAGCAATATCTACATTTGATGTTGCTCCCATAGATACTACGTCTACAAAAAACGAATTACTAACTGCTGATCCAGGTAATGGATCTGTTTCATCTGTTTGCTGTGAATCAACAGAAGAGTGTCTTGGTGAACCTCGAGAAACTATAGTTGTTAAAACAGAACTTTGTCCAGTATCTGGAACATTTATTTCTTGTTTCTGTATTCCATTTTCAGTTATAGTGTTAAAACCTGTACTCATGACTGATTCACCAGCAGCAACTATATTTCTACCTAATAAATCAATTGTGTTTAAATTTAATTTATCTAAAATAACATCATCTATAGAATCTAATCTTTCTACTTCAAAATCATCTGTTTCATGAGACTTAACTATTTCAGCTAAATTATTAGAATTAAATTTTATTGTTAATTTATTTCCTTGTATTTTTTTAGAATTATAATCAGCTATAGCACTATATCGTTCAGTGTATTTAACATCTGATGTACTATCTTCATTTACAACATCTGTAGTTATAAATTTTGTTAAACGCGTTTCAACATTTATACCACCTCTAATATAAGCGTTTTCAATATAATCTTTAGCATCTCCAAAAAATTCTAACGTATTAGTGAATTTAGTAAATATGCCGTGATATTGTTTATGTCTATCTAATTCTAATTGATCTTCTCTCCATTTACCTGGTTCTTGATTCATAAACAAAGAAGCAACACCATCTGTTTTTAAGACAAATAAAACATAACCACTATATCCATGTACAATATCGCTCATTTAATTCCATCTTGACATTTGTTCTCTGTAAGCGTCATTGTTTCTTTCAGAGATATTTATTTTATTATTTATTTTAGCTTCTTTAAATCCTTGCTTTATTGAACCTTTAATTCCAAAGAAGTATCTATCAAAATCATCTTTAGATATATCTTTACCACTTGTTAATGTATTTAATATTATTGATCTTTTAACCATTTCATCAAAATTTTTATAAACGGTATCTCCAGATTTTAAAGGAACTACAGCATCTTTTTTCTTTGTTGTAAGTATTTGTCCGTCTCTTTCAATATATTCTTGAAATATCCCATCATTTATTATACCAATAATATCTTTAGTAATATTACCACCTTCTCTAAATTTAGGAATTGGCTGAGCTAATACTGATGCTATTTGAGCTGCACCAAGAGCACTTACTAATACTGTTGCTAAAGTAGCAGATATACCAAAATCAAATTTAGGGAAATCTGACCATATACCCATTATTGCTTGAGCAGTCTTAATAGCTATATCTGATATAGCAAATGCTTTTCTTGCTTTAGCTTGTTTTTGTTCTTGTTTTAATCTCTTTTTTTCAAGAAGTTCAATATCTCTTTGTTTATTTCTTCTTAATGTTTTTTGTTGTTCATCATCACCTTCAGCTAATTCAATTAATCTATCATACTTATCTCTTTCAGCTTCTATTTCTGCATTTATATTTTCAATTCTTCTACCAAATAAACCATCAACTATACTACTTATAGCATCGTTAAATTCAGATGCCATATCCAATATTTCATCCCAAAATTTTTGCCAATCTTTTGCATCATCTTCATTTGGTTTAAGTCTTGGTCTTGCGGCTTCTAAAGCATTTATATCTCTAAGCAACTGAGCCATGTATTCATCATCAGCATCCATCATTGCTATAGTAGCTCGTATAATAGCTATCTTAGCATCAATTATAGCATTAGCAGCATCTAATGCAACTGTTTTTAATTCTTCTTCTATTTCTTTTTTTCTTTCAGCAGTAGTTTTTACAGTATTAAATTCTTCTGTAAGAGCTATTATTTTTAAATTAGCTACATCTTTAACTTTACTTAATTCTGCGGATTCATCAAATAATTTTAAAGTTCTTAGATTATCTATATGTTTCTTTTCTATACCTAATAAAATTTTAGAATGCTTAATAGCTGCTAATTGTTTTTTTTGTAACTGTTCATCATCAAGTTCTTTTAAAAACACAACACCTTCTTTTCTATCTAATTTTTCATTTTCAATAGCTTCTTTAATTCTTTTTTCTTCAGCTTCAAATTTATCATCTATAATAGCTATTTCTATTGTAGCAGTTAATTTAGCTAAAGCTATTCTCTTTTCATGAAGCTCTTGTGCTGCTTGTTCTCTTTTATCTAAATTTAAAGTTTCATCACCAACTATACCTTCTAATATTATTATATCTTCAGTTGTTGCTAATTTTTGAATATCAAGCAATAAATCACGTACAGTTCTTAATTTTAATAAACCTTTATCACTTATCTCTGGTACGAACTTTTCAACATTAGATGTCTCTGCTAATTTTTGAAAGAATTGCCACATTGCAATAGCGTTACCAAGTTTTAAATTAGATCTACCTAATGCTTTATCTAATGCTTCTTGACTATCTATAATTACACCATAAGCTTCACCTACTTCACTTATTTGATCACCAAAAACATTTATTGCTAAAGATTCAAATGAATTTCTTGGAAATGCTGCTTGAAGTTCTGCTATTCTTTCAAGTTTCTTTTGAAAGTCTTCAGCTAACATTGTTTGTTCATCAAAATCTTGTTTTACTCTAAATAAATTCTTTTCAGCAAAATCATGTGCTATTTTATCTTTAACTTTTTCAAAATCTATTTGTTTTTTAAGTAACGCTGATTGTGCTTCTTCTATAACACGTTTTCTTGTAGTTTCAGAAATACCATCTCTTGATGCTTGTTCCATTAAAGTAGCATCAGTTAATTCTTTTTCTAATCTTATTTTTTCTTCTTGTATAAATTCAGCTAAACCAACTTGTCCTAATTGTTGTTCAGCAAGTTCTTTAAAATGACTATTATACATTCCAACTATACTTAAATTGGCTACTCTTGTTGCTTCAACTATTTTAGCTTGATTACCACCAAACGCTATTCCAACATCATCAATAAATGCTGCTATAGCATCAAATGCTTGTCTTAGTAATGAAGAGTCACTAATAACTGTTTGTACAAAATTCTGCCAAGCTGTAGTTACTCTATTTTGAGCAGCAACTAATGTATCTACTTTTTCAATAGTTTCTATACCATAAGCTAACTCAACTGCTTTAGCAAAATTAGGTAATACTTCAGCTGAAAGTATTTCTCCTTTTTTAAGCATTTTATCTAATGCAGATATTGTAACTCCAATACTCGCAGCCATAATACCCATAGCTCCCGGTAATCTTTCACCTAACTGACGACGTAATTCTTCTGTTGTTACCTTACCTTTAGATAACATTTGTTCTAATGCTAAATATATACCTGTAAGTTCATCAGTTTTTAAACCAAGCACACCAGCTGCTTTAGTCATAGATCTGAATATATCTTCAGTATCTTTTAATGTTAATCCAGATTGTTTTGCTGCAGCTAAGAATTTAATCCATCTATTTGTTGTTGATACTAATTCGGCGCCAAATCGAGTTGTAATATCTAATAAAAAGGCTTGTGAATCTATTGCCCCTTCCATATCACCTCTTATTCTTTCAAGAGCAAAACTTAATCCATCAAATGTTTTAGTTAATTCAAATACGTTCTTAATTAATTTAGCAAATATCTGTATACCAGCTAAAGTACCAAATACTGCTAATAATTTACCCGCTGCTGCGCCTATACCAGTAAAACTACTTTTATTTTTCTTATTTGCAGTTGTATTTTTTCTTGTAGATTTACTTGCTTTATCAGTTTCTCTAGATTGTTTCTTTCTTGATTTTGTATTTTTATCAACTGCTCTAGTATCAGCATCTAATGAAGTTTTATTTTTCTTAAGTATTGCTTCTAAATGATTTAATTTATTACTTAATAAACCAACTGTATTTCTTAATTTTAATATACGCTTATCTAAAGCACTAAATGCTGCTTTGTTAGATTGATTAATAGTGCTGGTAGATTTCTTTAAATTTTCTACCTCAGCTATCACTAACTTTAATTCGGCTATAGCCTTTTTAGCATCTATATTTAACTTACCCATTTAATTTATTTGTTTAAGTCTTTCTTCATTTAAACTTAATAAATTTGCATATCTTTCTAAAGAAGTACTTTTTGTATCTATTCTATATGATAAACCTAAATTTGATTCTAAATATAAACATTTTTTATCTAAACTCAAAAATTCAAATTCAGGTTCTTTTTCATCATCAGTAATATTATTATACCTTTTATACTTTATTTTTTTAATATTAATTTGATTTTTTAAACCCTTTAAAAGATTTACTATTCTTTGAACTTGTGGTGCGATAGCATTACTTGAATCTATGCTAAAATGTAATGATTTTAATAATAATAATATTTCTATATCACCATATTTAGCATATAGTTGTAAAACTCTTGTTGCAGCTTCATATCTTCCAATTGAATAAATTATATCCAATTCTAATTTTAAATTTCTAATTGATTTTGTGGAAGCAACTAAAGAAGAATACTCTTTAGAAATACGATTGAATATTATAGCGAGATAATCACTATCCAACATTTCACCAACAACTTCATCATCATCTTCGAAATATCCTCGTATTAAATATCTATAATCACCTGTTTCTAATATCTTGAAAAAAGAAAATACAGGTATTGTTGAACATTCTGTGTGAATTTTCATAGTCCAAATTCTAATTCTAATTGATTGGGTGGACTTATTAATTTTAGTATTTCTGGTTCTAATATTAAAAGTATGAATTTATCTTGCTCTGCTTCAGTCATACCTAATATATCTGGACCGTATTTTAAAATTAATGCTTCATTTTTTTTATCTGATGCATCTATTATTATGTTAAAACCTTCTACAACTACAAACATGCTTTTATACCAATCTCCAGTATCTCTAAGAGTTGTTATATTAAATCTTTGTCCTTTATTTTTTTTATCTTTAATAGTTTCTGGATGATATGGTTCTAATAATTTTCCCTTAGCATCTACTCCTCTATTAAAAAGACGTAATTTAATTTCAGATAAAATTTTACCTTTGTTCTTTTTAACAATTCTTTCAACTTGATCTTGGAAATCGAACGATTGTAAATCCGCTAAATACTGACTTACTGTGCTCATTTGTGTTGTACTTTAAAAAGCCCTCCCAGAACAAGAGGGCTTATTGTTTAACCATTATTAAGTAACAGTTTCAGTATCTATTTCAATTGCTCTATAAAGAACAGTTAATGAATCTGCAACGTTTACTCCCGGTGTCAAATCCCACATTTCAATAGTTACTACTTGTGCTGCTGCTAACGCAGGTACAGTTAATTGATAACTACCACCACCATTATCTACAATTGATGTAACTGCAACTACAACTGTATCTACAGTAAATTGAAAATCAGTTTCTGCTAAACCTAACACACCAGTTGAAGCATCAGATGCTAAAAGTACTGTAATATCAACTACAACATCAAGATCTGCAGGTGTTGAATCAAATGTACAAAGTACTCCATTTATCTGTGGAATTTCTTGTGGTGTTAATGTTAAATTTTCAGCATGAATAATAACATAATCTCTATCCCATTCACGTCTGTTTAAAAACTGAATTAACAAAGGTTTCATTTCTGGGTCACCGCCCTCAACTTGTCGTTTAGTTAATTCTGGAGTTGTGTGACCTCCTTCAAATGCTTTAAAATCAGCATCTGATTTCACAACTAACATCCAATTTCCATCAGTATCACCAATCATCCAATCATATGTCTTATAAGATTCAAGTTTATCGATTTGACGATAAAACTCATGACCTTCTTCAAACATAAGTCTGTATTCTGGTAATCCTTTCAAATTTAATCTCTTAATACCTTTTGTATTAGTAGAATATGCATCTTCTGCAGATACATCCTCAAATGACGCTGCGTCAATTAAAGGAATAATATCTCCTGTCTGAACTAAAGGTCTAATGTAAGCATCATTGAAGTCTGTTGCTGCCGGCATTGTAAATCCTTTAGAAAAGCCTAATAGATGTGCTGGTGTTCCAAATAATGACAAACAACCAAGTTTCCCTGTGTTTGCACCAGTTGAACTACCTGTACATGCTATTTTATTTGCTATAGTTTGTAAACTCATCTTTTAACTCTTTTTTTGTTAACATGTGCATCAAAAACTTTCTTGTTAGTATGTTCAAAAGTATCACCGACTTTATAAGTATGACGTTTTTTACTCGCCTTTATTTTAGCCTTTTTATTTTCTCTATTACCAACAGTAAATTCTTTAATCACAGTTCCTTTAAATTTCTTATCTTCTGCCATCTTAATTTATTTTTTATAATGTTATTTTTCTAAAACATACACCGTTTAAAGTGCAATCAAATGTAAATTTTATCGCATCCCAACGACATATAGTTTTACTCGTTTCTCCATCTGAGATATCATTGCTATAGTTTGGATATTTTGTTAAATCAAAAACTCTTGGAAAATTCATTATATTGGTTCTCGTAAATAATGTTAAAATGTCTTCACAAAGAGGTATTAAAAGTTTTTTAAATGTCTCTTTAATTCTTTGTTCATTCATCATACCACCAATAGTATTAACTGCAATAACTAAACTTATTCTTTCCAATTTTACTACTGTTTTTTTATGAACTTCAATATAAGGATAAACTAACCAAATTATAGGATAAATACTTGTTGTATTTTCTGATAATTTTAAAAAAGCATCTAACTCTTTTATATCACCATATTTAAATGTTGGAGTAAAATTAGTTGTACCACCATCTGTAGAATATGTCAATAAACAATCAAACAATTCTTTAAATCTATCTTCTACAATTATAATACTACTATTTACACTCATCAAATTCCAAATTGATTTATTCTTTCCCAAGTCTTTGGATTAAAGTCTGGATAAGTATCTGGAGTAGTTTCATTTATGTCATTTATAAATTTATACATACTAACATTTGAACCACCAGAAAACCAATCTATACCATATCCGTAATCTTTAACAATAATAGCTGCATTATCAATTTCTCCTTGAACTTGATTCACAAATTTTCTCCAAGCCTTAACAACTTTAATGTTTGGATCAAGACGCGAACTGTTCTCTGATTCTATTAAAACATTACCAGTATTTGATCTTGTTATAAAATCACTTTGTTCAAAAAAGAAATATACATAATTTGCTAAAAAACTTCTATTATATACACCAGTTGAAATGTTTTTATATCTAATCCCTTTCCAATTAACATCTTTACCTGTAATTGGATCTGGATAAACATCTCCATTTACTAAATCATCCCATTTAACATCTGCACCTACTTTAAGTGCATTTGTTTCTGTTGGGTCTAATTCTGCAAATAATAAAGGAGCTAAATTATCACCTAAACTTTTAATAAGACACTCTTCTGCATACTCAGCTATAAATTCAAGTACATTTGCATCAACACCAGTTATACCGTCTGTAATAGAAGGTTTAGCATGTGGCAAATATATTTCACCTATAAAATATGTATTATTTATAATTGGCATCTTACTAAAAATTTATTGTTATTCCGTAAAAGTTTTAGGCAAATACTCAGTGTGAACTTTAGTTATTTTTCCAAGTTTATGATGTTCTAAAGCCTGAGCTGTTGAACGATGGCAATTATATTTATGCCCCTTTTTTTTATAACCAAGTTTTTTACTAAAAGTAAATTCTACATACTCTGTTGGAACTTCTTCCATATTAGCTTTTGGACTTAAATCCTTTCTAAAATCTTCACCACTTTGAGTGTTGATATCTCCAGGTCTTTCATCCTTTTTATTATCTTCTGCCATTTTTATTGTTTTAAAAAATTATTATTAAACAGTGATCGCAGCTTGAACTGTTGAAATATCATCGTATACAAATGCGGCTTGTTCTAAATTCTTAACATATTGAAAGAATCTACTTTCACCAACCATTGTAAATTTGTTAGTAATAAATTGGTCATTAATAAAACCAACTCTAATACTAAACGGAACATAATTTACGATATTATATTTCTTCATATCTGCTACAAAAATCTTATCAGCAGGGATTTTAATCCAAGGTTTGATAGTAACACCACCAATTTTAACTTGGTTAAATAAACCAGCTTGTGGATATAACGCTTTACCGTCTCCATCTTTTGCACCAACTAAATTTAGAAAAAAGTCTAAAGGGTTAATTAATACGATGTTAGGCATGAAATGAGCTTGATCTGTGTATGCTTGTGTGATATAAATATCAGTAATAATTGCATTAACTACATCCATAAAATTTGATGTACCAGTTGCAAATGCATTAGCCATACCACCAGCAACAAATGTTCTACCATAAACAGTAGCACCAGTTGGTTGCCCACCTGCACCCGTACCGAAATACGCTTTATCTGCTTTAAATAAATCATGTTGTTTCCGTAAATACACTCGAGCAACAGACATTAATCTCTTATAATCAGTTACAGCTTCCTCTGTTAAGATTTCATATGCTGCAACTTTTTTAGGAGTTTCATATCTATTTTCCCATTTAAAATCAATCTGAGGTTTAGCTACTCCTTCTGCAACGAATAAGTAACCTCCTTCTTTTGGTGTCATCTCTGTATAAGAGAAACTTGGTCCACTTGTTGACGATGTTGTTGTCAATCCTAGTAAACTTGAATCATCTCTTAAATTGAAATCATCACTCAAAGTAGTACTAACATCTAAAGGTGGAGTGTCGATATCTGCACCACTACCAGTGGTAATATCTCCAACAGCCTTAGGTGTAAATTCTATTTCACCAGATTTATTTTTTGCGATGTCTTTTAATTCATCTTTATTCTCAATAAGAAAATCGCTAAATTGACCTAATAGACCTTTAACAACTACTTTATTTTGAGAATCAATAAAATCTTGTAAAACACCACCTTGAGTTTCAATTGCATCATGCAATTTTTGAACTTCAACTTTCGATGCGCCAATTTTCTGAGCTTCAGCCAACTTGTCTTGCACACTATCAAAATTCTTTTGTAGTTTCGCAAATTTAGTGTCTAATGCTTTTTCTAATTCTGCATTTTCAGGCATAATTTTAAAAATTTTTTATTAATAATTCATTTGTTTTAAACCTATTAAAGTGACTAATGTCGGCTCTAACTTTTCGTTTGGTATAGTGCTCTCGCGGCTATCCCTTAAGTAACCAGTTTTTAATTACTGTTTCTCTTGTAACCTCTTGTTTCATTGATACAACAGGTGTTATTGGATTTGAACCTAATGGAACAGCTGAACCTTCAACGGCTTTAGCCTCAGTTACTGCCCAAAAATGTCCTTTATTTTTTGCAACTTTATGATTAACTATCATAGGAAAATATTTTTCCCAAGCTTCAAATTCAGCACCAAAATCTTTATCATTAATAGCCATAATTAACATAATATAATACATACCAACACTATGATTTGTTACAAAACCTTTAGCATATTGTTCATGCATAAAAGCATTACGATTTTTCTTTACATTAGAATCAAACATTAACGCTTCAGTTGTTGTTTGTGAATTAAAACCTAACTCGCTAAAGGTGAAGTTTTGTGTGTATGCTTTTAAGTCTGTACCACTTGATATTATTTTATTAAATTGACTTGATTTGTGTTCTTGTAAATGTAATAGTCTTTTACCATTTTCTTTTAGAGTTTTATCCCATAAACCCGGAATATGAACATCATCATGTGAATCCATTATATTTGTTGTATTAATAACAACTTTAACAGTGAATTCGTTTTTATCTAAAAGACTAACAGGGGTATCTTTACTTACATTAAAGTCCTTTAATACAGTAGGAGCACATGATATTCCATCTGCCTCTTTGAGTTCTGATTTTTTTTGAGATATAAGTAATTCCTTATTTTCAACTAAAAATTCAAATAATCCCTTTTTATTTTTAAATTCTGGTATGTTTAAGTTCATAATTGTTATTTTATGCTATAAGTTCTCCTCCTGTGTTTTTTCCAAGCCATACTACTAAATCTGACCATGTATCAAATGGAACTCCAGCTGAATCTAAAATATTAGCTGTTGCTCCAGCCATATTAGCATCAGTTGAAGTAGCTTTAACTACTGTTGATGCAACTACAAATCCATTAACATCTGTATCTTCAACAACTGATGTTATATCAATTCTTGCTCCTACTGCAACTGCATTATAATCAGGTGAAGAACTATTCGCCGTAATATTTGCTGCCGCTGCAATAGCTAAATCATTTGGAACATCTCCACTAAATACTGCTGCACTCATTATTTCTACTGAATCAACAAGTATTCCGCTAACTGAAGCATCATCTAAACCTCCAGTCAGTGTTGCTCCTGAAACTGCTAATCTTGAACCACTACTTGAACTTAATGTTGTAGCATTTCCTACTGTTCCTCCACTTTGTGAAACGACAGTTACTATTGCTGCACCAGAACTTGCTGTTACGTTATCAGGTACAGTACCATTTCTTGTATCATTTTGAATTGAATCAGCTAAATCTGTTGCATCTGCATTATTAGAACCACTAATATCAAATTTAGTATTATCACCAGCTTTAGAAACATCTATTGCAGTATATGTAAGTCCGTCAACAATAATAAAATCTGCATCTACACCTCCAGAAAACGTTGCTCCTCCAAGTGTAATTGTTCCTCCAGTTTGAGATAGTGTAATTGCATCTCCTCCTATTCCTAATACATCTGTTGTTAATGTAACTGTATCTGTTGTCGCAGAAGCTGATACATCACCTAAAGTTCCTGGTCTTGTATCTCCATTAACTGCAGCAGCTAAATCAGTGGCACAATTATCATCTGTTCCATCTGCACTAAATTGTGTATCATTTGCTCTTGCTCCGTCAACTGCTGTATAAACTAATTCATTAATTGTTACTGTATTTCCAGCAATAACTGAAGTACATTGTGCTGTATTAGTTGCAAAAGTATTTGCTACAGCACTTGATAAAGTTATTGTTCCTGTTGCATGTGTTGCATCTGTAGTATCTATTGTTACAGAACCAACTGCTGGTTCATCTGCATATAAATATTTAACTGATACTTGTCCATTAGCTTGTTTGTTAAAAAACTGAATAGATTCATCTGTTTCTTCAATTACCGCTCTTACATCTCTATACGGGAACCATATTGGATTATTTGATCCATCAGTAATCTTTAAGTAATTATTTACAATTTCTAATTTAACTCCCATGATATTTATTTTTTAATTGGTTCAGCATTTGTTACAGATTTAATTTTTTCTTCATGAAGTTTATTCATTTCAGTTTTCTTATTCAACTGTTTCTTGCTCAGTCCTTGAGGTCGAGGTCTCTTGTTGTCCATTGTTTTCTAATTGCATTAATGGTGTTAATTCTAATGTTTTTTCAAATCCAGTCATCTCTAAAGCTATTTCTTTTGGAATACCAGTTCTTAATAAAGCGTTTAATGCTTCTGCTTGACCTTTTATACCTTGATAGCGTTCTATTAAAATAAATTGCATTATAGGCATATGTTCATACGAACCACGTAAAACAAACGTGTCGTCTAATAGTACTTGAAATACTGCTACAAAACTATCCAATGTAGCTTGCATTTCATTTTGAATATAAGAAACCATTGATTCCTTAAAATTATTATATGTTGTTTTCTTTGCTTCTAATGATATTATATCTTTTGGAATATGTAAAGCTGTATATATAATATTACCATCAATTTTAACACTTTCATCTAATCCTAAGTCACGCAGAGCAATATGTAATGATTTCCAAGTTAATTGAGCCTTAGTTATCATACCTCTTTTTCCTTTTACAGTTAAGCCATATTTACTATTAAATAAATCTTCTGCATCTTTCTTTTCGTCAGGAGTTAAAGGAAAACCTTCTTTTGATCCAGAAATTAATTCTTTTCCGTTACTTTTTAATATAATATTTTTAGCTATTGAACTATCATGTGAATTAACAAGTGTTTGTTTTAAACCATCTAATCTACTTCTTACTTCAAACGGATTCTTATGCATTCCATTTGGTAAATCATATAAAAATAATAAATCATCTATTTTTATTACAATATTTTCACCATGTTCGTCATATACTATACTCTTTTTAAATACTTTATCATTAAATGCTTTAAAATTTTCTTCTTCAAATTCTTCTGGCCACTTTATTAAATCTATTTTCAATAAGTACATTGCTTTTGGTTTTGCAAAACCCGGAATTTTTTTACAAAATACAATAGCTACACCTTGTGCTATTTGCATAAATAATAAAGTTTCTAAAAAATCCGGAAATGTTTGATACCTATTTGGATTTTTAAAGAATTTTATTAATTCATGACCATCAACTTTTTTACCAGTTGATACTCTTTCTACATGAAGTTCTGCTTGTGAAAATAATTTCGCGACAAACAATATCGCTGGAGTAAGTATTGAATGATTCTGTGCAACATCAAGATTTGTGCCATTAATCCCCCACTCGCCAAGAGCAGTAAGGTCATAAAAATTCTCACCATCCTTGGTTCTTGACCACAATGGCCACGTAATTCTTGGAAAACTCCAACTCATAGATACGAATATAACAAATATATTTTATATATAAAAGTTTTTTTATATATATTTTTAAACATATTTTCATTATACTATACCTTCGTCTTTGTTTTATATTTTTATACTTAGGATTTTTACTAAATAAGCTATGACATAACCCATAGCATCCATGTAGTGATCGTTATCTTTAATAGGTTGATCAGTTGGTTTATCATATCTATCGATATGCCAAGAATAGTTTTGGTATTCACTTTCGAAGTCTTTATCTGGGACATAATATATAGTGAAACCTTGTATTAAAGTTATTCTAGCATTCACTGAACCGCCACCTTTAATAGCTGGTACTATTAAATGCCCATCATCTCTTATTATATCTATATATGTTTGTTTGGCTGAATCACCTACTATTATGCTCTCGCCATTAATTATTTGAGGTATGTGAACTTTTATAACTGTATTTATAGACTCAGTTATTTCACCTAATGGTTTATAGAATCGTGGACATACATAAAAAGCTCCATCACCATCATATTTAACTTCTATACATGCTGTCGGAGCTGAAGAACCAAAATCTAATCCAAAATAAGATACATATTCTTTTTCTAAGAATTCATTTATACTTATCTTGTGCCAACCTCTATAAATTCGATTAGGTCTTTCGGAACCTATACCAAGACCAAAAACAAGCCACATGTATTCATCTGCAGTACCTCTTTCCCAATTTAGTAAATTTCGTGGTGGTTTATTATATCTATCAACAGGTTTCCCTTTATACATTACCACACCGTCTTCTACTTCATAACTATCTCTTATCCAAGGTTCATAAGATAATAATTGTTTTACTATATTTGGTGGACAAAAAACGTTGTGTGAAAAATCTGAATGTATAAATACAGTATCAGGATCTAATCGATATTTCTCTAACCAAAAATCTTCATGTGGATTATAATCAGCTATTACTCTTTCACCTGTTCTTTGTGTAATCTGTAGATAAACAGATTTTGAAAATTGTGTTATTTCATTGAAGTATGATATATCTTGTGTTCCACCTAAAACTTTTCCAATACTATCTGCACCTTCAAATATTATTCTTGAACCAGTTTTAAAATATATAAAAGTTGCTGTTTGTTTATTCTCTTTAAAATTTAAGAATACACTTTCATCAAACATTATTATATCTTTCCAATTATCCATAACAGTTCCTCTACATGTTACTTTCGTATCACGCCAAACTGTTATCTTCAGATTCTTCCTTGTCATCATTTCTATTAATAACATCTGAAGTATTGACCAAGTTTTACTTGAGCGAGAACCGCCCATACTTACTATTTGTCTATATCTATGATGAGATGGTTTTCCAGATAATCCATCTTTTATGTGTTGTTTTAATCTTAAATTATACTCGTTAGCGTTTAATTTATCATGATAAACAGCTATAGTTCTCTCATATGTTTCGCTTACGTTTATATCCATTATATTTTAACACCTTTTATAAATTTAATTACTGGTTCAGGTCCATATTCTAAATTCTCAAACCACTCTTCTTTTATTAAATGCCTACCTCCTATATCTATTACATCTCCAATATTTATACTATCATGAGGTTCGTTTATAATTACTTTAAAATTTTCTTCACCTATAAATATTATACGTTGACCAATAAATTCTATACTCATTAAAACAATACTTTTAAAATTCTAATAAATAAAACTATAAATCCAAATACTGAAAGACAAACCCACATTATAAAAAATCCAAAACTTGGTTTTCTAACATCCATTATAAAATTATTGTATCTTGCAAAAATAGATTGTTTATCTTTTTCCATTCTTACATATTCTCTAAGTTTTTTACGTCTTTCGTCTACTGTTAAATCAGAACCATCTAATTCATTCATCAACTGAAAAAATTCTTCTTCAATTCTTTCTTTATTTTCTTTCTCTTGTTTTAAGTATTCCTTAAGTTCTTTACTTTTAGCCATTTCGTTTATATTGTGCACAAATTAATTTATCAACTATTTCTTTAAATGTATTTAAGTCTCTAATAAGGTGATAATCAAAACCTTTAGACTCTATCTGTTTTTGCCAAGCTACTTGTTTTCTTGATTGATGACCTAAAGCATTCTTTAATTCAAAACAAGTTGTTCTACTATCAACCATTAATAACATATCTGATACTCCCGGCACTACACCAGTTTCTTTAAATAACTTACCTTCTATTGGAGACCTTGCTCCACCATTCGGTACAGCGAATAAACAACCCCTTAATTCAGGAAATGTATTGTGAAACCACATATAACATTCTTGTTGTATTCTATTTTCTGATTTGTATGCTCTACTTCCCATTTTTTATATTTTTAAAAAAAGTCGGTTACCCATGTCCCGTTTATTGCTCTTGGACTGTGAGGCGTTGCAAGTCACCTGCTATAACAAGTGTTATCCACCTTTCAGCTTCTCGCCCTTTCACCGACTTTCTTAATTCCTTATTTTTTCTCCGAAAAATTTCCACCTCATAATAAATCTTTGTAATCCTGATCTACCTTTAGCTTCATGTATTGCTGCTTCAATTTGCTTTTCAGTGTTTAAACTACCATCTACATTAATTATATAGTATGGAGCATCACATCTTCCATCTGTTGGTGTTACTTTTATTTTACTCATTTATCTAATTTTATTTTCATTACTCTATTTAATCCTTCCATTCCATCTATATTATAATACTTTATTAAAAGTTTTTTATGGTCAAATTGAGAACCACCAGTTTTAAAAGCTATTTTTTTAGCTAAACTTTGAACATATCTATGAAGAAAAGCTTTTTGCCCATGATTTCCAAATGTTACAAACTTTTTTTTATCAGTTCTATAACTCATTTTCTTCTATTTCTACTGGTGTTGTAAAGTGTTTACATTTTTCACAATAAGTAACACTTCCACAATAATATAAATTAGCTTTACAACATTTACTATAAGCACTTTTATTTTTACTTAAAAACAAAGTTAATTCTTTTTTCATAATACATCTGGATTTAAACCCATTGGAATAATACTATAATCATCTCTATAAGCATGTTTATTTTTACTTATAAATTCAGTTAAATATCCTTTAGCTAATCCTTCTGTTGAAAAAACACCTTGAATGCTCATTCCGCCACCTTGTTCAGACCAAATTAATATATATACAATTTCCATTATTCTTCTTCTTCTTTATGTGTTATATTAATTACTTCTTCAATTCCATCTCTTTTAGTATGAACATGAACATGTATAATAGTATCTTCCTCTTCTATTCTACCTCCTTCAGTTCTTGTTACCTTAGGTTTAAAATATTCAAGTACGTTTAAATAATTTCTAACAAAATCTCTACCACCCATTGCTCGTAATTCCAACATAAATCTCTCAGCAAATTCATCTTCTATACATTCTTTAAGATTTAACCATTGAGTATCTTGATTGTTTTCAGCTTTCTTCAAAGCTAAATCTAATTGAGGATTAATTATAACACTTTCTTCAGCAACTTTCTCTGCAGCATTTTCTAATGCCATATCTTTGAAAACGTCCATTCCAACTTCTTTTTCTTCTTTGCTCATTATTCATCATTTGAAACGTTTATGTTGTCCTTTATCTCCTTCATAGATTTTACAAGATTTGCCATTAAATTTTCAACTGTCGCGCTCATATCCCACCCATTTGAAACACACATCAAATGAAAAGCTGTTTTAATGTCTTTATCTAATGAAAAAGTAAAATGCTTTTTATTGCTTTGTCCACTCATTGCCATTTATATTTAATTCGTATACGCAAATATACATATATTTTTTAATATATAAAACATATTTTTAACAAAGTTACGAACAACTTACAAACAATTCTCCCTTTAGCCAATAAACACAGCGTTCAAAGTGGGCAAAAACAACTTCATTTCTCCCAACGCGTCAGTGATCGACACGCTCCCAGATCAACAGAAGCTATCATTTCTGCA
>SDBT01004175.1_pt1 | contig 24608 bp, 27 predicted proteins | sample 2277101 | NCBI WGS metagenome assembly SDBT01 (sample SAMN10404973, study PRJNA504765) | marine sediment metagenome | isolation source: marine sediment core GS10_PC15, 103 cmbsf | place: Arctic Ocean: Southern Knipovich Ridge | collected 2010 | reverse complement strand
TTAGATGATGATTTAGATGATGATTTAGATGATGATTTAGAAGAGGATTTGAATTTCAAATTAATAGATGATTTAGAGAAAAAAAGTATTGACTTTAGAAGAATTAAAAAAATTGATCAATCTAAAAAACGAGCAGCAATTGAATCAGTATTTGATGAACGTACCATTTTCCAATTAAATAAAATACTAGTAAATGGGCCCTTGAGTAGAGTAGAAGGCATAATATCAGCTGGAAAGGAAGCTAATGTATATCTTGCTTATGATAAAAATAATAAAGAAGTGGCTATAAAAATTTATAAAATCGATAGTAATACTTCAAAATGGATGCGCAATTATATAGTAGGAGATCCACGCTTTAAAAGAATTCCGCATAATATATCGAAAATTATTTATTTATGGGCAAGTAAGGAATATAAGAATTTAAAAAGGGCATTTAAAGTAGGATTAAGCGTCCCTGAACCATTACATATAAAAAGTAATATTCTATTAATGGATTATATTGGTTTCGGACCAATACCTGCACCAAAATTAAAAGATATAAAAAATCCTAAAAATAGTGATAAGTTATTAGAGGAAATTTTAGATTTTGTCAAAAATTTATACCAAAAAGCGAGATTAGTACATGGTGATTTAAGTGAATTTAATATTTTATATCATAACCAAAAAGCTGTAATAATTGATATTTCTCAGGCTGTGTCTATTCAACACCCTAGAGCTGAAATATATTTAGTAAGAGACATAAAAAATGTATTCAATTATTTTGAGAAATTAGGTGTAGAAACACCAAATCCTAAGAAATTTTACTATGAGATAATAAGTTAAGATTAAATAGAAAAATTAATAATAATCAATTAATGCAATTAAGGAAAAAGAAACTATGAAAATCGGTAAAGATCGAATAGCTGTCATAATAGGGAAAAATGGAGAGACTAAAAGAGAAATGGAAGAGATGTTAGGCGTAAGAATCGATTTAGACAGTAAAACTGGTGATTGTGAAATAAATCAAGTATTAAATCATCCAAATTATAATCCACTGAAATTATTCACTGCTAAGAAAATAATTAACGCAATTAATAGGGGTTTTAATCCAATAAAAGCTATGAAACTGTTAGAAGTTGATTTTGATTTAGAAATATTTAACCTTTTATCAATCTTAGGAAAATCAGAAAAACGGATAAAGAGAATAAAAGGAAGGATTATCGGAAGAAATGGCGAAATGCGTAAGGCAATCGAAAGATATGCAGAATCTTTCTTATCTGTTTATGGTAAAACTGTTTCTCTCATAGCAGGTTACGATAATCTTCAAATTGCAAGGAAAGCAGTGAGTATGTTGATTAATGGTATGCCCCATCATGTAGTATTAAAATTTCTAGAAAATAAATTTAATGAGAAAAAAAAAGAAGCGTTTAAACAATTTTACAAACCTGAATTCTGAAAATTATTTTATAAAATAATTATGATACTTATTTGAAGTAAAATTTATTATATCTTTTCCATAAATAATCTCTCTTAATTCTTTCAATAATTTGTATATATCCTTACAATCTTCTTTTGAATATAATTCTCTATAATCTTCTTTTAAGAATTCATTTGTATGAATTTCAAAACTTTTAATTGAAAAAACTTCGGAAAGAGAAGATCTGAATATTACTATCAATCTTGGATACAGATTTTTTTCTCGTAAAAATATTGCCAATCCATCGATATAATATTCGATTTTTAAAGAAAAAAGATTATGATATTTTTCAATAAATTTTTTAATCTCATTTATTTCTGCTTGTACCTGGGGGGAGTATTTAGATTCCATTTAAAATAATTTAAGATTAAAATATAAAAAGTTCTAAAATTTTGAATTAATCAAAAGAAATTTCACCTATGTTAAATATATCATCTGATAATCCGACCTTTGAGCGTCTATAATTATGATTAAATTCTGGTTGAGTTCTTGAGCTATTACTGAAAATCTGAGGAGATTTTATTCCAGTTATTAGGAGCATGACTCTTAAATAACCACTAAACTCTTCAGAGACGCGAGCACCCCATATTACCATAGAATCATTGACATCCATTTTTTCATAAATTTTTTTCGCAACTGAATTCGCCTCTGCAAGTGTCATATCATTACCTCCGCAGACATGTATTAAAGCTCCTTTAGCTCCATTAATATCAACATCAAGCAAAGGCAAATTAAGAGCATCATTAATTGCCTCTTCTACTCGATTATCCTTACCATTAGACTCTCCAACACCAACAATTGCTACACCTCCAGTACTTAATATAGTTCTAACATCAGCAAAATCTAAATTAATAAGAGACGGTAAAGAAATTGTTTCAGTAATACCTTTAACCATACTCGCTAAAACTTCATCAGCGACACTAAAAGCTTCTATGATTGGCAAATTCGGAGCAATTTCTAATAAACGATTATTATCAATAACCACTAGTGTATCAGCATATTGTTTTAAATAATTTAATCCTTCTTTAGCTTTTTCAATCCTGCCAATTTCAGTATCAAATGGAATTGTCACTACTCCAACAACAATAGCACCCTCAAGTTTTGCTATCTCTGCTACGATTGGAGCACTGCCTGTCCCTGTTCCACCTCCTTCTCCGCATGTTATGAATACTAAATCACTATCTCTCAGAACATTAGTTAAATCTTCTCTTGATTCTTCAGCAGCATCTCGCCCTATATCGGGATCTCCTCCTGCCCCAAGACCTTTTGTAAGTTTTTTGCCTATTAATATTTTTATATGAGCATCTCTAATATCAAGATGTTGTCGATCTGTATTTATTGATACACATTTGGCACCTCTTATTCCTATCTTCATCAATCTATCAACCGTATTATTTCCAGCGCCTCCACAACCAACTATTTTAATATTTGCATAACCTATTTTTTCTTGTTTAGGTTGTATTATATCTCTTTTACGAGCATTTTTAATGAAGCTTTCCATTCATACTCACAATTTTTTATTATTTTATATTAAGAAAATAATCGTAAAGAAACATTAATATTAGAGTAATATCTACATAATATTTTATGAGGTCTTAACTTATTGAAAAGTCCTTATCAATTATTGGGTCAAAAATTAGTTTTAACATGTTGCCTTGGATCATAAATATTTTTGGTAAGGTGTATGGAAAACGATTAGAAAATGTTAAACAATACGCCCCGACATTTGTTATTAATACAATATCTTTCTCGTCTAATGAATCTGTAAAATAATAATTTTTAGCCAATACATCTTGATCTGTAGGGACGATTCCTGCTATAGAAGTCTTGAATTTATGTGGATCACCAATTTTAGAAGCATTATAGAATCTTAGTGAACAACGAGCGAATTTTGGGCAAATATTATTCCCTATATTCAAAAAAATCCATCTTCCGTCAGTAACATGAATAATTTTAGAGATCAATAAGCCTGTATCTCCCACTAAATATCTTCCTGGTTCAAAAATAATATTTTTAGAACATAAATCTAAACTTTCAAGCTTTTTTTTTATTTCAGTCATGATTTTTCTTAACTGATTTCGAGGCATTATTGTAGCCTCAGGAAATCCACCACCAAGATTTAAATTCTTAATTTTTATCCCAATACCTTCCATTTTTCTTAGATTTCTAATAACATTATCTAAATTCTTTTTGAATTGCTCGATATTATTCATCTGACTTGAAAAATGAGACAATAAAGATGTTAATCTTATATTTTGGCATTTATTCACCAGATCGTGTAATTTATTCAGGTTTTTCTCATTAAATTTAATACCTAATCTGCTATCGTATTTCTCTGAATTAACTCGTATACAAATATTTTGTTTCGCATTTAATTGTTTTGCTATAGAATTTATCTGAATTAAATCTTTTAAATTGTATACTATTATTTCTTTAACATTTTTTTCAATACTTTTCTTAATTAAGTCATTTGGTAAATAAGGACCACCTACTAATATTTTGTTTGGTGGAAATCCGGTTTTTAATGCTAAATTAAGTTCTGGTAATCCCACAACTGCAGCACCAATGCCTTCAGAATTAACAATGCTACAAATCTCTGGAAGAAAATTTGCCTTAAATGAGTAAAAACAATCAGTATCATTAAAAATGGTGCTGCAAATTTCTTTAAAGGTTTTAATATTGTCTCGAAGTCTATTTTCTAAAAATATTATTATTGGCGTTTCATGAATCTTTAATAAATCATTAAGATATAATTGATCAATTATCATATGACCGTTATCTTTTTTTAAATATGGATTACCAGAGATAATTTTCACGAAGTTCACCTAATACTTAAGATTTCTTTATTAATTGTTGGTATAATTCACTCGTGTTTTTTGCTATAATATCCCACCTGTTATAATTTTTTACTTTATCTTGCCCAGCTTTCCCAAATTTTTCTCGGAGTTTTTTCTTTTTTAAGAGTTTAATAACTTTTTCAGCTATATCTTTAGGATTATCAAACTCAACTAAAAATCCATCAATTTTATCCCTTAATACCTCAGGAGTAGCACCAATATTAGCACCAATCACGGCCTTTCCAGATGCCCAAGCTTCAAGAAAAGCAATACCATAAGCATCACTTCTACTAGGCATTAAAAAAACATCCGTTTCTTTAAATGCCGTTAATTTTTTTTTATCGAAGTATCCAGTTAAATTCGCCGGAGTAAAATTGATAATTCTTACATTTTCGAGTTTTTGAATTTTAGATAATTCTCTGTTAAAAGCTGTTGTTGATGGTCCAATAAAAACAAAATAAACTTTTTTCTTTTTTTCTAGAATATATGGGATTGCCTTTAGAATTGAAATTGAACCTTTTTCGTAATTTTTATAACCACAAAATAAGACCATTTTATAATTTCTTTCTTTATTTCTAAAAAATTTTTCTTTAAAATAATAATTTTTGAATACTGTATTATGAACTCTTTCAAATCTTTCATAATCGACACCCATCGGAATAACTTCAATAGTTTTTCTTAGTATATCTAATTTTTTCATTAAAAATGTTTTTTCATGATTAGTACACGCAATTAGAAGGTCGAATTTTTCTAAAACTTGCAATGCAGATGGATGTAAATATCTAGGATTTGCGAAATGAAAAAATGGAGTACAAATTGTAGGTTTATTTAAAAGTTTTCCAATAATTAAGGCGATAATAAGATTAAAATAAGGAAAAAATGTTGTATGGATTAAATCATAGTCATTTTCTTCGAGTTTTAAGGCATAATCTAATAATTCTGGTAAGTATGGCCCATTTTCTAAAAACTTCTTTAGGCACTCATCGGTTAAATTTAATGACTTAAATGCTTTTATACTTTTTAGTTTTTTTACTTTTTTTATTAATGGAACGTTATAATCTATTGAAAATCTATTAATTCTTAAATTTGTTACTTTCCTATAATATCTCTCATTTTCATTAATGATTTTTCCACGAGGATCCCTTAGGGCTTTGAAATCTATTGCATTGGAAGTAAATATGTCAATATTATAACAATCATTGTATTTTTCAAGGAAAATTTCTGCTATTCTTTGAAAATAAAATTCAGCACCTGAAATTGAAGGAAAGAATCTTGTTGGTATATATAAGATGTTATTCAAATTAATGATCCTTTTTATTTATCAAATATAATATATAATGAGATGCAAAAGTCAAAAAAATTACTTTTTTTGGTTTTGAAAGCAAAAGAAATTGGAGAAATTAACCAAGAATTTATTAATTTTTTAGAAGATATTTACCCAAATAAATCCGCAAAGGTTTTAGAAGTAATCGAAAGAGGAATTACAAAAATTATTTACAACCCATCAAAAAGAATTGTTTGGATTGCTATTGGTGAAAATAGACAAAAAAAAATAAAAAAAATAAAAAAAATAAAAAAAATTGAATATCTAATTTACCCTCAAATATATTGTAGCTGTTTTAACTTTTATATGGCTGTAGTTAAAAAAAATCGTGGGTTCTGCAAACATATTATAGCACAATTGATTTGTGAAGCTTTAGGCAACTATTCTGTAAAAGAATTAGAGGATGTTAATTTTAAAAGGTTGATCAAGGAATTAAGATTAAAGCAAAACTAATTAACTTTAAATTCAATGCGGTCCCAATCCTTTAAGGCTTTATCGAAATCTTCAATTGAGATTTGTCGAGCTATTTTAATTTTGTTCTCACATTCCAGTTTTATTATTTTGAGCATCAATCTTTTATTTTTTCTAAAAAATTTTTCAGCTTTAGGATATTCATCTTTAAAAATTTTTAATAATCCTTCTAAATCCACCTTCTTCAATATTTTATAATTACCTTTTACAAAGTTGCACATAGGGTCTATGGAAATCTGGAAATTAAATGCATCGATTCGTTTAAGTGATAATGGATAAGCCTGGCAAGCTAAAGGCTTCACATCATGAACAGTACAACCTCTATTTTTATCGTAAAATGGACAACAACCAAGTGGGTTTAACATGATTTTGTAAGTTAAAATGAGTATTTTTTGGTTAAGAACGTCAGGGAAAACCAAATCTTCGATGACCTTGAATTCTAGCCTTGACTCTTTAGCTTTTTCGATTAAAAAATCAACTTCATCAGGATATAGGGGAATTCGTTTCTCTCCCGGATTGTTCTTGATCTCAAAACAACACATCCCACATTTAATGCATTCATATTGTAAATCTTCACTTTTCAAAATGGCTCAAATAATTATGTTTTAAGCTAGTTATCTTTTAAATTAAAATAAAATTTTTAGTCAATATCAATAATAATTGTTATTAATATTATCTAAATATATTCTCTAGAATCAATAATTCGATAAATTCTCAGTCTATCTGCATGTTACACTGTTTTAAAGATATAAAAAATTGAATTATTTTATATAAAAATAAATTTAAAAACATACCAGAAATATATTCTTTTATTAATTTTTAGACAAAATACTTGTGAGATTCATAATATAGATGTAAAGGTATAAAATATGGAAGATATAAGAATAATAAAACATATGGATTATACAAAAAAAGATTTTAATAACCCTATCTGTATATTGGGGATGCCAGGTATAGCAGATGTAGGAAAATTTGCATTGGACTCATTAATAGGTCAATTAAAGGCCCAAAATTACATGGATATCATTTTTGATGAGTATCCGGCAGGAGCGATTGTTGATGATAGTTTATTGGCAGCACCTAAAGCTGAAATTTTAATATGGAAAGATCCTCAAAATGTTAGAGATATTATGCTAATCACTGCCGATGCCCAAAGTCTGACTCCGAAAGGGATATACAAAATTTCAAATTTTCTTACTGAAATAATTTCACAATGTGGAATTAACTTAATTATTGCTCTAGGGGCTTATCCTGTAAGCAATCGTAAAATAAATTCCAAAATTCCTAAAATATATGCGTCTTCAACTAATCGCAATTTACTAGAAAATTATTTGAAGAATGGTAATTGTGAGAAAATTCAAAAAGGAGTTATAATTGGTGCCAATGGCTTAATTCCTTGCTTGGCTAAGGCACGATTTGACATAGATGGTTTAGTTTTTTTAGGTGAAACTGATAATATGGCTATGATAAATGAAGATATTACAGATTTAAAAGCATCGATATCACTCTTGGATATGGTCAAGAAATCCTTCTCTTTGCCAATCAAAAAGAATTACTCAATGGATAACATTGAAAAAATTACACAAGATCTTCAAAAAAAAAGAGATCAATTAGATAAAGATCTTGATACTTTCAGGATTGTTGACTCAGACGACAAGCGAAAATCGTTATATATTTGAATTTCTAAATCATATTAAATTTTTTTTTAAAAGAAAATACGCTATAAAGCAAATTGGGGCAACTCTAATGAATTTAGGTGTTGAATCACTTTAGGATATAAAATATAACTTAAATATTTAGCAAAAAATAATATAATAGATAATTAGCGAACTTTTATCCTCTTTATGACATCTGGTCGCTTTTTATAAAGTATACGGAAGCCACAGTGAGAACACTTGATACCAGGGAGAGCATTAAGCTCTTTTTTACTTACTTCTTTGCCACACGATTTTCTCGCACAAACATACTTGATTTTGATCACATCAGAAATTTTTATTTTACAATTTATATGAATTAATACGATAGAAAAATTAAATTTTATGCTTTTAAAAGAGATTTTTTCTAAAATAAAAAATTCCAAATAGTTTTATGCAGATATATTATATCCAAAAATTAATAGCTCAATTTGGAAATGATTAGTAGTTCAAAATTTAAATAAAAATTATTATACTATTTAATTAATCACTTAGTTATTCGTTTAGATTAGATAACAGATTTAAATATTACCTGATTTTGCATTTTTAAGTGGTTAATAAGCTCTTTATAGCGATTACGAATTGTAGCTTCTGTTACCCCTGTTGCTAAAGAAACTTCTCTCTGTGTCCTACGCTCACCTTCCTGAATTGCTGCAACATATAAGGCTGCACCAGCAAGGCCAGTTGGGGCTTTTCCAGCTGTTATACGGTATTTTTTTGCTAATTTTAATATTTCAGCGGCCCTATTTTGGGTACTCCCAGATAAATTAAGCTCAGCACAGAATCTTGGAATAAAATTAATTGGAGAAGAAACCTTTATAATTATTTTTAGTTCTGTTAAGATTAATCGATAACACCGAGCGATTTTTTTTTTATCCACTGAAGCAAATTCTATAAAGTCATCTATCGTTTTAGGGATGCTATTTATTCTGCAAGCCGCATATATTGACGCGATTAACATAGCTTCTATTGACCTACCCCTGATGAGATTTTTCAAAACCATTTTTCTATAAATATGAGCAGCTGATTCTTTTAACTCTTTAGACAAATTCAGTTGAGAAGAAAAACGATCTAATTCATTCATAGCATAAGATAAATTTCTATCAATAGATTTATTAGTTCTGGTCCTAACGTTCCATTTTCTTAAACGATATACATCAGCTTTCATTTTTGGACTAATTATTTTTCCAAAAGCATCCTTATTTTTCCATCCAATCATAGTACTAAGACCTTTATCATGTAAAGTTAAGGTTGTTGGAGCGCCAACTCTAACTTTTTTATTTGCCTCTTCAGTGGAGAATGCGCGCCATTCGGGTCCAGAATCAATAATCCTCTGACTTAAGACTAAACCACATGAATTACAGATTATTTCCCCCCTAGAATCATCCGAAATCAAGTCATTATTGCTACATTCAGGACATAAATTCGAAATATCTTCTGACATAAGTATGCCTACCTTTTAAAAAATTCACTTTCTTAAGTTCTATAATTTGTTTTATATTTTTAAATGTTTGCGTTTGAAAGAATTATCGGTTAATAAAAGTAATATTTTTTAACTAACAATTTTTGTATTTTAAGTTAGATATTTCACATACTATTTTTGTCGGTTGAAAAAAAATAATAGATCTGATTTATTCAAGCGGAAAGAATTTACGGATTAAAATTCCAGATTTTTTTCGTTTTATCTAATAATATTTTTAACCAAAATATTTTAATACCTTCATATTTTCTTTTCAATTGATGGGACAATTTTATAAATCTCATGGAAAGCATTGTCGTTTACGCTCTTTCCAATCAACCTGCCCAAGGTGTGGAACAGATGTCCTCTATTGGGAATGTACACATGGTTCTAAGATTTTTTTTCAATATCCTCCTTATGGAAAATTAGTAAGGCATATTTGCAGTAAATTTCAGGGCAAAAAACTGATAAACAAATATCCTGTAATAGTAAAAAATCCAGTTAAGTTATTAGAAAAACCATCTCCAAAGTGCAATATTTGTGGAAAATTATTTAAAACAGAAAAAAATTTAAAAGCACATTTGAGGCGATTAAAGAAAAGCGATTTTTTACACAAACAATATTTTAGGAATGAAAATTTAACCGAAGATAATTTACTAAAAGAAAATAATGAAAATTTCAATAAATTTAAAACACGCTATAAACCAAAATTTGGAGCAATTATTATAAAGAAATGAAACAAATAGATTTTTAATAATTATCTCTATATAATATTTATACTAAATTAACAATTTATTATTGATATATAAAAACAGAGAAGTAGTAAAATGCCATTAGATCCCCAAACTGCTGTATATAATTTAATGCAAGCTGAACCTACTATAATAGCAGTAGCTGTTATTCAAGGAAAAGATATTGTTTATTCTACAGACAACTGGGATATAAGTGCTGACGCTGGGAGAATCGTATCAAGCTGGGCTTCTATGAATGCACAATTCGTCATGGTTTCTGGTGTAAAATATTCTTTACTACAATGTACCACTGAAAGATTAATCGCAACTTCAATTAAAGGTGAAGGGCACATTGTTGGAGCAAAAGATGATGAAAATAAAGTAATTTCTTACCAAGAACCAGATGGATCGATGAATCCTGGATATATAGAAACAGCAAAATGTGTCGCATCTATGAGTTCTAAAAGTGCATATTTGGATGAAAGTTCACAACTGGGTCAAAAATCTGAAATGATGGGAGATGCGGCTTCAGCAGGTGGTGCGGCTTCAGCAGGTGGTGCGGCTTCAGCAGGTGGTGCGGCTTCAGCAGGTGGTGCGGCTTCAGCAGGTGGTGCGGCTTCACCGAGTGTGGATCCCCAATTGAAGGGTGAGATTCAAGCATTTCTCGATTGGATAAAAGATGCTGAGGGTCTTGCTGGGTACATAAGCTATTATTTACAACAAAACAATGCACAAATAATTTCAGAACTTTCAAAAATTTATGCAGAGTTAAGACAGATATTCGGTGTTTAGAAAATTTGCCTAGAAATGAATTTGCTTATCTAAACATGAAATTTTCAAGTTCTTAATTTTTAACCAGATTTTTTAGGAATAAAGAAATTTTTTTATTGAAATTGTTTACTTTAGTAATTATTTTGAAAAATTTTTAAATAATTTAAAGAAAGTATTATATAAGAATTAAATTTCATAGAATTGGTGAATAAGAAATTTTGGACTTTTTTTATTTGAAGAAATTGTATTATCTTAACATCGTTTTTGTCGTTTTATGCATTATTCTTGTCTTTAATCAATATTTTTTGAATTTAATAATTGGAGATTTCTCAGTATTTGTAATTTTAATTTTTCTTTTTATAATGCTTGCCCTAAACCTTTTATTTGTTTTTACAAAAATATTTCCTAAAAATAGCAAAGACTCTTTATCATCAAAAAAAAGCAAAAGGAATACATCAATAGGAAGAATACAAATTCCTTCGACTCCAATATTGCCTGAATCACGTTCGGAAGAAAGATCTAAAAAAATGGAAAAAAAAGAGCTAAAAAAATTAAAAATAGCTCCTTTAAAAAAGTCTGAAGAAAAAGAATTAAAATTAAAAGAAAAAGGAGTTAATGGTGGTTTAGAATATTTATCAAAAGAAGATATAGATTTAGGTATTCCTGCAATACCAGTAGCACCTAAAAAGATAGTTAAAATAACCTCAGAATCACCGGGATTATCTACAGAAATATTAGATAAAGTAAAAAATATGGAATCTAAAGATACAGAGGTGGTTTTAGTAAATTGTGAGAGATGTGAAGAAGTTATTCCAGTTCCAGTTCCAAAAAGTGCGGTACTAAAGTCTGAATTACCAATAGTACCTATTAGTTATATACATAAAAACAAACATGATAAAGATCAACATTGTATTACAATTCATATTGATCACGATTTTGATATTCGTCGACAAAGGATATCTGAGGTAATTATTTCTTAATATACTTTTGAATTAATTTTTTCTATAGATTAAAATTTTTTTAATATTAGTAAGGATCATGAACGTTGGTGTAATTGCCGCAAGCGGATATGCGGGTGGTGAAGTTGTTAGATTATTAAGTTCTCATCCAAAGGTTAATTTAAACTATATTACATCTCGTAGACTGGTGTCAAAATATTTTACTTCAATTTATCCAAATTTACGAAATATCTTAAGTCTAAAATTTGAATCTTACAGTATAGAACAAGCAAAAAAAAAATGTGATCTTGTGTTTTTAGCGGTTCCACATAAAGTTTCGCAAGATATGGTTTCTGAAATATTAGAAGCAGGCTTGAAAGTTATAGATTTAAGTGCTGATTTTCGTATAAAAGATCCAAAAATTTATTTTAAATACTATAAAAAAGAACATTCTCACCCCGAAATAATTGAAAAAGCAACTTACGGATTACCAGAATTACATCGGGAAGATATTAAAAATTCAAATTTAGTGGCAATTGCAGGCTGTCACGCATCGAGTGCAATATATGGGCTATATCCATTAATAAAGGAAGGATTAATTCAAGTAAATAATATAATTGTTGACTCTAAAACAGGTTCTTCTGGTTCTGGAGCAAGTGTAAGCGAGGCCTCTCATCATCCTATTAGAGCTAATAGTATTCGACCATATAAAATGACAGGGCATCGACATATCGCAGAAATTGAGCAAGAATTAGGATTGATTTTAAAATCTGATAAAGAATTTAATCAGTCCATTAAGGTTGGTTTTTCTGCTCATGCAGTTAATATAGTACGAGGGATATTGTCGACTTCTCATGTTTTTTATGACGCTTCAAAAGAAATTAATGAAAAAACTTTGTTTAATGTTTATAGAACAGCATACAAAAACGAACCATTTGTTCGCTTAATAACACAAAAAGTCGGGATATTTAGGCTTCCTGATCCTAAAATAATTATTGGAACAAATTACTGTGATGTTGGATTCCAGATAGATGATCATATGAACCGAATTGTAGTCTTATGTGCCCTTGATAATTTAGTTAAAGGTTCAGCAGGTAATGCTGTTCAATGTATGAACATTATGTGTGGTTTTCCAGAAACAGCTGGACTTGAATTTCCAGGTTATTATCCATTATAACTACCTTAAAAGTTAAACTTTTTTTTATTTATTAGCAATTAAATCTGCTGCACAAAAACCCAAAATAAGCATTCTTATCTGCAGAATCCGGGGTTTGGGCAGAGCGACGATTTTGGATTCAAAAAATACTAAATAGAATAGCAATTATGATTGGGATTAGACACAATAAACAAAGAAAACTATACCATGATTGAGCCCAATTTATGTAGTTATTTGGATGCAAAATAATATTACAATTAGGACAGTGCTTTAAAGAGAAATCATTAACTCTCGTATCACAATTGTAACATAAAGATAAATTAGGATCCTTCTCGTCGACTTTATCTGATTCCATAATTGACATTTCTAATATTTCATATAATTTTAGTTTGATAGAATTAAAAAAATGTTATGAATTATATAAATTAAATAAAATAAAATTTTAAAAGCATTACTAAAAATAGGTGAAAATCAAATTTCGGGATATATCGGTAAAAATATAAGACTGGAGCGAATCATGAATAGAGAGACAAATAAAACAATTATCATCCCAATGGACCATGGGTTAACAGTGGGACCGATTAAAGGAATTGAAAAAGATTTAGGTGTCATGGTAAATAAAATCGCATTAGGAGGTGCAAATGCTGTTTTAGGACATATAGGTATACCTTTATATGCACATAGAGGATATGGCCCCGACATTGGTTTAATATTACATTTGTCTGGTTCCACGTCATTAAGTCCAGAGACCAACTATAAAGTTCTAGTAAATACTGTTTTAGAAGCTGTAAAATTAGGTGCTGATGGAGTATCATTACACATAAATATTGGAACCAAATCAGACCCAGAGATGATTGAGACCTTAGGAAGAGTTTCAAGAGAATGTAGAGAATTTGGAATGCCTCTGATAGCTATGATGTACCCAAGAGGAGAAAATATAAAAGATGAATATGATGTGGATGTTGTAAAGATTGCTGCCAGAGTTGCCGCAGAATTAGGGGCTGATATTGTAAAGACTAATTGGACAGGGGATCCTGATTCTTTTAAAGAAGTTGTACAGGGTTGTATGGTGCCAGTAATAATTGCTGGTGGTGAAAAGTCAGGTATTAGGGGAATTTTAGAAATTACTAAACAATCAATAGAAGTTGGAGGATCTGGAGTAGCTTTTGGTAGAAATGTGTTCCAATCAGACGATCCAACAGGTGTGGTAAGAGCTCTATACTTGATTGTTAATAAAAGTTATGATGTAGATGAAGCCATGAGGGAAGCAAATTTATAGAAATCTAATATAATAAATCAAGAGCAATAAATAAATCCAGCAAAAAAATGAGATGTATAGCAGAAAAAAGTTTAAAATTAAAAGAAATAACGATTCAACTGACCCTTTTTAAAATGCATAAAAGTTATCTGTTACTAATTTCGGATCAAATAGAAATGGGTATAGGAAGCGTTACATTAGGAAGCCCCCCATTGATAGAAGGATTAAAATCAACGTCAGCTTCCTACAACTTGTTTGGAGTAAATAAAAAATTATTAAGCAAAATTATTTCAGAGTTTTCCTCGAATATTTTAAAATTACCCGTTTTGTTATTACTTTTTTTGAAGGTAAATAAAAAGGAAGAAGAAATAGCCAAACCTTTAATGAAATTTTTAAATGAAGTCCTAAGAGAAGTTATTGAAAATAAATAAAATGCAGAGAGTGGGATTTTTGAACACTCGATTATTCAAGTAATTTTTCGAACCCACGTACTGCTATCAGACCGGATTACTTATTCATAAACAGATCTTGAGTCCAGCTTATGAGAATTTTATTTTCTCAAACGTGTCCGGCACCGTTGACCATGCTTGGTTATCTCTGCATTTTATATTTAATATAATATAACGTTATTATAAATTCTTTTGATCGTTTTTATATAAAATATAAGATAAAAATATCGATCTTTTCTATGAAGATTAAGTTTGGTAAAATAAAAAGAGTTCTTAACAAACTAAAGGCACTTGGTCTTTTTTAAATTATTATATTAAAACAAGAAGAACAAAAAGATAAACATCATACCCATCATACCTAAAAGGAATATCATTTGTATTCTACCTTTCTTTTTTTGTTTCACTTCATAGCCAAGATACTTATCCCGGCAATTTTGACCGCAAAACTTTTTATCAGGCGGGACTGCTTTACCACAGATTGTACAGTGAGCGTGAGGGCCCCATTTTTTCTTAATTTGTTCTTTCCAAGAAGTTTGAGACATTTTTAATTCTATTAATGTTAATTTTTTATATAATATTTAAATTATAAGAATTAAAATAATTTATTATATCTTATTAATTCAAAATAACTGTTCCAATAATATCTTTTTTACCCTGCCAAACTTTTTTGAATTCATTCATTTCTTTTCCAGAAGTTATTAGTACTTTAATTTTACTTCTTCTTAAAATTTGTAATGAAACAGCATCGAATATCCGATATTCACCTGCGGCTGCTTGGTTATCTTCTGAAGATTTCAAGATTACTCTTTGTAATTCATCATAATTTAACTGATTAAATAATTTCGCATCATCAAATTTTTTTGGATCTTTATCATAAATACCTTTTACATCAGTTAGAATGATCAATTCATCCGCATTTATGAACTCTGCTACTTCAAGAGCCACCGAAGTTGTAGATTGTCCTGGCTGTAAACCTCCCATTACTATAACCTTATTAAAAAGTATTGCTGTAGAAAGTTCCTCAATTGATCTTGGAACCTGCGGATAGGCGATGTCTTGTAAAGAAGCAACTATTAACCTTGAATTTATTCGAGAAATTTCTATTCCAAAAGTATCACATAAAGACTCATTTCCTTTAAATAATCTGACAGCATTTATATACTCTCTAGCTATTATTCCACCGCCACAAATAATAACGAGCTTATTAAAATCATGATTATCTTTTATAATTTTAGAGAATTCATTGATCCTTTTGGAGTTTATATTTTTATCCTTAGTAAATAAGAGTGAACCACCAATTTTTAAAACCATATTTCTCATAATGTTTTCATTCAATTTTTCTTTGTAATAATATAATGTTGATCAGATAAATTAAGTTTCTTAAGATAAATGACTAAAAATAATAGAAGAGTCAGAGTAGAAGTACCACATAGAATATCTGGATTTTTTGAAATTGTTGATGAAATCAATAAAATTAAAATTAGAGATCCGGAAAAGATTGGTTCTCGAGGGGCTGGATTTTGTTTGAGTGCAGTAGGTAAAACAGATGTTATGGTTGAAACTCTTGAGAAAGACAAAGGTTTTGAAATAGATATCACTATAAATGGGAAAAAATTTAATCAAAAGGCAGAAACAACCTACTTTTTAATTGATTTTATAAAGAATTTTATTAAGGATCCACATAAAATAAATATTGACCACACTTTTGATCTACCAGTAGGATGTGGGTATGGTGCCAGTGGTTCTGGGGCTTTAGGGGCCATATTTGGTCTTAATTATTTATTAAATCTTAAATTATCTTATACCGAAAGGGGGAGAATTGCGCACATCGCAGAAGTAATAAATAAAACTGGATTAGGCACAGTATGTGGGCAATTAGGAAGAGGTTTGTCCATGTTAAAAGAGCCGGGATATCCATGTAGCATCGAGCGGATAATTGTACCACCAGGTCTAAAAATTATTTGCGGTTCTTTTGGTATGATTCATACAAAAACAATACTAACTTCTGAAACATTGAATAAAAAGATTAAAAAGGCAGGACAAAGAGCGTTAAAGAGATTAATAGCAGATAAAACTATTTATACTTTTGTTAAAGCTTCCATAGATTTTGTAAAAGAAACAAATCTTCTTGACCTCTTAAAATTAGAAAAAACTAAGGAACTAATGTTTGAATTGAATAAATTGGACATTATTGGTGCCAGTATGAATCAATTAGGTCGGTCTGTGTATGCCATTGGGTATGAGAAAGACACTGAAAAAATGGTTGAGGTTTTTGAGTCGTTTAAACACGAGATTAAAATTTTTAATTTATCAATAAATAATAGCTACCCTAGGATTCTAAAATTTAAATAAATACTTATCGTTATTTCATATGTTTTGATTTTAGTGTTGCAGCTTCTACAGCTCTTATGAGAGTATCTCTTATTTTACCTTTTTCAAGTTCGTGTAAACCTGTAATGGTTGTTCCTCCCGGAGAAGCAACCATGTCTTTTAATTCACCCGGATGTTTACCAGTCTCTAAAAACATTTTTGCTGAGCCTAAAACTGTTTGAGCTGCGAGTTTTAGAGCTATATCTCTTGGTAAACCCATTTTTACTCCTCCATCTGCCAAAGCTTCAATAATAATAAAGATATAAGCTGGACCGCTTCCAGATAATCCAGTAACGGCATCTATATGTTTTTCTTCAAGTTCTACTACTAAACCTACGGAATTTAAAATTTTTTTAACATATTCTAAATCTTCATTGCTAACTTTATCATTAGGAGCAATTACAGATGCACCTTCTTTTACTAATACTGGTGTATTTGGCATAACCCTTACTATTCCAACGTCTTTATTAATAAATTTATTAATATTCTTAATCGTAACACCCGCTGCTATTGAAATTAGAACTTGATTTTTGTTTAATTTAAGACCAATCTCCTCTAAAACAGAATCTATTTTTTGCGGCTTTACAGCGATTAAAATATATTTAGCTGTTTGGACTAATTCCGTATTTGAATTTACAGCCTTTACTTTGAATTCTTGTACTCGAGAACTGATAACATCTTCATTAACGTCAAAAATGACGATCTTCTCTTTATCAACAATTTTTGAGCTTAATATACCACGGAGCAATGCTTTACCCATGTTTCCAACTCCAATGAAACCTAATTCCTTGTTAAACATAATTATCTATCATCAATCGATTTATAATAAATTTTATTATTGTTAATAATTTTAATAGCGCAAAAGGAAGATTCTAAGAGATGTACACTTAAATTATTTTAAAAATCTATAAATTCGGTAAATTCTTTAGGTAAAAGAATATTATCCACTAAATCATCAATTTCTGCTGTTTTAAATTTATGTCTGAATCCGATGACTCGATTTTTATTCATTTAGTCTTTTCTTTAAATTTTCTATTAGATTCGCTTTAATAAGCCCTTTATCTCTATCATAACCCTCACATACTAAGCTTCTAACTCCTATTAAATCTGGTGAAATTTCTTTTATTTTTAGAATGTGCTCATTTTTTAATTTTCCCGCTAAAGCTACTTTCAGTTTTAATTTTTTTGCCTTTTCTTTAAATTGAGTTAATTGTTTAATATTTAAAAAATCGAACAAACTTTTGTCGTCTTTAATAAATGTATCAAGCATTGCAAAATCCGAGCCAGATTCAGCAGCAATAGTTGGGATTTCTAAAAATTTTGGTGAACCTTTCATTCTTCTTTGATCAGCATAACCTGCTACTACAACTTGAATATTTTTGTTAAAAATTTTTACAGCCCTAACAACATTTTTCATTAAATTTACACCTTGAACTACATTTTTCGGACCTTTTAAGCCTACTTTTATTATATCAGCTCCTGAAACTGCAGCTCCTAAGGCAGCTAGTGATGCGCTTCCGGGTAAATATGGAAAATCTCCAATTGTTGCACTTAATAGCTGAAAACTATCAATGGGGATCAAATCTCTCATTGCTTTAATAATCCAAGGAAAGTTTGCTCCTAATGAACCCTCTGAAGGATTCTTACAATCGATATATTTTACGCCGCCAGTATGGATTATTGTTTTAGCCTCTTCCAAACTTTTTGGGCTGATTAATAACTCTATTTTACCATTGTTCATAGTTATTATAAAAATAAATATAAATATAAAAAATATTATCTTCTATATATGTCGCCTAAACAAATAACCAAATTAGATATCAAAGAAGCTGTGTTTAAAGAGCCTATTGAAGTTATAAAGAAATTAACATCAAACTTAGAAGGAAATCTAAAGTATACCAAAGTGATACAAACTTATGTAATGGAGGAGCGTAGATTAGATTTAATCCTATTAAAAGAAGGATCTTCTTATTTTAAAGGAAAAATTGTATGGATTGGAAATAAAAAAGATGATACAGAAGGTACGCTTATTTGCGTAGATACTGGAACTGAATTAAAACAAATTAACCCTTCTGCAGAAAATACTGAATCTGTTATATTGGATATTAAAAAAGAAACGATAAAAGTTTCTACTGCTTCGAAATCCAAATGTACAGTGTGTGGAAAAGATATTGAAATTTTTGACGAAGTTTCAGGATGTCCAATTTGCCAAGCAAAAGCACATCGCGAACATTTAATAGATTGGATTAAAATGAAACACTCCTGTCCAGTCTGTAAGAAATCTTTAAACGTTTCCTCCGGATCAATAATTATTGATTAGCTATGAGAATTAAGAAAAGTTACTTAGTTTATTGATATTTATTGAGCCATCATAAAGTGCTGTTGCTATCAATACACCTGAGAAATTATTATTTTTATAGTCAACTAAATCTTTAAAGTCTCTAATACCACCACCAACTAAAATAGATCCATCGAAATTTTTTCTAATTTTCAGATATAATGGTGGAATGCCTCCTATTTTTTGTCCAACTCTGAATAAATCTAAAAGAATCAATTCTTGTATACCAAAATTCTCTAATTCGTTTATTACACTTAAAGAAGTCTGGTCTTTTAATTCTTTGATATTTGAAATTATATTGCCTTTATACATATCCAAACTTAAAATAATATTTTTTTTACCAAATATCTTTAAACCCTCTTTAATAACTTCAAAACTGTCAATAGTTTCCAATCCCAATATTAATTTGTTAATACCGATTTGAGAATATCTTCGAATATCTTCTTTTTTAATAATTCCAGGATCAAGGATGACCTTTAAATCTAGAATTTCTTTTATTTTTAATAATATGTCAATATTAGGATTATTATATATGATCGAATCTAAGTCTGCTAAGTAAATTTCTTTGAATTTATATTTTATTTTAAGAACTTCTGCTATCAGAAAAGGTTCTGACAAATCAAATAAATAGGATTCTAAAGGGTTGTACTTATCTCTTTCCCCTTTTATTGCATGCACTGCATAAGAATTTAAAATGTCAATTACGGGGATAATTCTAAAAATTGACATACATCATAAAGTAGATTTTCTTAGTAGATTTTTTTAGTTAAATGGGATTAATTAATTAGTGTTAATATTTTTAATTGATGCACATGAATGAGATTAATTTCTTGTTTATACTTTGGTTAAGAAATAAATAATCTGGAATACTCTTTTTTTTTAAATAGAATCGAATTTAATTAACAACTAATAATTTAATTTTTAAAGTTAAATTTATAACTTACAATAAAAATAACAGAATTTTTTAAATTAATTGTGATAATTATGAAAACAGAATCTTACATAAATAAAATCATCGTAGAAACTGGTCTTACTAGAAAAGAAATTGAGACGAGGGTAGAAGAAAAAAAAAAAGAACTTAAAGGCTTAATATCTGAAGAAGGCGCATTATTTGTTATTGCAAAGGAGTTAGGTGTTGATGTTAAGGAAGAAAATAAAGATTTATTGAAAGATATAGAAATTAATATATCAGATATCACGCCACAAATGAAAAATATAACGCTAATAGGGAGAATTAAGGAAATATATCGAGTTAATGAATTCAAGAGAAAAGAGGGAAGTATTGGACATGTAGGTTCCTTTTTATTATATGATAATACAGGAGATATACGAATAACTTTATGGGATGACGATACTAAAATATTTAAAGACAATAATTTTGAACAGAATGAATTAGTCAAAATATTAAATGGTTATGCTAAACAGGGTAAATCTGAAAAAACAGAAATTCATCTTGGAAGATTGGGGAAACTAATATTATCGCCTGAAGATGTAGATTACAAAAAATATCCAAAAATCCAAAATAAATCCATTCCTATTAAAATTATAAACTTAAATGATAGTTCCGTCTCTATTGAAGGTAGTATTTTCCAAATTTTTCCAGTTAAGGAGTTTACAAAAAAGGATGGAACTGGGGGAAAAGTAAGATCATTAAATCTAATAGATTCTTCAGGTTCTTCTATTAGAGTAACTTTTTGGAATGGAGACACAGAAAAAACAAAAGATCTTAAAATGGACGATTTTATTTCAGTAACAAACCTGAGACCAAAATTGAGTACTCTGGATTCGAAAACAATTGAATTACATGCAAATAATTATTCAACCATTACCAAAAAAGCAGAAAAGATTAAAATTGAAGGAGATACAATTGAAAAGATTGAGAATCTTCAAAAAACAAATGGAATTGTATCATTCCAAGGAGTTATTTCCTCTATGGATAATCTAAAGGAGATTAAATTAAAGTCCGGTGATGACGTGTCGTTATTAGGTTTTATCGTAAGTGACGATACAGGGGGCATTAGAGCGACTTTATGGCGAGAAAAAGCAGATGAATTTTCGGAGATCTTAAAAGTTGGAGATGGCATCTTATTAAAAAATGTTATAATAAAATACAGTAGTTTCTCAGATCGAAATGAAATTTCATTTATTAAAGATTCAATCATAGAAAAAATTGACTTAAAAATACAAAATATTAAGGGAATAATATCAGAACCAAGAAAAAATACGGATAATTTTACTGGAAATTATAAAAAGATTGATTCAATTCAATCACCAGGGATCGTTGAAATAAAAGGATTTTTAGCAAAAGAGATTAATAAAATAAATTCCTACGAAGCCTGCACTAACTGCAATAAAAAAGTCGATAATTGCACTTGTACCAATAAGGGAGAATCAGTAAATCGGTTAATACTAAATGCCACTATTGATGATGGAACTTCAACGATTAGAGTTGTATTTGGAAGTAAAAATGCTGAAAAATTAATTGGTGAAAAAGCTGATATAATTGTTAAACTTAAAGAAACGCCAGATTATGAAACATTTTTAGAAAAAAAATCAAGCGAGCTCTTAGGAAAAGACATCATTATAAAAGGAAGAGCTAAATTCAGTGATTTTTCGAATTCTTATGAAATATCAGCTTTTGATTTCACAGACATCAATATTAGTGATGAGTTAGATAAAGTTATGAAAGAAATTGAAACTTAGTTGATAAATAAAAATAGATTAATTAAGTTTTTTTTATCTCATCAAAAATTTTTTTAATATTTTTACTTTCTAACCATCTTTTCATTTTAATTTCAAAAATACCAACAATTAAATAAAAAAATTAAATCTATTATTACAATTATTATTATAAATTACAATTATAATAACTTTTGAAATAAAATTTAATCTCAATAAAAAATGTTCAACGATTCAAATAATTTGGAAGATATTAAGCTAGTTATAGCGGGTTTAGATAATGCTGGAAAAACAAGCTTTCTAATAGCATTAAGACAAAAGTATAATTTTCAAGAAATAGTTAAGAATTTAAAACCAACTATAAAAATTGATTATAACTCCTTTAATTTTTTAAATCGTTGGACAATAAATTTTTGGGATATGGGAGGACAAGCTAAATATCGAAAAATTTACATCAACAACACTGTATATTTTATGGAAACTAATTATCTCTACTATTTTATCGATATACAGGACGAGTTAAAAATAGAGGAATCAATTCATTATTTGCATGATCTTTTAAATATTTATAGAGAAATGGATTATTCGAATGAAATAATTATAGCTTTTAACAAATACGACCCAAAATTTAAGGATAATGACGAATTTGCCGATCGAGTCGAAATGATTAAAAATTTAATTTTAACACAAAATAAAGATATAAAATTTCAGTTTTTTGAAACGTCTTATTACGATATCTCATCCTTATCAAAAGCAATATCTTATTCATTAAATAAGTTATTAAATTTGGAGAATATACATAACAGATTAAAGAAAGTTGTGGAAGATTTTGAATGTAACCATGCAATTTTATATACTGATTCTGGTTTAATCATATCAGATTATTATAAAGAATCTATGGATACAAGAAGATTTGAAGAAACGATAACAAATAAAATTAATGATGATTTGGAATTTTTTCAAAGATTGGCTGACAATCAAGTTGAGATGGATGAGAGATTATCTTTTTTTAAAGATAATATGGAATATGTAAAAAAGTATAATATAAAATTAATAAACGGAACAAGTACGTTTTATTTAGGAATTTCAGTCCCCCTCAAAAGCATTAGTGGAATGAAAAAAGAATTAGATAGCTTTCATGATCAGTTAAAATTTACATTTTCTTAAGTTTATGGGGATTTGATACTAATTAACTTTATTTTTGTTTTTCCCATTTTTTTAGATACATAACTTCAGAAAGAGTTGATCCTCTTTTGATTTCTTCACGGAATCGATTTTCTTTTTCCAAAACATCAATTGCTCTATTAGCCATTTCTTGAGCTTTTTCCTTAGGGATGACTACTATACCTGAATCATCTCCTACAATCCAATCTCCAGGGTCCACTTTTTGACCAGCACAAATGATACTTACATTAGTTTCACCTAAACCTCTTGGCTCTCCTGCTGTTGGCGTGAAATGTTTTGCAAAAAGAGGAAATTTCATTTTCCTAATATCATCAATATCCCTTGCTGCTCCATCAATTACTGCTCCAGCTATTCCCTTAACCTTACAACTCCAGGATGCTAATTCGCCCCATACAGCATCTTTACCTTCACATGCATCAATTACTATTACATCACCCTTATTTGCCTCTTCAATAGCTTCTACTGGTTTGCTCCAATCTCCATTATATGCTCGAACAGTATACGCTGGGCCAGCAAATTTCAAAGGTTGATCTTGTGTTCCAATCCAAACTGGCTTTAATCCATTCATCTGACCTGATCTATGCATAGCATCGGAAATGTTAGGACAAGAAACCATCATTAATGCATCTCTGATGTGTGCCTCGTCATATTTTTTAAACAAGCTTGATTCTACTGGTTTTGCTGATGCTATAGATTCTTTAATTTTTTTTGCAGATTGCTCAGGACTTTCAGCTTTATATAAGGCACCGCCAATTATTATAACATCAGAACCCGATTCTTTAGCTAAAGCTGCAGTTTCACTATTTAATCCTCCTGCAGTAGCTAACCATGTTGTAGGTTTTAATTTTTCCTTTAATTTGCGCGTAAGCTCTATGGTTTTTTTTCCACCATAAATTACTTGCTGATCCACTCCAATATGAGTACAAATCATATTAACTCCCATATTTTCTAACTCTAAAACCCTTTCAATGAATTTATCTTCTGGAATATCTATTGTATCAACCCCTAGCATTACACCATACTTTTTGGCTGCTTCTATAGCCTCAGTTACAGAGGCATTGTCACTTCCTCCCAACATTAGAACTATACTTGCCCCCGACTTTGCTGCCATCTCTATTTCAATTGAACCACCATCAGCAGTTTTCATATCTGCTACAATTATTTTATTTGGAAATTTTTTGTGTAAAGCTCTAACAGCATTCATACCTTCAGATTTAATTAATGGTGTTCCTGCCTCTATCCAATCAACTCCACCTTTGATCGCCTCTTCAGCAATTTGTAAAGCACGGGGTAAATTTATAACGTCTAAGGCAATTTGAAGATAGGGGTCATTTTCTCTTTTTCTTAACAAAATCATTACCTATTTTTATTAAATTCTTGAGTTTATAAGTTATTCAAAACTCATATTTTTTTTCTTCTATAACTATTAAAGATGATATCCTCTATAAACTTAATAAAAAAGTTAGGGATCAGAAAGAAAAAAGTTAAACGT
>SDBT01004174.1_pt1 | contig 24614 bp, 24 predicted proteins | sample 2277101 | NCBI WGS metagenome assembly SDBT01 (sample SAMN10404973, study PRJNA504765) | marine sediment metagenome | isolation source: marine sediment core GS10_PC15, 103 cmbsf | place: Arctic Ocean: Southern Knipovich Ridge | collected 2010 | reverse complement strand
TTATTCAGCTCCACCACTCTAAAATCAAGAAAACCGGTTTGCTCTACCAGACCCTTGGCTGCCTCAATATCAGTAAATCCGGGAAGCTGTACCAGGATACGGTCTGTTCCCATTTTTTGAATGATTGGCTCGGTGACACCGTACTTATTAATACGCCTTTCGATAGTAACCAGTGCCCTGGCCATGTCCCTTGCCCGTTCTTCCCCGGTGGCGCCCTCCGGAAACTGAGCCTGATACACTAAATGTACACCGCCAACAAGGTCAAGACCCAGGCGCAGTCCCTGCCTGCCGAGTCGTTCTCCGTCCAGGGGCAGGAGCGCCCACAGGGAAGAACCAAAAATCAGCAATACTACAATAAAGACCAGGGTATTTCGTCTGAACATTTTTCTCCCTACTGTGATTTATACCGAGAAGCATCCTGAGAATGGGCTAACAAATTATCGATATAGTCTAAAGCTTCCTCTCTGGTAGCCAGCTCCCCGACAGCCTGCGCTTCCTGCGCCAACTCCAGAAATTCCCCGATTTTGGGTCCCGGTTTCATACCAAAGGTATTAATCAAATCATGCCCGTTAATCAGCCTCAGTGGAACGGTGGGGCTGGCTTCTTTGAAATGTTGGTCCAGCACATACTCCGTCATCTTAACGTGCTCCCGCCATTGAGCCGGGTCCAGGTACGGTCCTTTAGCGGCTAAATGGTCCGCCATGCAAAGGAAGAGTATCCCGACACCCGTTTCTCCGGTATCACGGAAATAACGATAAACCGCCCGATTCGAGGGAATCTCAGAGCGGCTCATCTGTATTGGTCTGAGATGATGCTTGATGGCAGTCTCCACCAGCTTGATTTCTTTGGTGCTGAACCGTAATCTCTCTAAAACACCGACTGCTATGGCGGCACCCTCCGTGGCATGTCCCAGGAAGTGGACTCTGCCATCGGCATTAACCGTCTTCGTTTGTGGCTTGGCGATATCGTGGAGAAGCGCCGCCAGTTTGAGCAGTGCCCTCCGGCTGCTGCCCCGGCTAATCTCCAGGTCAAAGTACTGGTTCAGCACATCTGACCACGGTACCGCTGCTAAAACCGCTTCGCTGCCATACTCCCATGGTTCCTGCCTGAGTATAAAATCAAGGGTATTCACGGTCTGAATGGAATGGTCAAAAACATCCCAGAAATGCACATTGGGCTGGTCGACACTCTTTGCCGGAGCCAGCTCCGGAATTACCGCCGTGAGCAGGCCCAGCCTGTCGAGATAATCCAGGAACTGGCCGGCGCCGGCTACCGCCAATATCCGGAGCATTTCTTCTCTGACCCGCTCACCCGCGACACCGCTAATAAGATGACAGTTCCGCCTGATTAGAATTTCAGTCTCACTATCAATAGTAAAATCAAGCTCCGCCGCCAGGCGTACCGCTCGCATTAAACGGGCGGCATCTGATTCGAAAGTCATTTCACCTATCACCCGAATTGTGCCGCTACACAGGTCATCCCACCCATTAAAGGGGTCAATAAGCACCGCCGGTTTGTGAAGGACAGCGCCATTTTTACCGTATACCCCACCGCTCTTCTCCTTGAAGATAGCGGTTAACGGCTTATAACCAGCTTCCCCGAGGCTAACCGCCATGGCATCTATCGTAAAATCGCGCTGTGCCAGGTCCTCTTCGATGGTGCCCCTGAGCGTTGAAAAGTCAAGCTCATATCTATCTTTAGTTGAGTCGGATGCGCTGTCAAACAGGACTACCCTGCCTATCCCGTTTACCGGGTCTAACGGTATATATTTACCGTCCAGAGCCGCCGCCACTTCAGACGCTGTCTCCAGTGCATCTGCGGCTACGGCAATGTCAATATCAGCCGCATCCCTCCCCAGCAACATGTCACGAACAAACCCACCGATGAGGTAGGACTGAACATCTCGTTTATCGAGAACATGGCTGACATTCGCCAACAATGATAATGCTTCCTGATTTACGGGCAGCTCCAAATCTTCCACCATTTGCTGATACATCTGTTAAACTATACTCCCAAAGCGACCTGTTTTTCAAGTTTTGGCTAGCTGCACTAAATATGCGAGATTATTTATCTACCTCACCCCATTAATGTTGGGGAACCCTATCCCCCTTTGTCCCCCTTCCCCTTATCAAGGGGAAGGGGGAGTTATATATAAGAGAGGCGAAGCCTCTCTTTAACTCTCCTTTTTATCCCTCGCCTTACGAGGTGTTAAAGGAGAGGGGGAATTCTTTAAAAGAGGGGTTTCGCCCCTCTTAGACGCCCTTAGTAAAAGTTTATTTAGTAAGGGGATTAAAAGGGGCGGAGCCCCTTTAAGAAATACTCTTCCCTCTCCCCTTCATAAGGGGAGAGGGATAAAGGGTGAGGGGTTAACAGAAAACAACCAGGATTGAGTAAAAGGGAACCGAGGCCAGGTTTGACGCCGGGCAGCCGGGTCGGTTAAGATTAGATTGGCTTCCACTCTTGGTAAGGAGCCAGACTTATGCCGCATACCACTCTTGTCTATACCAGAAATAATCATATCGCTCGCCTGGCGATGAACCGTCCGAAAGCGAACAACACCATCAATCAGCAGCTGTCACAGGAACTGGCAGAAATCTGCCACCGGATAAACCAGGATGACGATATCTACGTAGTAATAATTACCGGCTCCGGTAAAGTATTCTGCGGTGGTAGAGAGCTTGACCTCGGGGAGTGTCGGTACCGTCCGGCGGGTGCTATCGCCGGCATTGACCGGCCGGTCATCGCCGCCATTATTGGAGACGCCCTGGGGGAGGGACTGGAACTGGCTCTGGCCTGTGACATCAGAATAACATCGCAGAAAGCACGTTTCGGCTTATCCCAGGTAGCTGATGGACTGATACCGGTGGATGGTGGCACGCAACGACTGCCCCGCATCGTCGGTAGAAGCAAAGCCCTGGAACTGCTTCTCACCGCGGAAACGATAGATGCCGAAGAGGCTGTTCAAATAGGCCTGGTCAATATGGTAGTCTCTGAGGAGAAATTAGCCTCTGAGGTTGAGGCTCTGGCAAAAACCATGGCCGCTAAAGGGCCTGTTGCCCTGCGATACATCAAAGAGGCAGTAAATAAGGGACTGGATATCACTCTTGAGCAGGGACTTCGCCTGGAAGCCGACCTTTATTTCCTGCTGCAGACAACTGCTGACAGGACGGAAGGCATCAAAGCCTTTTTGGAGAAAAAACCTCCCCGCTTTACGGGACAGTAAGTCTCATTCAGCCTTTTTATCTTAATATGAAGAGGGCTTAGAAGGACAAACAAAGGTGGGCAGTTTCGAGGTAATTATCTACGACAAACATGATGGCATTGGTTACGTGACCCTTAACCGGCCCCAGGTCTTAAATGCCTATAACATTCGGATGAGAGATGAGCTTTATCAGGTACTGAATGCCATCAAAGATGACGCTGAGGTTAAGGTGGTCATATTTCAGGGTGCCGGGGAAAGGGCTTTTTGCGCCGGTGCTGACCTTTCCGAGTTCCTCACCGCGCCATCCCCGGTAATAGCCAGGCAGATTCGCTGGGAGAGGGACATCTGGGGGCTTTTCCTCAGCATAACCAAGCCGCTAATTGCTGCCCTTCACGGCTATGTGCTGGGTTCTGGAATTGAAATAGCCCTCTGCTGTGATATCAGGCTGGCTTCGGAAGATACCGTGTTCGGTCTGCCGGAGGTAGGATTAGGCGTTATTCCGGCGGCTGGCGGCAGCCAGACCCTGCCCCGAACCATCGGCAGGGCTAAAGCGCTGGAAATACTGCTAACCGGCAGATGGGTTAAGGCCGAGGAGGCTCACCGTCTCAAGCTGGTAAACCGTGTGGTATCCCGAGCCAACCTGTTGCCTGAAGCCGAGAGACTCGCCGATAAAATTAAATCCTTTAATCCACTGGCGGTAAGCTATGCCAAGCAGGCAATTACCAGTGGACTTGACCTGAGTTTAGAACAGGGGCTGAAACTTGAAGCCAGGCTCGGACAACATTTATTCACCCTGTCTTCAGCATCTCCTCTGACAGGGGCAGCATAGGCGACTCCCTTTAAACAGGCCTCGTTAAACTCCAGAAATACAAGAGGTAGTAATGGACGATGAGAATTTAGAAATCCTCGCTGAAAAAGTGGCCGACCTGATTAGCAATAGCAAAAAGACCGTGGTCTTTACCGGCGCCGGCATCAGCACCGAGTCGGGGATTCCTGATTTTCGCAGCCCGGGTGGAATCTGGGAAAGGTTCGACCCCGATGAGTTCACCTATCAAAAATTTGTGAGCGACCCTGAATCCAGGCGGCAGCACTGGGAAATGCTCAATACGGGTATGCTGACCGGCGGCGCAACTCCGAATCTCGCTCACTACGCAATTGTAGAATTACAGGAATTGGGGAAGTTGGACTGCGTCATTACCCAGAACATAGACAATCTACATCAGAAAGCAGGATTGCCTGTTGATAAAGTGCTGGAACTCCATGGCAATATGGAATGGGCAATATGCCTGAACTGCGGCCGGCGATATCCGTTTGAGCAGATTAAATCCAGGCTTGATGGGGGTGAGGAGATTCCGGATTGTAAAGCCTGCCGCGGCACTTTAAAGCCGGACGTGGTTATGTTCGGTGAACAACTGCCGGCGGGGGTGCTGGAAGAAGCAACCCTGCGCTCACATGGGTGTGACCTTTTTATCGTGATTGGCTCAACGCTGGTTGTCTATCCGGCGGCTTACATGCCCACCTATGCCACAAACTCCGGAGCAAAATTAGTTATCATTAATCTCAGCTCCACCCCGATGGATGAGCAAGCCGCCGTACTGATCAAAGCCAGAGCCGGGGAAACAATGTCCTCTGTAATAAGGTGGCTAAAAGAGAAGCTGCAGGTTTGAATTCGCCAGGCAAGCTGGGTTATAATATTATATGGCTAGTCATAGAAAGGATAAAGATGAATAAGGTTGTAAGCAGTGTGGAAGAGGCAATAACTGACATTGAGGACGGAGCCAGAATCGCCATTGCCGGTTTCCTGACGGCCGGAGTTCCCCGCGTTCTACTGAAAGCCTTGATAGATAAGGGTGTCAAGAATCTCACACTGATTTGCGGTTGTGGCCCCCTGCTGGGCGCACCGCAGGAAACAGCGCAACTGATCAAGAACAAGCAGATTAAGATGATAGTGGACTCCTACGGACTTTATCGCTCGGTTAGTAAAGGTAAACAAGACCCCCTGGAGCAAGCCGTCAGAGCCGGCGAAATAGAGTTTAGAGTTTATCCCATGGGTACTCTCGCCGAAAGGCTTAGAGCGGGCGGGGCAGGGATTCCCGCCTTTTATACCCCCACCGGTGTCGGCACGGTAGTAGAAGACTGTATCGTCTCTAACCTTAAGGCGGATAACTTACTCAAAGAGACGCGAATATTTGACGGGGAAAGGTATGTACTGGAGCGCGCCCTGAAACCGGATTTTGCCTTCCTTCATGCCTATGCCGGGGATAAGGAAGGAAACCTCAGGTACAAGATGACCGCGCGAAACTTTAACCCGGTGATGGCATCGGCCAGTCGGATAAGCATCGTCGAGGTTGAAAATATTGTAGAACCGGGAGAGATAGATCCGGAATGTATCCATACCCCGGGAATATATATTCAGCGAATGGTTCAGGTACCCCGTATCTCATATCAGATAACCATAAATTAATAAACACCAAAGGGAGGAGGATTGTAATGAAATTTCAAGGACTTCCCCGGGAAATGATAGCCCTGCGGGTAAGTCGGGAGATAAAAGACGGCGACTACGTAAATCTGGGAATCGGTATCCCCACCCTGATCAGTAACTGGATAGAGGGAAGGGATATAATCCTCCAGTCAGAGATAGGCATGATTAAAACGGGACCCCTGGCTACTGGAGATGATGTTGACCAGGACCTCATCAATGCCAGCGGCCAGCCGGTACATCCGCTCCCGGGAACCGCTTTTTTTGACATCGTTGAATCCTTTGGCATGGTCAGAGGCGGTCATATGGATGTTATCGTTATGGGAGCGCTTCAGGTCAGCGCCACTGGCGATTATGCCGGCTGGGCAAACCCGGCAAGGGGATTGTATGGCGTAGGGAATATCGGCGGCTCTATGGATTTAGCCGCCGGGGCAAAGAAGCTGCTCATCGCTATGGAACACACCACCACCGATGGTAAATATAAGATAGTCAATGAACTAACTTATCCGGCGACCACCGAAGGAAAAGTAAGCAAGGTTTTCACTGACCTGGCGGTGATGGAGATTACCAGGAAGGGACTGCTGCTCCAGGAGATATTCCCCGGGCTTTCACCGGAGGAACTCCAAACGGTAACCGAGCCCAAACTGATAATCAGTCCTGACCTGAAGGAAATAGAGCTTTAGAGGTTTAAGAATGAACACTACAGACATGCTCAATATTGCCGCCGCAATTTGCCCGGACAGGGTTGCCATTATCTTTGAGAAAAAAAGATATACCTTCAGTCAGTTGAATGCAAGGGTAAATAAATTAGCCAACGGTTTATCAAGCATGGGGGTAAAAAAGGGTGACCGGGTAGCGTTGCTGCAGGTCAACTGCAACCAGTGTGTTGAAACATACTTTGCCGTAGCAAAAGTGGGCGCCATTTATGTGCCGCTGAACTTCCGGGGTAAGGAGAACGAGCTTACCCACATACTGAACAGCGCGGAAGCCGGCACCATATTCGCCGGTGAGCGCTATATCAAGATGCTGAATAACATGAAGCCCGACCTGAAATCAATGGTCAATTACATATCCATAGAAGGCAAAGCTGACGGGATGTCATATTACGAGGATGTAATATCATCGGCATCATCCGAAGAAATGGCAACCGAGATTGAAGATGACGACACCACCATACTGATGTACACTGCCGGCACCACCGGCCTTCCTAAAGGCGTGATGCTGCCTCACAACAGCTTCTCTATCTATGTCCTGGAAAACGTAACCCCCGCCGACCCTGAAGTGGAGGAAAGGAATATCCTGACGGTGCCTCTGTACCACGTCGCCGGGATTCAGGCGATGATGGCAGCGATATATGGAGGCAGGACGCTGGTTATGGAACGCCAGTTCGAGCCAAAGGAGTGGATGGAACTGGTGGAAACAGAGAAAGCCAACCGCGTGATGATGGTCCCCACCATGCTGAAACAGTTAATAGACCACCCTGATTTCAGCAAGTACGACTTAAGCAGTCTGAAAGTAATAACTTATGGCGCCGCCCCCATGCCAATCGGGGTTATCCGGAAGGCGCTGGAGGTCTTCCCTGGAGTTAGCTTCATTAATGCCTTTGGCCAGACGGAGACGGCTTCAACCATTACTACGCTCGGTCCGGAAGACCACAATATCAGCGGCGATGATGCGGAAAAGGAGAGGAAGCTGAAAAGACTTTCTTCCATCGGCAAGCCCATGCCCGATGTCGAAATGAGGGTTATTGACGAGGCAGGACAGGAATTGTCCACCGGGCAGATTGGTGAAATTGTAGCCAGGGGGCCCCGGGTAATGAGCGGCTACTGGAAGGATAAAGAAAAAACAGAAAAGACCATAGATAAAGACGGATGGGTGCACACCGGTGATATCGGCTATGTGGATGAAGACGGCTATTTCTTCCTGTCGGGAAGGGCAACGGACATGATTATCAGGGCAGGAGAAAATATTTCCCCGGAGGAAGTGGAACTGGCAATGCAGACCCATCCCAAAATAGAAGAAGTGGCGGTCATCGGAGTCCCCGATGAGGAATGGGGCGAGCAGCCCCGGGCAGTAGTGGTGCTCAAGGCAGGGGAAACAGCCACCCCCGATGAGATAATGGAGTATTGCCGGGCGAAGCTGGCCAGCTACAAGAGGCCCCGGTCGGTGGTTTTTGTGGACAGTATTCCCCACAATCCCATGGGCAAGATTATCAAGCGGGAACTACGTGAAAAATACGGAAAGCCCTAGTCCGTCCGCCGGTAAAACAGCCAGACTGCCTTTAGTTTGTTATTCGTTTCAGGGCTAAAGTAATTTATCGCCTCAAACCGACTCAGACAGGTGAAATATCATTTTTACCCGCGATAATCATAAAAAGTGGGTAAGGTTGCCGGATACACGATAGTATACAGAGCATAAATATGGAGCTAGCAAGCAAGGTATTAGAGGGTAACATTCAGGCTGCCGCCAGGCTCATCAGCCGGATTGAAGATGAAGAGCCGGACGCAATTAGCGAAATGGAGCGGCTCTATCCGCATACCGGAAAGGCTTATATCATCGGCATCACCGGTCCCCCCGGTGCCGGAAAGAGCACACTGGTGGACAACCTCATCAGCGCTTTCCGAAAGAGAAAGATGACCGTCGGTGTCATTGCAATTGACCCGACCAGCGCCTTTACCGGCGGGGCGATACTGGGCGACCGGGTAAGGATGCAGAAGCACAGCGTCGACCGGGACGTGTTCGTCCGGAGCCTGGCAACGAGGGGCTGGATAGGCGGGTTGGCTAAAGCGGCACTCGGCGCTGTCCACGTGATGGACGCCATGGGTAAAGACGTTATTCTGGTAGAGACAGTGGGCTCGGGGCAAATAGAAATGGATATTACCAGGGCGGCGGACACAACTCTTATTATTTTGAACCCGGGTGCCGGGGACGAGATTCAGATGATGAAAGCGGGCATACTTGAGGCGGCTGATGTCTTTGTTATCAACAAGGCCGACAAAGAAGGTGCCGAGAATCTTAAAATGAACCTGGAAGTTATACTGACAATGAAAACCCGCCATCCTGGTGAATGGAAGCCGGGCATTATCCTGACGCAAGCAACCCTGGACAAAGGCACCGAAGAACTAACCGCGGAAATCTTTCGACATCGGGAATTCCTTATCTCCAGCGGAGAGCTTAAAAAGCGCCAGAGAGAAAGGGCAAAGCTGGAACTGCTGGAGTCGGTGGAAAGTTATTTCAATAACTGTATTCACGGAATTGATAACGGAGATTATCTGGAGAAAATCGTAGATGACTTATTGCAGGGAAGAACCAATCCTCATTCCGCTATCTTAAAAATTACACGCCGTTTGGCTAATGATTTGCGTCAATTATAAAGTAACGTCAAATCAGGACAGGTTAATACCGGAAGGGACAAGACATGAATAATGAAAAAACTACCAGGGAAATCCTGGAGGAAAAGCTAAACCGCAAAGAGCGTACCCCTTTATACAATCCGGAAGCACTGAAAAAGATAGAGGAACATCTTCACCATTGGAAAAATACGGTGGTTCGGGAACAGGACCGGGACAACTGGCAGGCTACTCCACGCACTATTCTGGGTTCGGAAATACCGCGGGATTTGCTGTATACCCCGTTGAATAATCGTGAGCTGGATTACCGGTCAGATTTGGGATTTTCCGGGGAGGAGCCTTATACCAGAGGCATACACCCCAATATGTACCGCGGCAGAACATTCACCATGCGTCAGATATTCGGCGCCGGTTCACCGGAACAATGCAATAAAAGAATGAAAATGCTCCTGGAGCACGGTGCTACCGGCACCAACTGGGCGCTCGACCTGTCCACGGTACAGATGTTTGATTCCGATGAGCCTGAAGCCAAAGGACAGGTAGCCACCGTGGGCGTCCCCATCGACTGCGTTGAAGACATGGAGGTTATCTGCAAGGATATCCCCATTGATAAGGTCAGCGCTTCCATAGTCACTCATTTCCCCAGGAACACGGCGATAATATTCCCGATGTATCTGGTAATGGCGGAACGCCGGGGTATACCCTGGGACAGATTAACCGGCAGCGTCCAGAATGATTTCATTATGGAAAGCCTGGTGCGCAGCGCCATGGAATACATACCGCCAAAGGACGATTTCAGGATACAGTGCGACAACATAGAGTTCCTCCGGAAGAACGTGCCGCTGTGGAACTATGTTACCCTGAACGGCTATAACCTGCGGGAATGGGGCACTTCCGGTATTACCGAGATGGCGGTAGCCGTGGCTAACGGCATAGAAATCCTGAAAGATATGAGCCACCGTGGGCATGATATTGATTGGGCAGCCGAACGGCTGGCATTTTTCTGGGCTCCGGCGAATGACTTCTTTGAAGAGGTCTCCCGGATACGGGCGGTGAGGCGGTTGTGGTATAAAATTATGAAATACCGGTTTGAGGCTAAGAAGCCAAGGTCAATGTGGATGCGGTGTCATGTGCAGACTTCCGGTGTCTCCCTGACGCGTGAGGAGCCCCTGAACAACGTGATTCGATCTGCTTATCAAGCCCTGGCAGCAGTACTTGGCGGCGTTCAATCTCTCCACGTGGACTCGTATGATGAAGCTTACTCCGTCCCCTCCGAGGAAGCCTCAATCTTATCTCTGCGTACTCAACAGATTATCGAGGCCGAAACGCAGGTCACACAGGTAGTCGACCCTCTGGGTGGCTCCTTTTACATAGAAGCACTGACCAATGACATCGAAAACAGGATTCTCAGCGAGGTAGATGAAATCGAACGAATGGGCGGCATCGTTGAAGTGGTCGCCAACGGCTGGCTATATAACAAGGTCGCCAGACACATTCAACGGGAGCAGAAGATGATTGCCGACGGCGAAATCAAGGTAGTCGGCCGTAACTATTTCAGAGCGCCCGATTTGAAGATGCCGGACGTATGGGTGCACGAATATGATGATAATATAGCCAGACAGATGTGTGATAAGCTAATCAGGATAAGGCAGAAAAGGGACAATGAGAAAGCCAGCAACAGTCTCAGCGCTCTTAATGAAGCCTGTAAGCGCGGGGATAACGTTATGCAGTATACCCTGGAATGCGCCAGGGCTGACGTTACCGAGGGGGAAATGCGCCGGGCGTTTGTGGAAGCTTTCGGCTCATGGAAACCGCCGGTTCATATTTAGATTTAGTCCGTTTCGGGAGTTGAGATATTATGGCAGACAAAAAAAGGATTAAAGTGCTTTTAGCCCAGTTTCCCCTGGAGACTCACTCAAGGGGAATCATTACCGTGGCCGGTATGCTCAAAGACGCCGGCATGGAAGTGATATTAATCGGCAATGAACTGCCGGAACGGGTAATCGAGACTGCCATCCAGGAAGACGTTGACGTTGTCGGGATAAGCACCTACTGCGGCGGCGAGCTGGCTCTGGGTAAAGACCTGATGAAAGCGGCCGGGGAAAAGGGGATAAAGAGCCAGACCGTGTTCCTTCTGGGAGGAATATTCCCGCCGAAAAACGCCCCAAAGCTAAAAGAGATTGGTTTCAGTGGTGTCTTTCCGCCATCAGCGACCAGGGAAGAGATAGTGTCCTGCATTGAAAACGCAGTAAACGCTAAGTGATGAGCAACTTCTAGGACGGTGCTTCATATAATCTTACCGTAGTCTCACCTTCAACGATTAATTCACCGTTTTGATTGGTGCAGGTATTTTTTGAGGTTACAATCCCCTTATCCCGGCGTACCGCAATCACCTCAACTTCAGCGGTTATGGTATCGCCGATTCTCACCGGCTTCAGAAATCGGCTGGAGTGAGAAATCAAAATAACCAGACCGGGCAGTTTCGCCACCGCCGCCGAGAGCAGCGCTATTGATAGTACCCCGTGAGCAATCCTGCCGCCGAAGAAGGTCTTCTTAGCATAATCCTCGGAAACATGGACAGGATTGAAATCCCCGGAGACCTCGGCAAAAAGGTTAATATCGGCTTCACCGATGGTCTTAACATGAGTGGTTTTATAACCAATGTCCACTCCCAGTTTATCTAAAATAGATTCATTCTTTTCTTCCATAGCCTGCCTCCTGAATTTTGTGAAGCTGAATTCTCTATCTCCAATCGGTCACTTTGCGAGAGTCTTTTCCATCTCCTCTGCCATTATGGCGGCACCCAGAGCGGTAACTATCCGGGGATGCGGCGGCACCAGTAACTTAACCCCCAGCTTTTCTTCAACGCTCTTGATAAGTCCCGCATCCAATCCACCACCGCCGCTGATGGCGCAGTCCTCCTCCATACCAACCCGACTGATGAGGGCAGATATTTTGTTCGCCAGTGCCTGGTGCACGCCAGCAAGAATATCTTCTTTGGCGACACCTTCGGCTACCCGGGAAATAGCCTCCGATTCCCCGAACACGGCGCAGCTCGTCGTGAAGGTGACCGGCTTTCCGGATTTCAAAGAAAGAGGGCCGATATCCTCGAGGTCTACCTGAAGCACATTAGCCATGACCTCCAGAAAACGTCCGCTGCCGGCAGCGCACTTCTCACTGACGGCGAAGTTGGCAACCTGCCCGCTCTCACTCAGCCGGATTACCTGGCTGGACAGCGCCTGTACATCGATAATCGTCCTCGCTGAAGGAAAAATACTGTTTATACCGCGGGCGCAGCAGCGGGTATCGGTAACCTGCTGATTACGGAAGGAAACGTTACCGGAACCCTGGCCGGTAGCTACGGTATAGTTTATGTTCTCAACGGATAGTTCCGCCTTTGCCAGAAGCTCCTCCCGCAACTTTTGCGCCGCTACTCCGTAATTTATCCCGGAGGCAAGCAAATGGTAAGCAACGAGCTTGCCGTCTTTAATGATTACCCCTTTACTGGTCTTCGAACCAATGTCGATACCCATAAACCAGGTCACTTTCTATTTCCCCCTACTCGTAAAAGGTAGCTTCTGCCAGGCGGCGCTCTGCTCTCGGGATGGATTCACCGCTGGCTAGAGCCTTCAGGACAAGTTCTTTTCCCAAAAGGGCAGCGCCAATTGCCCCGCTGATTAGCGGGTCCTCAGGAACCAGGACTTCACATCCCAGATTTTTCTCCACCGCCTTAACCACCCCTATATTTTTAGCCACACCCCCGGTGAAGACGATATCGGGTTCTATCTTTAATCCCTTCAGCATCCGGACTGACCGGCTGGCGATGGCGTCATGAAGTCCGGCTACGATATCTGCTATAGCTACTCCCTCAGAAATACGTGATGCGATTTCCTGCCGGGTAAAAACGGTACAGGTGCTGCTGATACTGACCTTACTGGTCGATTTTAAAGAAATATTGCCCAGTTCCTCCAGCTTGAGGCCGAGCGTGTCGGCCAGTACCTCCAGGAAGCGGCCGGTTCCGGCGGCACACTTGTCGTTCATAACAAAGTCGATCAGCTTGCCGTCCTTAATCTTGAGTCCTTTAGCGTCCTGACCGCCGATATCGAGTGCCGTTCTGACCGAGGGGAAGAAACTGGTTACGCCGCGGGCATGGCAGGTTAGCTCCGTTATCTGGCGGTCGGCAAAGGGAACGCTGATTCGTCCATAGCCGGTCGCCACGATATAGGATATTTCACTAAAGGATAAGTGAGCCTGCTCCAGTGCCTGCTCCATCACCCGGTTGGCGAGACGGCGGTGCTCAGCCCCGGTATGACTTTCCACGCGCGCCAGAATCGACTCGTTGGCGTCTATTATGACCACCTTGGTCATCGTGGAACCGAGGTCGATACCGGCAAAATAGAGTGAATCTTCTGGTGTCAAATCAGTGTATCCTCGCTTTCTTTATACCGAAGAGACAATACCTCAGTCCAGCATCTCAAGGAAGGCTTGCACCCTCGTCCTTAACTGCGCCAGCGCCGCCTCACTGTAGTCATGTTCCAGATATACACTGGGCAAGTCAATGCTGTTAAGATAGTCCCGGAGTCCGGGCACTTCATAGCCGTGAATATCACAGTACCGCATCGTCTGAAGAATTATACCGTTAACATTCCATTCCTGAGCGTAATCTTTGAGATAACCGAACCTGTTCTCCAGGTCGGTCATATAGTCCTTCCTCTTGGTCTCACTGAGTACGGTTTCCCGGAAAGTACGGGGAACTTTTATTCCCACCAGATAGCGATAAGACAGACCGTCTAAAGGGTCTTCGGTAAGCGCTACCTGCGGGAAATATGCCTGGCTGCCGATGGTGGTATCATCCATGACCACGTTTGCCCCGATGCCCTCAATCATGTCCACCAGCGCCGTGTTGTCCAGAACACTGCCCCAGATAAGGAGTCGTGCCGGTTTCTTCGATGGACCGTCCTGACGCCGTTTAACCTCATCGATAACCTGCTCTAAAAGCTCATTTCCTTCCGTCACGGGGATACTGGATACCGCTACCAGCAACCGTAAAACTTCCGTTCCGGAGATAAGAGGCGGGTCCGGCTTTCTTAAATCATACAGCTCCTGAACCAGTGACCGCTGCCGATTATGCAGCGCAATGGCTTTTTTCAGCTTTTCTGAAGAGAGCTCCTTTCCCGTAAACGCTTCCAGGGTCGTTTTAAAGTCATTCAGCAGTTCTCTATGCTGCTTCTGGGCGGCGGCATGGGTGGTATGGGGCGTATCGATAAAGTGGCTATACTCAGGGTTCAGGTAGATTTTCCAGATGTGGGCGGTTTTCTCGGCCACTTCACAGGAATGAGCCATAACCACCCCGTCTAAAAAGTCGTACTTTCCTTTTAACCCCAGGTCCATAACACTGCGCAGAAACGGACAGACCACGGTGGGCAGGCAAACGTCCACCGCAGTTACCGGTTCATTCATATCACCCAGTATCCGGTACGGGATTATATCGAGCGCGGTTAACATTTCCAACGGGGGATAGATATCAAGATAGCCGATTATCTTCTTCCCCCCGGCTTTAAGCTCGTTAACTCTGCAATTCCGGTTCTGGTAAATCTCTTTAGCGCGATTAAGTCCCCGGCTTTCTGTTCCTGTCACCGCTATTATCTCCTTAGCTCGACTTTGCCCGTCACCAGTCTAACCCCGCTTCTTTCCTTACCTTTCGGTAATGGTTCATCGTTTCCTCAAAAGTCTCTGCCTTCCGCAACACATCAGCGGAGTCAAAGAGCTTGAGGTCGACAATATCCCCCTCTATCACCAGGGAAGGAACTTTCAATTTTTTCATTAGCTGGTCCTGAACCACCATTAAATGATTGGTGGCCGTGCGGCAGGTCAGTAAAGGATGAAGCATAATCCCGTCACACTGATATTCTCTGACGTATTCCAGGTAGGGATGAGCAAAATATCCCCACCAGTCCCCGGTATTAAAAGCGTCCTCAAAATAACCGGAAAAGTACTGATAGGTTAATCTGGCAATCCGCTCCAGAGGGTCGTTAATCCTGCTCAAATCTATCGGTTTGGGCGGGTGATACGCCCAGCTCTCAATGACAAAATTCCAGCCCTTCTCTGCCAGTTGGTTGAAAACCCGGAGGCTGTGCCACGGCGGCAGTTCGGCAAATGCCAATCTATATTTTTCCTCAGGAACCGCCCCCACATGGTTATCCACCAGGTGCTTGACTTCGTCGTGCATATTCTGGTACAAGGCTGCCGTTTCCCCGGGGTCTCCCGCTATATAAAGGGAGGCAGGCATACTGCTCCAGAAGTCACGAGAATGCATCGGGCAGGGCTTTGCCTTACGCAGTTCATTTACCTGGTGCCACACCCGGTTCATCTCTATGGTGTCGCCCACTATTTCTTCCAATCTATTCCAGTCCATCTTCTTATCCAGCAGCCCTTCCAGAAAGGCGGTGAACTCTCTCAGTTCCTCGACCAGGAAATTGATATTGTGCTTAAATGCGCCCTCAATGCGACTCTCATTTACGCCCGGATGGGGCATCTCCAGCACCCACACCGGAGCATCCAGATAGCGTCCCAGGGCTTGAAACCACTTGTACCGGGTATCACAGAAGAAACCCGAACCAAGCAATAAGGTCGGGGCAGGCATCCCGCCCATCGGTGCTTCAGGCGGTATCTCCCCCAGCTCCTTCATTCGGGCGGCGTAACCGAGACAGTTCCGGGCATAACCGCACATATGGGTAGGAAAGCCGTCGGCATCACTGTAAGCCAGATAATCCGGAGCGGTACCAAAAGCAGCACAGACGGCACCAAAATCCTCCGGGTAGACACAAGTCACTCCCATTGCCCTGAGGACAACGTCACCCCCCCACCAGTTGACCATGCACCAGGCGGTGGGTTCCCCTTCCTTACTGGCGGCTATGGCTTTCTCGTACATTCCGTCCACCAGCGCCCGCAGCGGATACATTGTTTTCAGCCGATTGATGGCACTTTTCTTTTTCTGGTCAATCATTGCCTGTTCGGCACCTCTCCTTATCCGGAATCCTCCGCTTACCCTGGCTAATCAAGGTAATAATTAGTAAACCAGTAATGAATGCTATTACAAATGATAAACTAACACCGGTGTTAGTTTTTGTGGTCCAGGTCATAATCAATGGCGACTTTGTTGCTTGAAAAGCACTTTTGGCATCTACTCTATTGTTGCTATATGGCCGCAGCCAGGCCTCAGGCTGCAAAGCTGAAGAGCGGTCCGGCGGCATCTCCGGCGGAGTACTTATCGCCGGGGAATACTTTATGCCCCATCTTCACCCTTTTGCCGATTATTTCCATGGTCGCCTTAGCCGGCTCAATTCCATCCAGATTGCCCATTATCCAGGGACCTTCATCAAGTTCAACAAGCACTATAATATAGGGCACCTCGTCCTCGCGCCCTTCGGCGGCGACAAAAACGGTGGTAAAGGTCCGGATTTTACCGGTACCTTTCAATTCGATAATGTCCAGCTCTAAACCGGCACAACCCTGGCAGACCATCTTCGGTGGCACGGTAATTGCGCCACACGACTGGCACTTTAAACCCAGCAGTTTATCTTTCCTAAGTGCCTCGTTGTAGTCTTTGAAAATAAGCTTATATTCCATTTTCAGCCTCCACAGAACTAAATTACGCGCCTGTTTACCAGCCCCGCTGTAGAATCAGGTTAACCAGGGTACCACCATCGCCACCCAATGTATCCGTCATCCCTATCCTGGCACCTTCCACCTGGCGCTCCGGCTCCACTTCCCCTCTCAATTGTTTCACCACTTCGTATACCTGAGCGGCACCGGTAGCCCCGATTGGATGTCCCTTAGACTTAAGCCCGCCGGACGGATTAATCGCCACCTTACCACCAATATCGGCCTCGCCTTTTACCCAGGCTTCGCCAGATTTACCAAACTCAAAGAATCCCAGGCTTTCGGCGGCAATCAGACTGGCAATACTAAAACAGTCGTGAAGTTCACAGAAATCTATGTCCTGGGGTTTGACCCCGGCCATATCGTAGGCTCGCTGGGATGATATTTCCCTCGCACGGATGCGGGGCAAATGCTCGCTCTGGCTACACAGGGGGCCGGAAGAGGCTTGACCGGTACCAATAATATAGACCGGTTTATTCGTGAGTTTAGCGGCTACCTCTTCTGAAGCGAGGACAACAGCGGCGGCGCCATCGGAGAACGGACAGCAATCATGTAGCGTAAGCGGCGAACTTACCACGAAACTACCAAGTATTTTCTCCATAGCTATATCCCCGTATTTCCCGTAGAAATGAGCCTTGGGATTAAAGCTGCCGTATTTGTAAGACTGGATAGATACTGCCGCCAACTGCTCCCTGAGCTTTTCCATGGGTATGTCATATCTGGCGGAATACAGGTGAGCCAGCATGGCAAAGACAGCCGGAAAGGTAATCCCGGAGGGGAATTCGTAACGGGCGTCACTGAACATGGCAAAGGTGCGCGTGGCGAGGCCCGTACCCATGGTGGCGGCTCGCTCAATGCCGCCGGCCAGTACAATATCATAAAAACCGGAGGCGACCCACATAGAAGCATCCCTTACCGCCATACTGCCGGAGGCACATGCGCCTTCGTATTTGTTGGCGGGAACGTTAAAGCAGCCGATATTTTCGGCGGCAAAAGCCTGCACCATTCCCTGTCCCTCGGAAAAGTCTCCCAGCACATTACCGACGAACAAAGCCTGGATATCCTTTGACTTCAGGTTTGACTCATTAAGGGCATCCATGGCGGCTTCAGCAAATAGCTCCACACCTGTCTTTTCCTGAGCAGCACTAAATCGTGTCTCGCCTACTCCAATTACAGCTACTTTTCTCATACCACTTCCTCCTATTTAAATTCTTAATCTTCTCGCCAATAAAACTCCTAGCGCAGACGATTAACCGCAACGAAAATGCCCAGAGCCAGTGCTAAAATATCGAATAAGCTGAAATAAAACCCCCAGGGTAAAAGAATATTCATCAGGTAGCTTATTGCCACCGCGATGCCGGCAATGGCGGCTAACCCGCCGCCGCGTTTACGGTTGACCGAACGGCTAACCACCTCACTGATAGCATAACCCACACCGGCAGCAATTACAATATTAAGTAGAAAGAAGGGCACAAAAACCTGTACCACTCCCCAGGCAACACCGCAAACAACAGCCATGCCCAGCGCGGTTCCGATGGCTCTCAGGTAGTAGCCGGTAGAAACACGGTAGGTCGGCAGCTTGTACAGCCTGGCACAGCCTGGGCACCTGGCTCCTACCGGGGTCTGCACCATGCACCTGGGACATATTGGCTTGCCACATTTACCACAACGCAGGTTAGTTTCAACTGAAGGATGAGCAGCACATTTCATTGACGTAATTTAGACTCTCCTTTATTCTTGCACGGGAGGTTACTCGGTCACATTGGTTTCTGCCGGTTTTCGGTACATCCAGGCTTTTCTGTCCGGAATATCCCGGTCAAAGAGCAGGCGGTAGAGCCACAGCCATCTCCTGCTGGTTGAGACCATTTCCGCAGAGCGCTGTGCCGTCAGCCGCTTGATAACTACTATTAGCAGCATTGCCAGAAATCCCATCGTTACTGAAAGTGGCTCATGCAACCACCAGCTTGTTACCGGTAATATCGCAAAGGCAATAAGTACCGGCAGCGGTGAGCTACGCATGATAAGTATACCGACTGCGATAATAGCGATAAATGTTATTGTCAACCACGGCGTTATACTGTCAATTATGGTGAGTATTATGATTACTCCCGCCGCTGTTCCAATCCCTCTACCGCCATGAAAACGAAGAAAAATCGGCCAGTCATGTCCAATAATTGCGGCTAAACCGACAGTAAGCTGCCGGGTGACATCCATCCCCGCTGATTCAGCCACCAGTACCATCATCATCCCCTTGGTCACATCAAATAAACCCACCGGTACCGCCAGTTTCCAGCTGATCATCCGCCAGAGATTGCCACCCCCCACCTGGCCGGTGCCGTATTCCCTGAGGTCTATACCCTTGCTTAGCTTTGCCGCTATGTATGAAAGTGGTACCGAACCCAGTAGATAAGCACCTGAAACCAATATGACAAACCAGACAGTCACAAGCTCTCCTCAAAAGTAGCAACTTTGCTATGTAGATGGTTTGACTAAAGCCATAAGGCGCTCAACTGACTCGGCAGGCACATCCGCACCGCCAATCATTACCTCACTGCCATCATCCAGGCCATGGTAGTCAGTCCCACCAGTGGCAATAAGATTATATTTATCCGCCAGGTTAACCAGGTTTTTTATTTCTTTAGCGGTATAGTCCTTATAATAGGCTTCAATCCCCACCAGGCCGGCTGACCTTAGCTTGATAATCATTGCTTCTAAATCGTCTATAGTCAAGGGGTGTGCCAGTACCGGCAGCCCGTTAGCCTGCAATACCAGCTTCACCGCTTCTTCCGGGGTCATTTTATCTCGCTCGACGTAGGCAGGGCCACCGTAACCCAGGTATCTCGTAAATGCTTCTTTAAACGAAGTTATATAACCCTTTTCCAGCATCGCCTGCGCAATGTGAGGGCGCCCGATAGAGCCGTCGCCGGCTATCTCCTTTACCCGCTGCCACTCTATATCTATGCCTAAATTCCCCAGCTTGATAATCATTCCCTGAGCTCGAGTCCGCCGGGAGTGGCGAAATCGCTCCAGGGCAGCCTTTAACTTACGGTCAGTATAATCTATAAAATAACCCAGAACATGAACTTCCCCGCCCGAGGTATCGGTGCTGATTTCAACACCCGGTATAATTGTTAACCGTGGAAACTCTCTGGCAGTTTGCAGAGCCGGGGCAATGCCATCTATAGAGTCGTGGTCGGCCAGAGCGATAGTATTTAAGCCGAGCCTGGCTGATTTCCGGACAATCACCTCCGGGCTGAATCGTCCGTCAGAGGCCGTCGTATGAATATGCAGGTCTATTTTACCCACTAGTCCTCCAACTTTCGGCACACGCGCTCAATACTTATTGCCCGTCCACTCCCTTCATCTATTTCAACCACTATCCCGTTAAGCACCGGTTTCCCCTTTCTCACCGATAGACGATGAGGCATCATGGTCAGGAAGCGCTGAAGTACCGCCTCCGGATCATCCCCGATAATCGAGTCCATCGGTCCGGTCATACCGATATCGGTAACGTAGGCGGTTCCCCCGGGCAACAACTGAGCATCGATGGTGCCGACATGCGTATGCGTGCCAAGCACAGCGCTGACCCTCCCGTCCAGGTATCGGCCCAGAGCCACCTTTTCCGATGTTGCCTCTGCATGGAAATCAACGATAATAATCGGCGGTTTATGCTCGAGCTGAGCCAGCAGCTTATCCATGGCTCGAAACGGGCAATCGTAGTTACTCATAAAGGTTCTGCCAATCAAATTAACCACCAGCGTTTTACCGGTAATAAGGTAACCCCTGCCCGGTACGCCGGGTGGATAGTTTAAGGGGCGCAGAATGGGCATGTCGCTGTCAAGATGGGGGATAATTTCCTTCTGAGCCCATATGTGATTACCCGAGGTTAGGACATCAACATTTACCTCGAATAGTTCCCTGGCTATCGCCGATGTTACACCAAAACCACCAGCCGCATTCTCGGCGTTAGCAATTACCATATCTAATCCGTACTCTTGCCGCAAGCCCGGCAATAACTCATATACGGCTTGCCTGCCGGGCTGACCGATTATGTCACCAATCGTTAATATTAACATTGATTACTGCGAAACAGGCGGCCACTCGTTTGATTTTTTAGCTCTCCCGGCCGCCGGCTTCGCTCACTTAGCATAGTCTGTAGCCCTGGTCTCCCTGATGACCGTAACCCTGATTTGCCCCGGATAGTCCAGAGCTTCCTCTACTTTTTTAGCAACATCTCGGGCCAGCCTCATCGACCCTAAATCATCAATCTCTTCCGGTTTTACGAGGATGCGGATTTCACGGCCGGCCTGAACGGCGTATGATTTATCCACGCCTTTAAAGCTGGTGGCAATATCTTCCAGTGCCGTCAACCTCTTCAGGTAACTGTCCAGAGACTCACGCCGGGCGCCGGGTCTGGCGCTGCTGATAGCGTCAGCCGCGGAGATGATAAAGCCCCAGATACTGGTAGAAATGGTATCAAGGTGGTGCTCGGCGATACCCTGAACTACCTCAGGTGATTTCTCCCACTGTTTTACCAGGTCAGCCCCGATAGCGGCATGAGTGCCTTCCACCTCGCGGTCTACGGACTTTCCGATATCATGGAGTAGCCCGGCTCTCTTGGCCAGGTTAACATCGGCTCCTATCTCAGCGGATATCAGACCGGCAAAAGATGAGGTCTCAATACTGTGTGCCAGAACATTCTGCCCATAGCTGGTGCGATATTTAAGTCGACCGAGCAATTTGATTAATTCAGGTCGCAGTCCATGCACTCCTACATCGAAGGCTGCCTGCTCACCGGCGCTAACAATGCTGGCATCCACTTCCTCGCGGGCTTTGGCAACCACTTCTTCAATACGAGCCGGATGAATACGGCCATCGAGGATAAGCTTGGATAAAGCGACACGGGCTACCTCCCGCCTCACCGGGTCAAAGCTGGACAGAGTGACCGCTTCTGGAGTATCGTCGACAATCAGGTCAACGCCGGTAGCCTGCTCCAGTGCCCTGATGTTACGACCCTCTCGCCCGATAAGACGACCTTTCATCTCGTCACTGGGAAGAGGCACAACCGAGACAGTGGCTTCAGCTACAATCTCGGAGGCACTGCGCTGTATCACCCGCGACAAAATCTCCTGTGATTTTTCATCAGCGTCTTCCTTTAACTTGCTTTCCCATTCGCGGAGACGTCTTGAGGCCTCCTGTTGTATCTCGACCTCCATTGCCTCAAGCAGTGTTTGCTTCGCTTCCGAACTGGACATACCCGAGATTAGCTCCAGCTGTTTCAACTGCTTGTCTCTTAGCTCCACAAGATGATTACGGGTGGAATCAATCTCCTTTTCCCTGCCTGCCAGACCGCGTTCACGCTGCTCTACAGATTCCATTTTTCGCTCAAAGCTCTCTGTCTTTTGAGACAGCCGGTTCTCCTGCCGTTGTAACTCAGAGCGTCGTTCGCGATACTCCGCATCAGATGAAGTCTTGAGTCTTTTTGACTCCTCCCGCGCTTCCTGGAGTATGTTCCTCGACTCGTTTCTGCCCTCAGCCACCATTTTGGCGGCTCTTCTTTCCGCAATGCGCAGCTGCCGGTTAAATACCAGGCGCCGGGAAAGAAAGGCAGCCATTGCGCCAAATATGGCGCCTATTATAAAACTAAAGAAGATAGCTAATACCGATTCTATACCCATTTTAAACCCCCTTTCGCTTCAGATTTCTATCTATTGGGGGTGGGCCTGTGATAGCTAATACTAGTCATTTCACCGGTTCAAAGTCAAGGTAAAATGCTATCCAGGACTACTCCCACATTCTTGCCACGTACGTTGTACGGTATGATTTATCACCTCATAATTAAAGCCGCGCCGCCGGAGATACTCACTCAATCGGCGGCGAAATACCTGATAGTCGGCCAGGGGCAAACGCTGTGCCCTGCCGAGGGCAGCCTGATAGGCACTCTCGCTATCGTCAAGCGCCCCGACCGCCTGGTCAATGATTTCTTCAGCCACACCCTTACGCCTCAGCTCTAATCTGGTTAACCACTGACTTCGCGGGCTAAACGATTTCCGGTTGTCTTTCCAGAATTGAGCGAATGCCGAATCGTCTACCAATCCCTGTTCTTTAAGTTTGATGAGTACTGCCTCTATGTTATCCATGTCAAAATCACGTTGTTGAAGTTTCCCTCTCAGTTCAGCCTGACTGCGCGGTCGGTAGCTCAGGTAACGGAGAGCCGCATTACGACAACGCTGGGCGCGGTCAGACCCGGAAAGCGCTTCAAATCGGCTGTCTGATATTTCCTGTCCAACTTGCAGTCCCTCTTTTGCTGCCAACTCCGTTTGCAGGCTAAAAGCAAACTTGCCATCCAGAAATAAATTTACCCGCTTTTGCCGACCCTTCCCAGCGCGAAGGGCTGTAATAATGCCCATTAGCTTTTAGACCCCTTTAAAAGACATAAGGCTAAAGCTTGCGCCTCAGCCTTAATCCGTGCCTCTTATTTTGCCTGCTAATCTATTTTTCTAATTACTTTGAGTCAGTATCAGGCGTCTCCGGATGATTTGTGGCTGAGGCTCTTATCCGCTCTTCAATTTCCTTGGCAAGTGCCGAATTTTGCACCAAATATCGTTTGGCACTCTCCCTGCCCTGCCCGAGGCGGATTTCACCGTAAGAGAAAAAAGCTCCAGCCTTCTTTATTAATTCCTTTTCTACACCCAGGTCAATCAGATTGCCCTCCCGGCTTATGCCGTGGTCAAACATAATGTCGAATTCGGCGGTGCGGAAGGGAGGGGCGACCTTATTTTTAACTACCTTGGCCCTGACATGGCTGCCGATTGCCTCATTTCCTTGCTTGATTGTTTCAATGCGCCTCAAATCTATCCGTACTGAACAATAGAATTTCAGTGCCCTGCCGCCCGGTGTTACTTCCGGATTGCCAAATACAATGCCAATCTTCTCTCTTAGCTGGTTGATAAATACCAGCGCGGTCCCGGACCTACCGATAGCGGCGGCTAATTTTCTTAATGCCTGTGACATCAGGCGCGCCTGCAAGCCAACGTGAGCATCCCCCATCTCTCCTTCAATTTCAACCCGGGGTACTAAAGCGGCGACACTATCAATTACAATCACGTCAATAGCATGGCTCCTGATCAGCGCTTCCGCAATCTCAAGTGCCTGCTCTCCGGTATCGGGTTGAGAGATAAGTAAATCATTAACATTTACGCCGCACTTCGCGGCATAGGAGGGATCCAGGGCATGCTCGGCATCAATATAAGCAACCGTACCTCCTTGCTTTTGCGCTTCGGCAATTATGTGCTGGGCCAATGTAGTTTTCCCCGATGATTCGGGTCCGAATATTTCCGTGATTCGCCCCCTGGGGATACCGCCTACACCTAAGGCCAGATCTAAAGCCAGAGAACCGCTGGGAACCACTTCCACCGTCGATATTATGGCGGACTCACCCAGTTTCATTATGGAACCTTTGCCAAACCGCTTTTCAATCTGACCAATAGCCAACTCGAGTGCTTTTTCTCTCTCTGTGGTCATTTCTCGCCTCACTGGCATCATAACATAACCATTTTATCAAAACAAGTGGGACGGTTCTGTTCATTCCTGGTTGATCATACTTCTGTCAAACCTCACCCCCTTAATGTTTGAGAACCCTCCCCCTTTATCCCCCTCCCTTAGCAAGGAAGGGGGAATAGTATGCAAGAGAGGCTTCGCCTCTCTTTAACTCTCCAGGGTTTGGGGTAGTGGGTGTCTGTTTAGGGATAGGCCGAATAGGCCACGAGGGTGGAGGGTGGGAAAAGATATAATAAGGAGGGGATTAAAATTGAGCTACCGGGGGTAACGCGCGCTTGTGCTCACTGGAAGCTATCATCGACTCAATCTTTCCCTTAAGCTCTTCGGAAGCTTCGCCGGTAAGCAGATACTTATCCAGTTC
>SDBT01004173.1_pt1 | contig 24617 bp, 28 predicted proteins | sample 2277101 | NCBI WGS metagenome assembly SDBT01 (sample SAMN10404973, study PRJNA504765) | marine sediment metagenome | isolation source: marine sediment core GS10_PC15, 103 cmbsf | place: Arctic Ocean: Southern Knipovich Ridge | collected 2010 | reverse complement strand
CATTATTACACCAGACCCTGAGCAGCCTTACATCATTTGTGAGAACGGAGAGAGGGGTGTCCTCTTTGAGCAGGGTCATGTAGAGCCCATAAGTCATCTAGGGATAGAGGCAGAATTAGCGCATCACCTTGATGACGATGAAATACACTGGCATGAAGTTATGCAAGGCTTTGACTTCTTGCCCTCAATCCCTTCTGGTGCATCATTGGTACAGAAAGAAACCCTTACAAAAGAGCAGCTCCTTGATGAGGGCAGAATGCTGGCTACTTTGCTGTACTACATGTCTCCATGGTTGCTACGTTGGCGAGGAACACAATTGCCCGTGGAGATCGTTATAGGGGAACCCGGTAGTGGTAAGTCCTCCTTGTATGCCTTACGGCAGACCATCATTACCGGTGTTCCCCGTCTTTCTAACATGACCAACGATATAAAGGATTGGTATGCAGGAATTACATCCCACGGGGGACTTCACGTACTCGACAACATACACTTTACTGGATCGAGTAAGGATTATCAACAAAGACTCTCAGATGAACTTTGTCGTCTTGTTACTGAGCCAGACCCACATATTGAACTCCGCAAGCTCTACACGACCTCAGATGTGGTATCACTCCCTGTCAATACCACGTTTGCTATCACAGCTATTGAGCAGCCGTTCTTCACTACGGACCTTATTCAGCGTAGCGCTATCTTTGAGCTCCAAGCAATATCGACTGGTCATAATGCTAATTGGATGTCAGATCAACTTGAAAGGCTGGGTGGTCGAACCGGCTGGATTGCACATCAGTTGGCCACGCTACATAAGTTTCTCAAGAGGGCTGCTCACGACGGAGAATGGGACGATAGTTTTAAGGCCGGTCATAGACTAGGTAACTATGAACAATGTTTGACCATGATGGCTAAGGTGCTAGGGATGCCCCATGAGTGGATCCCTGCAGCACTGCATAGAGCTACAGCTACTAAGATGTCCGATACGGATTGGACATTAGCTGGTCTCGCGGACTTTGTAGCGGAGTTCAAGAAGGCACATCCTGAAGACTACATCGGGATTAAGTTTGCATCCGCAGATATTACCCATTGGGCCGAGAGCCATGAATATCATTGTAAGAACCCAGTTATGACTAATAGCTGGAAGTTAGGTAAGTACCTTAGGGGACACAAGGGTAGCTTAAAGAAGAACCTACAAATGTATGAGAATGGCTCTTCAGCAAATAAAATCATGTACAGTGTGGAATAGGGGAGAACGGAGATGGCACTGCAGAATAGAACAAATAGGACGGTGAGAGATAGTGAGGCTAAAGTACTGTACTTTGCTCGGCTCTCAAGGGGTTTTAAGTGGCGCAGGCATGTTAACAGCCCAGCATACAATTCATTCCCTTCACCTGTAGACGAGGAACAGGTGAGAATACAACTAGAACCTAATGCATTGGAGAAACAATATGAGCAAGCGCGTATCGAATACGAGGGACCGGACAGCAAGAAATGGCCGGGTGCGAATTGGATGGAAGAAAGCGAGGCAGGTCGCGATGTTACGGAAGCAATTGGACCAGCTAGATCAGGCGGACGTTTCCGAAGTAATGCAGAATACAAAGCGTGTGCTAAAGGGGATGTTGAGTTCGATCCTACCTAGGAAGCGCGTGACTAGACACCAAGGGAGATAATTATGAGGGATGTACTCTTATTAATATTAGGTGCTATACTTACTATGTCTTGGTACTTACTATATAACACCTACCTTGACCTTAAGGATCCCTATCACGACTGGGATTGCACTGTAGTACAGGAAGAATTAAAGAACTTTAGGGAGTGTCTAACCGTCGGTCATGCATGTCATGTGGACGGCCCTGAAGCCTTTGGTCTCTATCACGAGCAAGTTGATTTCTTTAAGGAGATGTGCTAATGAAGAAGCTAACATTTAACGGTTGTTTACCGTGGGTCATAATCGCGTTCCTAGGTGGAGGTGGGTTGGTCCTATGGTACTTATGGGTCATAGCATCAAGGGGACCAGTATGAACAAATTTATAGACAAGCTAGTAATACCTATACATAAAGCTGCTAGAAGTATGGCAGAGTTCCTAGGTGGTGGTAGGAGCACGATGATTGGAGGCATTAGAGTATACCTATGGCCATTTGTAATGGTTGCCATCGTGCTAATACTATCGTGGGGCGCAGATATGTTGTTCTTCCAATGATCTGGCTAAGAGCATTAATCTATGCACCAATCCAATGGCTCGCTTTAGCGATATTCACGTTGATCGGAATCATCCTAGGCCTATTTATCGTACCCTATTGCATTCGACAGAATGAGTGGCCCAAGTGGGCGTGGCTATGGGGTAACGATCAAGAAGGATACCCTGATTGGTTCGTCAAGAAGGCAGCTAACTCCTGGTATAGAAAGTATTGGCCTAAATTTCACTGGTTTGCTATCGAGAACCCATTTAATAACCTAAGGTTCCTAATTTCAGAACCTAAGGATGTTAAGACATATCCTAGAACAGCACGTATCTACGCAGCTGGCGGTGACTATATGGAGCTAGGTGGCTTCAGATGGCGATATCGTACAGGTGGCTGGATGGACTCCTTGAGGCTAACATTTGGTCCAGTAGATCCTGAAGGTAAAGGTCGCGAGATTTATGTAGGACCTAAGATAGGTTCTACAACACCTGGAGTGGGTATAGCAATGTCTTGGAGACCAGCCTGGCAGCCAATACTGTTTTTCACTATCCTAGGATGGTACTTCTGGTGAGTGATGAATGGGAACCAATTAAGACCGACAGGAGGCAGAAGCTAGAGCAGCTTCTACTTCTAAGCAAGTGCCCAGATGAACAATGTGATGGTGATGGTACTTGTAGTCGATGGCCAGTACCAGGCTATGATGGAGAGGCTGACATTGACATATGGCAATGTCAATGGTGTGACGAGCGTAAGCAAGTCCTCAAAATTGGTAGTTGAAATTCTCTCGTTGACAATATATAATAATCATTACTCGCGGCAATAATGTTTATAGTCCGGGTGTCATGACAACCAAGCCAATAACCTACGATAGGAGATAATAATGGCTAAAGCAGCAAAAGAAGAGAAAAGCACAGAAGGTAAGGGTCAAGGCCGAGCAGTGACCCTCCCGAATGGTGTACGGCGTATCGATTTTATTCGTGATGCGTATTACAAGAACGGGAAGAGCCGCTCTGATATCCGCAAGGAGATTAACGAGATGCTCGAGAAGGCCAATCGTGGTGAAGAGGTGATCCCGTACCAGATCGTCTTCGCAAGCACGAAAACCGAGGGTGATCCTCGGGATGCTGTCAAAGCTGACAAAGGCTCCGAGAAAAAATAGTCGCCTGACAGTTTCAAAAACCTTCGGGCTTTTGAGGGGGGTCGCAAGACCCCTCTTTTTTACCTACTGGAGATAGGATGTGGATTTCGAAGAACTGCTGGTCAAGATAAATATAGAGACACCTGAACGGGTGACTCATATGGCTGAAGCAACCGTCTTAGCATTCGATCCGGGACACACAACAGGATGGGCTCTATTCAGAAGCGCTATGCTTGTTGACTCGGGTGAGATCAGCACACACTCAATTGAAGAAGTCCTCGAGAACGCAATGCCCCTCATTTCAGACAATGAGCCTTGGGTTGTTGTTATGGAGGACTATCGCGTCTACAAGTGGCGAGCTAAACATCATGTAGGGAGTGAATTACTTACAGTACAAGTAATTGGTGCACTAGCAATGCTATGCGTCCAGTTACAGGTTAATGATATCATCAAACAACCTGCTCATATTGCTAAAGGCTTCTGTACCGACAAGAAGCTTAAGGAATGGGGGTACCATATACCAGGCAAGAGGCATGCCCGTGACGCTATTCGACACGGGTGCTATTACCTCCTATTCGGTGCAATACAAAAGAAGGATAAACACGGGAGCATAGTAGGATGAAAGATATTAACCCAACACATTACAAAGGCGTGATGATCAAAGGTGTTGAAGTACAGCCCGCGGACATCATTGAAGGATACTTCCTACATGATGGTCTTCTGTCACAGGCGGCTAAGTATATGCTAAGAGCAGGTAGAAAGCCTGACTCTAGTTACCTTGCAGATGTTGGTAAGGCATTATGGTGGTGCGCTAGAGCTCTTATAGCTCATGGTGGCTCGATCGACTTACCACCCCAGGCAACCTATGAGAACACCACCTTCGATGGTAAGACTGTGCTCAGTTCTAAGGTGCAGCGTAAGGTTCGCAAGCCCCCTCGAACAAAGACAGCACAATGAAACAATGTATAGGATGCAAGGAACATAAAGAGGAAAATGCGTACTATAAAGCAACCACCACAGAAGACGGACTCAATCGATATTGCAAGAACTGCTGCAAGGTTAACCGAGCTCTCGAATCGGTTAGACGCCGCGATCGAAAGAGCAAAATATCCTTCCGCCAGAGACACCGAGCTAGGGTGTTGGGGGTCGCCTGTGACGACACAATCACATTATCCAAGCTCTATCGACGAGATAAAGGGACCTGTAGTCTTTGTAAAGAGTGGGTTAAACCAAGGCACGCTTCGATCGATCATACGCAACCTCTATCGAAAGGTGGTACGCATATTTGGGGGAATGTCCAGCTAGTTCATTTAGTTTGTAACCTACGTAAGGGGAATAGGGAATGAGAGCGATACTAATAATACTAAGCCTGACACTAATAGGATGTGTCACAAGCTTCAAGCACCAATCTGATCCATCTGTGAGTCAGGACGGGTATAATCTACTCTGCGGTGGGTTCGAGCACCGTATACAACGGGTATCTGGTGAGATCAGCGGCTGCAAGAATATAGTGGGTAACAGAGGTGAACACTTTGTATTCGAGGTTGCATACCACTGGAGTGAGTAATGCATCCGAAACCATTCTCATATCAGTGCTATGCCAAACAAAAGATTACAGATCGTAGGCGTACAGCAATTATTGCACCGCCAGGCTCGGGTAAAACTAGACCCATCATTGAGGGTGTTAACGATCTCGGAGGGTTTAGCAAAGCCATACTTATTGTCTGTAGCGGGTCCGCAATACCTACTTGGAAGCGTCAAATACCGCTTTGGGGACAATGCCCCGAATATAGAGACGATATTCATGTTGTGCGGGGTAATGCTGGGGATCGAATAGACTTATGGGAACAAGCACATGAAACCAACTATGGAACATACATTACAAATGCAAGCGTATTCCTACGCGACTATGGCCATATTCAAAAAATCAATTGGCATGTTATATTGGCCGATGAGTACCACAAGTTCATGCGTCGACACAAAGGTCAGACGTACAAGAACTTTAAAAGCCTTACAAGACACACGCCTATCCTAGTACTAGCTACGGGATCCTTAGTTAGAAAGAATGCTGCAGCATCATTCACAGCCTTCCAGCTTGTCGCGCCCAAACTATGGACCAGCTATTGGAAATTCGTCAAGATGTTCTGCTTTATAGATGACTCAGGTTTTGGGCAGAGAGTCTTTGGTGTCCGTAACGTTGAAGCCTTCCGTGAAGTACGTGATAGACACTTCGCTTTCATCCCTCCTGAGGTAGTAGCAGAACAGCTACCTAAGGGTCGTCGTATTGGCATCCCTGTAGAGATGGACAAAGAGCAAGCTAAAATCTATAGAGACCTTGATGAGGATATGCTGTCCTTAATAGGCTCAGGAGTGATTGTAGCATCCACCGTGTTAGCCAAAATAACCAAGCAACGTCAATTGCTCTGTTGCCCTAGGATCCTATCCGGTGCCCAAGAAAAAGAGAAAGACCAACTGGGTCTCGGTGCAGCATATGCTACAGTAGTGGAAGCACTAGAGATCCAGCCACACGCAATACTCTTTGTACCCTTTAGACCAGCATGTGACTACTTCAAGGAAGACCTGGAGAAGAGAGGATACACTCATGTCTATATCATGCGTGGTGGACTTGATGAAGTAGAGCAACAGGCAATCATCAATGACTTCCGCAGAACTAAAGGCATTATAGTATGCACAATAGCTTACGCTGAGTCTTTTGACTGTGAGTCCTGTGACACATCACACTTCATCGGGTATGATCTTACAGTGGATCAGAATGAACAGGCCGAAGGGCGGACCCGTCGTGCGATCTCGGAACATAAGTTCGTAACCTGGAACTACTACAAGTACGAATGTGGCATTGATCAACACTTCCTACAGAAGCTTGATACCGACTCAGACAATGAGAAACTCCTACTAGGTACGTCAGACGCATACGTTAGGAAACTAAGGGGACTCGACGATGAGTGAGGAATATTGGTATCGTTACTATGACATGCAATATGCACCATCCCTAGATGAGTGGGATAATCCTGTAGGTGTAGGCCAAGTTAGAGTACTCCTAGCAGAGTACTCTGTGTTAAGCCTAACCCCCTGTGGTGCATGGCTCCTAGTAAACGGAGATCGGCGATGGACCAAAAAGGATGTTATAAGACACTTTGCATGCCCAACACTAGAAGAAGCGAAAGAGTCCTTCGTAGCACGGAAACGTAAGCAGATCAGTATCTATCAGGCTCGCATTGTGCGGGCTGAACGCGCTATAAAATTAATTTGAGTTCCCCTCTTGAAGGTATCATAGAAGTCCCTCTATAATATCTTATATTGTATTTAATAGTTACTTGGCGGAGAAGTCTGTGACTCGTAAGGCAGTCATTAGAACTAGTGATCGCGGCACTTTTAAGAGATGCCGCCGCAAATGGAGTTGGCATAGTGGACTCAAACGAAACCTCCAAGTCCGAGATACCCCCTCTTACTTCTGGATTGGAACAGGGGGACACTTTGCTCTCGAGGATTTTCATGGTCATAATCATTTTGGTCACCCCGTTGAGGCATTTAATGCATATGTCGAAGCTTGTAAAGAGTTCCAACGCAAGCACAAGTGGGGACTCCCAGACGACTGGGACGAACAAACAACCCTAGCTCAGGGGATCCTTGAGCACTATCTTATATGGATGCAAGGAAGAGAACATCATGAAACAGTCTGGGTTGATGGACAACCACAAGTCGAAATCCGTTGCGAAATTCCCCTTCCCATCGAACCGCCGCCAGGCTTTGATGTTGTGGTTTACCAGCTCACCCTTGACCGCCTTGTTGAGATCGACGGTGAGTACTGGATTACGGACTATAAGTTCTACAAGCAGTTTAGCTCAGCGAACCTCGCCTACGACGCTCAGTGTAGTGCGTACATCTGGGGTGCACAAACCATCTTCGAAAAACCCATAGCGGGAGCTATATTACATGAGCTCGTCAAGAAGGTTCCTAACGAGCCACGCATCCTTTCTACGGGCAAGCTATCATATTCAGCTACGCAGTCTACGACCCACCGGATGTATCGAGAAGCACTCATCAACATATACGGAGATGTCGCAAAGGCTCCCCGTCCGAATGTATCTTGCCTCAACGATCTTGCACATCAGGAAAGTGAGAACCGAGACAACTACATAAAGCGATCCTGGACAAGACGCACCGAATTACAACAGCAAGCTCAAGGCTCACTGATCCTTATGGAAGCACAAGAAATGTGTAATCCTGACCTTCCACTATACCCAAACCCAACAAGAGACTGTTCATGGGACTGCTCTCTACAAGACATCTGCCTTATGATAGATAGGGATGATGACTGGGAAACATTATTAGATGATATGACTATAACACAAGAAGAGGAGATTGAAACATGGCGGGACAACCTAGTACTACCCAAATAAAACAAGCTATACGTCCAGCTGCATTTAGGGTAGAGACAACACAACGCAAAGAACGTTACCTAAAGCTGCTCATATATGGCAACTTCGGTGTAGGCAAAACCTATCTTGCTGGCACGTCTGCAGAAGTAAAGAGCATGAAGGACGTTCTTATCATTAACGCTGAGGCTGGTGATCTAAGCCTGGAAGCATTCGAAGGGATTGATTCCATAACCGTCACTGATTTCCGAACCCTGGGAAGGATCAATGAGTATCTAAAGCAACATTGTACAGCACGGGATGCTAAAGATACAAAGCGACTAAAGGAACTTGAAGCTAACGTACGAGGCATTGATATAAAGGACATTGATAAACCTAAGGAATACAGGACTGTTATCATTGACTCCTTGACAGAGCTCGAAGCATATTGCATGAATCAACTATTAGGGATTACGGACACAACAAGACTTGATGAGGAAGCCCAGAGTGCAGAATGGGCCGAATACAAGAAGAACCACACTATGATGCAACGAGTCGTCCGTGCATTCCGAGATTTACCTATGCATGTGATCTTCACTGCCTCAGAACAATTCCAGCAGGACGAGAATAAGAAGTATCGCTTCTCTCCTGACCTCACAGGTAAGCTGTCGAAGAAGATCCAAGGCTTTATGGATATGGTCGGTTACTTAGCTGTAGGCAAGGATGGTGATAAAACAATCCGCAGATTATACGTATCGCCATCACCTACAAGTAAGTACGATGCTAAACATCGGTACCAAGCCTTTAAGGGTGACTTCTTTCTAAACCCGTCTATTAAGAGTATCCTGGTAGAAACGGGACTAGCTAATAAGGATGGGACACCTATAGCATGAATAGACGTGAATTCCTCATCGCCGTAGGAGCTGTACCTGTAGCTGCGTACATTGCAGGCAAAACCTTAATACCACCATCACTCAAGCTGGCACATGAGATGTATCCATGGCAGCAACATATATGGAATATGCTCGAGAGCGGTAAGAAGGTTATGTATGTGACAAGCACACAAAAGAATGCTTGGCGCATATTTAATGTGTTCCAGCGACATAAGAACCTGTTTACTACGCATACGCAAGGTTCAGTTATGGGTCGGCGGGCAGATCTTGTCGTGATGGATGATTTCGAGGGCAACGTAAACGCTGAGTGGTATAATATGTGTGTTAGAACACGTTTAACACCTGGTGGGGAGATTGAGTGGATCCATACATAGGCTGTGTAGCTCAGGGGGTTAGAGCACCTTGACCAGAGATTAAGGAGGTCACGGGTTCGATTCCCGTCGCAGCTTCCGAATTATGTGTAAGTCCGTAGCTGACTGGACTCAAAACTCATTCAGCACATAACCTAAACGAAACTAAGCCATACTATATGGCAGGAGAAAGTAAGATGACAGCGAACGAAGCAGTAGACTTTTCAGACGGCGACAACATCATGGTCGACTTTAATGCGGTTGAGGATACAGCGTTTGAAGCCTTACCAAAAGGCATGTACCCTTGCACAATCGCAGAATGTGAGTTCACCTACAGCCAAAGCGCAGGTAATCCGATGTGGACGCTGCAGCTCGAAGTAAGCGAAGGTGAATACGCAGGTCGTAAGCTCTTCACCCACTTCGTGTTTAAGGGTGCTGGCTTGGGTATTACCAAGCAGAACTTGGGTCGTATCAAACCTGAGCTGTTGAAAACACAGTTCGATCCGACTGATGATGAAGTCATCGCAGGAATGCTTGGCATTGAAGTTAAAGCCAAGGTTACCGTACGTAAGTACGAGGGTGAAGACCGTAACAATATTAATGGTCTATTCCCAGGTGGTGGCGACGGCTTCGGCGTATAACGCGAAGTATAGTCACTAGGCGGAGAGATTCACCATGAATCAAATGAGTGCTATTAACCAACTTATTGATAAGGGGTGGATCTCTCTCCGCCAATTAGGGGTCCTCTTAGAATCACCTAGCCGCTCAATCTACGGGCGACAAAGAACAAAGAACCCCGTAGCAACAATACGCATCGGAGGTATAGAACGTGTATATCTAGAGAGCGTTAAGACCGAACTCGAAATGCAGGGGCGTATAGTGCTCCTACAAGTCATAGAAACCGGATTGCATAATAAAGAAAGGAAGGAGAAGAAAAATGCCTAAGGCTTATGTATTACTATCTGGGGGTGTTGATTCAACTACAGCACTAGCAATAGCAAATGAAGATTGGAATGGACGCGTAGCAGCTGTATCAATAAATTATGGCCAGCGACACACAAAAGAGATTGACCAAGCAAAGCTAATTGCCGACTACTTTAGTAATCAGTTCATAGTCCGTGATATTACGGGCTTCATACAGAAGGGAGGGCTTACAGATGAGTCACTCGATATCCCACCAGTCTCTTACGATGATCTTCCCAAAGGGGTCTCCCCAACCTATGTACCCTTTCGTAACGGTACAATGCTATCACTCATTACAGGGATGGCAGCTGTGGACGAAGAAGCTGAGGCTGTATACATTGGCGTTCATGCTGAGGATGCTGAGAATTGGGCATATCCAGACTGCACCCCTGAATTCATCGGAGGTATGGCTAACGCTATTTACGTTGGAACCTACCACAAAGTACGGCTTTACACTCCACTCATATGGATGCACAAATGGCAAATTATCCTAGCCGGAACGAGACTCGGGGTAGACTGGAGTCTAACATGGTCGTGCTATGAGGGTAGAGAAATGCAATGTGGTGTATGTCCTACTTGTCGAGCACGCAAAGAAGCCTTTCAACTTGCCAATGTAAAGGATCCTACCGTATATGAGGGGAGCTCATGAGTTTATCTAGGACAGAGCAGGAGTATCTAGGCTTTCTCCGTGATACTAAATGGTATGCCCATGCAAATCAGAAGGATTCTAAGGAGCTTGCTTACCTCACACTCGGCTTAGTAGGGGAAGCAGGGGAGTTTGCCGACGAATTCAAGAAGGTGATCCGCGAGTGTGGCTTTGACAACTTTGATGGCTTCCAGAACCTAATGGGTACCGGCTATGATCATAAGAAGAAACTTGTTGCTGAGCTTGGAGATGTACTCTGGTACATGGCTAATCTCTGTACATTCCTTGGAATCACGTTGGAGGACCTTATGGTTCGTAACACGTACAAGCTCCATACTAGACTCATAGAGAAGGAAATCATCCGAGAAGACCTACTCAATTGGCCCTTTACTGATCCCTCCCACTCGAAAGACAATATCCGGGATAATCACTTTAAGGAAGATATGCCTAGAGATGGAGATGAATATGTATGTTAGCACAAAGAGGTATGGCCATGAACGAGGCTACTCCATCTGTTACCGCCAACACAAGGCAGACTCACACTGTAAGTTCCTTCATGGTTACTCGCTGGCATTTGATTTCGAGTTCGAGGCGGAAGAGCTAGACGTTAGGAATTGGGTTTGTGACTTTGGGGGTTTCCATATGCTTAAGGACTTCCTCGATGAATACTTCGACCATACGCTCCTGGTGGCAGAGGATGACCCAAGACTTGAGGAAATCAAAATGCTCCAAACCTACGGACTTGCTAAGGTTCGAGAGGTAGCTGCGACAGGATGTGAGGGACTAGCGGCATTCTTGTTCTGGTGGATGAATGAAATGTTCATGCCACAGAATGGATATGCTGACCGTGTGCATTGTCGTAAGGTTCGAGTTCATGAAACTCCTGCAAACAGTGCCTGGGTCGAATTTTCTCGTGAAGATTGGGCAGCTAAAGAAGAGGTGGAGAAGTATAATGCAGACACCTGCTGATAAACAAATCCAGGTGATGGAACTCTTCGGTCCTACAATACAGGGCGAAGGGATCATGACAGGGACGATCACACACTTCCTCCGTACCGGTGGCTGCTCACTAAGATGCTCCTGGTGTGATTCGCTGTTCGCTGTACTCCCGGAAGAGATCAAGAAACATCGAACCCTAATGACTACAGATGACTTGATTAGTGCGATACAAAGACTACCCTATGCCCCCTACATCACCTTTACTGGGGGTGATCCAGCAATCCAAGATCGCCTCGGTGACATCATCCCTTCTATGAATGCCCACAATATTCGGGTAGCAGTAGAAACTCAAGGGATGTTCTTTCCTGATTGGTTCGCTAATACCGATGTTCTTACTTTCTCACCTAAGGGGCCAGCATCAGGTAATATAGTAGATACGGACGATCTTTGTAAATACCTATGCACTCTGGGGAAAAAACGAGTAATGAGGGTATGTGTTAAGATAGTAGTCTTCAATGAGGCAGATTTTGAGTATGCTATGAGCCTATATCATAAGTTACCTCAATGGAGCTATGACTCCTTCTACTTCACTGCGGGTACACCTCCATTCGAAGATGCGCAACCAAATGTAGAGCGCATACTAGATGTGGTACACAACGAGACCCAACTAGCAGGACTACTACTGAAAGAAGTTGAGTCCACCAAATTTAATGATAAGGTACACCTGGGGTGTCAGCAGCATGTACTCCTATGGCCAGACAAAGAAAAAGGAGTATAACATGGAAGACGTACCACATGTAACATCGGCTAAAGCGCATGTAGAGATAGCATTACGTCAGTTGAATATACCCACACAGGAAGACGAGAACTTCATGGGTACATCTCTCCGATGGGTTAAGTATATAAAGTCATATACGGTACATTTTGATGCCGCAAATATATTGGCGGTAACATTCCCACTGAAACATAAATCGGACGACCCTTATGATAGACCCCTTATTGTGCAAGTTGGTATACCATACAGAGCAGTGTGTGCACACCACCTACTACCTGTTCTGGGGACGGCCCATGTCGGCTATATACCGGAAGAAAGAGTCGTTGGGCTTTCCAAACTTGCCCGGCTCGTCTACGGCATCTCTCACCGTCTTCCTTCGCTCCAAGAGGATGTTTGTGATGAAGTTACCCAGGATCTCATGGAACACTTGAACCCTATGGGTGCTATGTGCATGATTACAGCTGAACATGGTTGTATGAGTGCCCGCGGAGTTGAAGAAGCTACAGGCTGTATCTCTACAGTAACTACCAGTGTCAAGGGGTTATTTATAGAGAAGCACGAGCTGAGGGATGAATTCTACCAGATGGTGCGCCAGGGACAAAAGTGAATCTTGAAAGACCATCTAGAGGTTCTATATAATTAATATATTGAAAGAAATGCTTTGTGACCTGAGGAATAACCATGACTAAGTATTCACCTATTGCACCAGTAGGATTACTAAAGCAATTGCACGAAGGGCGTTTGCTAGACAACTACCTATTACTCTTGGCACACGATGTTCTCGAGAACGTATCTGAGTATGTTCACCTTATAGGCGAGTGGGAAGAAGCTAGTATCAAACCCACAACCATAATCATGGACAATGGAGTTATCGAGAGAGGCGCAGCTGTACCACTTGCAGACCTTCTTGATGCATCTGGGTTAGTAGGAGCCGATATAGTTGTTGGACCAGATGTCGTAGGTAGCTACGAGGAAACAAAGAAACTCATGATGGATCAAGGTGATACTATTAGAGGATCCTACAAGATGATGCTAATCCCTCAGGGTGAGACACTAGAAATGGCATGTGAATGTGTCAGATGGATGGACGAGAGATTCCCTACACCAGAGGAGCAATGGTGGGGAATACCTAGATGGATGGCTAATGATTTTGGCACTCGACAAGGTGTTATAACCTACATCAACAATTATGCCCGTGGCTCAGGTGAGATCAAGATTCACCTGCTCGGAATGTCAGAGGATCTCGATGATGACCTCCGATGTGCTAGGACTCTAAGCGTAGTTGGAATTGATTCCGCAAACCCTATGGTACTCGGATATCTACACGAGAGTATAGAAGATCCCCAGAGACCTAAACATCCTGATCGAGGCGATTATTGGAAGAGTGATTACCTGCACCCACTCATGAGTGACAATGTGAAGTGGATGCATAATGCCCTCGCTATCTAACCTAGTCAATGAAATAGGGCGTGAAGCCCTGTTACATGATCATGCGGCACAAGACTTCTGTTTGGATTGTCCCTTTGGAGGCCCTCGAGTAGGTAGCAAGGGCAATCCGGCATCTCCTATAGTGTTTGTTGCTGAATCTCCTGGTATTGAGGAGGTTAAGAAACATACACCATTAGTAGGAGCGTCAGGAAAGCTCTTTCATGGATTTGTACCAGAGGATGAAGAGAATATGCCTTACATCCTCAACGCAATGGAATGTAGGCCTCTCTCGTCGTTGAAGGGCGAGGCAAAAATGAATCAAGCAGCCATGTGCTGTCGCGATCACCTGCTTGACAAGATAAGCATGTACCCTAGACGATTGATTGTGGCAATGGGTAATGCTGCCGTACGAAGCGTAACGGGAAACTTCGGACTGAAGATTACACAGATACGCGGGAGGTTGATACCCAACGAGATGGCAGAGCTTGGTGTGATGCCTATTGTACACATAGCTGCCCTTATGAGAGGTACTGGCTCTTGGCGTCAATGGAAGCAAGACATAACCTACGCAATGGAGCTTGGTAATGGAGGAGATCCACACTCACATGTGCCCGCAAAAGTTATTACCTTATATGGACCCTTATCACAGGAGTATGTTGATGGACTTTTCTTACGGATGGGTACGGGACTTACCTGTGATATTGAAACATCTAGTCTTGATCACCGGCTGGGTCGAATCTTATCAATTGGTATTACCCCCAGGTCAGACCTTGGAATCAGCTATGCATTCCATCCGATTCACCTACCGCTTCTTAGGCGTTACTTGGAAGATGATTCCCTTAGCTGGTGTTGGCACAATGGCAAATTTGATGTCAAGTTCCTCCGTAGAGCGGGTGTGCAGGCTAGAGTTAACGACGACACGATGCTCATGTCGTATACCCTGGATGAAATGGGTGGAGTTCACGGCCTCGAGACAGTTAGTGGTGACGTACTCGACGCCCCAGATTATAAATACATGATCCAACCCTATCTACCCAATAAGCAGAGTAGCTATGAGCTCATACCGTATTCTATACTTACCGAGTACCAAGCCATCGATACGTCTAATACAGCTCAAATCCGGGAAATATATCGTAAGCGAGTTAGACGAGATCCGGCACTCGAAAAGCTTTACACCAAAACTCTCCTACCGGCTTCAGAGATGTTGGCTCAGGTGGAAGCTAACGGCATATGCACAGATCCTGAACGACTTGAGGAAAATGAGGGTTATTTTCAAACGATGAAGGCAGATATCGGAGCTGAGATCAATGAGATGATCGGCTACGAGATTAATGTTGGCAGTCCTAAGCAGGTAAAGGAATTACTCTTCCGTAGAATGCGCTTCCCTAACAGGAGCAAGGGGTCTACAGATGAAAAGACACTCCTAGCACTACAGAAGAAAACTGAGCACCCGATCTTTGGGTTGATAATGAAACATCGTAAGGCCGTCAAGATGTACGGTACATATGTAAAGGGGCTACTTAAACATGTCCATGAAGACTCCAGAATCTACGCCACCTTCCTCATACACGGTACTCGAACGGGTAGGCTTGCTGCGCGCGATCCTAATCTGCAAAACCCGCCTCGTGATCCTCAGATTCGTGGTACGTTTATTGCAGCTGAAGGGTATGAGCTCGTTGAAGTGGATCTCTCTCAAGCTGAGCTACGCTCATTGGCAGCGCTCTCGGGTGATCCGGCGCTTTGTGAGGTATTTCTCTCGGGCGGATCTCCTCACAAGGACCTTGCTATCCATCTCTTTGACGGATGGGAAGAGCGTTATGCTCAATACAACACAGATCCAGGAAATCCTCTCTACCTACCCGCCAAAGAAGAGTATACCAAGTGTAAGAACGTTAATTTTGGTATCATCTATGGAATTAGCCCATTTGGACTCGCAGACCAAATTGGAGACACCAAAGCTGTCGCCGAAGAAATGCTTAATGGATGGGCCAAAAGGTATCCAGTAGCAAAGGAGTTTATTGAGAAATGCCGCGCAACACCTGTACGAAACCAGATCATAACTACTTCCTTTGGTCGAAAGAAACGTGTTGGGCTCGTTTCAAGAGGTAACTTAAACTTCTTACAGAACGAGGCCGCAAATTTCCCACACCAGAGCATATCGAGCGACATAACACTCCATGCAGCTATACGGTGTTGGAAACAACTATTAGCGTGGGACGTAAGGATAGTAAACCTAATCCATGACGCATTACTTATGGAGGTACCCATTACACATGATAACCATATACGTAATGATGCCATAGCAATAGTGCGTCATGAAATGAGTCAAGTACCGAAGGATTGGGGCATCTCACAAGAGATTCCCTTCTTGTCGGAAGGTGAAGTTGGACATAGATGGGGTTCGTTAGTGGAGGTAACATAATGTATGCACCAAACCAATGGGATATGTTCCGTAGAAGGGACGACACGATAGATATGATGCAGGCATGGGCTTACTCATGTACAGATGTAGAACCAGTAACAGAGGACGAACTAAAATTCCTGAAGGACTATTTCAGGGATGTGGAGAGCTACCAGAGGATTAACTCACGACAAGCCGCCGCAATATGTTGTGCACAAGCAACATTCATACTTATGATGAGGCGAGGAAACCAGATATGAAGAGGTTAGAAGAAATAATAAATGCATACTGGGCAGTAGGGACGGCCCTGAGACACCCAACAGCAGAAGGAATGACAACAAGCAACGCATTAGGTCTATTAAACCAAAGCGATAGATTAAACCCTGTAGCGGATGAGTTGAAGCTAGGCGATGAAATGCACACACTAAGATACGACATAATTGAGGGGAATACAGAATGGCGAGAGAAGCGCGTGGTACAAGGTTTAGCATCGATCCTGCACATGAGGCGATAGATGTTTACGGTGATGATCAGGTCCTCACTATGGATGTCTGGCGAGGTAAGTATCGATTTGGAACAGAGGATCACCCCTTCGACAGCCATAGGCGTGTCGTGGAAGGAGTTTATGCGAAAGATCCGAATCGGGACGCGAAACGAGATGCACTTGAAGCCATGCAGAAGGGTTTGTGGGTACCTGCGGGTAGGATCCAAGCTGGAGCGGGTACACCTAACGTCGTTACCCTCCTCAATTGTTACATGTGCCAAGACATCGATGATTCTATGTCCGGAATCGCTGACGCACTCCGAGATGCTATGCTCACAATGCAGCAAGGGGGTGGCATTGGAATGAACTTTAGCTCCTTGCGTCCAGCAGGGAGTTTCTTGAGACGCACAGGGGCTGTTGCTAGTGGACCACTTCCATTCATGGATATGTGGGACTCTATGTGTCAGACTATCATGTCAGCGGGTGCTCGTAGGGGAGCTATGATGGCAGTGATGCAAGATGATCACCCTGATCTAATTGACTTCATTACTGCTAAGCACAAACCCAATCGCCTAACGAATTTCAACGTCAGTGTCCTTATCTCGGATGCATTCATGGACGCTGTAAAGGAAGACGAGGATTGGTTTCTCGGCTTTGATGTACCCCGTGCTGATGGTAAGCACCTATTTGTATTGGAGAAGGATGATGAGGAAGTCCCGACGCAGTGGTATGCATATTCCAAGTGGCGGGCTCGCGATCTCTGGGATCTCATATTGGAGAACACCTTTGAATGGAGCGAACCAGGAGTTATATTTATCGATCGTATCAATCGATGGAATAACCTGCGCTACTGTGAAACAATCACTGGCACCAACCCTTGTGGTGAGCAACCATTGCCACCCAATGGATGCTGCAACTTAGGTGCCGTTAATCTTGCTCGTATGGTCACGGGACCCTTTACACCGCAGGCATCATTTGACTATTCGCTCCTAGTTCATACAGCACAGCTAGGAACTAGATTCCTTGACAACGTTATTGATGTAACCCTCTATCCTCTAGAGAGCCAAGCCAAAGAGGAATATGCTAAGCGTCGCATAGGCATTGGAATTACAGGACTTGGAAATGCATTAGCAATGTTAGGTTTACGATATGGATCCGCAGAAGCTTTGGAAGAAACAGGTGTTATCATGTCTAGGCTGAAGGAAGCAGTATATCGTGCCTCTATTGGCCTCGCGGAGGAGCGTGGACCATTCCCCCTATACGATGCAGACCGATTCGGTAGATCCTCACCTATTGTTAAGGGACTCCAGACCGAGACTCAAGGTAGGCTGCGGGAACATGGGATTAGAAACGGTGTGCTGCTGACTATCGCTCCTACAGGTACGACCTCATTATATGCAGGTAACGTCAGTAGTGGGTTGGAACCTGTATTCCTCCATAAAGCCATCCGTAACGTTCGTCAACCAGATGACACGTTCAAACCCTACACCACATATGATTATGGCTACAGCTTGTACTGCCAAGTCAACTCCTTAGACCCTGACAGATCCGGAGTACTCCCACCGTTTATGGTTACCCACGAAGACCTGAGTGTAGACGATCACATAGGCATGCAAGCTGCATGCCAAGAACACATTGACTCCAGCGTCTCAAAGACGATCAATTGCCCACAGGATATGCTCTTCGAAGACTTCAAACACCTGTATGAGAAGGCCTATACGCTAGGAGCTAAGGGTTGTACGTCATATCGCTACAGCGAAGTACGTGGATCGATCTTAGAATCACCAGATGCTAAGACAACAGAACAACCAATGCTTACGCGCCCCGATGTATTGGCTGGACACACATATAAAGTAAAATGGCCAAGTATCAATGAGAACTACTACATCACCATCAATGATATAGGTGGTAGACCATTCGAGGTATTCTTTCAGAGTACCTCAAGTAAGTACACTGATTGGACTACGGCTTTAGGACTCATGATATCTGCTATCATGCGTAAGGGTGGTGATATATCCTTCATATCTGAGGAGCTAGCAAAAGTAAGGTCTGCAGATGATGTCGGGTATGTAGATGGGAAGTTCTATGGTTCCCTGGTCGCGCTGTTCGGTGCCACTATAGGGAAACACATGAATGGTGATGTAGATAGTGCGATCAACACGCTGGAATTTGAGGTCATAGCAGATACACAGATCCCTAGAATAACAGACAATCAGGGTGAAACGTGCCCAGCATGTAATCAACCCTCTCTTAGACCACAAGAGGGTTGTATGACTTGCACCAACTGTGGTTACTCAAAATGTGGTTAAAGGGGGAAAATGGAAGCTGGGGTTCGATAACCCCCACACCCCATAAGGGATGGGACTGACAAAGGCATTTCGACATGTCATCTTGCCCCAGCTTCCGAATTCATTACTTGTTATCGTCCCCCTCCCCGACACTATTACTAGACTGATCTCCGGGTGGGTCTATTGGTGGTCGAGAGCTCTTTCCTTCAGGCGGTCTTTCTGTAGAAGCCTCATTGTACACAAGCCGGCCCGTCAAGATGTTAATAAGGAATTGTTCTAGTGTTGCCAAATCTTTGTTCCATGCATTAGGTGTGGAGATATCTTCACTTGTAAGCATCTTCAAGCCCGTATTGATGGATTGACCAATCGCTTGGCGGTTTAGTTCTAATTGTTGTGGTTGTCCGTTCATAGTCTTGTATTCCTTTGTCAGTGGTTGTTGTGGTTAAATCATGCGCCGCAGTTCTGAGAAGCGGTCGCTTTGGGTTGTAGCTATATTATTTGCAGCCTCGTAAAGCTGGTGGACCGAGGTTATGGCATCGATAAGATCCTGAGCTTTTGCTACCTCAGCTGCATTAGCTTGAGTATCAGGAGTCCCTGGGATAGTCTCTCGGGTACTCCAAATCTCAAAGAAGAGCTGGTCAGCTAAACCCTGAGCTGTAGAGCCTACATAAGCCCATAACTCAAGGAGTTCCTGATATGACTCCTCTCCTAGCTGTAGATGGTTCCGTATGTTGGTGGAGACGGCCGTAACTTGGCTGCTTGAATCACCCCACCTCTTTTCACTCGTGTGCATTATCTTCTCCTTATATTCCAAGGTCAATTGCGTTGCATTGAATGGCGGCCGAATCATCTGCTGATTCCACACCATCAGGACCAACCTCGAAGGTAGCTGAGGCCAGTTTGTTTGTGTCCGTGGGGGCATCGACATCCCATATACGCTGAGCGCCATCCATTGTGATCCATACGTTGTCTGCTGCGGCAGAAGAAGACCACGTACCCACTTTCCCTGCGGATAGAGCTCGCACCTCATAGCTATTACCGATGCTAGTCTCCGGTTCCTCACTCCACCATTCACCATCTTGCTGGACGTTACCGCTTACGGAATCAATCTCGTACATTTCACCGTTATTATCGAACCGTACGCCTGAAGTACATGGACCATTAGTGGTGGCAGTAAAGTTATGCGTATTAACTACTACAAACCCCACAGGTGGTGCGTCTGCGAATGCCTGAGTCGCAATTATGATACCGCGCTGCCTCTTAGGGCCCTTGAGCATCCGCATATACTGAGCTACTGTTAATTTCCATTCCTGTTTGAATCTAGTGTCACGCTGCCTTCGACGTAGAGCAGGCGGAATGAGTAGACTCGCAAAGGGCCCTTCTGGATCGAAACTAGTAACAATAACTTGATTCATGAGAGTCCAACACCTGTAACGTCAGCAGCGCTATCACCTGTCTTAACTATTGTAGCCCAACCACCGCGTGCGATTGAGATATTGCCGGCTGCTGGTGCCCCTGTACCAGCATATAAGGATAACACCATGGTACCATCAACTAGGGTTACAATTCCATCCCTTGCTTGTACCCACATAACTACGTCTTGTGGTTGTGTGCTCTCGGTATTGAATGTCAATGTCAACGTACCTGTACCTGTATGTTTTAACCTCTTGTGCCAATGAGTATCGGACACAACAGTATTAGAGGTGAAATTAACTGCTGGCATCCTCGCCATACCTACATCGTAGAAGCTACCATCCCAATGCTTAACTTCAGCACCTGTGATATTATCAGTACCATTTGAATCCTGGGTGCGGAACTCTTGGACATTGTTATTGTACAAGGAAACAGCCGCATTACTAGTAAATATAGCCATTGTTTCAGGTGTAGAAGATTGAATTTCCAAATTACCTGCTGTGATTATCCGTCCAACAGCCCCAGTCCACTGAATTTCCATATCTTGGCTTTCACCAAATTTAATTCCTTTATTATCGGCATCAATTAGTAAGTCGGTACCATCCCACAAAAGATCAATATGTCCCTCAATAGTAGTGGCATTAGTCCAGATAGCTAGTTGGTTATTAACGGGTGTACCAGTATTACTTACATTACCGCCACCACCAAGGTCGGAGGTGGTGAGCACCCTCTCGAAACCACCACCTGTTGAGGTATTATTAACCTCTAGACCACCACTGGTTGCTATCAATGTCCGTATAACTACTGCGTTGTTGAAGTATAGGTCAACGCTGTCATTAGGTCTGAATGCGGCAGCTATCTCAGATGTATTAACCCTAATGAATAGGTCATTGGCAGTGCCGACCATATCTATGAATGTATCTACACCACTGAAGTAGAACCTAGCATCACCACCAGTTAGGGCGCCAAGCTGTAATTCGTCATTATCTCCATCTAGCCATACATCACCATTAACCCGGAGGCCAATATTAGTGGTGATGAGCTTCTGATTATTGTTATAGTATAGTGCTACACCAGCATTAGGTTGGGCTACAATGGCATTCTCAGCGCCATTTATCCTGAATATCATATCAGCGGCCACACCACTTACACTGAGTATGAAATCTGTCCCATTAAATTGCAAGGAGACATCATTAGAATTACCAAAACGTACCTGATCACCGTCCTGCCATTCCCAGTTGCCTGTTATGTTCTCTGCTGCCGTCTTATCGACGAGATTAGCTTGGTCGATACCACCAATGCTGGCGACTGTAACTGGGCCTAATAAATCAATGGACTGAACTACATTCCCATTCCTGAGGAACTGCATGGCATTAATAGAAGCACCGAAGGTATCGTTGTACATGCGTATGGCGAGGATATTAACATCTGCAATGATGCCCCAATCACCTTCATTAGATGCAGCGCCAGTCTCGGCTATCCTTAGTTCAGGTGTTGCATTCTCAATTAATAATCGTGTTCCATCATACGTGAGATCCGGGTCACCCTCAATCGTAGTAGCATTGGTCCATATAGCTAGTTGGTTATTTAGAGGTGTACCCGTTGCACTAACATCACCACCACCACCCCCGAGTGCATCAATAGCCTGTTTCACACGAAGTGCTGACCAACCCTTAATTATTACATCTGTACCCGCCTCAGCTGTAGCTTGTGGTACGAGTGGGAAGTCAAAATTGGCCCAATTAACACCATCATATCTTTTAATCTGATCTGTAGCCAAACCAACTGAGGTAACATTACCTAAGTCTGCAAAATCCGGTTGTTGTGCACCGGAGAAGACCATCAAATTGGCATTAGCTATACCGCCTACAGAGTCTGCGTCTAAGCCCGAACCATCACCATCATTACCTGCATGCCAAATCTCATTGGAATTATAGTTGAATGACGCCTGAGTAACGAGCAGGTACTTATCCGGATCAGCATCTGTACCTATTTGGAACTCAACTCCATCAGTAGCTGAAGTCAGCGTTAGGACTCGCGTAGCACCATTGAGGTCTATATCAAAGCTATCGCCTGTAATCTGACCTACGGTACCCCAAGCTAATGCTAGACCACTAGGTAGTGTAATGTCACCCGTTAGCCCTGTGATATTCCAATCAGTGGTGTTGGTCATCGCGAAGTCTAAATCGATCCCGCTATGCGACATGTCTAGGAAGTCAGTATTACCTGCGTCTCTAATCTGGACACTTACACCACTACGGAATTGTACAACGGCTGTAGCATCTATTTCAAACCAGAGGTCATTGACACCTCCGCCACCAGTGGATATGATACCGCGATTACCATCATTCGCTATAGATATCCACCTACCATCAGCAGTATCCCAGACTTTAACACCTACGCCATCAAAGACGTTATACTCTGCTGTAAGGACGTGTCGTTGATTAAGATCCGTACCATCATGATCCCAAGCTACCCAATCAGTGAGTCCTGTATCGAGTACCTTGAACTCTCCACCCGAACCATGTTGATTCCTGTCTTCCTCAATCCATCCACCAGAATTATTAGCGCGTAAGGCAGAGAACTCCACAAGGCTTAGTGGTAAGTTGCCACCAACTGGGAATAACTCGAAGTCAGTACCAAGGTCATCCGTGAACATAGGTGTTTGAGTAGCACCATTACGCACCCACCATTGTCCCCATGCAGCAACATCTGCATTGGCTGCAGCTCGCTCTAAAATATAGATGGAGTTATCAAACTTGTATCCAACACTTGCACCTGTAAAGTTCAAGTCGAGAGAACTGGTAACATCTATATTAAAGTCTACGCCATCGTCAGTGAAGGTTAATGCGGCTTCTAGGAAGTCTATGCGTAGAGCATCAGGGTCTCCAAACAATATGTCTCTTTGTGCTGCCGCAGTATTTCGTGCAAATAGTAAAAGATTGGCACCCGCTACCTCGTTGCCTATGGAGAGTGTAGTAGTTCCTGGGAACCCACAGAAGAGATACAGGTTGAAGTTAGCGTCATAGATGGAGTAGGAAGCACTAGGGGTATCAGATGCAATAGGTGGGTTAGATACTGTGCCTGTTTGAATAATGCCAATATCATCTATGTCATCAAAGTACATGCCAAAGCTAAAGGTAAGATTACCAGTGACCCTAATATCAGTGGCTAGTTGCTCGATAGTAAAGGACTCTGAGCCAGAACTAGATAATTTCAGAGCCGATCCATCCCATGTGAGGAGCCCAGCAGTGTCTATCCAATTGCCCGCTGAACGGTAAAGTAGATCATTATCTGCGGCACCAGTGAGGTCAACATCCGTCAAGCCGTCTAGGGTAGAACCACCAGCATTCCATTGGGTGGTAATACTGAGTACGTCTGCTGCTGCTGGGATTGTAGCTGAGCTAACGACCGTAACAGGAATTGTCCACCATCCAGTATTGTCTGTAGCCACACCCGAAGCTTCAAATATGGCAGCTTTGGTATTAGCGGCGCCCACCTCAAAGAATATTCTATTACCTGATACGAGGAACCCAAAGATTGTATCGTTATCACCTCCATCGGCATTAGTAGCACTAATATATAGAGCAGTCACAGATGCTAGGGTAGCGTTGTTAAACTTAACATTACCCGATCCTGGATCTGTAGCGGTAATAGCAGTTAGGAAATTATAGTTGTCCGTTTGAATACTAGGAGATGCTGATGCATCAGCCCACGTACCATCACCTTGAAGGAACTTAGTCGCATCAGCAGTTAATGACTTCGGAACCATACCAGGCATTTTAGATACTTGCGCTGGATCACCATCTATATTACCAAATGACCTAGCCTGAAAAACTACCTGAATGGAATCAATACGGAGTGTGTCTAGAGTACCTTGTGTCTGCCCCCCAAAGCCCCACTGCAGCGCAAAGGAGATATACCTATGTGAAGTAGGCTCAGCAAAGTCCTCTAACTTATCTATGACAAACTCAACTGTGGAATATGCAGCAGATCTAGGTATAGGGGCTGCTCGATTACCTGTAAAATTTACTACGCCACCAAACTCTTCGTCTCTAGTACCAATTAGGGGAAACATCTCCTCATGGTCTAAGGCATCTGCTGACCCTACAGTTTGGTAGCGCAGGATCATTATGAACACACCCTTACCGGTGAATCTAGTCCATTTATTGCTTGTTAGTTGTGTCTTAGCTCCTACACCACCTGAGGGTATTAAGTCATAAGCTGCATCACCCTCTTGCCCGGCAGTAGCCTGGTATACAATATCCGCTGTCTGTGATGGTGTAGTCCCTTGAAGTATAGACTCAAGCCAATGATCATTTGGTGGATCTCCACCAGCAAGGATAAA